>Ga0307979_1000147_pt1 | contig 45504 bp, 39 predicted proteins | sample OrgLakmetage1058_FD_201833 | JGI IMG/M metagenome (GOLD analysis project Ga0307979, IMG submission 201833) | Saline water microbial communities from Organic Lake, Antarctica - #1058 | ecosystem: Environmental > Aquatic > Non-marine Saline and Alkaline > Saline | place: Antarctica: Organic Lake...
AATCTTCATCCGTTTTGAAGCGTTCAGTAAACTCTATAAGGTTTTGACCTCTGAATATTTCCATGTTTTCTCTTGTTTTTAGGGTGTAAAGATATGAATTTAAATGGTGACCTCTAAAAAGTTTTATCCTGTTTCTCATAACTATGCTTAAATTTGTTACGCAAAGGTAACGAAACATGGTGATGAAGTATTATGGGGCAGCAAATTTTCCTTAAAGGTCAATGTGCCGGAGGCTACTCCGGAAGAAGAAAATTTATTCTTTTTAGGAAGTTCTGATGCAGAGATAGAAAATCTGTAAGATTATCGTTATTTTAGCAAAAATATTTAATAAAGTTGAACAAGGATTAGTGTAATAAGCTGAAACAAGCACGAAGCGTGATTATTGAAGAACCAATAAACCATTACAAATTTTAGACCGATGAATTTATTCACCTTCTTAGGGCAGTACACAGCATTGATGCTGAAGGTTTTGAAAAAGCCTGACAAGCTTAAGCTGTTTCGCAAACAGCTTTTTGTTGAAATGGACAATATAGGGCTCGACTCTCTGGGCATTGTAATGATCATCTCCGTATTTATGGGCGCTATTCTGGCCATACAAACGGCAGCGCAGACCGATAACCCTTTGTATCCGGGCTACCTTATCGGCTTTGCCGTGCGCGAGTCAATTATCCTGGAGTTTTCGCCTACCATTATCAGCCTTATCCTGTCCGGAAAAGTGGGTTCACGTATCGCCTCAGAAGTAGGCACTATGCGTGTTACGGAACAAATCGATGCCCTGGAGATTATGGGAGTCAACTCGGCCAACTACCTGATAGCTCCCAAGCTACTTGCGGCCGTACTGCTTTTGCCTATGTTAACGGTAATAAGCATGTTTTTGGGTATTCTGGGTGGGTTGCTGGCAACCCACGTGGCCGACATTGTGGCGCCCACAGAATACCTCAGCGGGATACAGATGTGGTTTGTGCCCTATGAGATTTTCTATGCCCTGGTAAAATCAGTGGCGTTTGCCATCATTATCACCACAGTTTCCGGATTTCACGGCTACAAAATAACAGGGGGTGCGCTGGATGTGGGGAGGGCCTCTACCAGAGCAGTGGTCAACAGCAGCATCCTGATAATTTTCTTTAACCTGATGTTAACGCAATTGCTCTTGTAATGATAACTGCAAAAAATGTATTTAAAGCCTTTGGCGATGATGAGGTGCTCCATGATATATCAACGGAGTTTCGTCGCGGCGACACCAATTTAATTATCGGGCAAAGCGGCTCCGGAAAAACGGTGCTGATAAAGTGCCTGGTGGGGCTCCACGAGGTGACCAGCGGAGCTATCTTTTTTGACGAGAAGAACTTTACGGAAATGGGTATCAGCGGGCGTAAAGAACTGCGCACCAAAATTGGAATGCTTTTCCAGGGTGGCGCCCTGTTCGACTCAATGTCGGTAGAAGAAAATGTCATGTTTCCGTTAGAGTTGTATACTAAAGACACCTATAAACAAAAGCTGGAACGCGTGAACTTTTGCCTGGAGAAAGTAGACCTGGCAGGGGATAATGGCAAGTATCCGGGAGAGCTCAGCGGGGGAATGGTCAAGAGGGTGGCTATTGCAAGGGCCATCGCACTGAATCCTGATTACCTGTTCTGCGACGAGCCTAACTCAGGGCTCGACCCGCGTACGGCAAGCCGCATCGATAACCTGATTTATGACCTTACCAAAGAATTTAATATGACCACGGTCATCAACACCCACGATATGAACTCCGTGCTGGAAATAGGAGATAATGTGCTGTATATCGAAAATGGTCGTGCCGCCTGGAAAGGGAACAAGGATAAATTCCTGATTTCGGACAACGAGTCTTTGAATAATTTTATCTATACCAATGAAATGACCCGTATGCTTAAAAAACTTAAAAAAGAATAAGCATGAATATAATTGATATTATCATTGGCATCCCTATTCTGTGGATGGCTTATCGTGGCTTCAGCAAAGGGTTCGTCATAGAGGTAACCACCCTGTTGGCATTGCTGGCAGGTATTTATGCGGCTATCAACTTCTCGTTTTTTGCCGGCGACTTGATAGAGGAGTATTTTACCATCGAAGATAAATATATGTCTATCCTCTCTTTTGCAATCACCTTTGTAGTGGTAGTGATTGTTATTATGCTGGTGGGACGCCTGCTCGAGAAATTTATTGATTTGATTGCCCTGGGCTTTCTGGATAAACTGGCCGGGGGGCTTTTTGGCGTGCTAAAAGCGGTGTTGATTATTAGTGCCCTGTTGCTGGTCATCAACACCTTCGATCATGATGAGAAACTCATCTCCCCAAAAAGCAAAGCCAACTCCCTGCTTTATACACCTGTGGCTGCGGTGCTGCCGGCTATACTGCCCATGATTAATTTTGAAGAGTTTGAAAATCCTTTTGACGAAACGGAAGAATACATGAGAGAGGTATAAAAAAAAGCCGTGTCATAATAATTGACACAGCCTTTTTTATTTTACACCATTGCCGTATTATCCTGTGATAGCAGCCACTCCCGGAAGTGTCTTCCCTTCAACATATTCCAGCATGGCTCCGCCGCCGGTAGAGACGTAGCTCACCTTATCGGCAAAGTGATATTTGTTTACGGCCGCAACAGAATCGCCTCCGCCCACTAATGAGAAAGCACCTAGCGATGTGCTTTTAACAATGCCTTCAGCAATTTTAATGGTGCCATTCTCAAAGTTCGGCATTTCAAAAACACCCATGGGGCCATTCCAAAGGATAGTCTTCGATTCCATAAGGATATTCTGGAAACGCTTGATGCTCTCTTCCCCGATATCCAGTCCCATCCATCCTTCAGGAATGGTATCTACGCTGCTGATTTTTCTGTCAGCATCGTTGGCAAACTTGTCGGCAATGATAGTATCCACCGGCAGCAGCAACCTCACTCCTTTTCGCTTGGCTTTATCCACGGCTTTTTTGGCGGTCTCCAGCAAGTCCTCTTCTACCATTGAGGCGCCGATTTTACCGCCCAGGGCTTTGATAAAGGTAAACATCATACCTCCGCCGATAATGATGTTATCGGCTTTGTCGAGCATGTTATCAATCACCTCCATTTTGCCGGATACCTTAGCACCCCCTAAAACTGCCGTAAAAGGACGCCGGGGTTTGTTCAACACTTTTTCGAGGCTGGCCACTTCATCTTTCATGATGTAACCAAACATCTTCTCTTCAAAAAACTTTGCTGCTATGGTGGTGGAGGCATGCGCACGGTGAGCCGTGCCAAAAGCATCATTCACATACACATCGCCATGGGCAGCCAGCTTTTCAGCAAAGGCTTCATCTCCTTTGGTCTCCTCTTTATGGAAGCGAAGGTTTTCGAGCAACAACACCTCGCCAGGCTTCAGGCTGGCAGATTGCTTAAAAGCCTCTTCGCCTATGCAGTCGGCGCCAAATTTAATCTCTTTTTTGAGATATTCCGACAGCGTCCTGGTTACGTGTTTCAGCGAATACTTCTCTTCGTAAGAACCTTTGGGACGCCCCAAATGCGACATTAAAACGACAGCGCCTCCCTGCTTTAAAATCGCCTCAATGGTAGGAATTGCTTTCTTAATACGGTTGTCATCCGTTACTTCAAAGTTATCGTTTAACGGTACGTTAAAGTCTACACGGATTAGCGCTCTTTTACCTTGTAAATTAAAATCATCTATTGTTTTCATAGTCATATATTTTTTTTGTGTTGTTTTAGAACCATTTACCGCAAATTTAATCATTAAAAAAGGATAATGCCATTAATATGTATGGAAACGTTTTCGATGAAAGTGCGATGCTTTGTTGATTAGTAAATGGGATATCAGGTATCATGAGCAGAGATGTTCTTTCCCGGACTTTTTGCGAGTTGTTAGATGTTCCTGTACTTACGCTGATTTGAAAAGAGAATTTCATGACTTTTCCTGAAAACGCTGTAACAGCACCACGAAAATCCGGTCTTTTGCAGGCTCTCCACTTGGTGCTGAAAGCCATTGAATAGTTGCATGTTCATTTGTGGTGCCGTTGTTTCATTATAAAGTGCAAATGGCTATTTCTTTAGCTTTCTGTTACGGCGCCTCGTTACCTGAGATTTCTAATAATACCGGTTATCAATTGAAATGAGCCTTTACACCGAATACTATTTGAATTGCGCCTTTAGTTCCCCAAGGCCTCTGGCGAGGCGGGCATTTTCACTCCTAAAGGCACTTCAAATATGTATCGGCATAAACCATTGCAAAAATCAATACCGAAAGCTCGGGATTGATTTGCAATTGGTATTAGTTCCCCAAGGCCTTCAGCGGGGCACGCGTTTCGCTCCTTAAGTCTCTTCAATTGTATATCGGAATTGCCAATTGCAATGTTTCGCTGAAGCTCACGTTTAAATACAATTGGTATAACATCCTCCGCCACAGAAAATATCTATCTTTGTCCAAAAATTTTTGCTTATGAGGCTGGAGCGCTGTAGCATTCCAACAAAACTCCCGGAAATGGAGACTTCTGTTTTTGCGGTGATGTCGCAGATGGCGGCAAAATATAATGCGGTGAACCTGTCGCAGGGTTTTCCTGATTTCGATATTTCGCCTGCGTTGATTAACAGGGTGCATTATCACATGGAGCAGGGAAAAAACCAGTATGCCCCTATGAAGGGCGTAGAAAAACTGCGGAAGCAAATCAGCGCTATGATTAACCGGCATCATCAACAACCGTATGATTCTGAAGAAGAAATTACGGTTACCGCCGGCGCCACACAAGCCATTTATACGGCCATTTCAGCACTGGTGCGCAAAAACGACGAGGTGATTATTTTTCAGCCGGCATACGATATCTATGCGCCTGCCATAAGAATGAATGGAGGTATTGTAAAGTACAGCACACTGGTAGCCCCGGAATATTCCATCAACTGGGATGAGGTGCGTAGCCTTGTAAGCCCGGATACACGCATGATTATCATTAATACGCCGCATAATCCCACCGGAGCGGTGCTTACGGAGAGGGATATGAAGACCCTGGAGAAAATAGTGGCCGGCAGCAACATTGTAGTGCTTAGCGATGAGGTGTACGAGCATCTTGTTTATGATAACCGAAAACATTTCAGTGCTGTGCGCTATCCCGGCATCGCCTGCCGCAGCTTTGTGGTGGGCTCTTTCGGGAAGACCCTGCATACCACCGGGTGGAAGGTGGGATATGCCGTGGCACCCGCCGCACTGATGAAAGAGTTCAGAAAAATGCACCAATACATCGTCTTTGCCGTCAACACACCGGTGCAGCATGCTATTGCCGATTACCTCGAAACCACCGGCTTTGAGGGCCTTGCTGCCTTCTATCAGCGTAAGCGCGATTATTTTCTTGAAAAAGTAAAAAACAGCCGGTTCAAAATAATACCTTCGCAGGGTACTTATTTCCAGGTAATGGATTATTCAGCGATCTCCGATAAACCGGAAGTGGCTTTTGCCGAAGAGCTTATCAAAGAGCACGGAATAGCCGCAATACCCCTCTCCCCTTTTTATGACAAGAAAATAAACAGAGGGCAATTGCGTTTTTGTTTTGCCAAAAAGAAAGAAACCATAGATAAAGCAGCAGATATTTTATGCAGGATATAAAAATTTCGCTATTTCAATCGTCCCTGTATTGGGAAAATGCAGAGGAAAACCTGGCTTCATTCGACAAGAAAATATCGGGTTTGGATGAGGAGCCTGATTTAATTGTTTTGCCCGAGATGTTTAATACGGGATTTTCTGTGGAGCCGGCAAAGGTGGCAGAAACAATTAAAGGGCCTACCTTCAGGTGGCTGCAGAAAACTGCACGCACCACCGGATCGGTCCTCACCGGGTCGTTTATTGTGCAGGACGGCAATGACTTCTTCAACCGCCTGGTGTGGATGCAACCTAACGGATTCTACCTCACCTATGACAAGCGTCACCTATTCAGGATGGGCGGAGAACATCATCGCTTTACGGCGGGAGAGAAATCGCTGTCTGTTACCCTGAAAGGCTGGAAGATAAGGCCACTGATATGCTACGACCTGCGATTCCCGGTGTGGAGTAAAAATGTGTTCCGCGACGGCGTTTACGAGTATGATGTTTTGCTCTATGTAGCTAACTGGCCTGCTCCGCGCCGCAATGTATGGGATCTCCTGCTAAAGGCCCGCGCCATAGAAAACCAGGCTTACGTGCTGGGTGTAAACACCGTAGGGCGCGATGGTAATAACGTGGAATATTCCGGAGGAACCATCGCAATAAATGCTAAAGGGGAAACACTGAAAAAAGCTAACGACAACAAGGAGGAGGACATTACCACCACTCTCTCATATGAAGAGCTGAGCAACTTCAGGGAAAAATTTAAAGTGGGCATGGATTGGGATCGCTTCACATTATCACCTTAATTCAGGGAGAATACTCTAACGCGGGAAGCGTAGCTGCAATGCATCATTATTAAAAATAATATAGTACGTTTGTAAAGCGTAACGCATTTAATTTATTTCGCAACAAATATAGCAAACAGAACAAATTATGCAGATTATAATTGCGGGTGATGGCGAAGTAGGGTTTTATCTGGCAAAAATGTTAGAGTCTGAAAAACACGACATTACTATTGTTGACCCGCATTCAGAGCTTTTAAAGATGCTGGAATCGCAGATGGATGTGATGACCATTGCCGGAAACTCCACGTCGGTGCGTGTTTTGGAACGTGCCCACGTAGAAAAAACAGACCTGCTGATATCAGTGCTCCACGATGAACAGGTGAATATTGTTACCTGCATGTTGGGGAAAAAGCTTGGCGCCAAACGTACCATAGCCCGCATTAACAATGTGGAATACCGTGCACCGCAAAATGTTTCGCGATTCAAAGAAATGGGTATTGATGAAATTGTCGCCCCCGAGCTTATTGCTGCGCGCGAGATTCTGAAGCTGATGACAGAGAGCGCTGCCACGGAGATTGTCGATTTTTCGGAAGGCAAACTGTCGCTCTACCTAATTAAGCTGGATAAAAAAGCAAAGGTGCTCGGAAAAACCCTCAACCAAATTGCTAAAGAGTATCCCCGCCTGGATTTTCGCTGCATTGCCATACACCGCCAGGGCGAAACGATTATCCCTACCGGAGAGGATCATTTTGAGGAGGGCGATTTGTCTTACGTCATCACCAGACCCAATGGCATTAGTGAGCTGCTGAAGCTGGGCGGCAAAAGGAAAATAGAGATCAACAATGTGATGATCATTGGTGGGGGACGTATAGGACGTAAAACAGCCCGCGAGCTGGAGAAGACCGTAAACGTTAAGCTGATAGAGATCGACAAAGATCGTACGGATAAGCTTGTGGATACTATCAGGAACACATTAATTATTAATGGGGATGCCCGCGATGTGTCATTACTTGAGCAGGAGGGTATCCGGAAGATGGATGCCGTTGTGGCCACTACCAACAACTCAGAAACCAATATTTTTACCTGCCTGCTGGCGCAAAAGTTTGGCGTGCCTAAAGTGATTCCGCTTATCGAAAATGAAGATTACATTGATATTGCCCAGCGGATAGGTATTGATACGATTATCAATAAAAAACTAATAACGGCCAGCTACATTACCCGGTTTACTATGGATGCCGAAGTAACGGATATCAAATGCCTGAGCAGTGTGGATGCCGACGCGCTGGAGTTTGTGGTAAAAGAGGGATCGCCGGTAACACGTAAGCCCATCAAAGGGCTGAAAATACCCCGCGGAGCAATTATTGGTGGCATTATCCGCGGTGCGGAGGGATATATCGCAGTGGGCGATTTCCAGATTAAAGCAGGCGATAAGGTGGTGGTGTTTTCCCTGCCGCGCGCTGTGCAGAAAATAACCACACTCTTTAAATAGCTTGTTATGCGGTCGCAGATAAACTATCCGGTAATCGGGAAAATTATTGGCTTGCTTTTGATAGTTGAAGGCATTTTTATGCTGCTATCCCTGCCGTTTTCGCTGCACTTTGGTGCGCCGGATTTGGAAAAAATCACCCTCTTTGTAAAAGGGCGTGATTTTTGGCCCCTGCTGATAGCCGCCGCCATCACCATTTTTTCCGGATTGCTTTTGTTTTTAACATACCGCAAAGCCATCAAAGCCATGAGCAAGCGGGAAGGGTATATCATCGTCACGCTGTCGTGGGTTATCATCTCTGTTTTCGGCGCGCTGCCTTTATACCTGGGCGCTGCTACCAGTAGTTATGCCGATGCTTTTTTCGAGACCATGTCGGGGTTTACCACCACAGGAGCAACTATTCTTACTGATATAGAAGGGGTTTCGAAAGGACTGCTATTTTGGAGGGCTTTGACCCAATGGATAGGTGGCATGGGGATTATTGTTTTGTCGCTGGCTATTTTGCCGGTGTTAGGGATTGGCGGGATGTCGCTGTTTGTAGCTGAAATGCCCGGTCCTACTCCCGACAAGCTGCACCCACGCATTACAGCCACCGCCAAAAGGCTCTGGGGTATTTATGTGCTGCTTACCCTTGTTGAAACACTGTTTTTGATGCTGGGGGGGATGAATTTATTCGAGGGGCTTTCGCACGCTTTCACCACTATGTCCACCGGCGGGTTTTCTACACAAGATGCATCAATTGCGGCCTTTTCGCCCTACATTCAGTATGTCATCATCGTTTTTATGGTGCTGGCAGGCACCAACTTTACCTTGCATTACCTGGCGCTGCACGGAAAGCTAAAAGAGGTCTTCAGAAACGAAGAGTACAAGTATTATTTGCTGATAATGGCCTTCTTTTCGCTGGTTATTACCTTAGTGCTCATCTTTAATGTGAACCTGCCGGCGGAAGAGGCTATCCGCAACGCAGTGTTTCAGGTGGTGTCTATTGTTACCACTACAGGTTTTATTACTGACGACTACCTGCTTTGGCCCGGATTTTTGTGGATGATTATTTTCTTGATGATGTTTACCGGAGGTAGTGCAGGGAGTACGGGCGGTGGCATTAAAGTGATGCGCCAGCTGTTGATTTTTAAAAACAGCTTCCTGGAGCTTAAACGCATTATCCATCCCAATGCAATTATTCCCGTAAGGTTCAACGGAAGAGCGGTTCAGGGCAATGTGATGTATAATATCATGGCGTTTTTCGTTATTTATCTTATCATTTTTGCTCTCAGCACTTTAATAATGTCTTCGCTGGGGCTTGATTTTGAAACAGCCATTGGCTCCGCTGCGGCGACTTTAGGAAATATTGGCCCCGGAATTGGCGGGGTAGGGCCTGTGGAAAACTATGCCGCTATTCCATTGGCAGGGAAATGGTTTTTATCGTTTCTTATGATTTTAGGCCGCCTCGAACTGTTTACCGTCTTAATCATCCTTTCACCCACCTTCTGGAAAAAGTAATCGTTATACCGATTATCAATTGAAACCCAAATTGAGCGATTCTTGCTCACGATAAAGAAATTGTAAGCCTTTCACCTTCCCGCAATTCTGCGGGACAGGCTACCCATTCGGTGAAATACAACAATTTCTAAATCGGGGTTAATCCTAAGTAAAGCGCTTTTTCACTTTGTTCAAACCGCTCAACTTAGGTGAAATACAATTGGTATTATTACCTCACGGATGCACAGGAGATCTTAACATTTCTTTTCGGCAATACAGCGGCGAAAAGCCATAACTTTACGACCGTAAAATGAAAAATAATGTATGATATTCAGAATACGCTGGTCTCCGATCTTGTGACTGAAGTGCAGTTTCTTTGCGACCTGAACCGTTGCAAGGGGGCATGCTGTGTTGAAGGAGATGCAGGAGCTCCTTTAGAAAAAGAAGAGATTGACATCCTGATAAAGGAAAAAGAGAATATTTCCCCCTATTTAACAGCAAAAGGACAGGAAGCAATAGAAACGCAGGGTGTTTTTGTGGAAGACCATGACGGCGATGATGTCACTCCGTTAGTGAAGGGCAAAGAGTGCGCCTATACGATATTTGATGCGAATGGCGTTGCAACGTGCGGGATAGAAAAAGCTTATGAAGCCGGTGCCACCGGTTTCAGGAAGCCGGTATCGTGCCACCTCTATCCGGTGCGCATCGGGAAACTGAGAAGCGGGCAGGAGTCTGTTAACTACCATGAGTGGAAAATTTGTACGCCCGCCTGCACCCTGGGGATCCAGTTGCAGGTTCCCGTTTATAAATTCTTGAAAGAAGCTCTTGTCCGGAAATACGGGCAGGAATGGTATGAGATGCTGGATGAAGCCGTGAAAAGAGGGTATTGAGATATTATTCGTGTTTAAACCCGATCAAGAAGATTTGTTGAATTGCATAAGCAGGGGAACAAAACTATGCCCCTGAGTTTGCTGGCAGCGCAATACTTTTTTTGTGCGGATGTGATATTACACCCTTCCTTCTTGAATGATTGTTCTATTGCCAAAAAAGGGAATGTTGTAGTACTTGTTTTGTAATTATTTAGCTGGCATAAAAAATCTGTGAAAATCAGTGTTCTATTGTTTTTTAATAACTCAAGTTTCGCTCTTAAAAATCGGAATATTGGAATGTTGTATTTCAATAAGTTAACATCATCTAATAGTTAACCTTTGTGTTTCTTTGAGTCTTCGTGCCTTAGTGGCAGGCTTTCCAGAAGGCCACGAAGACACAAGGACACCAAGTTTCACCAGGATAGTCGTATAGCAAAATTGGAAAGTATTAGAATTTGATATAGTGTTATCTATAAAAACAGTCATTTAATAAAAACCTAAATTAATATTCATGATTTTAAAAGAAATACGAAACTTGAGTTAATAATAGCATACCGAGGTTTCGGTACAGGCTCTGATTTAAATGATGGTACTGATTCACACTGATCATAACCTAAATAATTACCTTCTTTTTACACTTTACGCCTTGCGGCATGAATTGCCGGTACCACAAAGCACCAGGGCACAAAAATTTACCCGGAGAATTCCATTCCCTCCTGCGGGATTGGGTAAGGAAAACAAAAAACCCCGGAGCGCTTTTCTCCGGGGTTTTTTAGTGGTATTCCACATCCTTACTTTTATGCTCCGCCGGTGGATTCCGGACGGCTGGCAGCCAGATTTTCCAGCTCTTTGTCGATATGGAAAATGCCTCCTTTAGAGTCGCCGGCAAGACGAATTTTGTCAAGGATACCATTCATGGTGCTTTCCTCTTCCACCTGCTCTTCAATATACCATTGCAGGAACTGGGCAGTGTTGTAGTCTTTTGCATCCAGCGCCACTTCGTAGCATTTGTTGATTTCAGCAGTGATAAACTCTTCATGAGCCAAAACCTTTTCGAACAACGAAACAATATCGCCATAATCCTCATCGGGTTTGTCAAGCGCCATCATTTTGGCATGGCCACCCCGGTCGTTAACATAATGAATCATTTTGCTCATGTGCATTTTTTCTTCTTCCGCCTGGGCATAAAGAAAATCTGCCGCTCCGTTGTAGCCTTTTGATTCGCACCACGAAGCCATGGCTAAATAGATACGGGAAGAGTGTTCCTCATTTTTGATCTGGTTATTCAGTTGGTTTTCTACTTTTTCTTTTATCATGATAAATTTGTTTTTAGATTAACCTTTTAAAGCTTCTGCACCGGTGGTTACCTCCAGTATTTCGTTGGTGATAGCCTCCTGACGCGCTTTGTTATATGACAGTTGCAGCTCTTTTACAAGCTTGGTAGCGTTCTCGGTGGCCTGGTGCATAGCAGTCATCCGGGCGCCATGCTCCGAGGCGTTAGAGTCGAGTAGTGCTTTATAGAATTGTATCTTCAGCGTTTTGGGGATAACCTCTTTAGTGATGGTCTCTTTATCCGGCTCAAAGATATACTCTTCGTAATTATCTTCATAGTCATCGCCAAAATCATCCTCAAAATCGTTTTCGTAACCGGATTCTTCCGCCTGCTTATCCTCTGCAACCTTTTCAAGCGGAAGGAACTGTTCTGTGGTGACCTCCTGCGAAGCAGCATTGATAAATTTATTATAGATAAGCTCTACAACATCATACTTCTCTGCCGCAAACTCATCCATCACCTTTTTAGCTATTGCAGAAACGTTGGCAAAAGTGAGCTCATCATAAATATGGTCATGATTAGCAACCATGTTAAAATTATATTTCTTAAAATATTCAGTGCTTTTCTTTCCAATGGATAGCAGGTGCACATTCCCCTCTTTCTGCTGTTCGGCAAAATTTTCCCGGATATACGAGACCGTTTTTTTTATGATGTTGGTATTGAAAGCGCCACACAGCCCTTTGTTGGAGGTAAAAACAACCAGGAGCACTTTCTTAGGCTTTCTTTTTTTCAGGTGCGCGTGGTCTTCTGATCCGATACTATCGCTTACGTTGGCCATGATTTCCTGCAGCTTGGTGGCATAGGGCCGCAGCGCCATAATAGCATTTTGTGCCTTCCTCAGCTTGGAGGCCGACACCATCTTCATGGCGCTGGTAATCTGGCGGGTCGATTTTACCGAATCGATGCGTGTGCGTACTTCTTTTAAGTTAGCCATCAGTGTGTTCTTTTATTCTGCTTTTTCAGTAAATTTTGATGCTACTTCTTCGGCGGCTTTGTTGAGCGCCTCGATAGCTTCATCTGTCAGTTTACCGCTTGCCAGCACGTCGAGGGTGTCACGGTATTGCTCTTCCATCACACTCAAAAAGTCAACCTCAAACGCTTTTACTTTGTTAACAGGCACTTTCTTCAGCAGTCCTTTGGTGCCGCAATAGATAATTGCCACCTGATGCTCCACCTTCATAGGCCTGTTCAGTCCTTGTTTAAGTATCTCCACGTTGCGGCGTCCTTTGTCGATCACCGACTGTGTGGCTTTGTCAAGGTCGGAGCCAAATTTGGCGAAGGCTTCCAGCTCGCGGAACTGCGCCTGGTCGAGTTTCAGGGTGCCGGCTACCTTTTTCATCGACTTAATCTGGGCGCTCCCTCCTACACGCGATACAGATATCCCCACATTGATAGCGGGACGTACCCCGGAGAGGAAGAGATCCGACTCCAGGAATATCTGACCATCAGTAATAGAAATCACATTTGTAGGGATGTAAGAAGATACGTCGCCTGCCTGCGTTTCAATAATGGGTAGCGCTGTGAGCGATCCTCCACCTTTAACCTTGTCTTTCAACGGCTTAGGAAGGTCGTTCATGTTTTTGGCTACCTTGTCATCGCTGATAATTTTAGCGGCACGTTCCAGAAGGCGTGAGTGGAGGTAAAAAACATCTCCCGGATAAGCCTCGCGTCCCGGAGGCCGGCGCAGCAGCAACGATACTTCCCGGTAAGCTACCGCCTGTTTAGACAGGTCATCATAAATAACCAGGGCGTGGCCTCCTAAATCCCTGAAATATTCTCCAATAGCGGCGCCGGCATAAGGAGCATAAAACTGCATGGCCGCGGGATCGGCGGCAGTAGCTGACACAATCACAGTATAATCCATGGCGCCATTCTCCTGCAGTGTTTTGGCAATCTGCGCCACGGTAGATCCTTTTTGACCAATCGCCACATAGATGCAGTAGACCGGGTCACCCTTTTTAAAATTCTCTTTTTGGTTGATGATGGTATCCACGGCGATGGATGTTTTTCCGGTCTGGCGGTCTCCGATAATCAGCTCGCGTTGTCCGCGGCCGATAGGTATCATAGAATCTATAGGTTTAATACCTGTTTGCAGAGGCTGGTTTACCGGCTGGCGATAGATTACTCCCGGTGCTTTGCGCTCCATGGGCATCTCCACCAGGTCGCCTTCCAGGGGTCCTTTTCCGTCGATGGGCGTTCCCAGCGTATTGATAACACGTCCCAGCAGAGGCTCTCCCACATTGATGGTGGAGATGCGGCCGGTACGCTTTACGGTGTGTCCTTCCTGGATATTTTCAGCTTCTCCCAGAAGCACAACGCCCACGTTGTCTTCTTCCAGGTTCAAAACAATGCCTTTCAGGTTCGAATCTTCAAATGCTACAATCTCGGCGGCCTGGGCGTTATTCAACCCATAAACGCGCGCAATGCCATCGCCGATTTCCAACACGGTACCTACCTCTTCAAGCTCCGCATCACTTTTAAAGCCTGAGAGTTGTTGTCTGAGAATTGCGGATACTTCTGATGGTTTTATTTCTGCCATTGTATTTTGTTTTTTCCTGTCGTTTTATGTTAATGTTTTTCTTAACCCACTAAGCTGTCTTTTGATGCTGGCATCATACTGCTTATTCTGATACCTGAGCACAAAGCCCCCTATCAGCTCTTCGTTAATTTTTTCGGTAAGCGCTATTTCTTTGGCGCTGGTCTGCTTTTTCAGGATTTCCGTCAGCTGGCTTTTCAGCTGATCGCCCAGGGCGGCAACAGTCTCTATCTCTGTAGCGAGTATGTTGTTTTTAAGGTTATATATGCCTTCATATTCTACCGTGATTTGCGATACGGTGCGGGCTCTGTTTTTCTTGATTATAAGCTTTAAGAAGGCGAGCGTAAGCGGTTGCACTTTTTTATCAAACAAAGCCTCTATTGCACTGGCCTTTGTGGCAGCAGGAATCACATGGCTGGCCATCATGTTTTTAAACGGCTTCTCCAGCCCCACCTGGCGCACCAGCTGCATGTCAACAAACACCTCTTTTTGAATGCCCTTTTCAGCGGCAAGTTCATAGAGGGCTTTGGCATAACGGTGTGCTACTTTGACTATCTTCATGTGTACTATGTTTTACAGCCGCATTTTATGTTAATTGAACTTGATCTCTTTCATATATTTTTCTACCAGTTTCTTCTGCTCCTTGTCTTCACCTAGTTTTTCCCTGAGGATTTTTTCTGCAATATCAATAGAGAATCCTGCCAGCTGCTTCTTCAGGTCAGTGATGGCGGCTTCTTTCTCTTGTCTCACATCTTTCCGGGCTGCTTCAAGGATTTTCATACGCTCTTGCTGCGCTTCGTCTTTGGCCTCCTGCAGTATTTCACTCTTTTTATTGCGCGCATCCTTTAATATTTCTGTGCGCTCCTGCTGCGCCTCCTGCATAAGCTTTTTGTTGTCAGCTTTCAGCTGCTTCATTTGTTCCTGCGCCTGCTCGGCCGACTTCAGCGCTTCTTCAATAGACTCCTCACGCTCGTGCAGCGAGTTCATGATAGGCCCCCAGGCAAACTTGCCCAGCACAAACAAAAGGACACCAAAAATGACGGTAGTCCAAAATATCAGACCAATACCGGGATATATCAGTTCCATAATTTTCTTTTTTTTCTATTAAAACTCCGGCCTTTTCCGGCCAACCGCCTTAAAAAAGACCGGAGTTGCTGATAAAGGATTTATAATACCACTATCAACAAACAAATAACAATTGCAAAAAATGCAACCCCTTCAATAAGGGCGGCAGAAACAATCATGCTGGCACGGATGTCGCCGGCAGCTTCGGGCTGGCGTGCAATAGACTCTACGGCACTTTTTCCGATTTTACCAATTCCGAATCCGGCAGCAATTACTACTATCGATGCTCCGATAGCGGCTCCCAAAAATGCAAAGGGGGCGTAGGCTTCTGCTGCTTGCAATAAAATAGCTAATGTACTCATAATGCTACGATTTAAGATTTATATTACTATGATTATTAATGAGCTTCTTCTTGTGACATGCCGAAAAAGAGTGCCGACAGTAACGTAAACACGAAAGCCTGTATAAAGGCTACCAGCAATTCAAGCATGCTTATAAAAACACCCAGCAACACCGAGAACGGTGTTACGGCAAAACCCACCTCGGGTTTTAGGTTGCTGAAAATAAATATCAGGCTAACAAAACCCAGCTTTACGATGTGCCCGGCTGTTATGTTTGCAAACAGACGCACGAGCAAGGCAAAAGGTTTTGTAAAAACACCAAGTAACTCCACTATAGGCATAAGAGGAAGAGGTAATTTTAAGAACCACGGCACACCCGGGGTGTCAAAAATATGCTTCCAGTAGCCTTTCGTGCCCCCGGCATTGGTAATTACAAAGGTAAACATGGCCAAGACAAATGTCACGGCAATGTTGCCTGTAACATTGGCACCGCCGGGAGCTATAGGCACCAACCCCAACAGGTTGTTTATAAATATGAAGAAAAAAACCGTAAGGAGATAAGGCATAAACTTTTGATATCTTTTCTCGCCGATAGAAGATTTGGCTATATCGTCCCTTACAAAGAGAATAAGGGGTTCCAATAACGACTGAATCCCTTTAGGGGCTTCATAAGTATGCTTTTTATATCTTTTGGCAATGTAGATGAAGAGGAAAGAGATAAGCAGAAAACTGAAAAACATGGCCGCCACATTTTTGGTGATAGAAAAATCCACAGGCAGCCCTGCGCTTTCATCCTCCTTCATGGTGCCGGGTTTAACATTCACAATCTTTCCTTTGTTAATCCCTTCCTGAGCTATCTTAAAACCCTTATACGAATCGTGGCCATGGTGAAACTTACTGCTCATAAACAGGTGCCATTCCCCCTCGTCATAAAGAATTATTGGCAAATCAATAGTGATGGATTTGTCGCCGATATCCATAAGATGCCATCCATAACTGTCTACAATGTGGCCCAATATCATCCTGCCGGCATTAAAATCCTCTTCCCCGTGCCCTTGCTCTTCTCCAGCTGCATATAGGTTTGAGTGAGAAAACAATCCCATTACTGCCAGGATAAAAATGAGGGTGTACTTCCTGATGCCATTGTCCTTATTCATCCGATAACGTTATATTTTTCACAAATTGAAAGTGCAATTTTACTAACTTTTAACCAATTATTAAAAGAAATACGCAAAAACTGAACGCTGATTGTGTTAATATTTTCCTTTAGAACGCTGATATTTGCTATGCAACATTAAATATGCTCAAAAGTTTAGTAAAACAAACTTTGTCTGTTGTAAAATTTCCGGTAATGCCTGTTTTATTTGCTAAGATTATTATATTCGTAAGGTAATTGGATAACATTAAATGGATGGGACTTTCGCTATATACTGATGAAACTTTTATGCGTGAAGCATTGAAAGAAGCCGCAAAAGCCTTTGAGCAGGATGAAGTGCCTGTTGGCGCGGTAGTGGTTTGTAATAACCAGATCGTGGCCCGCTCGCACAACGCCACAGAGCAGCTAACCGATAGCACGGCTCATGCCGAGATGCAGGCCTTAACAGCAGCCATGAACTACCTGGGCTCAAAATACCTGAACGAATGTACATTATTTGTCACCCTGGAGCCCTGCGCAATGTGTGCGGGAGCGCTTTACTGGTCGCAAATAGGGAAAATAGTTTATGCTGCCGCTGATGAAAAGAGAGGTTTCAGAACAGTGTCGGATAAAATACTGCATCCGACCACAGCCCTTGTGGCAGGCCCTTTCGAAAAGGAGTCGCGCACCCTTCTGCAGACATTTTTTCAAAAGAAAAGAGAATCATGATCAATGCCTTAAGCATATTGAATAAAGAACTGCGAAATGTGGCTGACACAATTGTAAAAAACGGGTGGGGAGAGGCCACAGCGGGGAACATCTCTATCAATGTCACCGCCCTTACTGATGAGAAAGATTTAGTTGCTTTAAGAAAAGGCACAAAACACGTATTGCAGGAGAATTATCCGCAGCTGGCTGGGGAAGTGTTACTTATTTCTGCTTCGGGGAGCAGGATGAGGAGCATGGTTGAGGAGCTCTCCACCTCTGTATGTTTCCTGCTCATAGAGGAGGGCGGCGCAGAATACTGGCAGCTTCCCGGAAAAATAGATATCGCTGAAAGGCCCCCTACATCAGAACTGCCGGCACATCTTGCGGTTCATCATCTTCTGAAAAGCACCGGAAGACCGGAAAAAGTACTGCTCCATACACATATGACTGAAGCTGTGGCGCTGACACATCATCCGGATTATACGACGGAAAAGCTTTTGAATAAAGAGCTCTATAACATGCAGCCGGAAATGATGACCTTTTTACCCGGGGGTGTGGGCCTGATACCGTATTTTCTGCCTGGTTCATCGAAATTGGCCATTGCCACCGCAGAAAAATTTAAGAATCATGGGGCCGCGCTATGGGAAAAGCATGGCTGCCTGACCACCGGAGCCACTGCTAACGAAGCCCTCGACAGGCAGGAAATGATCGCCAAAGCCATAAAGGTGTTGCTTATGTGCCTGAGCGCTGGCTTCAAGCCCCAGGGATTAACCGGGAAGCAGCTTGCGGAACTGGAAGCAATGGCGCTGAACAAATGAAACTAACAACGTCTGAGGTTTTTTAAGGCACCCCCAGGGCATGCTTAAAAAAAGTGCTAAACCACAACGTTATTGAAGAATTTAGACACACAAAGCATGCTATTGGAAAAAAGATGAAAGAGGGTGAACTTTTCAGAAAAATTTGATGCCGTATGAAATCTGAAAAAATCCAGTTTCCCAAACAAGAGGAGCGTCGTATTATCTGGTCTGCTGTGAGAGCTTCGCTGGAAACCAGTAAATATAAACTGAAGCGTAGCGGCAGGAAAAGCCGCAGCCACTGGACCACCTTTGAGCGGCTTTTGTCGGTATTTAAATGGGGCCTGAAGATCTCAGGATATTATCCTCAGGGCACCCGCAATGCTTCGCGGGTTACTGTAGTCCGCCACACGTTGCCATTTCCCGACCTGCCGCAAGCATTCGACGGGTTCACTATCCTGCAGCTGAGCGACCTGCATATCGACAGCATTCCGGGCCATGAAGAAAACATCCTGCGTGCCATAGAGGGCGTGTCATATGATGTAGCCTTGTTTACGGGGGATTACCGCAAAGACGTTACCGGAAGCTTCCGCCATATCTTAAAGCCGATGCAACGCCTTGCCGCCGCCATTCAGCCTCCCTTCGGGAAATGGGCCGTGCTGGGTAATCACGACACCTACCTCATGGCCGGCTATGAACAGGAGGTGGGCATGTCGCTGCTGATCAACGAGTCGGCGGTGTTAGAAAAAAACGGAGAACGAATCATCCTGACAGGTACCGACGATCCTTTTTATTACTTTACCGAACAGGCTATTATGGCTATGGAGCGCAACATCACAGGGTTTAAGATTGCTATGGTGCATACCAGCGAGCTGCGCGATTATGCAGCAGCGAATGGATATCGCCTCTATTTATCAGGCCATACCCATGGCGGACAGATATGCCTTCCCGGCGGCAAAGCACTGATATCGCACCAGTTCGAAGGCAATGAATACACCTCGGGCTGCTGGAAGTACCGGGGAATGACAGGATATACCAGCAGCGGCTGTGGCGTTTCGGGGTTGCCCGTCAGGTTTAACTGTCCTGCCGAAGTAGCCTTACTAACCCTGAAAAGAGCACCAAGCCATTCAGAATAGCTTTTTTAACCCAAATTGAGCGTTTCTCGCTCACGATAAAGAAATTGTAAGCATTTCACCTTCCCGCAATTCTGCGGGACAGGCTACCCATTCGGTGAAATACAACAATTTCTAAATCGTCCGCCTAATCGGATAAGTAAAGCGCTTTTTCACTTTGTTCAAACCGCTCAACTTAGATTTAAGAAACTTCTGCTGGAGGATTTTTGTTACTTTAGCGCCGTAAAACAAAGCGAATGCCCAAAACGGAAGACAGATACTACAAGCGGAAACTCAAAAGCGCCCACATCACTACCCTGATGAGCATAACGATGGTATTATTTGTGCTGGGGCTGCTTGCCACTATCATTCTGCATGCACAGAAAGTTTCTGAGTACGTTCGCGAAAATATCGGCTTTACTATCACTTTGAATAGTGATGTGGAAGACATGGAGGTGATACGCTTCCAAAAGCGGCTGGAGGTGAAAGACTTTGTTAAAACAACCCGGCATATCCCGGTAGAAGAAGCAGCAAAACAGCTGGAAGAAGAATTGGGAGAAGATTTTATCGGTTTTCTGGGATACAACCCACTTTCGCCAACCATCGATGTGCGTCTGAAAGCGGCATATGCCAGAAGCGACAGCCTGAAAAAAATAGAAAAGCAGCTGATGAGAAACAGCGCGGTAAAAGAGGTCAGTTATCAGGAATCTATGGTACAAACCATTAACGACAATATCGAAAAGCTCAGTATCTTTTTGGTGGCTTTTAGCATTTTATTGATGTTAATAGCCTTTGCCCTTATCAACAACACCATCCGCCTCTCGGTATATTCGCGCCGCTTCCTGATAAAGACCATGCAACTGGTGGGAGCCACCCAGGGGTTTATTCGCAGGCCCTTTCTTAAACAGGGGCTCTTTTATGGTTTTTTTGGCGCTGTAATCACCATTATCTTGCTGGCAGCGCTCATATACTTCGGCGAACAGCGAATGCCGGAAATCCTTGACCTGAGTCACACTAAAATATATAGCATGATAGCCGGCGGCGTGGTGGTGGCAGGGCTTCTTATTTCGTGGATTTCCACTTACTTTGCAGTGAGAAAATATCTGAATATTCAAAACGATAAACTTTACCAGTAGAAATTATGGCTACAACAGAAAATAAAAAAATAGGTCACAAGAAAAAGAGTAGCGAACCTGAAAAGAAATCCTTTGGACCCAAAAATTACCGGTTGCTTTTCATCGGGCTGGGGTTGCTCTTTTTGGGGTTCATTCTGATGATTGGAGGAGGTTCTGATAACCCCCAGGAGTTTAATTATGAACTGTTTAATTTTCGGCGCCTCACTTTGGCCCCCTTGCTTGTCATTGCCGGATTTGCTGTGGAAATATTCGCCATTATGACAAAACCCCAATAAACAAATTTATTAGATGAGCTGGTTAGAAGCGTTAATAATGGGAATTATTCAGGGGCTTACGGAATTCCTCCCTGTTAGTAGCAGCGGCCACCTGGAGTTAAGCAAGGTAGCTATGGGCCTTGAGGTGGAAGAGAGCCTGCTTTTTACTGTGGTAGTCCATGGCGCCACCGTGCTTAGCACTATTGTAGTTTTCCGGAAAGATATTGCCACCCTTGTGGCGGGGTTTTTTCGCTTTAAGTGGGATGAAAATATGCAGTACATCGTAAAAATAGGGATCTCCATGATTCCAGTGCTGTTGGTGGGTATGTTTTTAAAAGAAAACGTGGAGGGGCTGTTTACCGGCAACCTGCTCCTGGTGGGTTTTATGCTGCTGGTAACGGCAACAATGCTTGCTTTTACCTTTTATGCCAGGCCGCGCGAAAAAAGCGTCTCATTCAAAGATGCCCTTATGATTGGTATAGCACAGGCTTTTGCTGTTATTCCCGGCATATCCCGTTCCGGCTCCACCATTGCCACAGGGCTTTTGCTGGGGAACAAAAGGGAAAATGTGGCCCGCTTCTCCTTTTTGATGGTGCTGATTCCTATCATCGGCGCTAACATTCTTGATATTTATGATAAAGCAGGATCGCTGCAGGCTGATCGCGGGATAATACCCCTTATAGTTGGTTTTATGGGTGCTTTTATCGCCGGATTGCTGGCATGTAAGTGGATGATATCCCTGGTGAAAAAGGGCAAGCTTATCTATTTTGCCATATACTGCTCTGTGGTGGGAGTAGCTGCCATACTCATTCATTTCTTTGCCTAAGCTAACGTATGCTACAATATAAGCCGTTTGATTTTTTGAGTGGAGAGATATTGCTTGTTGACAAACCACTGCACTGGACCTCTTTTGATGTGGTGAATAAAGTGCGAAACCACATCAGGCGTTTTTTGCATCTGCGAAAAATTAAAGTGGGCCACGCCGGAACTCTCGATCCCCTGGCTACAGGGTTGCTTATCATTTGTACCGGAAAAAAGACAAGAGAGATTGACAAATATCAGGCGCAAACAAAAACCTACACCGGAACCATAGAGTTAGGGAGGGAAACGCCTTCCTACGACCTGGAAACCGACACTTCTGAGACGCATCCTGTTAGCCACCTTACCGAAGAAGATTTATACCGCGTTGCTGCCACTTTCGTGGGAAAACAGGAACAAATGCCTCCCTCCTTTTCTGCCAAAAAAATTGATGGGAAACGGGCATACAGCTATGCCCGCAACAAGGAGAAAGTAGTAATGAACAGCAAAGAGGTTTTTATTCATGATTTTGAAGTGGTAAATATCCGCTGGCCTTATGCAGATTTCAGGGTGGTATGCAGCAAAGGGACTTATATCCGCTCTCTGGCGCATGATTTTGGAAAAGCATTGCAAAACGGAGCTTGTCTGGTGGCATTAAGAAGAACTCATATTGGTGACTTTGCTGTTAGCGAAGCCTGGAACCTGGACGCTTTACTGGATGAGATAACAGGGCAAAAACCACCACAGACCATAGACGGCATCATCTTCGACTTTAACAGAACCCTCTATGACCCTGAAAAGGAGAAGCTCATGGACGGCGCCAGGAAGTTGTTACGCTATCTGAAAAACAGGGAGTTAAAAATGGCGTTACTTTCTAAAGCCACGGACCAAAGCAGGCGACAGTTTATTTCTGAGTTAGGCCTTGATGAGTTTTTTGACGAGGTGATGGTGGTTACCGGCGAAAAAACGCCGCACCACTTTCATTCACTGCAACAGGCCCTCGGCATAGATGCCCGACGCTGCCTGATAATTGGCGATCGTGTTAAAAGTGAGATAAGCGCTGCTAACAGCCTTGGAATGCAAACCTGTTGGTTAAGGCGGGGCAAGTTCAAAAAAGAGATTCCCGGAAACACCCTGGAGCAGCCCGGGCGCATCATCAATAATATTCAGGAAATTTACCATTTTCTGTAACTATTTCGCTGCTGAAAGTAACTTTTCCCGCACTTTTTTGCAATAATTTTCTTTCAACACAATATTTCTCGTTTTTTAAACGTTGTAATTCCGTTCTCACACCTGAGAGGTCTGTTAAAAGCCTTGCGTAAGAGGCTAAAATGTATTACTTTTGCAACCCATTTTTCAGGCGTGATATAAATCGTTTAATGACTTGACTTTATGAAGCTTTCACAATTTAAATATGACTTACCTAAGGAGTTAATTGCCTCAACTCCACCTAAAAACCGGGATGAATCGCGATTGATGGTTTTAAACAGAAAAGACCAGACCATCGAACACAAAAAATTTCGTGATGTCGTTCAATACTATGGTGAGGGTGACGTTTTTGTGATTAATAACACGAAGGTTTTCCCGGCCTTGCTTACCGGCGAAAAGGAAAAAACAGGTGCAAAAATCACCGTTTTTTTGTTGCGCGAACTTAACCCTGAATCCAGGTTATGGGATGTTTTGGTGGACCCTGCGCGGAAGATACGTATCGGCAACAAGCTTTACTTTGGAGAAGATGATTCGCTGGTTGCTGAAGTAATAGATAACACCACATCGAGAGGGCGCACCCTGCGCTTTTTGTTCGATGGGCCTTACGAAGATTTTAAAAAAACCATAGAAACGCTGGGGAAAACTCCATTGCCATCAGAGCTGCAGCGCATCAGGGGCATCCTTCCCGAAGATAAGGAGAGGTACCAGACCATCTATGCCAAGCATGAAGGAGCGGTAGCCGCGCCAAGCGCCGGAATGCATTTCAGCAGGGAGTTGATGAAACGGCTGGAGCTGGAAGGCGTTAGCTTTGCTGAGGTAACCCTGCACGCCGGCCTGGGCAACTTCAGGGGTATTGACGTGGAAGACCTTACCAAGCATAAGATGGATTCGGAAGAGATGTATATCCATTCCCAAACATCTGATATGGTGAATTATGCCAAAAAGAACAGAAACAAAGTATGTGCTGTGGGCACTACCTCTATGAAAGCTATTGAATCTTCGGTGTCCATCTCCGGATTACTGAAGCCATACGGTGGCTGGACCAATAAGTTTATCTTCCCCCCGTATGAGTTCAGCGTGGCTGATTCGATGATCACAAACCTGCACCTGCCACAATCTTCTATGTTAATGATGGTGGCTGCATTCGGAGGATATGATTTTATAATGCATGCCTATGAGGAGGCTGTAAAGGAAAAGTATAGCTTTTTCACCTATGGCGATGCAATGCTGATACTTTAAGTAAACAGATACATTTTCCGGGGATTTTTTCAGATATTTTCATGATATTTGAAAGATATCCGGTTTTTTATGGAAAAACATGTTATTATCGTAGCTGGTGGTAAGGGAACACGGATGAATACCGAGGTTCCAAAACAGTTTATGGAGCTTGCCGGCAAGCCATTGCTGATGCACACCACAGAAATATTTTTCAGAGCCGGCAACACTCCGGCATCCCTCGTAATTGTAATCCCGCGGCAGCATAAAGCGCTTTGGGGAAAGTTGTGCCATAAACACCATTTTCAGGTGCCCCATAAAGTTGTTGAAGGGGGGCCACAACGTTTTTTTTCTGTCAGAAATGCACTGTCAGTTATCGGCAAAAACGGCCTTATTGCAATCCATGATGGCGTGAGGCCTTCCGTAAGTCCGGATGTAATAAAGCGGTGCTTCGAAGCGGCCGAAATCTATGGTAATGCTGTTCCTGCGGTAGCGGTGGCAGAATCGATGCGGCGCATTTTTTCCGGAAAAACCAAAGTGGTGAACCGTAAGGAGTATTTACTGGTGCAAACACCGCAGACGTTCAGAGCCGACCTCCTTCATAACGCATACCAGGCTCCTTACCGGGAGCAATTCACCGATGATGCATCGGTATTGGAGCATTCGGGAGTAGCGGTACACCTTGTGGAAGGAAATAAGGAAAATATTAAGGTAACCACCCCCGGCGATTTGCTGTTTGCCGAATGGCTTTTGAGTAAATCGCGTCCTGTTGAATAGCCGGCCGCCAAAAAAAACCCTGAGATTAGCTCCCAGGGTTCCTCTTTTTATTCGTTAAACGATTATCAGCTATTAGCGAAGATCGATATAGGTTTGCGATAGTTTTCCTTCTTTCGAATAGATGTCGATAGTGTACTGGCCTTCCTCAAGATTTTCATCCGGATTGGGGTTGCTCCATTCTATACACTTCCTGAAACTTTCGCCCTGGTAGTTGACGATTTCTTTCATCGTAAACTGCAATTCTTCCCCGTCTACCTCAAAAGCGTATGCCTCGGATTCCGAAGGTGTGATTACTTTTCCGTTAGGCCCGGCAATCCTGAAATAGATGACCTTTTCGCCAATTTCCGTCAGCTCGTTTTCTTCAACAGTAAAGCAAATCTTAATTTTATCGGTACGGCGTGCTTTGTCGGTCTCTTTTTCATTATCAAACCATGTTGTTTTTATTCCTGTAGCATCTATGTTATATACTTTCAGGATAGCAGCTTTCTCCACCATCTCGTTTAAGACTTCCTTCTCCTCGCCCAGTCGCTGGCTCATTTGCTGCTCCTTGCGGTATTTGCTTTTAATCTCCTTATTTTCCGTTTCCAGTTGCTTGTTCACCCTGTAAAGCGAGTCTATCTGCACCAAATAGCCCTGGGCAACATTCCTTAGCTGGCTCAGTTTTTTCTGTACCTTGTAATATTCCCATTTGGTTTGAAGCAGCTCTTTTATCTCTTTAGCATTGGCTTTAATTACACTGTCTTTCACATCAAGGGAATCGGTAAGGTTATCATACTCATTTTTCACCTTGTTATGCTCCCCCATGAGGGAGTCGAGTTCTCTTTCAAAAAACACTTTTTGTTGCTGTTTTTCTTCCTTAAGCTCTTTCACCTCCTCGGAGGTATTCATGTAAAGATAGCCAACAACAATTGCTGCAATTAATGCGATAAGAAAAAGTACAATCCATAGAATCAGGTTTCTCTTATTCTTTTTTTGTTGCGTGTTCTCTTGTGGTCTTTGATTATTTTTGTCTTCTAAGTCCGCCATTATTTTGTTTTTTTATTGGTTAACACATTAATATAAGCAAAATTAAGAAAAAAAGCAAGATGAATTGTCTTTTAGGAAGTAATAAGGTTAGAAATTTAAATTATTTTTGCAGAATATAACTGAATGCTTATGAGTACCCGAAAAAAAAACAAACATCAACCTATAAATACCAATTCTTTCCTAAAAACAGTTTTATCGGTTTTTACCTTTAACCCATATCAAACCTATAATTTCAGACAAGTATCACATGCCTTAGGCATCAGTGACAAGCCTACCCGTAACCTTGTTAAGCAGATGCTTGATAACTTTGCCGGGAGTGGCGCCATTTTGCCCTTATCGCGCGGGAAATATAAACTGAATCCCGACTATATGGCTTCCGGCGTTGATCACTCCACGGTGAAGGGAAAAGTAGATATGAAACAGACCGGCAAAGCTTATGTGATGAGTAAAGATTTAGAAGATGATATCTTTATTGCCTACAACAACACCAACCATGCGCTGCATGGAGACGTGGTGGAGGTGCATATGTTTCCTAAGCGTAAAGGCCGGAAGATAGAGGGCCAGATAAAATCGATCCTGGAACGCAAAAAGACCGATTTTGTGGGCACCATAGAGATGAGCGATAACTATGCTTTTCTGATCCCTGATTTAAAAAACATGCCTGTTGATATTTATATCCCGAAAGAGAAACTGCATAAAGTCCGGAACGGACAAAAAGCTATTGCACGAATCACCGACTGGCCTGACCACATGAACAACCCGCTCGGAGAGATAATCAACGTATTAGGCACGCCCGGCGATAACGAGGTGGAGATGAATTCTATCCTTTCGGAGTTTGATTTTCCGCTTTCATTTCCGGGTGAGGTGATGCATGAAACGAACCGCATCAGCGAAACGATACCCCCAAAAGAGATCGCCAACAGGAGAGACTTCAGGGATGTTTTTACCTGCACGATTGATCCCGCTGATGCAAATGATTTTGATGATGCCCTCTCTGTGAAGAGCCTCGATAACGGGTTGTGGCAAATCGGGGTGCATATTGCCGATGTTTCGCACTATGTAAAACCCGGCACGGCATTGGATAAAGAGGCCTTCAAAAAGGCCACTTCGGTGTATTTGGTAGACCGCGTTGTGCCGATGCTTCCGGAAAAGCTTTCGAACAAAGTGTGCTCGCTGCGCCCCGATGAGGACAAGCTCACCTTTTCGGCAGTTTTTGAGATGGATGAAACGGGAAAAGTGGAAGACCAATGGTTTGGCAAAACGATTACACGCTCCGGCAGGCGTTACGATTATGATGAGGTACAGGAGATTATTGAGACTGGAGAAGGAGATAACAGCAAAAATATCCTGCTTTTAGACAAGATAGCCCAAAAACTGAGGGCGGACCGGTTCAGTCAGGGGGCTATCAATTTCAAATCCACGGAAGTGAAGTTTGATTTGGATGAAAACGGAAAGCCTCTGGGCGCCCACCTGAAAGAGCAAAAAGCTTCTAACCAGCTTGTGGAAGAGTTTATGCTACTGGCCAACCGGAAGGTGGCCGAAAAGATGGCGCGCAAGCATGGCCGGCAAAAGGCGCGTACTTTTGTTTACCGCATTCATGATGAGCCCAACCCCGACAAGCTGCAGAGCCTTACCAGCTTTGTTAACAGGTTAGGATATAAGATGCAGACAAACTCCCGGATGGGGCTGGCAAAATCTTTTAATCAGCTGTTTAAGCAGGTTGAGGGCAAGGGGGAAGAGAATATGATTGAGGCTATTGCGGTGCGCACGATGGCTAAAGCGGAATACTCGACCCAGAATATTGGCCATTATGGTCTGGCCTTTAAATATTATACACACTTCACCTCTCCCATCAGGAGGTATCCTGACTTAATGGTACACCGACTGCTGGAAAGGGCTCTGGAGAAAATGGATGACGTCAATGCTGCGGAGTATGAGGAGCGGTGTATCCACGCCTCGGAAGTGGAACGCAAAGCCATTGAAGCAGAGCGCGCATCCGTTAAATATAAGCAGGTGGAATATATGCTCGGTAAAGTGGGGCATGAGTTTGACGGCATTATTTCAGGGGTCAGCAAATGGGGCTTGTTTGTAGAACTTTATGAAGCTAAAGCCGAAGGGCTGATTCCTTTGGGTGACATGGGCGATGATTTTTATATCCTGGATGAAGAAAACCACCGCGTGGTAGGCCGAAAACACGGGGATTCATACAACCTTGGTGATGAGGTGCATATCCGCATTAAAAGTATCGATTTAAAGAAAAAGCAGATGAATTTCGTTCTGGTGAAATAGCTTCACATCAGTTTTTTATACGCCTGCCACCATCGGTCGGGGAGCTCATCGGAAGTGGCTTTTTTATAGTCTTCAAAAGTACAAGGCACCACATAGTGTCGTTCATACTTCAGCTGTATATTTTCCGGATTCATTACCTGCATCCACCAACGGTCGCTTTGTTTGCTCTTATAAAAGAGCAGGTCATCAGCAAAATCATCCAGCTGCACACGGTATTTAATGAAATTGTCGTTACTCTCCTGCGGAAACTCATTGCGCCGGTGATAAGCCCCTTCGATAAAATACCATATCATTTGTGCGATAAGGTGGGCGGTTTGCCCGTTCACATCGAGGGTAGGATTATATTCGTAAAAGCCGGCAGAAGTGAGCTTTTCAGAGATGCCTGCATACCAGGCCAGCTGACAGGCTTCCTCGCCATAAAAGCCATTAGGGGAAGCATTGTTGTTTCCGGGGGCGTCAGGCTGCCTGATGGCTGAGATATCAAACGAAAGCATGTCAGCATTACGCATCAGCGGCTCTGCCGACCGCAGGTTTTCCCGCACGTCGCCGAGGCGAAATATATCAAAATAGAGGTTGTTCATCAGCTCCACAGCCTCCAGATCCACAAAATATGACTGATAGCCAATATTTGTGTAATTAAAAAGGTAGTTGGGCTGATGCAGGATTATTTTGCTGAGGTACGACTGCGCATTAATATCCTGATGCGTATTTCCCAAATCAAACTTAGCGTCGACCGCGGCAATATTAATAATTTGCCCGTTGGTTTCATACGCCCTGTAATTGGCATAGGTGAGGTCCTGGCTTCCGCCTAATATTATTGGAATAACGCGATGATCTATTAGTGTGGAAACCACCGCGCTGAGGGCAAAATAAGTGTCCTGAAGGGTGTCTCCGCTGATGAGGTTCCCCAGGTCACCGATACGGGCTTTATAGTCGCCCGGAAAAAGCCTGTAGAGAAACTTCCTAATGGCGTCGGGGGCCTCATGGCACCCTGCATTGCTGACACATCCCCGCTCTTCAGGAACACCGATGATGGCGATATCCAAATCAGCAATATCAGGGAAACCTGTGTCCTTTAAATTCTTTTGAGCGACGTCGCCCAGTCGCGGTCTGTCTTCATCAAAAGAAAACCAATCAACATCCAGCGTATTAAAATAGATGGAAATATCCATTCGCTACTATCTTTTTATTTACTTTTCTTTTTACGCGTGGTTTTCTTTTTTGTTCCTGATTCCTTTATAATTTTTTTACAATCTTCCAAAGAGAGATCTTTAGCCTCTGTTTCTTTGGGTATTTTGTAGTTCTTTTTCTTGTGAGCGATATAAGGACCCCAGCGGCCGTTGAGAACTTGAATATCCTCGTCATCAAAGGTTTTGATATATTTATTTCTTTCCTTTTCTCGCTTTTCTTCCACAAGCTCGATGGCTCTCTGCTCAGTAATAACAGAAGGGTCGTCTTCCTTTTTCAGGGACACAAATTTCCCTTTATGTTTTACATAAGGACCAAAGCGCCCTATAGACACGATCAAGTCCTCCTCCTCGTAAGTGCCCACTGTTCTGGGGAATTTAAAGAGCTCCAGGGCCTCCTCCAGGGTGATGGTTTCTATGCTCTGGTTTTTTCTGAGACTGGCAAACCGTGGCTTTTCCTCTTCTTCTTTATCTCCTATCTGTACCATAGGTCCATAGCGTCCAATACGGGCATAGATGTTTCTGCCGGATTTTGGATCCTTGCCGAGCAGGCGCTCTCCTTTTACCTTTTCGGAGGTTTCCATGCTGTTCTCCACTCTTTCATGAAAAGGTTTGTAAAAGGTTTTAATCATCCTGTTCCACTCTGTCAGGCCATTAGCTATTTCATCAAACTCTTTTTCTACCTTGGCCGTAAAGTTATAATCCATGATGTTGTCAAAGTTCTCCAGCAGGAACTGCGTTACCAGTGATCCGATATCCGTGGGGATTAGTTTGCCTTTAGTGGCGCCGGTTTTTTCCGTTCTGTTTTGCGAAGATATCTCACCCTGCTTCAGTTTCCAGGCTTTAAAAGGCCGCTCTTTTCCTTCATCGATACCTTTTTCCACATACTGCCTTTTTTGTATGGTGGAAATGGTAGGGGCATAGGTCGAAGGTCTTCCAATACCCAGGTCTTCGAGCTTTTTAACTAGGCTGGCTTCCGTATACCTGGGCGGGGGCGCACTGAAACGCTGCAGGGCTTCCATTTCAATTAAAAACATCGGCTGCCCTTTTTGCAAAGGCGGGAGCACTCCTTTTTGCTCTTCAGCATCTTCTTCGTCATCCCTGGATTCAAAATACACCTTCAGGAATCCGTCAAACTTGATAATCTCTCCTTTGGCGATAAACTGTTCTTTCGCTTTCGAAACATCAATTTTAACCGTCGTTCTTTCCAGCGAAGCGTCACTCATTTGCGAGGCGATGGTTCTTTTCCAAATCAGGTCATAGAGCCTGCGCTGGTCGTTACTGCTGCCGGCGGCATGCTTATTAAGGTAGGTGGGTCTGATGGCTTCATGGGCTTCCTGTGCTCCTTTAGCTTTCGAGGCAAATTGGCGTGTTTTGGAATACTCTTCGCCGTAGGCCCGTGTAATTTCCTCCTTTGCCATGCTCAGGGCCAGCTTCGAAAGGTTGGTAGAATCGGTACGCATGTAGGTGATATTACCAGACTCGTAGAGCTGCTGCGCAATGAGCATGGTTTTAGTTACCGAAAAGCTTAACTTCCTGGCGGCCTCCTGCTGGAGGGTGGACGTGGTAAATGGTGGCGCCGGCGATTTTTTTCCGGGCTTTTTTTCTATATCAGCAATGCGGTATTCCGATGCGGCACATTGCTCCAGAAATGTTTTGGCTTTTTCTTCGGTAGAGAAACGCGATGGTAACTCAGCCTTTATTTCGTAGGTGCGCTCTTTGTCTTCCACATAAAACAGCGCACTTACTTTGAAAGAAGCGTCAGGCTTAAATGCCTTTATCTCCTGTTCTCGCTCCACTATCAGCCTAACGGCAACAGACTGCACGCGTCCTGCCGATAACGAAGGCTTTACTTTTCTCCAAAGCAAGGGCGAAAGCTCAAAACCTACCAGGCGGTCCAGCACGCGACGAGCCTGCTGGGCATCGACCAGCTTTTCGTCAATTCCCCTGGGGTTTTTAATAGCTTCGGTGATAGCGGTTTTGGTGATCTCATGGAAGACAATGCGTTGTGTCTTTTCCGGCTTCAGGTTCAAGGCCTCCGACAAGTGCCAGGCAATAGCCTCTCCCTCACGGTCTTCATCCGATGCTAACCAGACAGTTTCAGCTTCTTTGGCCAGCTTTTTGAGCTCTGTAATCACCTTTTTCTTGCCGGAGGAGATCTCATAAACGGGCTTAAACCCATTATCAATTTCTACCCCCTGATTCTTTTTGGCTAAGTCACGCACGTGTCCGTAACTTGATTTCACAAGGTAGTCCTTCCCTAAAAATTTCTCTATCGTCTTCGCTTTCGCCGGAGACTCTACTATTACAAGATTCTTAACCATAGTGCATACTCCTTCTTAATTCGGCACAAAAGTATAATTATATTTTTGTATGTTGCTAAAATTGATCTATTTTTGAAAACTTAAACTATACCTTGTATTGATTAATAACATCTTTCAATGATTAAAAACATATTTTACACTCCGCAAAAATGGCTCATAATAGTGTTATCAGTAGTACTATTTTCGTCATGTGTGCCGCAGAAGCAGATAAAATACCTGCAGTCAGCATCAGAATCTGATACTATCCCCGTAAGAGACTTTGCCACCGAAAGCATGGAAAGCTATAAGGTTCAGTCGGGCGATAACCTCTATATTCAGGTGATGAGTATGGATGAGCAGACCAACCAATTGTTTGGAAACAACCAACAGACTAATAATAGAATAACTAATGAAATCGGGGTTTACCTGCAGAGCTATACGGTTGATAAGAATGGCAGCATCGATTTTCCCATCGTGGATAAGCTCAACGTTGAAGATTTGACGGTAGAGGAAATCAGAGCTAAAATACAGTCGCTGGTCGATGAGTACCTTGTAGGCGCAACGGTTTTTGTAAAGATGGTTAACTTCAATATTACTATTTTAGGCGAGGTGCGCAGGCCCGGTAAGTTTAAAGTGTACCAGGATCAGATAAACATTTTTGAAGCGGTAGCCATGGCCGGCGACCTGACCGATTTTGCCGCCCGTTCGCAGGTGAAGCTGGTGCGGCAGACCGAGGATGGCTACAGAATATATAATATCGATTTGACCCGGGACAATATCATTGCCTCTGAGTTTTATCAGATTATGCCTAATGATATCCTGTACATAGAGCCTTTAAAGATTAAGCAATTTGGTTTTGCTTCTTTCCCCTATTCCATTATTTTTTCTACCATAAGCGCCACATTACTTATTTTAAATTATTTGAACTTATGAACGAAGACCTAAGAAATTTTAACGAAATCAGTCAACAGCAGGAGGAGACCATCGATTTTAAAGCCCTGTTTTTTAAAATCATTAATAACTGGTATTTGTTTGTCATCACGGTTTTTATTGCTTTAGCCGTTGCTTTCCTGTTCAATAAATATAGTAAAACGGTTTATGAAGTCAGCACTACGGTTTTAGTACAGGATGAGCAGGGCTCTATTTCCACGCAACAGCTCATCGGGTTGAACCTTTCCGGAGACAAGCAAAATTTAGAGAATGAGATAGGTATTTTAAAATCATACGCTGTTGCTTACAGGGCCGTTAAGGCTATGAACCTTGAAGTTTCTTACTTTTCTGAGAATAATTTTATTGCTCAGGAACTGTATCAGCATCCTCCGTTTAAAGTAGTGTTTGATAAACCTCATCCCCAAGTGCCTGGTGTCCCTTTCAATATCAAAATACTTAATAAAGACCAATTTCAATTAGACGTTGAAGCGAATGAGTTTTCTACTTATTCTTATTCCAAGGAAAAAAGAATGGAGGAAGTGAAAAAATCCATAGCTTACGAAAAAAAGCATTCTTTTGGTGAATGGATAGAAACGCCATACTTCAGGTTTAAGATAACCAGCTTCGACAAAGAGAATTTTGAGGAGCTTCAGACCAAAAGCTTATTCTTCAAATTCAATAACCTTAGTGAATTAACAAAGAGACTCAGCCAATTTACCATAGAACCTATCAACAGGGAAGCCTCTATTTTAAGGCTCTCTATCAAAGGCGAAAACAAACAGAAGTCTGTTGATTTCCTCAATAAGCTCACCGAGGTTTATATGGATCGCGGACTGGAAAAAAAGAACCAGATAGCCACAAAGACCATAGAATTTATTGACTATCAGCTGATCGACATCAAGGATTCGCTGGAGAAAGCGGAAACGAATCTGCAAGAGTTCAGGTTAAAGAATGATGTGATGAATATTGAGTTCCAGGCTAAGCAGCTTTTTGAACATATGAGGGAACTTCAGAACCAGAAAGCACAGCTGATGGTCAAATCCAAGTATTATCAGTACCTTAAAGAGTATGTTACTAAGAACCAGTCGGAAAAGTTAGACGAAATAATCGTACCCTCTTCAATGGGAATAGAAGATCCCGTGCTGGCACAGCTTATAGGGCGGCTTACGGAGTTATATTCTGAAAAGGCCAGGCTCTCCTTCTCCACCAAGAAAGAGAATGTCCTGACGGGTCAGATAGACGCGAAAATCCGCCTCACAAAAGAGACGATCCTGGAAAATGTAAATAGCATTATTAACACTTCAGAAATTGCAATAAAGGATATTAATAAAAGAATTGCGGAGATTTCATCAAAGGGTGACCAACTGCCCATGAACCAGCGGAGGCTTTTCAATATCGAACGTCAGTTTAAGCTCTTCGACAATATCTATACTTTCCTTATGGAAAAACGATCCGATGCCCAGATAACCAAAGCATCTAACCTGCCCGATAATGAAATCGTAGACAGAGCAAGAGTAGAAGCCGCTGAAGAGGTTTTCCCTAAAACCACGCTTAATTTTTTGATTGCCTTGCTGCTTGGATTGTTGTTGCCGATGGGGTATATTTTTGGTAAGGACTATTTCAATGACACCATTACCGACAGGAAAGAGATGGAAGATGCCTTACCTGACATCCCTATGTTGGGCCATATCCTGCATAATGATAAAGATACTAACCTTGTGGTTCATAAATCTCCGAAGAGTTCTGTTTCTGAATCATTCCGTTCGGTACGCACAAATCTTGAGTTTATCACAAAATCCAGAGGTAAAGCGGTTATTTCCATAACTTCTGTGATTCCGGGAGAAGGTAAGACTTTTATTGCAGAAAACCTGGCGCTTTCATATGCCTCGTTTGGTAAAAAGACCATCCTGTTAGGTTTTGACATGAGAAAGCCTAAGATTTACCAGGATTTTGGGTTAAATAACCTTAAAGGACTTTCTTCATACATTACCGGAAAAGACAAGCTTGAGGATGTGATTCAGAAAACAAACCTGGAGAATCTGGACATGATCATGGCTGGCCCTGTTCCTCCCAATCCGGCAGAGATAATTGCCTCTGATGAAACAACCGAGCTTTTTAAACAACTAAAAGAAACCTACGACTATATCATCATCGATACGCCCCCGGTAGGGTTAGTGACGGATGCCTTGCTGTTATCCAATCTCGTGGATGCCAATGTCTTTGTTGCCCGCCAGAACTTCTCCAATAAAAGATGGTTCACCACCGTGGTTAACGATGTGAAAAAGCAAGGTGTAGGCTCTGTTTACGTAATGCTCAACGACATCAAAATCAAAAAAGGTGGCTATGGTTACGGATATGGTTATGGATACGGATATGGTTATGGTTATGGATACGGATACGGGCAGGGCTATTATTCTGATGATGACGTTGAGGAAAGCGAATCCTTCTGGAAACGCATTTTTAACAGATAGCCGCTGAAATAAGTATGATACAATCCCCGGAGGAGACCCTTCGGGGTTTTTTATGGCTTTATTCATCCGATTCTTTCGATTATAAATTGCCGTTAGCAAGAAAAATATATTTTTGTGTCACATAATGAAAACAAAATATTAAACGACTATGAAACATGTTAAGTGGATTATTGCAGGATTAATTGTCTTTTTGGGCGCTTTTAATACCTCCTCAAATGCTTGTACCAATTTTTTGATAACTAAAGGAGCCAGCACCGACGGTTCCACTATGATAAGCTATGCAGCAGACTCTCATGTGCTCTACGGAGAGTTGTATTACTGGGAAGGCGGAACGCATGAAGCTGGCGAAATGCTCGATATTGTAGAGTGGGATACCCAAAAGCCACTGGGAAAAATAAAGCAGGTCAAAGAGACCTATACCGTTGTGGGAAATATGAACGAACACCAACTAGCTATTGCTGAAACAACATATGGAGGCAGAAAAGAACTGCATAACCAGCCGGGAGCTATTATGGATTATGGGTCGCTTATTTATGTAACCTTACAAAGAGCAAAAACAGCCCGCGAAGCCGTAAAGGTGATGGCAGAGCTCGTGGAAGAATATGGCTACTACAGCTCGGGAGAATCTTTCTCGATTGCCGACAAAAATGAAGTGTGGATTATGGAGATGATAGGCAAAGGCGAAGGAGAGAAAGGCGCTGTATGGGTGGCCCGGATGATCCCCGATGGTTACGTGTCAGGGCATGCCAACCAGGCCAGGATACAGACTTTTCCGCTCGAAGGCAACAAAAGCAGCATCACGTCAACGCACCTGGAAGATATCATGAATCCCGGCGTCACTACGGCATACTCCGAAGATGTTATCTCTTTTGCCCGCAAAAAAGGGTATTTCGAGGGAAAAGATAAAGATTTCAGCTTTTCCGACACCTATGCCCCTGTTGATTTTGGCGGCGCGCGCTTCTGTGATGCACGCGTATGGTCTATGTTCCGGCAGGTGAAAGATGGCATGGACAAGTATGAAGACTATGCTGCCGGCCACAACCTGGAAAACAGGATGCCCCTGTGGGTAGAACCGCAGCGTAAAATATCGGTACAGGATATGTTCGCCTTTATGAGGGATCACTATGAAGGCTCTTCTTTGGATATGACCAAAGACTTAGGCGCCGGACCTTATAAGGTGCCTTATCGCTGGAGACCCCTCTATTGGGAGGTTGACGGAGAAACTTATTTTAACGAGCGCGCCGTGGCCACACAACAAACAGGATTTTCTTTTGTCACTCAATCTCGTGATTGGTTACCCGATCCAATTGGTGGTGTTAACTGGTTCAGCGTGGATGATGCTTCATCTACTGTGTATGTGCCTCTCTATTGCGGACTGCAGGAAGTGCCCGGGGTTTTTGCCGTAGGGAATGGTTCGATGAGCGAGTGGTCGGATAATGCGGCCTTCTGGGTATTTAATCAGCTCTCGAATTTTGCCTATACACGCTACGATGATATTCATCCCTACATCGAAGAGGCACAAAAAAATTATGAAGATAAATATGTAGAGTATGTTGCTGTGGTAGACAATGCTGCGCACCAGCTTTATAAGGAGGACAAGAAGAAAGCTGAGGACTTTGTGACGGAGTTTTCTGTGAATACTGCTAATAATCTGGTGGATGAGTGGAAAGAATTATATCAGTTTCTGTTTATGAAGTTTATGGATGGAAACATCAAAAAAACTGAAGGACGCGAGTTTCTGGATAACGGATATGACGTGCTGGAAATTAAACAGCCCGGCTATAGCGAAGAGTTTTATAAGAAAATTATAGAGCAAACCGGTGAGAAGTTTAAAGTGCCGGAGAAAGAATAAAAAGTGATACACAAAAATAAAGGCCACTCCGCAAAACCGGGGTGGCTTTTTTTGTTCTGTTTTTGTACCTTTAAGCCATGAAATGGTGGATCGATAGCGTTCTAAACCTGCTTTATCCTGAACTCTGCTTAGCCTGCGGCAATAGCCTGGTGGAGGGAGAAACAGCTATTTGTTTATATTGCGAAAACAGCTTGCCCAGAACACGCTTCCACGACGATGATAAAAACCTGGTAAACAAGCTTTTCTGGGGGCGCGCACCAATAACTATGGCCACCTCTTTTCTGTTTTTTCGCCGCCACGGAATTGTACAGCAATTGATGCACCAGTTTAAATACAAAGGCGAAAAAGATATCGGCGAATACCTGGGAAAGCTTTTTGCGCAAGAGCTTGTGGAACAAGCTGCTTTTTCAGATGTGGATGTTATTATCCCCATCCCGTTGCACCCAAAAAAGGAGAAAAAAAGAGGATATAACCAGGCTGCAATTATTGGAAAGGGGATGGCTGGTGAGATGAAGATTCCCGTACGCACTGACCTTTTATTGCGGGTGGGGGAAACGGAGACACAGACCAAGAAGGGCCACTATGACAGATGGGAAAATGTTTCGTCTGTTTTTGCAATCAATAATCCGGAGCATTTTCCCTTTGAACACGTTTTATTAGTAGATGACGTGATTACCACCGGTGCTACGCTCGAAGCCTGCGCTCAGCGTATTTTTCAGGACACCCGGGCAAAGGTAAGCATAGCCACCCTGGCGGTAGCCTACAACTAAATCGCTTAAGCATCAACAGCTCCCTCACTCAAACCGTGTGGTGTCCTTTATCTCTGATGGATGAGTGGGAAAGCCCTCATAAGCTTCAGGTGGAAACGATGTTTTTTTCCGGTTGTTTTGCAGCCTTCTCCGCAACGACTCTGTTTGGTTAAGCCGGTCATAGAGAAACTGGATAGGCCCGGAAAAGCCCGTGGCAGATGCAGGGCCTAAAATACCCATCTCTTCATCAATACTTTTTAACGTCATTTTATTGATAGTCTTCGGATTGATGCGCAGAGTTTTAAAATCCTGACGGAATTGCTCAAAAGTTTTGCCGTAAATAGTAATAGCCTCCATATCCACCAAGTCGAAGCGCATGGGGATCAAAAGCGGATTGTTTTGGTGGCGGTGCGCTTCTCGCACAACAACAGACGTTTTTCGATAACCGACAAGCGAGAGTAATAGCGTGTCCCCTTCCCGCGCAGGCACCCTGAATAAGCCGTCAAGGGCACTTACCGTACCGGTATGTAAGGTTTTGTTAATCACATGGACGTTATATAGCCCGTTCATCTCATCAGCATCCACTACTTTGCCTTTAAAATAGAATAAAGTGTCTGTGTTTTCCTGTTGTGCTGATAACACTACCGGGAAAAGCAATAACATAACAAGTTTAATATGTTTCCATCGTGCTTTCAAAATCTTGTACAAGTATAGTTTTTTTGTGTGATTTGTAGGCTGTTAATATTTGTTAAGCTAATAACTCATCTTCCACCCGAAACAACTACTGTCTTCTTAAAATGTTGCTTATTGCCTTTCAAATCAAAAATTTCAACCATCAGGATATAATACCCTGATGGCACCACCCGGCTGTTCTCATCTGTTCCATCCCAAAAAATACGGCCTGAGGTTCCCGGTAAGTAATTGTTGACCAAGGGTAAAACCTTTCGCCCATGAGCGTCAAATATCGTAATATTTACGCCATAACCGGGTTTCCCAAGTTGAAATGCCACTGAAACCACATCATCGCTTCCGTCATTATTTGGAGTAATAATCCCGGGTGTTACCACGATATCATCCTCCGAAACACCTTTTTCCACATGTTGCGAATTCTTCTTTCCGGGAGTTGCAAAACCACTTTCCTCGGATGCACTGTGCCAGTTTCCGCTATTCTGCGCTGAAGCATAAGGATCGATACGTTCCAGCGAAACATCTTTAGAATCATCTATCAGGTCAAAATGCATATCTTCATGGTAATGGAAAGCATCCAAAATTGCATCCTCTGTATTCTCTATAGCAGCCACGTCTTCTGCGGAGCGATAATTAGGAAATCCTTCCACTTGCAAAATATTCCTTTGAGGGGCATCAGGGTAATGATTTTTCAGCGATGAAGCCCCGCCCGTTAGTGCTATAAAGGCTTCCTTTATCAGGATAAGCTTCTCTTGTGTGATGCTGATTTTTTTATCTGTTAAGCCGGTTTGCGGATCCTTTTGCAGGATAAAAAGGGAAGACAAGTCAATGGCATGCCCTGAGGTATTATACAGTTCTATAAAGTCGCTGTTGGTTTCACTTGTGTTAAAGAGGATTTCATTGATAACCACATCACCTGTATCAGGCTTTATAGGATAAGTAAAGCTCATAGTGCCGGAAACCATAATACGGTTTCCGGCGCAGTCCTCCACATCGCCGGTCATGTTTAGCTGGTAGGTGGTTTCCGGGTCCAGGTCTTCTTCAAAAGTGATATCCACCGCATCATAACCAGGTTTTACGGGGCTTATCGTCCCTGCCTGATTGCCGGAAGGGGTGACTTCAAGACTGTTTATCCCGGTTAATGTTTGGTGATTCATAGGCTCATCAAAATAGACACGGATTTGGTTTTTAGCGAGCGCGGCAATTCTCAAAATGTCAGGGTTTTTGTTGTCGGGATTGCTTGCCGCGATGCTGTTCTGCTCTCCGGGAGTTCCCCCGCTTGCTGATTTTGTGGCCCGCCAATTATTACTTTGTCCGCAAACATTGTTAATATCAATTATTTCCAGGGCCCATCCCCCCTCCTCTTTTGCCGGATCATCATACCATGAGCGGTCAAAACTTACGTGATGCATGATGTCTCCGCTTTTGTCTTCCAGGTAAATGGCTTCCCCGTCATTGCGTATAGAGAGTTTTGAAGCATAATATGCCGCAACACCGCCGGCAAGCGGCAAAGGGTTATCAGCGATAACAAAAAAGGAGTTCGGGGCTACCAGTAAGCCCTCCGGCAAGGTTATTTCTGTGTTCCCTGAATAAAGGCGGAAGGCAGAGATATCCACAGGGAAACTGGTGCTATTGTGGATCTCCACATATTCTGCCGGAGGCAGTCCGGGGGGCTCCGGATTGACATCTGCCATAATCTCACTGATAACCAAATCTCCATACTCCGGATAGTAGTTGGAGAAAGTAAAAGTATTGTCAGAAACAGTGTTTCCGGCACAATCCGCAAGGTTGCCGGAAGTTAATACCGAATAAATGGTCGTTTCTTCAGGAAAGTCTTCCGCAAAGGACATTACAACAGAGCGGTAATCAGGGCCCTGCAGAGTAATATTTGCAGGTGAGGCGCCGGGTGGAGTAACCGTATAGTTTTCTGCGTTACCCATGAGGAGGGTGTCCATTGTTTCACTGAAATGAAGAATTATAGACGTGTCAGATAAAAGGCGGGCATAGCTTAGCTGCGGGGCTATGGTGTCGGGGTTCGGGCCGTGTATAGCATTTTCAGCGCCGGGGGTGCCGCCGGCGCTGTTTTCTGTGGCGCCGTAATTATCAATTCCGCCGCATGGGTTTTGCGGATCTATCATTTCCAGCGACCAGCCGCCATCTTCTTTTTCCTGATCACCATACCAGCTTTTATCATAATTGATAGTATGTACAGCAGCATAATCTGCTGTTTTCAGGGTCATCCGGGCCTCATTGTTGACCGGGAAGCTTGAGTAAAGCAATTTGGGAAACTGCTCCGGAAATTCGGCATCATCATCAGTAAGCACCAGGTAACCTTGTGGTGCTATCTTTTCCCCTTCCGGGATCACTTTTACCTGCGCACCCCATGAAAGGATGCAGTTGCTCAGGTCAATAAGTTTATCTGTAGTGTTAAAGAGCTCCACATAATCGTATGCCGGAAGTCCGTTAGGTTCCGGGTTTACGTCAGCCATTAGTTCATGGATAACGACATCGAAAGCGCCGGGAGGAAAAGGCTTCAAATAGGTAAACGTGTAGTCGGCGGGCGGCATCACATTACCCTCACCATCAGCAATATTGCTGATGGTGAGGGTATAAGACACCTGGTTTTCAAACACCTGATCAAAAGTCAGGGTTACCTTATCCCTCACAACCTCATCAAGAACTATATTTGCCGGATGCTGGTTATCATTAAGAAGGTAATTATCAGGATCCGCTGCCGGCTCTTCATCAATAGCCTCCGAGAAAGTCACCAAAAGCGAACTATCAGACAGTATCGTAAGCTCCTCTACTTGCGGTGCTGTAATATCTACTTGTAATGGCCTGACAATAATATCATCAAAAGAAAAATTTTGGCTGTTGCTTATGGTGTAGTTACACTTAATGGAAAAATGGGCGGAATTAAAGTCCACCGGATACGAACCTTCAGCCTCCGGCATATAAGTACCATCGCCTATCGGGTCTATATAAATGCGCCACAAGTTGTTTTGCTGATAAGTTATCTTAAGGTGCAGTGTAAACGAGGAGCTGATCAGCCCATCGCTGCCCCGGCAAATAAGATGCTGCTGCCCGTCAGCATAATGATAAAGCTCAAGGGCATCATCACTGCCGCCCTCACCAAGCTGCAAAAAAATGGCCTCATCTGCAAATTCGGGATTAACCGATGTGGAGGCTACATAAATCCGTGCATTGTTATTGGCTGAAGGTGAAAAGCCAAGGTGCACTTCAAACAGCCATTCGGTGCTGTCGGCGCGGTGCTGTGCGGTGGAAAGAAATGCCGTGCTTTCCTCATCATCATCAAGCTGTAGCTTGTAGTCTTCATTTATCCTGAATTTATCGGTGTCGCCTTGCCATGGCGGGTCATTTGTAAAGTCGCCATCAGAAAAATCCTCAGTGAACTGTGCCGGTGCTAAAAGAGGTACAAGCATAAGAAAAAATAATAACTGTTTCATAATTAAAGAGGTAATGGGTTCATATCACATTTATGATCAAACAGATTTGTTAAAATTAATAATTTTGTTTATCATTATCAAATGATTTATCGCTTAAACTAATAAAAAATGAGATATACTATAGCTGTAGTTGGAGCCACTGGGTTAGTGGGCCGGCAGATTATAAAAGTACTGGAAGAGTTAAACCTCCCCGTGGAGCAGCTGATTCCTGTAGCTTCATCGCGCTCTGCCGGGAAGAAAGTGCTTTTCCGGGGCAGGGAAGTATCAGTAAAAAAAGTAACAGAAGCTTTAAAAGCAAAACCTCATATTGCCATATTTTCGGCCGGCGCGAGGCTTTCAAAAGATTACGCCCAAAAGTTTGCATCGGCCGGCATAACGGTTATTGATAACTCTTCGGCATGGCGTAATGAGCAGGATATTCCGCTGGTTGTTCCTGAGATCAATGCACATATGCTTAATAAGGAACATAAGATTATAGCAAACCCCAATTGCAGTACTATCCAGATGGTTGTTGCATTATATCCGCTGCACCGGGCTTTCCAGCTAAAACGTGTGTGGATATCTACCTATCAGTCAGTTTCCGGTTCGGGGATGAAGGGAATAGAGCAAATGAACAACGAGAGAGAGGGCAAGCATACTACCGCGGCAGCTTATCCATACCAGATTGATTTAAATGTGATACCCCAGGGAGGTGCTTTTGATGAAAACGGCTATTCAGAAGAAGAGATGAAGCTTGTTCATGAATCAAGAAAAATACTGTCGATAAGCGATTTGAAGGTTACGGCAACGGTAGCACGTGTGCCCGTGAAGGGGGGCCACAGCGAAGCGATTACAGCAGAGTTCGGAAAAGATTTTGATATCCGCAATGTCAGGGACATTTTATCATTGCACAGGGGCATTCAGTTGCAGGATAATCCTTACAACAATTTGTATCCCATGCCGTTGTTTGCGGAGGGGAAGGACGATGTGTTTGTAGGCCGGCTCAGAAAAGATTTATTCAGTAAAAACACCCTGAACATGTGGGTGGTAACTGATAACCTGAGGAAAGGAGCTGCAACAAACGCCGTTCAGATAGCACAGTATTTAATTGCAAATAAACTGGTTTAGCTTTGAGGATACACACCCATATTGATGATATATCGTTTACGCGTCCTGTGGTAGCCGTGGGAGCCTTTGACGGGGTGCACCTCGGCCACCAGGTGGTAATAGAAAAGGTGAAAGAGAAAGCCCGCGAATATGGCGGAGAGAGTGTGGTGATTACTTTTCACCCGCATCCACGGGTTTTTCTCAATTCGGGGAATTATTCCTTTAAATTGTTAAGCACGCACCTCGACAAAGTGGACAGGTTCTATAAAGCGGAGATCGATCACCTGGTGGTATTGCCTTTTGACAGGGCTTTAGCACAGCTTAGCGGAGAAGATTTCATAAAACAAATGCTGGTAGAGCGTATCGGGGTTTATCACCTGGTGCTGGGATATGACAACCATTTCGGCAGCGACCAGCTCCACAATGACAGCGTAATACGTTTGATGGGGGCACGCTATGGCTTTACTTTGGAACGCTTACACCACTATAAACACCACGGAAAAGTGGTGTCCTCCTCCATAATCCGCGATAAGCTTAACACAGGGAATATCGGCCAGGCCAATAAATTGCTGGGATACGAATATTTTGTGTTTGGAAGGGTCACATATGGAAATCAAATAGGAAAAAAAATAGGATTTCCCACAGCAAATATCGAAATAAAAGATGGTCATAAAATGATCCCCTGTAACGGAGTTTATATCGTAAAGGTAAACTGGAACGGCACCATCTATTTCGGGATGTGTAATATTGGTATCAGGCCTACCATTAATAAGAGCAGTTTTTCTATTGAGGTGCACCTGTTTAATTTTAGTCGCGATATTTATAACGATTATATCACGGTATTTTTTCTGGAAAGGATAAGGGATGAGAAAAGGTTCCAAAGCCTGGATGAGTTAACCAGCCAGCTGGAAAAGGATAGTAAAGAGGCGAAGGAATTTTTATCGGTTTATCAGCCAACAACGGCTTAGCCGGCTTCATAAATCCGTATTCCTGCCTTGCTGATGCCCGGGGTACTGTATTTAGGAATAATTTGTTCCAGCGAAAGGAAAGCCTCCCCCTCTTTTAAGGAAACACCTTGCCACAAAGGGGCCTCTAAATAATAGTAGCTGCTGCCTTCAGGCTTTTTGCCCATCTCTTTTCCTGTGTTGTCGCGTACTTCAATTGTAAACTCATAAATACGCTCTTCCCCGCCGGGGGTTTTAAGAATGGCATGTAACGGAATATTGTCGTGCGGGAATTGGCTGCTGTAGTGCAGGGTAAAAAACAAATTGTAATGACTCCCGGGATGCTCCACAGGAATTTCGAAGTCCAATTTCTTAAAGCGCGGCCAGCTGTCCTCTTCAAAATTCACTTTTTGCGAAAACACAACATCATCAGAAGAAGAGCACTGTGCCAGGCTTATCAGAAGTGCAATTGCTATTATAATGATTCGCATAACCGTTCCTTGATAGCAGCGGGCAAAGCCTGCGGAATAAGCGCGTAATGAGTTGGATTATTACAGCGGCCTTATTTTCGAAGGCTTTAACCCCTATACTGTTATTTTTTAAATATCTCGTCCAGTTTTTCGTGCAGGGCTTCCCCTCTCAGGTTTTTTGCAACAATAACGCCTTCTTCATCCAACAAATAGTTCTGCGGGATAGACATCACTCCATACAGGTTGCTGGCAGCGTTGTCCCACCCTTTAAGGTCTGAAACATGCTTCCAGGTCAGGTTATCCTTTTCTATGGCTTTCAGCCAGTCTTCTTTGTTATTGTCTAAAGAGACGCCAAAAACAGTAAAGCCTTCATCATTATATTTCTGATACGCCTCAACAACGTTCGGGTTTTCTGCCCGGCAGGGGCTGCACCATGCCGCCCAAAAATCCAGTAGCACATACTGACCGCGGAAGTCTGATAATGATATGGGCTCCCCTTCCGGATTGTCCATGGAAAATTCAGAAGCCTTTTCTCCTATTGCTGTTTTTTCTAGTTTCTCTATGCGGTTGCTAAGTTGCTGAACGTAGAAGGATTTTTGCAGGGAAGTATCAAAGCTGTTTACAACTTCCTTAAGACGCGTTAAATCGTAGGTGTGCGATGAACGCATGGCGATATATGCCGAAACCGGACTTGCCGGGTGCTCCTCGATGAACTTTTCGCTGTATTCGTTGCGGATACTATCCAACGACATATATTGGCTTTCATAAAGCTCCATCTCTTCTTTGTTGCTGGCGGATTTAGCGTCCTGATAACTGTAATAGATCTCCCTTTGTTGCTGCTGGATTTGTGTGAGTCGCGTCTGGTACTTTTCATAAAGTTCCTGACTTCCGGATCCTTTAACCGTGAGCTTTTGAAGTGAATCGGCTTCTCCCTGTATCTTGATATCAGAAGACTCATTAAAAAAAGTGATTTCCGCATCAAGGTTTTCAAAGGTGATATAGTATTGCATCGGAAGATCTATTTCGCCCTTAAAGCGAAAAGTGCCTTCTTTAGCGTTTGCTGAATCTACTGTGACGATATCTTTTTCATTAGACTTTTTAAGATAAACCGTTTGATCCTCCAGGTTGGTTATTGTACCGTTAATATTGTAACTGCGCTCATCCTGCTGCTGGCAGCTGTAGATGGCGAATAATAAGATGCTTAAATAAATCAGTTTTTTCATCTCTTTTTTCTTTTTGTTTTATGAATGGTGAAAATATTTAAAAATGTTCAAACTCTTGTTAACATGGCGTTAAAAGAACGTATAATTTTTTAGAGGTCACTATTTAGCTACATATTAATTGAGCGTGAGTAATATTTTTAGTGGTAACCATTCTCCTTATTAAATTGTTGAAAATAGTTTCCTTGCTTTGAGAACGATTAATGCGATAG
>Ga0307979_1000150_pt1 | contig 44981 bp, 46 predicted proteins | sample OrgLakmetage1058_FD_201833 | JGI IMG/M metagenome (GOLD analysis project Ga0307979, IMG submission 201833) | Saline water microbial communities from Organic Lake, Antarctica - #1058 | ecosystem: Environmental > Aquatic > Non-marine Saline and Alkaline > Saline | place: Antarctica: Organic Lake...
TGCTACCAGACTGATCGTCTTCGTTTTCAGGTAATCCGTAGAGGAGGGCCATGGCAAATATCTATGTTCATCACGTATGATCAATGAGAAGGGGTTAGAGCAGGGAATAATTACATTGCAGTGGTACTGTAGCAAGGGGGTTCACTAAGGTTTGCATTTTTTTGGCATAAAAGGACAAGAAAAAGAGGGGTAATTGCTTTGATTTACACACCTTCCCAAGGGCCATGTAGTACATGGGGGGTCTCTCGCTGGAGCGCAGCATGAGGGACTTGTCCGGTAAACTTCGGAACAGGGGCTGGGTGCGACCCCTCACGGTGATCTGCCGCTGCATCAGCGCACGACTACTACTCCCACTGCTCGTTGAAGGATGATCTGCGCTGTCCCACTCTGTAACTTCCTGAAGGATACGGCAAAGTGTGTTCCTAATTGTATCAGTGGCTCTAAAAAGATGTATCTTAAATCTGTGTTCTACCCTGCTCTGCGATAAGTAAATCTTGAACACACGTGAACAACAACGTACACGCGCGCACGCTTGCATGAAAGGGCCCCACACACGCGCATACATAGAAGAGAACCTGAAGAATTTCGGAAAAGAACTCTTTCGTGAGCCCACCGCAGTCTATCCCTTCTTCCCACGCTCCGCCAGACTGGTTGGTGTAGACAATGTGCAAGCCACGAAAGACGGAAGAATGGCTCGCGGCAAGGACCTTGATTGGCCGGTTGATTTGGACATACGCGTGCAAGCATCATTAGAAGAGGCAAATAAATTACACGTTGAACAAAGGAGTACGAGTGTCTTCTATCGGGTAGTAATTGGCCAATTACCTTCTTGTCAGGCCAAATATGATTTTAGTATTCTACTTCATTTCATCTACGGCCTTTTCCCACATGTACCTGCTCGGCAGCGCTGTCAAAAGTGGCACCTCGCTCCAGTTTCAAAGGCAGCTTATGAAGAGCTGCAACTGCATCGATGCCAGCTTCTAAATGAGCGCCCGCTGCACTCCACAAACTTGATGATGATTTCTGTGCTACACGTGACCTTGCTCTCTTTCTGCCTGGAACAAGCAAAATTCGAGGGAGAAAAAGAGCATAAAAGCACCAGGAACAGGACAAGTGGATGAGTCCATGCCGGCACAAACTTCAAGAAGAATCTACTTCCACATGTCTTCGTATGCAAAATTTAAGGCAGCACCTTCGAAGAACACAATAGATGGATCTTTAAAGCTTATACAAGGAATATTTGGCTCGCGGGACGTTGTAATTGTTTCCTTTCAAACATGTGTCAATGTGTGCAAATATATGGTCCTTGAAAGAAATGCACACCGTTGGTGGAAGACGTCAACAAATCCAACCCGTGGTAGTCTTCAAGCGATGCCAGCAATCGCCGCCTCTTTTCATCCAAGGCTACAGTTCGAGCACTCGATACAGCCCTTTCCAATCCAGGTGGAGGTAATGGTAGCGGCGGTGAAGATTGGTTGACATAACTGCTGTTGCTAATGCTGCTGAATGCAGTGGTCACTTTATTGGAAATGCTTCGGAACATCGTAGGTGGCCCTTCGGCTGATAACGACGTCGAAGAAGATGATGATGCATTCGATGAGGAAGCAGCAGCATTAGCGTCAAAGAAGCGAGTGTCGTCGACCACCGGATGGAAGGGCGTTGCGAGCACCTCATTCACTTGGGTGTGCAAGGTGGTGGCTTCAAAACTCGCCTTCGTGGTCGGCAGAATGAAAAGGAATGAAAATAAGTAACAGAAACAACGTCGAAAGATTAAGTTGTGCAATCTGAATCCTTTATGAACAAACATGGGCGTTACGCAAGCTCTCCCGTCTTGTCATGGAGTGATTCAAAACGACGCGTTTGAGGTATTTGAACTTAGCCTGAATCAGACGCTATGCTTACCGTAAAGCTCACCGAACTCCAGCAGCGAGACATAAATCCACTGCTCTGCGCACTATCAGCATTGACAGCCCCATTATCACTCGCGTTTCTACCGCTACTTGCTGCAGTATTGTCATTTAAGCGTAACTCAGCAGCACATGAGTTGTTTGCGCTAGTGTTTGCTTTGGGCAGGAGCACGCCTTGATTCGCCACGCTGATTGCGTTGGCGTGATGAGCGTCGACGTACCTTTGCAAGCATGCAATGATTTCAGGTATTACATATTAATGCGCGATTGGGAACAAAGGTGCTGGAAAAGGTGCACGAGACAGTAGCAATGCCCTTTTTGCACATAGAACACCATCCTTAGCCTCAAACTCATACTCAAGCTTTCTTGCACCTAGCACTACTATCTTTTCACACTTAGTTTCACCACAATCGAGCTACGCACTCGTGAATTTCGGCAACCCGAGGAGCAAAAAGTAAAGGGCGGTACATGTAGTGCAAGTACACGAACTCTAGCCCACGCCCTAATCGTTGAGCTTGACTGCGCAGAGTGCCAAAAAGAGAAAAACCTCGAATAGCAGTAACCAAATTATTCCCATCATTCCGTTGCTGTCGATGCCATGCGACCACTCCAAACAACCCAATCATACCAAAGAGGCATGATGCCAAAATTAGCATCCATGAGTTCCAGTAGTAATTGCACTCACGAGCCCAAGCCAAGGAAGTCAACCACGAGCTCAAGTTTGCAGCGTTTGCTGGGTTCACATAATTCCAAACGTTGCCAGTAGCCCTCCGCAACGCCGTATACGCGGCCTCAGGGCTACCATAGCCCTTATGTATCCTCCTAGTGGAACCATTCAGTGACAACGCCGGGCCTGTGGCAACGATAACCATGATGATCACGATCCCTATGGCTGTCCTGTAAAGCCACTTGAGCCACGGTCGACTCCAAAAAGAGCACCTCTTCGGCAGGTTCACAGAAATGGGTGCGCTCGCCGCCATGAAAGCAAGAGTGTGTGCCTCCTGTTGGATCTGTGAAAAGCATTATTGTATAATTTAGGGAATCAAGGCGCAATCATCATTTTTAGTCAGCCTGGAAAAAAAATCGCAATGCACTCCTCCATATCATTGACAGTTATACCTGCTCTGAACCCCAAAAGGTGGGCACGCGCGCCCAGTTCGTCAGCGAATTTGAACGTTCACAACTTCCAGTAATTTCGCTGTTCTGATTGCTACCTCCAGCGCTAGCGCTAACACCACTATCATCATTGCTTCCATCGTGCGGGCTTACCGAAGGGCTCCCGGTCCATCCGAGGCTGTTTTCCAACTCTCCCGGTGGACGAAGCGCCCCTGCCCTTCCTTCCCCGCTTGGTTGACTATTCACTAGTTTGCTTGCGACGGGTGCGTCGGGCGTTGGAGGTGGAGTTCCCTCTGGTAGAAGCGGCAGCGGCCTGGATTCGGTTTCGTCGAGAGCTGATGATGCCATGCGAGGCATTTGATTCTCACAGTAGACTTGCTCAATTTGAGTGGTCTCGACTGCGTAAGGCTCAGACATCATTCGACTTTGCTTTCTTTTCGGCCTACTATCACTGACAAGCCCTGCTGAGGCCATGCCTCGCTTCCCTGCTGGGGTAGTCTGAAGTGACGACATTTTTCTTGACATCTCTAATCCTTAACTCCTTCACTCTTGACTTCACTGTACAGGGGTACTTATTGTAAAAATCTTAAAAATCAAAAGAAGCAAAAGAGCAAAGAAACTAGCAGCAATCTTCTCTGCTTTTAATGAGAGTAAGGCAGTGTCTCAATGATGAATATATTGGAATGCGTGTGTCTGAGCTGTCCTCTGGAGCTACAGTATGGACTTCCGAGTACAAGCAGAGTACGTGACCGAGATGAGTTTTAAGACAGGCCCCGAGGGGCCGGAATGAGAAGGTTAACAGGAGAGGATAAAAAGCAAAGCAGCGCAATTTAAATCTTAGAAGTTAATTAGGCGCACGTGCCCGAGTGGCCATGGAAGTGATGGTAGCGGAAATTTACCTCCCTTGTATCACATCAACAAAAAGGGATTTCCCAGCCCGGTCGGACTTCCTCTGACGGTTACACTCTTCTGGAGCCTTAATTGGCCTTCTGGAGCGAATTCGCTAGCGCATTTGCAGCTCAAGTGCATTCTGTATGTGCCTCTGTGACTGCTGTGTGCTTGTCTTTCTTTGTTTTTGGGAGAGTATTAACTAGACTAGACTAGACTAGTTGCTAAATGCCGATGGGGTTTTCTTTACATTTTTGGACTATTAATAGTTGGCCTAGCTAGCAAGACCATATCTCTTGTTATGCCAATTAACAATTAACTGGTGTTCTATTTCCAACGACGACAAACGACAAAGTCGTTCGTGAATCATTATTTCAAATTTCGTAATAAGGAATCTGTCAAGGATATCATCTCTGAATCCCTGCTATCAGAGAGCTATAGTCGCAGTAGTTGTGATCACGACGTGATTGACTGAAGATGATTGATTGCAACCATTGATATGGAAACATGAAGCGCCCTACTTGTGGCAGAGCCCTCGCATTTGATATGGCTGCGCTCAATCAATCTTCACATGTACACCGATCTTATTCTGACAATCGTGCCGTGATGGAAATGGACCTATGTTCACAAGTTGCCGACAATCAGTGCGTGTCAAGGGTGTCAACTTTCAATGATGTTCGTGGCGTTCCTATCGGACTGCCACCAAGTACTTCGTGGTGCAATGCAACTTCACGAGACTCGAGAATTCTACCTTCAAGATAATCTTCCCATCTTGGGCCCCAATCCACTGCATGTTCAAAACCCACTTCTTTCCGAACATGACAGTGATACTGATGATGAGGCTAAAGAGTTGAAGAGGGGCAACAGTGAACACCAAAAGAATTACCGCCGCAATTTGATTTCTCGCTATTTGGTCGAAATTCTAGACGGTGATGTTTACATATTACGTGATGTGCCAATGGCCCTTCGCTCTGATCGATGGTTCATGAGAAGGTGCGTCAAAGCAGATGGACGGGCTTTATACTGGGCTTCGCAGGAGCTTAAGGCCGACAAGAGCGTTGTTCTTTTAGCAGTACAATGTTATGGTCGAGCATTGGAGCACGCAAGTTCGACGCTGCAACATGATAAAGATGTTGTCATTGAGGCAGTAACTCAGGACGGGTTTGCTGTCGTTTTTGCTCCTCCCGAGCTCCGGGAATGCCGTGACGTCTTACTTGCAGCTGTGAAGCAAAATGGCTATGCAATGCAGCATGCACCACCGCATCTGCAAGCTGATAGAGATTTTATGCTTAAAGCTGTCTCAAACAATGGAGTCACGCTGCGGTACGCCTCAAGTGACCTTCAAGCTGACGACGATATTGTGTTTGCAGCAGTCCAGAATGACTCTCGTGCATTGGAGGATGCTTCTCGAGAGCACCAAGCAATGAAAAGACTAGTGCTCCGGGCCGTTCGGAAGAAAGGTTATGCTTTGCAGTGGGCCCCGACGCTTCAGGCAGACAAGGAGGTTGTGTTGGCAGCCGTAGCGAATGATGGTTTAGCACTTCGCTTTGCAGGAAAGGGGCTTAGATCCGATGTGGATGTGTGCTTAGTAGCTATGGGGCAAACGTCAGAGGCTGCTGCATATTTGAGTGGTCCTTGGCACAACGAGCCGCTGCACTTGGAGGCTGAAGCCAGGCGACGTCTACGAGATGGCTCTGGGTTTGTTTTAGGAGCGCTGGCATTCGCCACGCCACCGCCGCCGTCTGAACGAAGTGAAGGCCAAGCTTTGCTCAGCAGGGCACCAGAGGCAACATTAGCGCGTTTCTTAGGCGGTGGAAAAGTTGGTGGTGAAACTGGAGTTGCATTGAAGCGAAACATTTCGTCAATGCTTGGTGCACCGCTGGGAAAGGAAGTTTTGCCATTGATGAGAGCTTCAACAGCCCTTCGAGCACTCCACGAGAAACAGAGGCAGGCTAAGAAATTTCGATGGATCTGTGCAGCCATTGGCATTACATCTCTTGCCGTAGCAATGAGCGTTGCTTCGTCGGTACTGTGGGTCCGAGCCTCAGCTCTCATCAGTAATTGGGCCGTTCTTGCTGAGGACATTTTGCCAATGCCGTACGTAGCAACGCTTGGACATTTGTTGGTGGCGATCACAGAGCTCGTCGTTGACTTGCGTGTGCTTGTTATGGAGCTGCTTCTCTTTTGGTCTCTCTTTGTAGGGTTCCTTTTTGCGCTGGGAGCGATAATTTGTATAGTTATTTATGTCGATTACATATTTAATTGATACCACTCTCGCTTGAGTCAACCAAATTTTGTCAAAATCCTTATCCTGACATATACTATACTCATGGAAACAATTAGAAATGGCTTACGCGCCATGCACTTCTACGAATGAATAGCGGTAACCATCTCTCTTAATTATTAAACCCAGGGGCCGCAATGGTTCAGCGAACTCCCGTTTCCATGGTCAGCCACACTGCGCATATGCCGAATGATGGCGCTAGCGCTAGGGCCTTTACATATACTTATAATTCTGCACCTCCGAGGAACCCAAATCCAAGGAGTTCGCGGAATATTAGGAGCTCTGTCCTGGCTTTGAAAGGCAAACTCTACGTTCTGAACATGTGCACGTATGACGTACGTACCAATAAAAACTTGTGGACATAACAAACAGCTAAGATCGCTCCACCGCGCCTAGGAATGGACATTTAAAGTGCGCGGCTTTTGCCAGCTGGATTTCCCAGTCGCTGGGTGGTAGTAATAAGTTTGACCCGAATCAGGGTCACGCGTGGCCTGCCACTCGCCCGACGACGATGCCGACGACGACGACGCTGTACCAGCGGACGTCGCCCGAGCTCGAGTAGGCGGCTTGGTTTTCTTCGGTGCTCGGTGCTTTTGAGCGGAAGGAACGGTTTTTGCCCCTGTTACTTTAGGCTCCAAAGAGGATTTTTGACTCGGCTTGTTCTCTAATCTCAACACCGGTTGCTCTCCACCACGAGCAGCGGAAACAGCGGAAGGAGCAGTTGGCGCCTGTGATGGAGTCTGTGCTGGCGCCTGTGGTTGGTTCTCCATGCCAAGCGGAAGGTCCCACGAGGTTTCGCCAGTGGAAGGACAGTAGTAGTAAGTTCGGCCTGCAATTTGAACGGCTTCCCATCCATCATAGAATGGTGAGGACACGCCCGGCTCACCTCTGGTCAAAGCAAACAAAGAGAGGCGCAAGAGAAAAAATCAGCAGGTGGAAAAGCAATGAGGCTAAGAGGCCGTGTAAATCAGGTTTGAATGAAGACGAATGCCCTTATAAGCCTTTCAAAGAGACCAGGAGACTCAAAACTTCACCGTGAGTACAAAGATAAGCCTGGCAAGTTTCTTGTAGAACCAGTGTGCTCATGGTTCTCGCGCTTGAGTGCGTGCGCGTTCTTACGTGGTCAGTGAATGGTGAGCCCTGGAGGAGGTGGGGGTGCTACTGCCACTGTTGCTTTTGCTGCTGGTTGGACTCCTTGCATCTCTGGCAAACTCATTCGCTAAAGCGTTCAAACGGCGCGTTAAAGCATCCACCTGTGCACAGAAAGAGGGGAAGAAAGACTTCAATTTGATGAGATGATGAAGACGATGCGCGTTCGAGAGTAAGACGGTGTTTCGTCTCATTATTCATGAGCTGGCAGTCTGTCGGGAAATGGCTACAAGCAGCGCTCATTTTTTGCATGAGACAAAAGCTCACCGCCGCAGCGTTGCGGTGCTGGTTGACGCGTTGCAAAATCCGGTGCATGTCTACGGACGCGACGATGACAGTCTCCAAGGGCTTGATCTCGTCTTTCGCAGCTCTCGCGGCTTTGGCAATGTTCTCTAGCGCTTCCTGAGAATGCGGCACTGCGGCCGCATACGCGTGATTGGCCGCTAGTTTGGGACGCATAATAGCGATGAAGGCCTAATGAAATAGCAGAATCAACAAAAAAATTACCGAGTGAAATTTACGTGTCTGAAAGATGGCATCTATGCACATGTACTAAAATCAACTGTCTTTTCAGAATTGCGCACAAAGAAAAGTTTAGTAAAACATCAACAAGGGAGCCTGGAAAAGGAAAATACGGAGCAGGGTTACTGCCTATGGTTGCTTTGCTTGTTAAGTGACCTCGCAAGAGATGGCGCCATGCACGCCGTCGGGCGCCATCCGGGACAGCTGCTGATCGCTCACGCCAACGCCCAGCTTCATCAAATGGATCTGCAGGGGTGTTGAATAGTCGTCGTCTTTGTCGTCATCGTTGCTTAAGCGTCGCAAGGACCCTTTTCGTGCTGCTCCAGTGGACGATCGCCTCCGCAATGACTCCGTGGAGGACCGGCGTTCTGCTGAGATCGTAGATCCTTGTGACGTCCTTCGTGAACTTCCCGGGGGCGCCTGATAGAAAGAAAAAAACAATAGATATTTCAAGGAGCTTGTCAACGCAGGGCACAAATGAGCGAAGCGAAAGCACGTAACAGGAAATTCCGACACGAGCTCTTCAAAAATATGGGACGCTTATCTCAATCGTTTTCACTTTTCGTATCAACCAAATTATTAACGTGGTCACAACCTTGAGAATGCGCACATCTCCTAGAGCAGCCTCGCACGCACCTTGCCCATCTTTTTATTGTCGTCTGCTTCATACGCCTCCTTCAGCTCGTCCGACCATCTCACCCCCACTTCGGCTGCCCACTTGAGCACGGGCGCCCACGCCGCTTCGTTTTGCTTCCACGCCACTGCTGACATCAGCGCGGCTGCGGTCACTCTCTCAGGAGTGTTGAAGGAGTCATTTGGCTGTTGCTGCACAGTCGTGCTACTAGTCTCGACTGCGCTGTTACCACTACTATCAGTGTTGGCATTGTTAGCGTTGGTATTGGTGGAGATGATGTCGGCAGAAAGTAATCGCACTGAGGCAAGGTCCAGCCTAGGGCAAATATGATAGGAGAAATTGAGAAGATTGAACGAGCTAGTCAAGAGCAAGGATCGACGATGGTTTTTAAACTTTCTGAGATGATACACGAACGAATGCATCGTAGTACAGTAATTGTTGCGCCTTAAAACATCTCAGCTAATGATGCTTCATTTTGATGCATTCAAATGCAATCATCAAGAGTCAAAAAAGGCAATTAGTAATGGCCCTTAATCATTCAAATTACCGAATGTCCATCTCTGCCAGTGCAAGCCGGAGTTGGTGCGGGTCTAATCCTGACACTGCACTCTCTTCGTGGGTGGTCAAGGTGCTGTTAGGCGACGCCGACGCAAAGAGCCCTTTCTGAAAAGCTTGCAGGACTTTGGTGGGCCATTCTCCCGCGTACGAGCTATTTGCATCGGCGACCTCGAGCAACATTGGCCACGCTCGACTCAATTGCTGCTGTCGCACGGCAACTCGAAATTCGGCAAGAGAGACCGTGCCACCGCTGTCAGCGTCCATCGTACGCATCAACGCTTCAATCTATTCGAATACGAAAATGCGAGCACGTGGTGTTAAATTGGTACACGTGTTCGACATCCGTTCAATGCGGAATGTGTCGCACGAGGCAATATAAGACAAACGAAGGTATGTCTTTAAAAATAATGTACAAGATGGGCATAGAAGTATACGCAGAATGAACAAAATGTCCATGCTTTACTATTTGAGAAAATTCTCTCAAATAACATCATAATCTTACTCCAACCTTTTTCTCACCTCGGGCAAGAACAAAATAACGCCCAGTTGCTTCAACCCGCGCGCCAATTCTGCTTTATCCAATTGGCCATCAGAATTGTGGTCAAAGGCTGAAAAAGCAGCGGTGACCTTGGCATCCCAGGTTTGGGCTGAAGAAGACGGGTTGCCACTATCGTCTTCGCTTTCACTGTTATCGACTTCATTACCCATCGAGAGGCGCAAAATCGGCGCCCATGCTTTCGCCACCTAAAAAGAAAAAAATGAGTAGGGAGAAACAGAAGGAGAAGAAGAAGAGGTGAAGGAAAAAAAGATAGAGATGAGGCGAAGATCGTGCTTGATGAAGACGAAAATTCTAAATATTCAGCGCACATTAAGTTAAAAGACTCGTTCAAAAGAATCAAACTTAGGCATTCCAAGTTGATCCCGCCAAAGAGAACATTGCATAACCAACGCATGCAGACGATTATATAAGTACGATGAAGCAAGCTAAGGCTGCTGGCTCTCCATGTTACCTGGCGCTTGTTCAAAGCATCGGAAAACTCCGCTAAAGTAATTTCACCGTCTCCACTGTCATCCATGTCTTCAGCCAACACTTTCGCCTCCGATACTTTGATTTTCACCCCCATGCTGCGCAAACCTTCGCCCAATTGGTCCACGTTCAAGCTGATAGCCACCGAGAGGATGCCCGAAGTCAGGGTTGTACCTCGCGACACCCGGTCATCTCCGTAGGCCCTAAACATGGCTCTTAAGCGGCTGGCCCACGAATAAGGGGCTTGATCAGCCGCGAAAATAACTCGGTCCCATGCTTTCGACAGAATTTCGTCATATTTGGCCCGACCCCATTTCGATCGCAAGGAACCTTTCCTGGGTTTGCCACTAGTTTCGTCGTCACGATCCGTTTGGATCTACCGGGCACACACAAATGTAGAACAACGGTTGATGAGACGCACGCACGAAACGGAATCCTCTTGTTGGTGCCATGCCTTTAAAATATCCTACCTTTGTGCTTACACGGCGATCTCGAACACGGACAGCAAAAGCTTTCTTGTCAAACTCTTCGTCTCGATTCATTTTCTTCTCAAGGTGCAGAACCTGGTGAGTCAAGGTTAGGACTGTGAGACTCAACAGGATTCTAGTGCGAGCTAGAAATGACATTACGGTGGCAAAGAGGAAAAAGCACTCAGACAGTGTAGTGCAATTGATAATAGTTTATTTCATGCCAATGTCAAAAAGATAATAAACTAACGAAGCTGAGAAGAGAGTGTATTACCGTAGAAAAGAAAGTCACAAATTCCGCAAAGCCTGAATGACAATTAAGGCAAAAAAAAACGATGGGAATTTTCACAGCAAGACACATTGTCAAGCGCATTATCAATTGTGCATGCCTATTCATACGTATATTTGGCACTCAATGAAATTGAACTGCCTTCGAGACATACGAAGTGCCCATCTGGTACAGAAGTGCGAATGGACAGAAAAGAAAAACTACTTGCGATGGGAATACCGAGCTCGTTGTTCATGTCAGTGTCCAAAATGTAGTAGAGCTTTTCTTGTTCGCTTTGGGTTAAGATTTTCCCGAAGCGGAGGAAGAACACGTAGTTGAAAAAAGGGCAAAGTTCCACCATGTCGAGTGTCAGGCCGTTGTCAGCGTCCATCTCTTCAAAGACGGCGCGCATTGCATCAATGCGCCGCTCGGTGAAAAACTCTTGCTCCGCTTCATCGAGCTCAGCAATGGCTATTCGCATCTTTTCCATCATTTTATCCGCCTTGCCAACAAAATATCAACCAAAGAAAATTTAAATTTGTTGGACGTGACTTGGACGTGACAAAGATGAGAAAAAATAAATGAACAGAGGCTTAAGAGTTTGATAGGCTGAGTGCAGTTCTAGCGAGCACGTACCATGATGCCACGTCTGGTTGCTTCGTCAAAAGACACAATCACTACACCAATGAGCACGGTGGGGAGCACGAAGGACTCAATCACCACCACGAGCAAAAACACTAGGGCAGCAAACCATCCTAACGCCGCAGAATCGGTGCATTGGCTGCCGTCCTTGGTGAGAGGGTAGCCCAAATTCGGGTACTCGGCGCAGCCACGCATGTTGATGTGCAAGATTTGCTCCCATGAGTCCAACGTGGCAAGTCGCAAGATGGTGAACATGCTGTAACCAACGCAACCAAAAGAAACCATACGTTGGAATATGAAAGGGTGGATATGGTAACCTACCTAATATCTGGACCAAATTGGACATCATTCAGAATTGTGTTGGAATGATGAGTGGTATGGGTTGATAGTCCGCCATTGCAAAATAGAGATTGAACGCGTATATTTCTAAACTTGCTAGCATCTGCCTTACCTTCTGCCCACGCTACCAAAGTGAAAAGGGTCGTTTTTGGAGAAGAGCAGCATCAGCATGCACCCAAAGATGTAGTTGAATACGATCATGAGGATGCAGATCCAACCAACAGAGCCTAAGCCCTTAATCAGCGCTTCCACGATGGACCTCAGCCGCGGCAGCGCTTTTGCAAGTCGAAACACCCGTAACAGTCTCAAGAGCCGCAGCACAACCACAGGAAAAGCCTCAAAGATCACCCGGCCTGGTGTCATTTCCACAAACCCCACCATCACTACAAACCCATCCAGCTTGTTCCAGGGATCGTCCAAGTACTTTAAGGGAAATTTGCCCAAGGCGAGCACCTTCACGCACAGCTCGACCGTGAATATGAACTGCGAAATGTACCCCAGCGCTACCGACGCCGGGGAGTCGGTACAGTTTGGACTAGTGCCTGCCCGCTCGTTCACCGTGAAACGCTCACACGCCATGACGGCATCGGTGTCGATGCCGATGAAAAAGCCGACCACGATGATGGTCACGGTGATGATGTTGTTGAACCAGCCAGCAGTTTCAATCCTCTGTATTGGCAATAGAGAAAAATCAGTTTTCTCACAATTCAATGCTCAACTTATGCATACAGGGCAAGAAATGGATAGGGGGAGCGGGGATTATGACACAAAGTTTGGTGAAACAAAGAGAGTCCTGAAGGGAAAATGGCTCGGCTTGAAAATTTGTGCAAGGAATGTGCTAGCAGTCTACTTAACAACCTGGCAGTGACGTGCCACGCTTTTTAACCGCTCGTAGAAAAGCGACGGCTCAGGTGGATCCACAACCTCATCTGCGAGTGCAAAGTCGATGAGCTCAGCTAGCTCCGGCCGATTCACCAGCGGGTTTTCTGCCTTCTGCAAGGATTTGAACGCTGTTTGTCCCGTGTACTCACCAGTGGTAGAGTTGGGAGGGGCTGCCATGGACGGCGCTGGTTTAGGCGTGCTAGCGCTTATTTTTCTCATGTACTCATCCGCCTCCTTTTCTGCGCGCATAGCTTCGAAAGCTTCAAACATGCCAATTGAGATCACACCAATGAACAGGGACATCACTACCCACGCAGTCACGAAAATGAAGAGCGCGAAGTAAATACTCGTGGTCATTGGGAATTTCTCAGTCCCAGCTTCGTCACACTTGTAGCCCTGAAAGTCACCCATTGGAGTGACGGCTCGGGATTTTCCTGTGACCTGGTTCGCTGACGTGTAGGGGTCGCCTTGGTAGTTCCCACAACCCCACCAGGAGGTATAGGCGATGTTGGTCCACGACGCTAGAGTCGAAACTTGGAACAGGTGCAACATCGCCGTGGTCACGGTGCCATAGCGAGCAGTGTCGTTTAAGCCCAAGAAGAGCACGCCAATGATAGCGAAGAGGTAAATGACAAGAAAGAGCAACACCAGAATATACACGACAGACTTCATGCCTATCACCAGGCCTACAATAATGCCTCTTAATTGAGGCACTCCCTTGACGAAGGTGAGCAAGCGCACTAGGCGCAGCAGCCGCAAAGCTCCGACGGCGCCGCCTGAGTCGGAGCCCAAAAAAGCGAAGCCTGCAGCAACTATGGTGAAATCGAAGCAATTGAAGGCGCCGTTTTCTTCGTCCTGGAAGTAACGCTCCACGTGCCAACTTTCTGCGATAAGCTTTAAGGCACATTCTAGAGTGAAAACTACGAAGGTGACTGAAGCTGTGAGATCAATGAACATTTTGATTCCCGGGCTGCCCACGCCACCGTCAGTCTCGAGGTCCAATCCAGTACTGACGCCAATTGCGAGGATATTGAACATGACAAAAGCTTCAAACCATGGCCGGGACGTGAGGTTTTTAAACACCCACCATGCCAATCGGTCGTAGCGGTCTGTAGAGTTCGCTAATTCAGCCTCTTTCAGAGCATAGGCCTTCGAGAATCCGTCTTCGTTGAGTTTACTCAGTTCTAGCAGGCTAGGTTCCTCGGGCCCTACCCGCAGCCGCTCCGCAAACTCAACCAGCCACAGGTTTTCGGTGTGGCTTCGCGGTAACGACAGCGTGTGGTCCCGTTCCTTCTTGCACTCCGCTTTATATGCTCGAGTCGCAGCATTGGCCCCTAGAGCTGCGGCGATTGCCGCCATGGTGGCCTTCCCTTCAGCTGAACAACTTCTATTCCACACGCCCCCGGAGGGAACGAAGAACCGGCACAAGAATAATTTCAGGAATTGAGGAACGACTCTTTTGAAAAAGCCGAAAGCCGGTCGTTTGACCCCGATTTCTGTTTTTTTTTTCCAAGTTTTCGCAGTTTGTTTGCAGGGCTGGATGAGCTGGTGGTGATTGGGTGATTGGTGACCGGTGATGACTGACGCTGTGACGTGGTCATGTTTTGTTCGCATATTCATGCATGCAATTATGCAATTACCAACCATCCTAGCTAGCTAGCTAACAAGTGGCCCGGTATTACGTGCGAGCTAGCTTGGCAATAGAATTCATGAGACATCTCGTCAGCCTTGTTGTCCTTCTATCTTTAGAATGCAGGGCATTTGTTCCATCTAGCGTTCGTTCGGCTCGCTCGCAGCTATCTCCTTGGCGCCTCGGGCCTCAATCCGTTGCCACAACGCTCTCAACGGAGACAGCACAGGCACCAGCATCCGCTACCCCCAAAGTATCAGAGGATAAGTTCTGGGAATGGAGGGGTCAGAAGGTAATGCTAACACCACTCATCAACACCCTATGATTCTTTTTCCTCTGAAATTTGTGCTAGATATCTGTTTGGTCTAAGACTTAACGACCTCGGAATTATCAGATTCGCTACAAGGTGTGCGGAGAAGGCAACACTGGTCCTTCAGTAGTGTTTGTGCATGGCCTCTTTGTGAACGCCGATCACTTTCGTAATAATTTACCGGCCGCTGCAGCGGTAATTCTTGCACTACTAGTAACATGTAGTGCGTTGTTTGGAGGCAAGATGCATCACTCTGTGCTATACATTGGGATTGGCATGAGCATTCTACTGAATGTATTTCCTAAAATCATGAACCAATTTATTTGTACCCTTACCTAGCCTAAATTTTGCATTTGATATACTGCATGTACCTTGCTCATGATGTACGGTTGATTGATGCGCTTATGTCTCAGGCGGGCTACCGTGCTTATTCGCTTGACTTGCTGGGTAACGGGCGCAGTAGCAAACCATTTCCTTACGGCGAAGTTGCCCGAGAGCTAAGCGGAGAAAAGAACCGCCCTGAGGTTTGTGCGCTGTACTGTGTTATAGAATGAAAAACTGGACTTTGCATGCACCTACCTTGGTTCAATTTTAATCTTTGACTTCAACTTTTTTAGGAAGTCTTGTTCGCGGTATCTACTGGCGATTTGATCCTTTTCTTCTTCTTCTTATTTCCCATCCCCTACTTGCCCCTTTAACTCGTCAAGGTGGCCAATGGTTTGACCAACGTGATTCTTGGCACGGCGAGTGGCAAAATGCGTCCTCAAGGCGTGGATGTGGCCTTAGCGCACCCACTGGGGTCCTGCTACAACTTTTACACCTGGGCCGAGCAGGTGACGAAGTCATCGTGATAATTGTAATATGAATCACCTTACTAAAAGTGAAAAAGACTGTTCACCTCTGACTTGTGAGACTATTCAAACTATCCTTTAGGAGCTGCTTTCGCGCTTTTCCACTTTCTCAAATTGGTACCGTAACAGCCTCATTCCGTTGAACCAATTTAAAATTAAATTTTACTCATTCAATTTGGCCGTGATAGATTGCGGACTTCACCGCTGAGATTGTCGCTCCATCCGACGGCAAAGCAGTTCTAGTGGCCAACTCCATCGGGACCATCAGCGCGTTGCAAGCCTCGGTGGACCGTCCTGAGATGTTCGACGGGGTGCTAACCGTGAGCCCCAACTTCCGGGAGCTACATGTAGCCGAGTCCCCCGCGGTCTTTCAACCGGTTGTGCGGGCCGTGCAGGTATGCATATACTAGTAGTAGAAATAACAGAAGTACTACAGGTCTGAGGAGAAGGGGTGCGTGTCTTTCCGGGGACATACGTGTGTTTGTATTTATTCATGAGTTTTTTTAGCCTTAATGGCCAACACGCATTTGCCTCCATACTCTATCCAGTGCACGAGTTCTTTGCCGACACACGTTCGCCCCTGTGTGTGTATTTATGCAGGCTTCTTTGCGCGAAAACGGGCAACCTCTCTTTGACTCCCTCGCGAAGCCCAACACTGTGAAAGAAATCTTGAAGACTCCGTACGCAGTCGAGGTAAAAGAGAAAAAAATGTGAAGGGGAGTGAATCAAGAAGAGTGGGTAGCTTGAAGAATACAATTATTGCTTTATCTTGTTAGCTTTTTTTCTTTACCCATGAAATCTTCAATTCCTTATCTCACAATTTCTCTTTCTTCCTCTTCTTCTCCCCTACCTATATCTGTAGTCTGCCGTCACCGACGAGCTGGTCGCGGTGCTTTTGAACCCGTTGCTCGAGCCCGGCAGCGCGGCGGTGGTCTTTGACACTCTGAGCTATTCCGCGGGGCCATTACCCGAGCAACTGCTGCGCGAAGTGTCCTGCCCTGTTGAAGTGGTGTATGGCCTCGACGACCCCTGGACTCCGGCAGCGCGGGTGGAGAAGCTTGCCACATTAGACGGTGAAACCAGAGGGTGGGGCGCGGTGAAGAAGGTAACGGCTTTAAAAGGAGTGGGCCACTGCCCCCACGACGAAGCACCGGAATTGGTAAACCCCCTCGTGGTGGATTTCGTGAAAAGAATCGCAGAAGCCCGCGGGTAAGAGGGAAAGCAGAACAGGACACAATTGTAGAACACTCGTATAAAGGATAACGCAATACCTCATTGTGGATCTTAGTGAGGCATTTCTTAAGTGGAATTAATAATTAAGGCGGGATAATTTATTAAAGAATAACACAAAAAAGGATTATGACTTCAGGGCCCTAACCCTAATCCACGTCAGAGTCAGAGCTGCCACTGCGAGTCTGTAGTCTGCGAGTACGTCAGCGACAAGCAACACTAGTATTAGTATTACATCGGAAAATCCGAAAGACAAAAAGAGCCAAAATCGAAATCGAATTAATTAATAGTAAGGAAATGTCCGGTGTTCTTTATTTTTATTCATTTCCCCTCCCTTTGTTCACATTTTTTAGTGAGGATGAAGGATGCAGAATGCGATATACTTGCGAAAGAGCAAGCCCCATGAAGCTTGAATCAATGAAAAATCCGGGCATTTGACTAACTCTATAGAGCGGCCTCCAAAGACTGTGTGCTTGAAAGTCCGCTAGACAAATAGGCCCCTACATCTAGTCTTTAATTGTCGCCACTCTTCTTCGCGCCGTAATCGGGTGGCGGCCCTGTGGGCAAGTCGCTGCAAAACAGCAAGCAGCTTAAGTGGTCCACCTGAGAGAAATGCGCACGTGCAGGGAGGCTATTTTAAGGCAAGCCAAGGGGGAGGTGGTAAAAAGATGAGGCCGAGGGGCCAGGCAAAACCGGGAAAATGAAATTAAAGCTCTGACGCAGGTGTATGAGCTCGATCTACTCCTCCTTTATCTACCCCTTCTCGTCAAAGAAAGAGAATTTTCACTAGACGAATATGCTCTTAAGGTGCTCAGCAGAAAAACTCTCTCAAGGAATGTGAATGCGAGGCATCTCGTCCGAGTATGTAAGCGAGCTCCAGGAAATGCACAGGTGCGCACATGCAATACAAATTATGAAAAAATAAAATAAAAATAAAAAAAAGATAGAGGCACGAGCTGCGCGCTCGGAAATAGCCATCATTCATTTTGGAGTAGGTGATACGTATCCGTGCTCTTACTTTGAAAAAGACGAGGTATTTGGTTTCATGGGTGACGGAGCAGCCGAAGTTGCGACCCACAATGCAATGCCACGTGCCGCCGTAAGTTTTGTCGAAGGCCAGCTGGTTGTTTTGATAATGGCGGAGAAGGAGCACAGATAAACATGAGAAAGGATGAATAAGGTGAACTAAGAACGAAGAATAGCGCATTTTTTGCAAATGAGAGATAGCAATGTACACGCAAGCATGCAAACGACGCCAATCTGTCCAGCAACTCTCCAAAGGACGGTCGAGTTCTGGAAGTTCGACTAAGAAAAGTAAGCGGGAAGGGTTGTTCAATTTTGGGTACAGAATAGGCGATCAAAGAGGGTGCCCTCTAAGACTCGAATCTCTGATGAGCTTCATATACCCGATAACTGTGACTATGCTTGCTTCCCTCCCTGATTCTAGGATGGAGAAAAGCAGGAGCTATCCGTTAATCGCCTTGCGAGGAGAAGTTCTAGGTCGAACCTTCACAACTTGTGCCATGTCCTTCTCCACCGAAATCGTATCCATGGCACGATCTAACGTGTCCGTTGCATGAGCGGCCATCGCCTCTGTTAAGCGTATCTCAACCACTTTGATCTAGGAGCACCAAAAACCGAGCACGTGTGGATGTAACGCGGCAACGCGGCCGTTAAGCAGAGGAGTAACAGCAAAAACGGTTAGGCGCAAAGAGGCGAAGGTGAAGCAGGCAGAAACCTCGGACAAAACGTAGGTGCCGCATAATTCGTGGAAGTGTTAAATTATACGATAATCAATCTAAATCTAGATGACAACACGCGACGTATAAAAGGTTGTTATCCCGCTATGCACATTTAACACGGCTAGTTAGTTTTCACACAAGGTTGCTCCAAAGCGACGGTGGTTGACATTCCATAGAATACATCAATGTAACGCGCGTATACCTTCCGAGTTGATACGCGAACTTCTTCGTCATCATCAGCCATGACGCTTGCAGTGCTATCTGCTGCCGAGGCGCCAAGGCTGTTTCGTTGAGCAACTGCAGCAACGCAAGAGTAGCTACTGTACAGAGAAGCTTGCGCTAAAATAAGCATCGTTGTCCGTTGATCCGTTGATCTGTTGAGGACATTTTGTTCCATCAGCCAATCAGGAAGAAGGACACGTGGGTGTTGGTTTCCTTCGCTTTTTCCCGCCTTCTTGCTTCTTGCTTGCTTGTTCGTCCACATTCGGCGAGAGCTTGAATAGCCAAGCAAACCCGCAATCTCGAGATAGCGTTCAAAATAGGAAAATCGTGCACAAGGGAGCTCTGTAACCGACGACGGCTTCAGCTGCTCTGGTTGAAGTGTTCTTTTTTACTAATATCTTGTTAAGCAGAGTGGGTGATCAATTTATTGCAATCGGGTTCGCCTACGCTGTTGTCCTCTCGATCATATCCTGAAAGCAACGCGATGGACCCACAACAACTTATCGCGGCACTTTCGTGCACCTTTTCGCCAGATCCGGTGAGAATCTTCAAGCTAGCCTAGCGAGCTTGTCTGTACAAGTTGTGTTCACGCGTTCTGTGCCTAGGATTAGCTGTGCCTAGGACCGAAGTAGGCTCCTCAGGTCTCTTCTTACAGCTGCCGTGCCTTGTGTGCGTGCGTTTCTTTTTTGTACTTATTTCACTTTATCGATTCTGGCTGGGCTATGATATCGGTAGGCCCAGCGACACGAAGCCGAATCCGCCATTGCAACCTTGCCCACGGTGGAAGGCGGCTCGAGCGCGCTCCTGCAAGTGGTGAGCGCGTCTGGCCAAGTGGGGCGCGAAGTGCGGCAGGCCGCGGCCATTGCCTTCAAAAACATCACCAAGAACTACTGGGAGCCCATGGGCCGCACCGCACCAGCCGCCTGCGTGCCAGATGCGTCGAAACCCCCTCTTCGCGACCAGCTCTTTCAAGTGCTCCTGGTGGAAACCGACAAATCGGTGCGGGATTTACTGGCCGAGTCGGTGAACCAAATTGCGCGCTGCGACTACCCCAGCAAATGGCCCAAGCTGCTGCCCGAAATTCTGGCCATGGTGCAGTCGGGGGACCCGCTACGAATGCACAACGCACTGCTGGCGCTGCGGCAGGTGGCGAAGCGGCTCGAATACAAGGAAAAGGGCCCGGGCCGGTTGCCGCTCGAGCAAATCGTGGCGGAAGCCCTCCCCCTCGCGCAAGCTTTGACGCGGCAGCTCCTGGACTCACAGAATTATGCCCTCGAAGCTGCGCTCATCATGAAGCTGTGCCTGAAAGTGCTGTGGTCCTGCACCCAGTTTTCCTTGCCCGACGTGACGCACGACCAGGCGATGCTTGACCACCTCGGGGGGTGGCTTGAGCTGATTGGCCGCATCGTGGCGATGCCGCTGCCGGAAGCCAGCGAAGCGGGCGCCAACCCCCCGGGCCAGCCTACGGAAGTGGAGCAGCGCAACGCGTGGCCGTGGTGGAAGCTCAAGAAGTGGGCGCTGCAGCTCTTGAGCCGTTGGTTTCACCGCTACGGGATGCGCCAATACACCGACGACGAAAGCCAGCCTTTCGCCGCCGTCTTCAGCAGCACCTACGCCCCCAAGCTCTTGGAGCCCGTGCTAGGGATGCTCGCCCTGCGGCCGCGCGGCCAATTTTGCACTGAGCGCGTGACGCACCTCTGCCTGGTGTTCGTAGAGTCGGCCGTGCAAATGGGGTCGACCTACACGCTTCTGAAGCCGCACGTGCCCACGCTGCTGCAAGAAGTGGTGTTCCCACTGCTGTGCATCTCCGACAGTGACGTGGAGTTGTTTGAAAGCGACCCGCTTGACTTCGTGCGGAAGCAAAATGACCCGATGGAGGACTTCGTGGACCCAAAAATGTCGGCCATGGAGCTGTTGGAGTCGGTGATGAAGTACCGCAAGAAGGACAACTTGGACCGTTTCTTGGGGTTCATTGTGGAAGCCTTGAACGAGTACGTGGCCACTCCCCCTGCGCAGCGCAACCCCAGAAAGAAAGAAGGAATTCTGGTGGCGCTCAGTTGCCTGGCGGTTTTGCTGAAGAAGCAAAGGAAGTACGCGGCGCAGCTGGAGCCCCTGTTGGTGACCCACGTATTTCCCGAGTTTCAGTCCCCGGCGGGGTTCTTGCGGAGCCGAGCCGCCTCGATGGCGCTGCATTTCGACGACATCAGGTGCGGGGGGCTTTGGTTGAATGGTGGCGTGTATTTCGAATGGAAAGGGGAAGTGAACGAAGGAGGAGAGTTTGCAGGGTGTGTGGCGCAGTGGTGTTGCTTGATGCGAAGTCAGTTGAGCTTCCTCCATCACCACCCCTAAAAGAATCGAAAAAGTTGAAAACAACTTGCCGCCGTACTTACTTTGCGCGTGTGTTGTGTACTTCCCATTCAATATATTAGGTGGAGCAACGCGGAGCACGTGTCGACGTGGCTTCAGCTCATGTTGGCCGCCCTGCGCGATCCCGCGTTACCGGTGCAGGTGGAAGCAGCCAACGGCCTGCGGTGCTTGATTGCGCTCGACGGCACCGAAGCCCTCCTCTTGCCGGTGTTGCCCGACTTGCTCAACGAGTACTTTCGCATCATGGCTGGTAGGTGATGCATCATTGCAGGTGACTGCAAAGAGGAACACGTGTGGTGCAGGACATTGTGATTTTAGATTTTTTTACAAAGATAAAGGTGTTGTGAAGGGGTTAAGTCTCTTGCTACTCTTTAGCTTCTTTATTCTTGTTCTCGCCCTCTCTTTTATTCACCATCGTACACATTGCAGAGATTGGCAACGACTCCGTGGTCTCGGCACTTGAGGCCATCGTCGACAAATTCGGCAACGAATTAGTGCCCCACGCGAGCGTATTGGTGCAAAAGTTGTGCGAGTCGTTTCAGACCTACGCCAGCGCCGGCGACGACGACGACGAAGCCTCCATGGCCGCCTGCCAGTGCATGGACACGGTGTGTTGTGTGAACGATACTATGTTAGATGCGATGTGCTTGACCATGAGAATTGCGGATTCTTATGATGTCTTTTGTGTAGCGTATCTTGACAGCAATTGCGTGAAGACGAAAAATGTTGCCCTGTATTTTTGTTTCTGCCACGCGATGCCCGGGCACATAAGTGCCTTGCTTCATTGCACACTGTCGTAAAGAGTGTTACTAGCAGGAAAGAATACTCGCAACCGCGACTACTGTGGTTACTGCCACTATTGCTTGCTCCCTTCACGTCTTGCACTGCCTGTTCATCACTCCCCAATCCTTCACTCTCATCGTTATCCTCATCAGGTCACCACGGTCCTGTCGACGGTCATCAACGCAGACATGGAAGGCAACGGAGGCACTACAACGGCTCTTTTTGCGCAGTGCCAGCCGTTCGTGCTCCCCGTGCTCAACACTATTTTGTCCCCCACCGGAGACTACTTGGAGTACCTCGAGAGCGGCCTCGAGATTTTAACCTTCATGACCTATTACGTGAAGCCGGAGGGTGAGCTTCGGTGTATTTCGGAGACTATATTTTACTGTGCTGATGAGCACAAGCTTTGTTGCTGTGACCATGGCTTGTTTTTTGTTGAGCTCTTTTCGAATTGGATCGTCGACCCGAGATATTCCTTCTCTGTCTTTCCATATTTCGTCGTTCTCCTGACTTCATCATTTCCGTCACCACCACCATCATCATCTCCTCCTCAGGAGCTGGCGCCGCGACCAGTGAAATGCAACAGGCAGCCAAAGCAGCAGCCGCAGCAGCGATGGCACCTTACGTGGCCCTCTTTCCTGCCATTGTGCATTCCTTCCACAACTGGTGCGCGTTCGTTTGATACGCTCCGAAAAGAAGAAGACAATGATGATCATGATGGGTCATGACGATGATAACTTCTCTTTTTTCATGGGTTTAAGTATCCTCGTTCTCTCATTTCTGTGCTTGTCGCCACCCTTCTCTCCAACACCCCACCACTACTTTTACAGGGCGTACGACTACATTCCCAATATGATGTCTCCGATCGACAACATGATTGGCCACGCCACCGACTTGATTCTTGCGAGCGTGGAACCGACCAGCGGGCAGCCTTACGTGGCCCTGATCTTCAGCATGGTGGAGAAAGTGTTCAGCAATACGGGAAGGTCCAACCAGAGAGAGTCCGTGTGCGCCACGCACCTCGTACTCAGGTGATGAATTGATTGTTATGCTCAGGTGATGAATTGATTGCTGACGTTGCAGCATACTCATGCTCTACGACTGTTCTTGGCTTTTTTTGCACTCCTGTTGCCTCATCGTTCTCTTGTGTGAATCACGTCTCATCACATCTCGATCTCTCTCTCTCTCGCACACTTTCTGCCAATCTTCGCTTCTCGCATGCGTCTCTTGACGTGCCCACCTGTGTTACGTACATATCCCTCCTTATACATGTGCGCTTCTCTCAGTTTGCTGCACAACGCTCACGGCCGCATCGACGCTGCGCTGGCCCCTTTGCTCGAGCTCACTTTCGGGCGGCTCAACCCTCAGCCCAAGCCCACCGAGGTAGTGCTGCGGGTCCCCGAGGGTGCGGGAGGCGAATCAGGGGGGCAGCCGGTGGCGGTGACAGTGGGCGCGTTCGAAGGCACCGTGCCCTGCCCCCCTAATACAGTACCGGGCCAAGACGTGACGGTGACGGTGAACGTGCCTCCTGACCCTACGGGTGGCGCCCTCAAAGTCGCGCTGTTGCAAACCATCGCGTCCGCTTTTTTCTACAACCCGGCGCTGACCTTCAAGTGGCTGGAGCAGGTAGTATAGTAGGAATAGCCTCATGCATTTACGTATTCGTGTGCCTATCGAAGAGACCTCGTTAAACTTCGTGAGTTGAGTACTTTGTTGTCTATTTTTTTTTCCTTTAAGTTTCTTTTTCAGTTTCTTCTCTTCTTCATGCTGCGTGATTTTTACGTCTTCTATTTCTTCGCCGTCGTCGTCTCCTTAATCTGCCTCTTCCTCCTCTTCCTCCTTGTAATTCCTGTACATGTGTGAAGGTTCCCGGCCGCACCGCTGCTTTCTTTACAGGGTGGTGCACTGAAATGAACAACGCGGACGAGTAAGAATCGGGGCAAAAAATATCTGCTTCTAAATTGATTGCTACATATCGGGCGGGGGGTAAGGGGATTATGATGCGTGAAGAAAATGGTCATGTAGTTAGGATAGGAACAAGCAGAACAAAACGAAATGGAATGAGAGTAGTCTAGTGGCACACGCTGCAGGCAGTCGTGGCTCTGTTTTTCTGTGCGATCATTACCTCCTCTGTGCTCAGTGTGTGTGTGCTCGTATTTCTCGTTTTGTTACTATGTTAGGTGGAAGCACTTGCCGGCGAAGCTGCACGCTCTGGGCCTCGCCTCAATTTTGTCCATGAATCCCGACCAAATGCCGGCGGCGATTCAAGAGAACTTACCAACGCTCCTGGCCAGACTGGTATGTGTTGTATACGGGTGGATGAAAGAAAAAGGGAAAAAAGAGTAGGAGGGAAAACACTTCAATTTTTGCGTGTGTTTTGCGCGTGTACTTGGGTGAACAAGTTGTGCACATGTATTCCTGAGTGTCTGCAGAGATCCTGTGGTTGAGTATTTGCTTACGTTCGACTACTGCTTTTCGCAGATTCAATTCGTGCATGCAATCGATCAAGACAACGCGGCGGGTGACGACGAAGATGAAGACGACGACGACGACGAAGAAGAAGAAGAGGTAAGCGAGTTGGGCAATATTGTCTTCACTTATTTTTTTTACCTCCGGTTTTTGAGTGGCTTTTTTATTAAATCACTTCCAGCGGTGAGTGTGCGCGTTTACCATTTATTCGTAACACTTGTACTACACACCAAGGATTATGAGAAGTGCGGTCGCAGTTCGTTTGATTTGATTTTATCCCAATATGTTAGGAGGAAGAGCTCGAAGACGACGACGACGACGACGACGGGGGAGGATTGGGAGGTGACGCCATTGACGCTGAGGAGCTCGCCTATGCCAACGCCTTGAAGAAGGATCACAAGAAGATCATGACCTACGCGCTCGCCGACGCTGAAGAGGACGACCCTGACAACATGTACGCTAATATGATACATTATCAAAGAAGAAGTCGATGAGAGATGCGACCAAAATTGAAGAGATTATTGTAAATGTGCCTCATTTATTTCGGCATTGTCCTCTCAACGGCTCCTTCCTCATCTTTTTCTTTACTTGTTTGAATATCGCGTGAAGTACTACTTCGAGCCTTTGATTGCTCCAATTGTCTCATACTGTTGTTGTGGATGTTTTTATAATCATGCAACGGCAAGTCGCCTCTTCTCTTCACCCTTCACCCGACCCATCTACTGTATAGATACGGCGACGACGACAGCGAATTTTCTTCACCCATCGATGACGTTGACGAGCTTCTGGTCTTTGCCATGACCTTAACTAACGCGGCACAGCACTACCCAGCAGTCTTTGGAGCTGCACAAGCGTCGCTGCCTCCGGAAGTGCAAGCGCAGGTAGTACTGCTGAGATGACGATGCTACAACTTCCACATGCATCTTTCTTCTCTCTTGAAATTCCGTTGTGCACATGAGATGGGATAAGTCGACCTATCCCGTCACCTCCTCTTTCATTCTCTCCTTTCTTACCAATGCATGCCCTCTTTGCTTCTGCCCCTTTCTGTTTGTAAATGTTATCCATGTTACCATGCTGGCTTCTTAACAGGCACAAGACTTAATGCAAAAAGCTAATGCCAAGCAACATTCCATTGCTGCTGGTACTGCCAATTAAAGTATGAAACAGACACGCCGAAAAGCATCAATGGACATCAACGGACCTTGGAGTGGGTCTAGTCTAGTCTAATTAATATTCCCCAAAAATACAAAGAAACACCACTTTGGCATATAGCAACAGAAAATTTGACCTTCAGAACAAATCTGACGAGTAGGTCTAGTCTAGTCTAGTTAATACTCTCCCAAAAACAAAGAAAGACAAGTACACAGCAGTCACAGAGGCACATAAAGAATGCACTTGAGCTGCAAATGCGCTAGCGAATTCGCTCCAGAAGGCCAATTAAGGCTCCAACTGGCGCCTTTCCTCCGAACAAGTCGGCGAGTGTCATCCAAGAATGCTCTCGAAACGTTGTAGCTCGACGCACCAAGTCCCTTCTTGTTGCTATTAAGGAACCGCAAACATCGAAAGCAAATGGCAGTAACAGAGCTAGTCAATTATTATTGCTGGTGACCATTGGGTTTATCGCTTATTTCTAGCATCTGCACGTAGGCCAAATAGAAACATACATAGACGTGAGCAAGAGGGCCTGGCGGTCTGACAGATGACAGAGAGCCACGCCCTTACCTCTTCTGCTGCGCCACTGCCACCACAAGCCACAGCTACAAGAATACCGGCGCTCTGGCTTCGAAGAAGTGATATCTGTTATCTAAACAAATAGCGATTTAACCAAAACATTCCGTATTCATACATCTCAGTGAAGAGTGAAATGAGGAGTAAGAAGGCCCACCTACTACTTCCTGTAGGAGATTTTACCAACATCGAATAAATGTATAACTGGCAAAATAAAATGGAAGTTAGGCCGATGCCAATACCAGCCGGTGAAATGTAAGGGCAGTCGCTAAGAAGGATAACTGCATATGATTCCAATTTTCATACTTGACGGAGTGCCTATCGTACTTCTCAAACACCGCCACCACGCTTCCACACTCCACGGACTCGATCCTACAGGCGGCGGTGGCGTTGCAAGCGGGAGGTGCTGGCAGCCCAGGCCTGGTACCTCGCGGCGCCTTCGCCACCCTGTGCGCGCAATTCTCCGATGCCCAGCGGGTCTTCCCGGTCCCGGCCGTAGCCACTGCTGCTGCTGCTATTGCTATTGCTACCGCCGCCGCTGGAGAAGCCATTGCCTTGGTGCTGCTGTTGCTGAAGGGTTTGTACCTTTGAAATTAGAGTAAAATAATGGTACAGGAACACAGGGTTAGGATCGAGACAGATGTAAGCAGCAAAGCGTTATTTTCCCTCCGAGTACACCAAAATTTCACTGTTTAGAAGTGAATTTCAAGTCGCAAGCGCTGTCCGCTGTCACTATTCGCTTGGTGCTTGTCTTAATGTATGACGTGTGACCTCGCAAACCTGCTCAGCCGCGTCGGCAGCGATTTGCATGGCGCGCCGCAAGTCGCCGCTCGCGAGTTTCAAACGGCTAGCCTCAATGGACGCCCTACATGTGCGCACGGCCTGACGATTTGACGACGACGACGACGAATGAGAATAAGCAGCGCCGCCGCTGCTTCCACCGCTGGAATTAGCGTGCTGCTGTGGCTGCCAAGACTGCGCTTGCAACGCATTCAGCGCCAATTCAGCTTCCACCTAGTGTTGAGAAACAGGCAAAAAATGAAGCAAAAAGATAGATAACAGGGTTAGAAACATATCCTCCGTTTAGAACCTTGGGGGCAAATAAAACAAATCGGTGTGAGTGTGAGAATAGAATACTGAGTAGCAAATTCAAAAGTATAACTACTACATCTCATACCAGTCGTTCAGCAATTCGCCCCGATTCCACGGCCTTTTGCTCCATGCTGCCACTTCCACCTCCGTGCGGCTGCTGCGGCAACCCGCCGTACCTTCTGCTATCGCTGCTGTTCCAGCCAAAATGCGGTCGTTGCTGCTGCTGCAATTGTTGTTGTTGTGCCTGTTGGCGCTGTTGCCGCTCCGCAAATGCGCGTCCTTCTCGCGTTCGAAACAGAGGACCGCCACCACTGCTGCTGCTGGCAGTGCTAGCACTACTGCCAAGGTTGCTGTTGTTGCTATTTTGGTTGTTGTTGGAACTGCCACCGACGCCTTCAACACCACCCGTTGACGCCGATGCTGATTGGCCGTGGCGCCGCGCAGGCCTTCCTTTCGGCACCGACGCAGCAACACTCGCAGTGGCGGAGCTGGCACGCGCCGTAGTAGCGCTGGCAGCCGCGTCAGAGGCAGCTATTCTTTCGGCTAAAGAGCGATGGTAATCCGGGGCAGAAGAGAAGGTGTGATTATCATCATCTGGTTGGTGTTGCTCGCTGTGTAGGTCTTTTATAGCAGTCTGCAGCCAAGCTCCTTGCTTCACATCTCCCAGTTGTCCAGCGGCTGACAAAGCACTCGCTGCTGCTGCCATCACCGTTCCGCCATTACCACCATTCCTGCGATAGGTGCTTTGGGTAAGTCCTGTCTCAGCAGTGGTCTCTGCTGTAGAGTTGTAGTGGTTGTTGTAGGCACGAGCGCTGCTGCTACTGCTGCTACTGTTGCTTTGGACATTCTCGAAGTGATTCTTGAGGGGATAGTTGCGGTTGCGGCGAGGCGACAGAGAGCGAGGTGTTCGGCCAGATGCTCGAGATGGCGAAAAAGGATGAGGAGCTTGGGTGGCAGTGTTGGCAACGGACTTAGCGAGACCTTCGAGATGGTCAATGTCGCGCTGGAGTGCAGTCACTGTAGAGCGCAGCAGCTAAATAAAGACAGAAAGAGACGGGGAGACAGAGGAAGAGACAGAGAGGAATAGAATAGAAAAGAAGAGCAGAGCAGAGAAAAGAAATGAGATGAGAAGAGAAGAGAAATGAGATGAATCGATCGAGCAGTGAATTAAAGTGACCGGTTCTGATCGAGTTTGATTCAAATGAGCCCAAAAAGATACTCAAGAAATTATTTGGTTTGAATAGCTGAAGGCGACATGAAGACAACACAAGGAGGTGAAGAAAAGATCTACTGATGCTATAAAACGCCATTCCTTTTCTTACCTGTGCTCCTCCCTTCGCCGAAGAGTGGTCCGTCAACGACGCAGCAGCTTCCTGAACTACGCCCAAATCTCGAAACACGTTTGTGGCTGCCTCTTGATACACCCTCATGCCCATTGCCATGGTTCTTGCGAAGGCGTCTTCGGCGCTTGCACTCTTACCGCCGCTACCGCCATGCGCACCCATGTTGTTTCTGGAGCCTGGAAATTCGAGGGACTCTTGCTGCTGCTGCTGCTGCTGTGCCTGCGCAAGCCTTTTCGACGGCGAAAGCAGTGATCGTCCTCTTCCATTCGCTGGAGAAGAGGAAGATAGTGCACCTGCTGGCATGCCACTACGGTTACTTAACTTCTTCCCCGGAGAAAGATAGCCACTGTTACTGCTACCGCCAACGCCATTCGATTCCGCGTATTCAGGCATCGCATGTTCGACGAGCCGACGGCAGGCGTCAGCCCGGGCGCGTAAATCTACGAGATCACAGCGAAGCTTCCCACCGCTGCTGAGGCCCTGAAACGACACAAATGCACCACCGTTGCTGCTGCCATTGCCATTGCCAATGCCATTGCTGCTGCGGCTGCTGCTGTTGGTTGAAGGAGGAAGGCTAGGATCTAGGCCAGTAACTGTCGTGAAGGAGTTGGCGGTGATGCCTGCCGCAAAAGATGATTCGGCAGCACTAGCACGATCACCAGCAGCAGCACCAGCAGTGGCAGCAATTTCTTCTTCTTTGGCCCATGCTTCAACGGCTGCAGCAGCAGCTGCGACTTCAGGCGGTAAGTCCTGGGGCACATGTCTAGCTATACTGCTGCTGCTGCTTGTGTTGCCAATCAAGTCGTCAGCATTGAACTCGTCTGGGAGCGCACCGAAGCCCTCTAAATCCTGTGCCTGAACCTGCCAGTTCCTCTCTCCAGTGGCGTGGTTCTCATTAAAGTCCGGCTGCTTCTGGTGGTGCCCTTTCGGAGGCGAGGGGGCGCTTCGGCCGGAATCTTCAGGTAGTTGCAGCATCGATGGCATTCTACTGCTGCTAGAAGTGGTGTTGTGTTCGCCTCCATCGCGCGCTCGAGTACTCCAAGAAGGTCGTTGCTTGGAATTGCTTTTCGTCTCGGTCAGAGGACTAATGGCTTTCTTGTTCTGTCTTTCTAAGGCTCGCTTCATGGCCGCTTCCTTGGTGGCGGCTTCTCGAGCAGCAGCGGCAGCCGCGAGCGTCTCTTGTCGGCGCAGCGCAGATCGACTCATCCCTGTAGCACCCTTGGTGGGACCATGGTCATCACCTTGGGTAGTAGACCGAACAGCATTGCTGGGAACGCACGTGCCACTGTCCCTGTGACTGGTGCTCACATCGTTTTGGCTGGAAATTCGACGGTGAAGCGACCGAGGTGACATGGGCAAAGAAGAAGAAGAAGAAGACGAAAGAACCACAGGGCCTACGTCATTTTGGCTGGAAAACCTTTTCGATGCTGAAGTAGGTTTCCGAGGAGATTGCTGGTTCAATCGATTGCCTAGATTGCCGTGCCCTTGGTCATAGTTTGCATTGTCTTCATCATCGTCGAGATCGAAATCAAGGCGGTCGCTCTTCTCAGTGACATGGTCCTGTTGTAGTGACTGGCTCTCTTTTTGTCCAAACTGTTTCAAGCTCGACAGACTTTCTTCGCCGTGCGCTTGAGCACTGCGCGCGCTGGCAAAAGCTTCCTGCAACGCCCGGTCCCGCTCTCGCCATGCCGCGTCCTCTTCGGACTCTTCATGAGGGGCTGTACTGGTGTCTGCACCTGCGCCTATGCCGTCAGTACCGGCGCCAGTGCCACTGTTACTATTACTGCTGCCATTGCCGTTGCTCCGAGCCTCCTCGACTGCATGGTGTTCGGTGTTTGATGGGTGGCTCTTCCTACCGTTGCTGCTGTACTTGTTGTGGTCGCTCCGCTGCTCTGCAGTGCGGTTACCAGAAGCCTTCGTAGGAGTAGAGGCTGCCTTGACGGTGATAGCATTCGCCGTGTCAGTAGCAGCATACGCAGGAAGAGGAGAGCTCGCGCGTTGAGAAGAAGAAGGTGGGGCAGCAGCTGCATCATAGGAGGAGGAGGAGGAGGAGGGTAAGGTGGTCGTGGTCGCTGGCTTGGGCGAGGACGGCGGCGACGAGGATGACGTCACTCCGTACAGGGTGGCTTTGGAGGCCATGGCCTCTTGCACCATGCGAATCGCGTCCTGGGCATCCTCCAAACTCCCCCGCCGGGATGACGCCGCACTCGTGGCCTCGATGTCATTGTCACCGTTACCTGGGCTGCTGCCGTTGCTGTGGTGGTGAAGGTGGTTGTGGTTGTGGTTATTTTCAGATTGGTGAATCTCGGGCCCCTCCTCGATTTCATGACGTGCAGCAGAATGCTCAGGAAGGCTATCCGCGCGCCCTTTTAGTGCACCCGACGACGAGGTTGTGGACGCAGTAGGTGAAGCATGCTGCGTGGTGGACTTCAGATCCCCCTTTTGGGGGGTTTCATCTTGATGGGACTCCCCCTTTGGGGAGTCGGACTGGCTGTTGCTGACGCTGGGCTTCTTCACCAGCTGCGCCAAAAGGGCTTGCCCTCGTTGTCTGGCTTCGCTTACAGCCGCTGCTGCTGCTGAGGATGAGGATGTCGAGGTCTCTGCCTCTCCGCCATACTCGCCACCTTGTCCTCGTCGTCGACTTTCGTTTGAATGAGCCCCACCACCACCACCACCACCACCATGATCATGCGGTAATGATATCGAATTGGACTTGGGCGAGTGGCCTAGCTCTGGTACATGTGCAGGTGCAGCATCCAGAGCAGACGGCAAAGGGCTGCTCGGCGATCGAGCACTGCTAGTGTCAGCGGCTGTAACGGGTGACGAGGCTGCCGCCGCTGCTAGGGGAGGGCTCCTGCCCCGATGAGACGACGACGACGACGACGGAGCCCTGCTGGCTGAGTCTGTGAAGTGAGCGGCTCGGCCTGCTGCCCGTGCTTTGGCGCCGTCCAGCCGTTCGCGCGCTGCCGCCATCATCGAAGCTAAGCTAGTCGACTAAAGGTGGGAACGTATGTATGAAGGAAAAGGGAAGAAGTTTTGAGGAGAAAGAGGAGAAGCAGGAGCAGAGCAGATAGAGGCGAGGAGTAGGAAAAAAACTTTGGAAATAGGGAGCTGAATCGACAGATCGACAGATAGGCAAGCAGCACATTCTCTTGAATCTCTACAAACACTTCAATCTGTATTCGCACCTCCTGCCCTTCGTGGTCTTCTTCTCCGTCGTCATCGTAGTCAAAGGACGAGACGCGTGAAACTCGTGTGCTGCTATTGTAGCCACTGTTGGGGTTAGGGTGACACGCATCATCGTCACTGCTATCGCCGCCACCGCCACCATATCTTTGAGCACCAGCTGCCGAACTCTGCTTCTCGAATTGGTGGATCAAAGAATTCGTGCGTCCTGCTGATTTGGACACTTCTTCTTTGCGGTTGAGCATTCGCCGGATGTCTTGGAGTTGCTTGTTGCCTTTGTCCTTGCCATTGCTGCCGCTGCCATTCTTGCTGCTGCTGTGGCTACCTGCTGGTTCCGATGTCTCGATCCGCAGATGCGCTCCACCGCTGTCTCCACCACTGGTTCCAGGAGCCCTAGAGGAGGAAGACAAGGACGATCCCGCACCGCGGGCTGCTAGATCCTTGAAAGAATGCGATGGCTCGTTCCCTCGCTTCGCGTCGCTAGCACCGGGCACCTGACAGATATACAAGAGTGCACATGAATGACAATGAAAGCGTGAAATGATTCACACAAATACTCTTCTGGCCCCTCAATGTATCGCACTATACTGCTTTGATTTTTCTGTATTCAATTATTATCATTCTCTCATCCGATTCCCTCTCACTCCAAGTTGCTTAATGTAACCTCAAATCCTTGCTCAAGGGGGGGGGGGATCTTTGCTAGTAGTGTAAAGGTGCATCTAGCTACCAGATTGGACGCCGCTTTAGCAACTTCCCAAGCCTTTAGAGCTGCCTGCACCGCCACTGCAGCGTCGACAGCTGGAGACTGAGGGTCTGCCACGTCCTGTTTCAATAGCGTAGGCGTGGGGGCAGACGCGTGGAAGATGGCGGATTATCATTCGTGGACGAGAGAAAGTGTTAGTAATGGATGTGAGGACAGAGGGGGCGGCCAAAGAGAGGAGAGGAGATTAAAAATGATGCGATTTATTCTCAAGTCTACTTCGTGTATGCACCTTGAGTGCGTGCCGGACCCCCGAGTAGTTTATCGGGGAGACTGGAGATTTTGGATCTTGCCTCATCTTTGAATTCGGACTGTTCAGTGGAGACGCCATACCTACTGCAGCTTAGGGTATGGCTGATCGAAGCAAGTGGCTAAATACTTGTTTGACTTTATGAGGGCTTTATAGTGCGCGTTGGCGCCAGTGGAAGCTACTGTTGTCAAGAGCAGGAATAAGGCAGTTGTGCTTGTTGTGCTGTTGCTTCTCGCTTATATCTTAGTCGTTGGCATTTTTGTGTCGGTCGTTGTATATTAATTTCTATCATATTAGGTTGTGCTTCAGGTTTCATCTTTCATGCTTTCAGCTCTTGGCCTCTTGGCCGAAGCCAAACCTACAGTAATTCTTAGGAAACATCCTACCTGCTGCAGGAACTCTCAGTCTTGAGGCCTATATCAAAGGATGTCGGCATCAGCTGATTGGTTAGAAGCTTACGAGAAGGTGGGCTTGCCTTGCGAAGCATTCTGTTCAAACAAATAACAATGTACTGCAGTATCGGTGCTGAGGCAACCGAACTCAATTAGGCACTTAAACTCGAGGTGTCGATAGTGTCAGAATGAAGGATTCCTCTTCGATTTTTACTCATATCTTTTGTACTTCGATGATGGCTTCTTCCTGTCGAATGATTTCCTCTCCCATTAGTGTGCGAACAGTGTAGCAGCGCATCCTTCTCCGCACACTCGGCCTGCCCTCAAGGCATCTGTGAAAGACCTCGATGAGCGCTTGGTTCTATTAGAACAAGCCCCAAACAAAGCCGGTCTAGACAAAAAGGAGCTAGCGCGACGAAGAGCTCTCGTGAGCGACTTACAGGTGATATCTCTACTTGTTTTGAAGGGGTTAGCTCGGTTATGATTCCGGCTTGAAGAATAGGGAAGAACACTAGCTACAAAGGGGTTGTCCAGTGTGGCAATACACTAGTGCGGTAGACGTAAGATAGCAGAGGTGAATTCTCGGCATCGTAGCGACTCCGCTATAATCGACTTTAGCTCACCTTCGTAGCCCCTTTCCCCTCTTTGTACGTCGCTTCTTTGTTCTTTTGAAATCAATATCTCGCTGGTTTTATGCTTTTGTGATGGTGGGCGAACATGTAGGTCAAGACACGACCGGTGATGGGTGGCGGCTCCTTTGTGAGACCCGACGACAAAAACGGCGCGAGCAGCCCATTTGGATCTGGTGATGGAATGCAGCTAGGAACGGTTCAGTCGAAGCAGATGATGGCGGAGCAGGTGAGAATTCTGGCTTACGAGGTGGAGTGAGGAAATGTTGGTTATTAGCACTTCTTCTTCGCTGATCCCAAATAAGAAGAGCACCTTTTCCTGACACGATTTATACGGTTTTGCTATCGTTGCCTGTCGTCAGGACTTGATTTTAGGGGAAGTCGGCGCTGGCGTGGATCGCTTGCACGAGCGCGCTGTTAACATCCACGATGAAACCAAGGTGAGTTCTCAATGCCAGCTCAATGAAGGGTGAGGTAGAGATGGGAAGATGTTTTGTATCCCGTCTCAAACAGGGTTCTAGGAGAAGCAGTATTCTCCTACAATACGTTGAGATGCGTCTAATTTGAAGTTCATGATCTCTTTATTTCAGTCTAACGTAAGATTATTCTTTTTTGTCCCTTGTTCTTTTTGCGGACTTCGTGTCGGGGATGGAATTGACCTCTCGGCAGTTACATGTGCGGTTGCTAAGCGACATTGACTATGATGTAGAAAAGGCAATGGGGGGATTACGAACCGAAACGAAGCACGCAATGGAGACGAGAAAAAAGACGGGCAATTGCCATCTCTATGTTTGTATTGTGGTTCTCCTTATTGTGCTCGTGTTGCTCCTGGTCTTGAGCTCATGAGAGTGCTATCTCACTAATTCCCCGCTCTATGAGTCGAATCGCGAGTTGCCATTGAGATAGGCTTTGCTCTTGCCCTGTAATACGAACTAGTGGATCTCTTTCTTTCGGGCCTTACGGCACGCAAACTACATATACGGTAACACTTCATCCACTGGACCTGATTCTATTTATTATCCATTATTCATTATGCAGCCAGGAAACAGGGAACACCAGGCGAATCAGAAGAATCACAAACGAAATTCGTATATCCGGCTATCGGTTATCGGCTGATGTGTTTTTGTGGCTGTAGCTACGTAGTGCCGTAGTCTGCTAGCTGCGGCCGTTCATTCGAAGTAGCCCAAACTCCAACTCCCTAGAATGGAGTCCCCTCGCGCGCTATATCTCATCTCGAGTGCAAGTGGGCCTACCGGCATTCCAAAAGCCGGTACTGTCGTCTCGTATCTGTATAGCTCATAGCTCAGTAGTTCACTTCTATTCATCTGCTTGCTCCTCTTGACTCTTGACTCTTGACGGAGAAACTTCAAAGACAGAATAAAAGAACAATTAGAATCAATGGAACGAATGGAACCACGCCATGAACATACGAACACGTACATCATTTCATTATTATTGTTCTTCCTTTGCGACATCATCGCTACGCTCAAGAGCGGCAAGTCTAATACAAGACAGTGTTACAGCATTATTCGCTAAGGTGAATGCAAGTACACTTTGATCGAAGAGTTGAGAGGTTGAGTTATTCGAGCAATTCAGTCCAGTCAGTTCAAAAATGTCAGAGCCAGACGTTCTTCCGAGGTTTCGCCGTGATGGCGATGCACCGTTGGAACTCGACATGCCTGACGCAAATTCAAGCAATGTAGTTTCTCCTAGCAGCAACAGCGCGATGGCTAGAGCTCGAGATAGTCGACTGCCATGCCTGCCAGAAATTTCAGACCGGAACCGACCATGGGTGATTTTAGGGGTTGTGTGCATTATGGTGGCAGCCGTGGTCGTAGTCTTTGAACCAAGCTTGTGGTTAGGCATGCTCTGTACCCTAACATGGTTATTTGCTGAGCTCTCTATGTTGCCAGCAGTGGTGAAAGCCAATAGTCGCGGAAAGCTTGATCCGGGAGAGAACGCCTATCCCTGGATGCAGAATTGGGTCGCCTCCCTGGCACGGGTCCCCTATTACGTCAATCCCGAAGCAAAACTCCCATTTTTGGTGGCCCTCAGCGGATTTTTTGCGCTTGGGGCGTCAACTTATACTGGGTTTGTTGCCCTTCGAATTTCACACGGGAGCGAATTCAATTGGATGGCACTTATGTCCTGGTTTGGAGTCATGTCAATGGCCTTCTTGCAGTGGCATGGCTCTCTTCAAATTCAGGGCATCTTTTTCATCGCTTTGATAGGCGTCAAAAACCTCAGTGTGCTGGCGAAAATCTCTTACGCTCTCAAACATCGAGACCCAAAGAAATTTTCGGATGGAAAAATGTTGACTTTCAATATGGTGAACGCCTTCATATGGTTGGTATACACCTACACTATCCCTGATTATGTCCTCGTAGCCAACAATGCCATTGTTATCCTCTGCGTTCTTCCATGCCTCATTTTGAAGATTGTTCTGCACCCTAAACTTTTGGGGAAATCAAAACAATCGACTCCTAACTTCAAAAATGCTGCTATTCGAAAGGCTAGTGGGCCTCAACGAACTTTGGAACTCAGTAATAATGACAAGACCGATGACACTGCAAACAGAAATCCCCAACTGACCGTGCCGAAATTGAGAAGAGGCGCTTCGGCAGAGAATCAGAGTAAAGCGGAGCAAAAATCTGCGAATGAGGCATCTGGACTCCGTTCGTCGTTTCCAGCGCATCTCATGAAAGCAGCCATGGCATTGGAAGACGTGAGCGATTCAAATTCGTCGCTCTCATCCAAAGGTCTTCTCAGCAATGAGAAGTCCACTAACCCACTCCCCAGTGACTTCTTCGATCCTCCTCCGGATTTGGGGAATGGTAGTGTCGCTGCTCCAAGTACTCCGCGCAAATTACCTACGACATTTCCTCAGTTTACAGAAGCAGCCAGCGGCGATTCAGTTACCGAACTTATCCCTCGAGGTACTACAAGTAATCCTACAACGACGGCACCACTGCCTAGCAACTTTTTTGATCCAGATCCAGAAAGTGGTCAAGAAGGCTCGATCTAAATTCGGGTTTTGTCCCGTCTTGTCCTAGCGCAGTATACCCCATACGAGGGGCACTGCAATTGAATTAACAACTCGAGCGCTCCTCCCATTTTGTGCCAATTTTCTATGCGCCTACACCAGGATTTTACGTTTCACTGACCTTTCAGTGACCCAACTTATAGTTCTAAGCGGCAGTACCGCTTACCAAAACTAACCTAGATATATGGAATTGAATTTGCATAGGGCTCTCACTTACAGCCAATAAAGAATAAAGATTTCAATAATTAATATTTATATAGCCTTCGCCATGCCTGCATACCTGCTGCTTGCGTATTACATAATTTAAATCACATGACATTAAACCTCTTTGGAGGTAGAGATCAGATATAACTGAAATGTGTGATATCTTTCTACTCTTAGGAATGCTCATGAGTAGCGGGGATATGATGTGCCTATATGGGCGCGCAAGGCGGTGAACTTTACTCCGGAATTTCCCAGGGTGGAAACGGGTCATCGAGTTCTGCCCATCGCGCAGGGCCCATGGCCATTTCCTCATCGGTGAGAAGGGCGCCTTGCAGCGCAGCTTCACAAGCTGGCCAAGCGAGGTCTTGGCCTATCAGCACCAGCGAACTCCGGGCTGGTGCTGCCTCCTTTTCATTTTGACCATTTGCTTTGCTGCTTCTTGTCAGCGACGACAAAGTACTGCTCGCACTGGTCGACGAATCTGAAGCAGCAGCAGCAAGTGCAGTTGTTGTGGTAATACCATCTGCCTTGGCGTGATCAGGCCATTCACCGCCAAAGTCAAAGTGCACGTCGTCGCCAGCTTGAGACCAATCTCCCATCACATGCGATCGAGAGGCCAGCCACACCACTCCTTTTGACCTCAACAACTTCCCAAAACCAGCCCTGCCAGCGCCACTGTCGTCTGTGTTTGAAGCATCTTTCCCATCTACACCATTCATAGCAGCAGCAGCAGGAGCAGTAGGAGCAGGAGCAGTCCCGTCCACGAGTGGTTCTAAAGCGGCCCACAGTCTGTCTGGGTGGAAAGGGCGATCAGATGCCGCGAAATGCAGTGACGAGACCCCGTATTCGTGCGCTTCGCTGCGAGGTGCTACATTAGGGTCAATGTCATGGTTAGAGCGGGGCAATTCCAGCCACCCTGTACTGGCTTCTGCCTCGTCGAAGTCAAAGAGCTCGACGCCCACCTGGGGGTAGAAAAGAATGGGGAAAAGTGAGAAAGGAGAGATAGAATTACAAAGAACAGGGCGTTCGTAAACATCGAAGAGGTGCCCAACATGACATTTTGTTGTGCCCTCCGACTAGCAGTATAATGCGATTGACAACTCACCAACTCCTCAAACGACGGCATAGCTGCTCCTGATGCCAAATTCCTATCGCCTTTGGCGCTCTGCATAGCACTTCCACCTGTGGCCCGGCTGTCATTGGCTTCCGTGCTTTTGTTGGTGTTGCCCTTGCTACTGCTGACAATAATGCGCGCTTTCGGGTTGAGTGCTCTCAGCACGTCTTTCAGCTTGGTGAGATCGGACGATGACGTCATCAAATCGGTCTTGGTGACCACCAAGGTGTCGGCAAACTCAACTTGGTCTACGAGCAACCTAGCGATCGACCGGTCGTCTTCGGGGTAGGCCTAAACGCCATAAATGCATCGTGTTGTTAGAGAGTGAAAGTAAGCATTGAAAAGGAAGGAGTTCAAATGAATTCGCTTTAGAGAGAATTGTCAGTAATCATGCAAAATATTTCAAGAGGTACTTTTAAAGGGTTATCCGGTAATGCACAAGGTAAAAGAATAAAAGGGTTTGTAATGTTTAGGGCGGAATACGTACGCGATTTTACCATTTGATGTTGCATCTATAATTCTTTTCTCTTCCTACCTGAGCGCCCAGCTCGGCCAGGGAAGTTGTGGATCCTAGGTCTTTCAAAAAGTTGAATCCATCCACCACAGTGACCATCGAGTCCAATCGAGCCACATCCCGCAGGGACGCTGGCACCGCAGAGGAGGCTTCGTCGTCGTCGTGTCTTTCAAGGTCTGTGGAGCTGCTTTGTTCTGAATTGGCTAGGCTACTGCTGCTATCGCTGCTGCTGCTGCTGCTGCTGCTGCCTGCAGCATTTCCACTCGTATCGGGTTCTTCTTCCAAGACTTCACTGTCTTCTTCTTCTTCATCCAAGTCGAAAGTGAAGGTTTCAGCGACCGGCAAAGGCTCGCTGATGCCCGTGGATTCAATCAACAAGCAGTCAAACCGACCGGTCTTGGCGAGAGCGGCCACTTCGACCAGCAGGTCCTACGATAAGATGATAGAATGTACAACGGAAGAGGAAGGGTTGAAAGCCGGAAATTAACTCAACTACTAGAAGGAGGACTCCGTAGTAAGTACGTGCATGGTAGGGTGCGCTTATGCACACACTGCGTTCCAGAGTCTAGGTGAATACATTCTTCGAAGGAACACTAGAAACATAAAATGAAAAGTTCACAAGCATGAAAGTCATACGGAGATGAACTCTATGTGTTAAGAGCAGTGCCTGTGTCACCTCTCGGAGGGTGCAGCAGATACAGCCGTTGGTCATTTCAACCAATTTTTCTTCGCCTTGCACTAACTCTACGCCTTTGGTGGCAAGTGCACCGTCGAGGTTGACCTAGTCAAAAATAGTATGAAGGATAAATTATAGCAAAAGACGGCTAGTATTTCCTGGGAGTGTAGTAAAAAAAAGGCGTGCTCTCTTTGCGTGCATAACATCCTTGGCAAGATCCTTGAAGTTCGCGCCTCACTCTTTTACCTCTGCCATGTCATTGACAATTACAGCCACTCGACTAGTTCCACGGTCACGCAGCAAATGGTTCAGGAGCGTTGTCTTGCCAGCGCCTAGGAACCCAGAGAGCACCGTTACTGGTAAGCGCCCGTCGGGAGTCTCGACAATTGGCAAAGGCTGTGTCGAGGCCCACGCCACCACGCCAAGTCGCTTCACTTCGGAGCTGCCGCGTGGCCTAGCAAAACTGAAAGCTCCATATCCAATTCTAGTGAAACCACGCGCGAGCCGGAGTGAACCCAGCGTCATGAGGCTCTTGAACAACATCAAGAGGGCTAGCTAGACGCTAGACGACTGCAGCAGCAGTTGTCACTAAGTACTTACAACGAGGCCGCGAAATCATCGTATCTTGTGGAATATTACATTAGAATCACACTTTCCTTACTTTCCTTTTCCTTCTCTTCTGAATAGAATGCATGCAATGATGCAATGCATGCTATAGTACGATGGAGTCAGCTTAGCTTTTGAGTAGAGATGGAGCGTTTACGCAGCCGTGTCTCATCCTCACCAACCCGCTTGAGAGCCCGAGCTCACTCTAGTGGCGACTTACATGAAGCGCCGAAAGCTAGCGCATTGGGTCGGCCGAAAGTATTGAGCGTAGCAGTCCTAACTGTCGTCGCGGTACTTGGCTGTATTGTGGGACACCACTTTTGGTACCAGAACCAGTTGCTTCGTCAAGCGGGGCCCGTGGGATATCACCTTCTTAATGGTCGTCGGTAAGTTTTCTAACGATACAACAAATTTCCTTCTCAAGACCTAGCTTTCAAAAGCTCTGAAGTTTATTTCGTACGGCCTCGTTCGTTCGAAGGGAACGAAGTATGAAATACCTTTCATTTCATGCATAGGTGGGTTATGGATGCAGCGGTAGCTAGTGGGGCAGGTCGGCGTGCCCTGCAGGTTCGTTACTTTAGATGGGCACTGTGCTTTACTGCATCGATACCTTGTAAAGCTATTCATCGATTATGTTTTCTCTCCTTTCTCTATGGGTTGTTCAGGTGCTCGAAGCGCTCCCACTCGCAGCTGAATTCCACGATGCCCCCCTGTTTTGGGGCTGGCCACACAGTGGTGGGCTCAGTGCCGAGCAAATTGCATCCGACAATCGTGCTATGGCTGCAGCTTACGAAGCACAAGGCCAAACAACGGCAGCGATAAAGAAAAAGAAGCCCCTGTACGCGTGGGGTCAGAGGTGCTGGCAGCCGGGACTGGACCATGTATTAGTGGCCGTACCCTACAATCCGGGCATGGTTGAAGCACTGCAGCAGCGTTTGGCAGACACGCTGAACCGTTTAGAGTGTGGGAGCCGCGGCACGGTAAGTGTAGGCGGTGTTCACACACATACGCACTTACGCACACACTACGTACATACTCGCGCATGCATGAGTGTGTTACCGTCGAAGTCTCATTGAGGTGCTCTATCACTAAAGGACTTTTTTATCGCATTTGTGTACTAGGTCAATTTGGAGCTTGCGTTAGACAGCAGGCGCCCTCCCGATGACGCTAGTGACGTCACTGGCCGAGGGCGCATTGCGACCGTGCGCAATTACCTCATTCAAAGCTTCTTGCTGCCGCGGCACCGGTAAGTCATCCCGAGAAATACAAATTAACTTGTTGGCATCTCTCTGTACACTGTAGGCTTGTTTGATCTCATTTTGTGCTTATCTCTCTTGCCTCTACGTAGGTACGTCTTATGGTTAGACGCAGACTTGACCGTTGTGCCCAATGATCTAGTGAGTCGTTTACACGCTGCCTGCGACTATGATGACCACCGCCATAGCGACCGTGGCATTCATCTCCCTCTTACAAAAGGGAGAAAGGAAGGAAACAAAGACAGAGATGTGCGGGTGTTACCCCCCGCTCCCGGTCGCCACTTAGGCTGCGTGGCGGCGCCTCTCGTGCTGCTCGATACCGGTGCTGCCATATCTGAATCCTCGATGATGAAGAAAAGGAGTCAAGATGAGAGCAGTAACAAGAGGAGTACTGCGCAGCTGGGTGGAGCTGCAGCTACGCATGCTGAATTACTGGCGTCTCAGCCGGACAGTGCTTGGCGGTTCTATGACACGGCTGCGTTCGTGCAAGAGGGGGAAAGAGTGCAGGTGACCTCCCCTCCCGGTCAAGCCGTCTGCAAGCACCGTAATTACGGGTCAGTGCACGCTTTGCCTCCTTACTTCAACTACTCGACGCCTGCCATGCAAGCCGCCTACGCCTATGACCGCGCTCAAGTTCGCTCGAGTGCTCGAAAGGAGAAGGAGCGCTTCGACGCAGATCAAAACAAGTACGAGAAACGATTCTTCTTCGAGGCTATGGTCATCTTTTTGTGCAGGGAAAAGAAGCGAGCAAGTTTAAGTTTGAAATAGAGGTAGAAGGTGACGGGAATACATGAGTTTTAATAGCGCTTGTTGTTACTATGACTACTAACAACTTTTTGTTTGTATTTTCGCTCATGTGTGTGCGCTGATGTCCGTTGCGCAGGTACCGGCAGTGCAAGGCGTCTCAAGTCGCTGCTGGTCTTGACGTGGCGTCCTGTGTGCCCTTGCGGCCGCCCAAAAAGTTGCCCTCGGTGGCGCGGCCGTCCTCTTCTTCGGACCGACGGGGTTCTGCTTCGGCAGAAGCCGACGGCACCGTCGGCATTGCTGGCCATAGCGGCGGCAGCGGTGGCGGTGCTACAAGATCACCTCTTCGCACATACCGGGTTGGTGGTAGCACTTCGTCTTCGTCTGCAGAGGCGCCACCTTTGGGCGTACCTTTGGGCGTGCGTGCAGTGCCTTGCGACTCGGTAGGCACCACGTACTTACTGCCCGCTGCGGTATACCGCTGGAACAGCAGCAGTAGCAGTCGAGGCAGTCATGTCAGAAGTAGCTCAGTCCACGAGGCAGGCTACTTCAATTTGCGCCATTACGCGCATGTGTTAACCGAGCATTATCCCGTGGTGCACGCCGCCAAATACTTGCTTGGCATCGAAGTCGTCACGGTGCTTTCGGTGGTGGTGATGCATGCGGATTTGCCCATGTATGGAGAGGTGAGATTCATTTCATTTTTACTTGGGAGAACCAATTGATTGTTTGCGAAATAAATTTGCGAACCAATCTTGGCTTGTTTTCCCGTGCGATGTGTTTTGCGTTCATCCCATGCTTCCCTTTTCTACTCTAATCTTTGTTGTCGGTCAACCAACAGGGCTTCCACGGCCAATCTTTTGACCGGAGCCGCTGGCCCGATCTAGAAGGCGCTGACTCAGCGCGCAAGTTTGGCCTTTCGGGACACAGGTTTATTGGTTGTTGTCTCTCACTCTTCGTGTTCGTTTAGCGGTCTAAATGCAAGCGAGACAAAAAGCATTACTCCCAATCTAGCTTTTCATGACCATGAAACCATGCTATGCTTGCTATGCTTGCTATGCTTGCTATGCTTGCTATGCTTGCTATGCTTGCTATGCTTGCTATGCTTGCTATGCTTGCTATGCTTGGGCAATCACATGCGCTTTCTTTTTCTCTCCTACGCACATAGCTTGGGCGAATCTGCCCTAGTAGCAAAAACCATCGTCGAGCTGGCATTTCGAAACCAGCACACTCCAGCCCCTACTACTGCTAGTGAAAGCGGTAGCCACGTCACAAGGAGAGACCGTAGTAGCGCTACATCTAGTGGTGCATCATCGTCCTTGTCTGGAGCTGAGTCCAACCATGCTGCAGTAGCGACCTGTTTAGAAGCAGTGCTAGCGGCAGCCGGTTTGCCGCAACCGGCTTCTGAGCAACATCATCATGAGAGACATAATCCTCCGTTATCGAGAACCTCGAGTGCGAGCGACGGTCGGTCTGTTGCCACTCATGTGTTGAATGCGCTTGGGCGAGGAGTGGGCGGTTGCCCCGCTCTCTAAGTAGTACGCACTCGCGCGTTAGATAATGCATACGCGAAATCCAAAGCGCGCTGCTGAGCTTCCTTGTTATATTTGTCGCAATGCTTCTTGATCAATTGCGCTATTTCACTCCCTTCTATCTTTCGTGGATTGCGCTTATCGAAGTCCATTGTCTAGCGTCTAGGCTATGGAAACAGCATACGACTCCCGAATCGATAAAGAGATGTACTTCAGACTTCAGATGTACTTAAGTAATACATCGTTTAAATATGAATTCGCCTCCCAATTCCCAGACCAATAAGGGCCATGTGAGACCTGCTGATAGTCTTGAGTTTTGGCAGCTTCCTTTTTGCTATTTATGATGCAGGCTCCGAGGGGGCGGAATTAGAGGGCTAACAGGCAGAAAAAAAACAGGTAAAACATAAAACAGCTTCTACCAGGAGAGGTGCTTCCAATTTTCCTTTCTTCTTTTCTTGCATTACCACAGGCGCCCTTAAGTAGTACCTAAGTGTTGCGGAAAATCTCCCCACGCTACACCCTTTAGTGATTGGAAATCTCCATTAAAATTAAAAAGCGCTACTAAGTTAGCGCAAGGATATTCTGCAACACTACGTACGGCGCCGATGTTGAGCGGCATAATCCTATCAACGTTCGCTATAATCTTTCCATTGAATTCATCGATTCATGAAGCTGCTTGCCTTTGCAGGCTCGAAGAAGCGCAGCTTTATGGACTTTGATCTCGGGATAGTTTACCGACCTTACGAAAGTGTCATCGCAGGCCTTCGGGCTGCAGCTCGACACGGATTTGCAGTGTTAGTAAATAGCGAAGGCCACGGACGATTCCATGATTTTGAGGTTAGAATTTACGTGATAGTCTTCACGCATAACTCCGACGAGCGCCATGACATCCAAGGCTGCATTTGTAAGATGAGCTACGCCACCAAGCGAGCAGCCTAAGCTTAGGGCGCATACTTTGTGAGTAAGCCTTCGGTAGGAATTATCTTCACATTATTATATAGCAATTCCCACTTCGGGAGCACTGAGGTGATGATTTCCTCGGTGGCTTCGTTCTGCCATTCTGCCTCGGCCTCAGCGCCGCGCCTCGGCCTCAAGATCTCAAGATGGCGCGGCGGAACGTCTTTTTCACTCACATCTCACATCTCACATCCAATTCACATCTGAATGAATGTTTCAAAACAAGAGTTCAAATAAAGTTATATTTCCTTTTGAAGTATGAAGTCGTGATAGCTCAGTGGTAGAGCGTTCGATTGCAGCTCGAATGGTCACGTGTTCGACTCACGTTCGCGACTCTCTGACGTTTTGCTTTCTCACCGTCTCATCAAGATTGCTTCCTGATTTTTTTATTTTCGAATGAAGGATAATCTGCGAGGTGCTGGGAAGCCACAGGAACACAAAATTTAGTCCATATTCGAATAACGACTGAACGGGGGATACAGTTTCCAATTTAGAGGGTGGTGGAAGTATTATTCTTCCTGTCCACCACGCACTGGGCCTTACGAGGGTTTCGAAAAACGCTGGAGGACGACCACGACTAGCGTCCGTGGCGTTTGATGGAAGATATATGGGTTTAGCTCTTTGATAGGGAGGGACCGCTAGGCCACAAGCGGCCCGCTTGCATGTTG
>Ga0307979_1000154_pt1 | contig 44748 bp, 30 predicted proteins | sample OrgLakmetage1058_FD_201833 | JGI IMG/M metagenome (GOLD analysis project Ga0307979, IMG submission 201833) | Saline water microbial communities from Organic Lake, Antarctica - #1058 | ecosystem: Environmental > Aquatic > Non-marine Saline and Alkaline > Saline | place: Antarctica: Organic Lake...
AGTTCGGGATTCGGGCCCTTCGCCCTTCGGGCTTCGGGGCCTGTGTGCCAAGTAGCAGGCCGCGTTCCGCGTTCACAGTTCTAAATGCGAGTACCCAAGTGCCAAGTACAAGCAGACCATTTGCTTGTGACATAGACCGAGACACTGCTTGGGCTTTAGCACGGACGAGCCGGACTTGCATGATTTCGTTGATTCCTTCACACACACACATACTTATAGGCAAGCAGTAAAGCACTGAGGTCTAGTCTAGTCTGCTGAAATAAGTGGCTGCACCGAAGTGGGTGCGCCCTAGCAGTTCTCCGAGTGCACTTTGCAGGCGGATCCGCATCAAGGAAGTGGGTCAAACATCAAGAACAGTGTGGAACAGACTTCTTAACCAAAGGCAAAAGGGCATATACATGAGGAGTGATGCCAAGATAGTTCGACCTCGCTAAGTACCGCTTCTGGAGCGGAGAAGCTATTCCTGGTGTTCGTAGGCCTGTGTTCATTCGTGTTCGCACAGCCTACAGCATTGCAGCCACGTGATCCATCCTTCGTTAGCAAGAAAGAGGACAGGCGATGCTGAGATCGGCTGGCGCCCGACGCCTGAGAAAAACATTGAGACGATGCCCTGCTGGGCAAAGTAGCCCAGAGAATTGCCTCGTGGACCTGGGACGTGACACACGAACGAGCACTCAGTCCCGCCGACTTGTTCGGAGAAAAGGCGCCAGTTGGAGCCTTAATTGGCCTTCTGGAGCGAATTTGCTAGCGCATATATGCAGCTCAAGTGCATTCTTTATGTGCCTCTCTGTGACTGCTGTGCACTTGCCTTTCTTTGTTTTTGGGAGAGTATTAACTAGACTAGACTAGTCTCCCCTGTAGCCAATTCAGCCAGAGCTGATTGGTCGAACACACGTAATGACGGGAATGAGAAAACGCGCATCAAGCGCACCTCAGATGGATAATCCCTTTGGGCAGTCCGTAGAGACCGCCCCCCAACTGACATAAACCACTCATAGTTAGTTCTAGATTACCATACAGCTCAACTAGCTCTAGGATAGTCTAGTTAATACCCCCGGAATATAAAGAAAACCCATGTAGAAGAAAGAAAAAAAGCGTAACCAACGGAACAAGTTTAACTGGGCTGAGTTGCTTTACGCACTGAAGATTGGTAATAAAACCGAATTTAAACTTTCTCTAGCTGGCCGGGCCACTTATTTTAGCCCGCTTTTCCGGTAATTTAGAATTATCTGTTCTGAGCCCCCTCAAAGGAGGGGCTTGTTTTAGTAACTAAGGTACTGGGTGCCATCTAGCTAGTCGAGTAGCTAGAGCCGGCGTCTACCTGGTTCTCCCGGCTTCTTTCACGTTCAGTACTTACAGTAGTATATTACTTCGTGTGTCAGAGCGCACTTCGTTAGCAAGTGGTATTGTGAGGTGGAAATAACCCCTTCTCGTTGGCGGAATGGCGTTCTTCGGTCCGCAACAGCCGGTTCAAAGCAGCTGCCGACTGAATACCGGATGGAGCCAATCTCCGAACCACTGCACCCCACTAAAAAAGCTAAAAGCAGTAACTTACTGAGGTCTTTGTTTACGCGCCGAGCTTTTACGATTCAAGAAAACACTTTTTTCTTTCTTTCTTTCTGCCTCTTCGGGGGGGGGTGAGCCTTCAAAAGAGCATCTTCAGCTGCCGCTTTGCCCCCCGAATTCGAACTAATACAAACCCAAACGACACAGAAGCCAGTGTTTCGGGCAGAAGTGAATGCGCGTGCGTTGCGCAAACAAAGCAAGTGCGGTGTGATTCAGGAGGGAGAGGGGCATTGGCCAAATTCCTCGAAAAATTTGCAAAAAGCGAGGAATTTGTGGGTGTTGCGGACTCCGCAGAACAATAAAGAGAAAGGCGCGAGAGCAAAGCTGCTCATGACATGCGGAACGCGAGGTCCACTCAGCATAGGTCAAAGTGTGCCTTTCAGTGCGCAAGGCGCCTATTGTTCTACCCCTGAGCCATAAGAGGCATTGACGGGACAGGAACCCCTTCCTCGTCCGCGGAGTGGAAGTGAATAGAAAAGCCCCCCCCCTCAAAATACAAACGACTACATGCAAGCGGACCGCTTGTGGCCTAGCAGTCCCTCCCTATCATAGAGCTAACCCCATAAATCTTCCATCAAACGCCACGGACGCTAGTCGTGGTCGTTCTCCAGCTCCCCCCCCCAAATACCCGAACCTGGGTAGTTAGATTAGATTAGATTATACTCCCCTAGTGTAAAGAAAGACAAGGGCAGAAATAACACGCTCTCAGAGGTGATCTGTATTTGCACTTGTGGCATGTATCTGCGCGTTCCAGAAGGCTCTATCTGGCGTCTTCCCTCCGAACGAGTCGGCAGGGTCTGAGTGCCCAATGTGTTTCACGTCCCAGGTACACAAGGAATTTCTCCGGGCTTTTTTTGCCCCAGTAGGGCACCGGCTCAATGTTCTTGTCAGGCGGCGGGCGCCAGCCGCTCTCAGCATCGCCTGTCCTCTTTCTTGCTGCATATGGCCAATTATGGATCACGTCGCCGTATGGTGCGGCTTAACGCCGTCTACCATCGGTGATTGTTTCTCCAGCCCTGTGCATCAGTACTTCACGAGGTCGTTCAAAGAGTCGGTTGTGTTCAGGCTCGGACTCACATGTATCCGAGTTTGGTGGGGGGTTTTCACGCTCATCCTGAACCGACTTCCTCTCTGCTCCAAGTCCACGGTCCTCCCACTCTAACCGATGGGATGCCTTAACCCAACGAAGAGCTGCGAGCCTAGGCGCGCTAGGTAGAAAACAAACTTGGAAGCAAGCTACAAAGCAGGGGAAATCGCAGGGGATTTTTTCTTCGCAAACCGTGCACAAGATCAGTGGCTACGCAGGTGTCGGGAAACTCACCGACTACACCCACGAGCCTCACCGGGGAAGTTGAGCGACGGAAACCTGGGTAGTATAGTTAGTTAAGTAATTAGGGAAGTGCACTGATATAATATAATGGTGGTGCATCTCTTATGGCTGACGCGCATCCGAGCACTTGCCGGTGGGAGACACACTCCTCATCATTCGTAAACCTACGTCTCAAGCTTCCTTCGAATAATAATCCTGAGTCGTAGGTTTACGAATGATGAGGAGTGGGTGGGAGATGCGTCAGGGGTGAAATGGTGAATGCCGTCGGTTAGAATTCTATTTGACTTTTCTGTGCTCGGAATCAAAAGATGTTGACGTAGTGAAGTTCTTTTTTGAGCTGCTAAGCTGCTACTTCATTGTAAAATCAGAACTTGTGCAAGACATCCCTGAACTTCTTCAATTACCACGGTGAGACTCTTTTAGCACCACACAAGACTTCAATGATTTCAGGATCATTGTAGAGTTCTTACGACACTGTCTTGAGAAGGAATGATATGCTTGAATGTTTTGTTGTAAACCATAGTCGTTGAGTGTCTTTCCTCTGTACGTAATTAGGGTTGAACACGAAGAAATAACATCTAAAGCTCTGAGCACACAACGTTCAAATCACGACTCCATGACGAATCGAGCCATCAAAGAATACAATCAATCATTGCTTTGACAGAAGTCTGAGGAGATTTAAAAATTGATCTCCGAAGTATGTGCACACCACGCGCGTGCCCGTCTACCCTAGTATTTCTTACACACAAATAGCATCCAAAGCCCGTTTCGTTCGAATAAAGATTATCTGCGCTTTGAGCAAGCAAAGCTATATGAAAAATTGTATCATTAGAATCACGACAAAAACTCTAATAATTTTTCTCTTAAAAACCCTAAGATCTTCATGCCGCACACATGCATTTGAATTTAACATCCAAAGATAACATCGCCTGCGAGCCGACCTCTTTTTTTTTGCTTTGAAAAAGAAAAAAACTCTCACCATGGACTTGTGCTTTGTGTGGCTCATTTGGACCAATTCATCACACTGTCTTTGATTTCATATTCTCTTTCAATTACCTCTTCAGGTTTTGCAAAGAAAAATGATGTGTAAACCCTCACCTTCAACTATCAAGGCGACGTCCAGGCCTATTGGTCAGCTTGGCGGCGCAAAGATCACCCCCGCGACAGATAATTCAAATCTGCAGTACCCTAACAACGAAGCTTTCGACTTCTTTGGAGTGATGAAACACATGGCGCGCGATGCAATCGAGTTCTGTGATATGCTCAACGACCAAGTGGCAGCAGCGAGCCCGCTCCGCACTATCCAAGTCAACCAAGCACTGCAAATGACACAACACGCGCTCGGCAATGAGTTTCAAGGTACTCAGTCTCAATTCCTAAGTATACAAATTGCCTTCTTTCAACGTCCACAATTTTTACTGGTATTGAAACTGTCAAGCTTCTGACATTTTCCCTCGCGGCTCAGGTGTATTTCTCATTGACCTCAGCATTGCCGGAGACCCTGCAGCTCCACTGGATACAACGAAGAATCTCATGCTTGCCAACGATCCTATCAATTTTCTTGTTATGCATGGTAGCGCGATGGTATCAACAGATACTGACCGTGAATACCAGCTCTCCAAGGTAAGCTATTAAGAATGATAGGTTGAAATTGCTAATGAGATCAGCAGGTGGTTATTCCTTGATCTAAATCTCGCGGATGATAAATGATTCTACACAGATGGCATCTTCCCCCATTTTCAACACGCACTCTGGTTTCAGTATTGACCATTCCACCAGGGGGGCTCAGTTGAGCTTTTCAGCAATTGGTGGAAAGCCCATCAAGCTTTCTCTCATGTCAGAAATGCAGATGGGCAACCTCGCTATGGCCGACTTCTCGAGCGCTCAGCTTCAGCTCCTTCCACTCCTGCAGCCACTAGTCCTGCGTACGTCATTTATTATTCGCATGGTCTTATTATTAATAAATTACTCATCCAGCTCTGTTTTCGTTCTACTACAGTTATCAAGCAGCTTTTGAGCCACAACGATTTCGGCAAGCACACCAAAGGCACGCACCTTGAAACTTCTGCAATCTTTCTCCTCGCAAATTGCTACCTCTCAAGTGCTCAATTTGACATCAACATGACGATCGGTGAAGCGCTGCTTGGCTTCCTCAAGTACCACTGTACTGTTAAACATGAGCACGTGGTGTTTGACCTCGATGGAACTGTTTCTCCCCGATTCGGAAACGTTGGCCTCGAAGACGAGCTGTGCATTCTCATGCCAGGCCCGTACACCGTCAACTGTGCTGCAGGTTTCCGAAGTTTGCCCCTTCTCAAGGACATTTTCTGGCATGCTCATAACTTGCTTGTTGCAGGCAAGCCTCTTCGTCAAGTCCTCTCATCGCACAAGCACAAGTTCATCAAGGTTGAAGGTCCCATGGAGCGCTTTGGTCCTTCAGACAGCATTTACATTGGAGGACTACATCCTGACGCCTCTGAAGCTGATGTTTCAAGCCTGATCGAGTCTGTACTCCATCGTCCACCACACCGTGTTCTCATTCGTCAGAAGTCACCCCAAAGCTCAAAACACAGCTTTATTTGGGTCGGCGACGTGAAGAGTGCAACGCGCTGCGTGTATGCGCTGAATGGTAAACCTCTAGATGGCGGCCGAATCTGCGTAAACTATGCGGCGCCCTCTAAGACGCAGACTGACAGGCCTACCATTCCACCACCATCGCCTCAAATCAGCATACATTCGGCAAACGCTACGCAAGACTACTGCTCTAAAGAGAACAGCTGGTATCAGCCTCACGTGGCACCTTTCCCAATGGTAATGGTGCCCGTCTATTCTGGCTACCCAGAACGAGGAGTTCCACTCTCTATGCCCTTTTGCATGCCACCCCCCGAGTACAACAATCTGGAGATGTGCGAAGAAAATCTGCTGCCAAAATACGCAGAACAAAAGGAAATGGCCGAGGAGACGCCAAATTCTACGGGTGAGCGCAGCAACTGGAATGGGCATGATCGCTTCGGGTACGGCACAATGTGCTATTCAAGCAATCACAACAATGGGAGAAATTTGGTTTGGGACAGTTTTGACTCAAACGCGAGTACGCTGAGCAATAAATCAAGCTTTTCCAGCGATGATTGCTCTAGTGATGACGCATCCAAAGAAATTCGTTCCGAGGGCAGCAGTGACGACGGGGAATCAGATGAAGAAAGCAACAAGACCAAACACTCCCTGAATGGGATCGCGACGAATGCCTCAAAGTCAAAGGAAAGGGGCTCAGCCCATGTAGACGCCAAGGGCACTGCGACCCTGAAATTGCTTATGGGTCTATGATTTCTGTTTTATGTTTGAGCGCGGGCTTCGTAGACCTGATTTCTTGCTGCGGTCAATGGCACATCTAAACGCCTACCTGCCTCCTGCTAATACGTTCAATTATTCTCTTACGACCTATCATCGCCCTCAATACGGGCAGGGCCAGTGCGACGTGAAGTGCAACGGGTAGTCCGGAAATGGTGTGTACGTGAATGGGTGTATGATGTATGATGTGAATGTACTTAGTACCGTTTAGTACTCGCTTGCATTTCGGAGCTCTGCAGGTAAGGTCCTTGAAAAGACAAAAGACGTGAATAGGTATGATAAATGTATAGCCACCCTGAGCTAAAAGGGCGAGTCCTCAAGCCCCGAGGGGTTTATGTTTATGTATATCTTATATGTATAAGGTATAAGCCAGAGTCAACTTGAAGGACTGGCACGGGTGAGCTCTCACGTTTTATCGATGCTAAGCGCTGCGAGCTACGAGCTACAAGAACTGGCTAAGGTTTGTACAATTCAGCCTACTCCGAACCAAGAACTAATGAATTGCATCCAGCGTCCAAATTATTATGCATGTGCAGAATGCGCAGTTGGTGCAGGAACTGCGCAGTTTTTCAGCAGTACAGGAGTTCAGCTATGGGGCAATGTCAGAGAATTTAGTACGTACTGAACGGTTGTGCGTACTGGTACGTGCTGTATAGTACAACACTGCAGGTAGCGCAGTATACTGCACAATTACTACTAATTACGTTACCAAGTGTGCCAGATTGCAGATTGAGCTTTGTTAGCAAGAGGCATTACAGGGTGGAAATAGCCTCATATCATCGGTGGATAGGCATTCTTCGGAGGGTACTTCAATCCGCAAACAGCCGGTTCTGCTAAGGAGCTGCCAACAGCTGCTAGCGGGATGCCATATTGAGCCTATCGTCGAAACCACGGCACCTCGCTGAAGTTAAGTTGCAGAACTTTCTGAGGTATTCGCTTACGCGCCGCGCTTCTCCGATTTGAGAATGATTTTTTTCTTTCTGCCCCAGGCCCCATCGGGTAAGGGGTGAGCCTTCAAAGGAGCCTCTTCAGCCGCCGCTTTGCCCCCCCAAATACCCAAACCTAGGTAGTCCACTAGTCTAGTCTAGTCTAGTTAATACTCTCCCAAAAACAAAGAAAGGCAAGTACATAGCAGTCACAGAGGCACATAAAGAATGCACTTGAGCTGCAAATGCGCTAGCAAATTCGCTCCAGAAGGCCAATTAAGGCTCCAACTGGCGCCTTTCCTCCGAACAAGTCGGCGGTCTACTGTAAATAGTTATTTGGTAAAAAGGGTAATTCACTACTATAATACTGTAATATAGTGGTGCTGTGTCCCTTGTGTCTGCGTGTCTGCCCATGCATCCGAGATCCGAGCACTTGCTGCCTACTGTATAGCTCTGTAGCTACTTACAGTAGACTAGTAGTGTAGTGAGTTGTGAATTGGCGAGCTACAGGTAGTTCCGGGTGTTAAGAGGTCGTCACGGTAAGGGAATAAGGGTTAAAATTCGGTACTTCCACCTGTTAGAAATCGATTTCCTTCTTGTATGTACTGTACTGTAGTACTAAAAACGCGAAGAGAGCGAGGGCTGAGGCAAAATTCCCCCGCCCTTATTACCCGGAACTACCTGTAGAGTAGCACGCTAGCACGCTAGCACTTCACACAAGTCCTGCTATTCATTTGCCTAGCTAGGGGCTCGAGAAGTGCGGTTTTGTAGCACGTCTTCGCTTCTTAGCTCAGCGTGCGAATTGTAATCGTACCGGTCGTTGTAGAGAGGCGCGGTCCAACTTTATTGAGCCCTTTTTTCGACACAATGATTCATCCCTTTGAGTAGGCTAGCCTGTGCACTATAGATGCCTACGAGGAGACGAATTCGCTTACCTGCGGGTGAACCTGCAGCTGTGGATGATAGCAAATGGGCTTGCCCAGATTGTGGCGTCTCAGTCCGAGCAGCGGCCATGGCTGGCCTTACCCACGTGTGCTTGTCGCCTCCTAGCGCCGATGGAGAATCCTCTGCGTATCTTAATGGGTTTGCTGGCGTGGCTCCACCTGCAATAGCGCCGGTTGAGGATACTGACCTATTTAAAGGGCGAAATTTTAGAAATAGCGCCAGCGGCAACAGCCGAGGTTACTATCGCCACCTTCATAACTTTGCATATCAACGTGGAACCAGAGTTGGCGGTGGCATCAGTGATGGCGAAAATCTTTTTGACGAGGAAGATGACGCTAGCTCAGTGACGCTAACTGCTGACCTACAAACCGACGCTAATCTTGAGAGCGAAGCTATCGGTGGCGATTTCTTAGAAGGTTCGACTTCCTTCAGCGACTCTGCGGAGGGTCTGAGAACCTATATGCTTGATCGTAATAAGTACGATGTTAGTGAAATTGACGTCGATGAGAATGCAGTAGGTCAGACTTCACCGTTTCTTAGCCCGCGAAAGCGTGAAGTTCAGTCTACTATGCACCTGCGGAGTAGTGGCGAGGTTCATTTTCAGGCAGGCGACCTGAGCCATAACCGTCATGGTGCTCGTAATCGCCATAAATTATCTCCAAGGATGGACGTTACCCGAGAAACTGATGGTCAACGGCACCACCGAGCCGCGGGCCCGTTTACTGGGAGCAGAGTCCCGGCAAAACCGGGCTCGATACCCATGGCATCAGAAAAAGAAGAAGAAGACTCAGAGTTTCGTGCGCTGGTAGCGAAAACGGCGCTGTCGCGCTTGGGGCATAAATGGGCAGTAGCCGACCAGGTTCAAGCGAGCTTGATTGCTGCCTCGACCACACCTCATAAACGTGCAACGGCTGCTCACGCTATAGCAGTAGCTATCAGCCCTCCAACTGTTGTTACCATTGACAACAGTGCTGCAATTGAGGCTAATGCGATACCAAACACACCAAAACCACGTACGAGTCGTGACAAAGTTGACCATTTCCGAACTCCGCATTCAAGCGGTCGTGTAGGAATATCCAACCGTAGCGTTTACTACTCGGCACAGACACACGTGAATGAAAGCAATATAGACGATGGTACAATGCCAATCTCGCCACTGACGGAGGCAAGTGTGCCCGCACATGAAGACATGAACGATTTTTCTCTCACGCCTAATGCCCATACTCCTTCGGAAGTCGGACCATTGCATGCTGCGCCTAGTCCTTGGGTCAGCAGCGTGAGCAGAATTCAAGGGTTTAGCAACCATCGGAGCCGCAGTGCAAGTCCGCGCACTCTAAGCCCACGTACGTTGAGTCCTCGATCTCCCAGGTCGGGCAATAACGACGGCACTGGAAGCGGCGTTAGTAATTGGAGGCAGCGCCTGGGTTTAATCAAGGGACGCAGCCGGAGGGGCCGCAGTGCAAGCCCACGGCCAGCTGCCCGTTACTTAGCCACTGTAAATGCGCAAAATCGAGCGCACAGTCGCGGCACTACATTGGCCCAAGAACGCATCACTAAAATGAGCGAGGGCCAACGGTATTCTACTCTTCAACCTCACCTTGGGACAGAGAATATCCACTCAACCACTGCGCCGCCTGTTGATATGCCTTCGACGCAAGATTACTCTGCAACTGTAAATTCGAACTTTGAGCGCGCACGCATTCGTGGCAGGACTAAAGATTTAGCAAAAAGAAGGCCTTCTACCAACACTAAGGATCGCGGACGAAAGGGGCAGTCAAAAGTTAACTCAAGGAGCCAAAGCAACGACTCCAATGAAGGTAAGAAAGCTGGTTTCTGGGATGCTGATGGACGGTGGCACAATTTCGTCGTGAGTGAACGTGTCAATAACGTCGCCAAAGAAGATGAACACTTGGCGAAGCTAAGCAATGTCGTGCACGAATCTGGTCTTGAACACAAATCCCCGGAAGTATCCTCACAGCCAATGCCACCGCACCGGTCGTCACTTCTTCATCCAGACTCACCGCCTGAGGCGGCTCATCATTATCATAGAGCTGCAGCCCCGGATGCTGATGAAGTGGGTATTTCTTTCACGGCTACTCCAGCTGGTACTCGAGTGCTTGACGCCAGGCCTGGTTCCAAGGACAGAGAACCCAGAGCAGCAGCAGAAGGTGCCAAATCAGAAGCCAAGAAAATTCGAAACGAACCGTTGACCACACCGCTAGGTACCTCCGCGTCATCGTCTTCATCGTCCCCATTATCGATTGGCACTTATTCTCCGGGCGTTGTAGCAGCTGCTGCGAGAGCTCAAGCTTTCCGTGCTTATAAAATGACACCCTCTGCGAGAGCAACTCCTCTGTCCTCCTCCCTCAAATCTGCTGCCTTGTCGCACCAAGTGAAGTTCGAGCACAGTGCGCCCCCGGCGTTTGAAGACCACGAAGCGGAAGAGACAAAGCCCACTGCGCTCCCTTTTACAGCGTTCAAGAAAGGTATCAAAATGACGCCTTCACCGGGTGGATCTACGATACCTTTGCTTGACAGCAATTATGAAGCCATGCCGAGTTCGCCACCTGCGAACGGCGGCGCGTCCCTCAACTTGCTGAGAAACCGACTCAATCTTACTGCCGTGGACAAGACAAATACTGATACCAATGCAGGGATATCGCAAAAGGGTGCAGAAGAAGAAGAAGAGGTAGCAGAAGAAGAAAGGGAAATTGAGGACGATAACGAAGAAGAGGGAGATAGAGACTTCAGCAGTTTTGACAGAAATTTTAAAGAAAGTCTTCGACGTAGTAGGACAGCCAGTAGCAGCAGTAGCTGCAGTAGTTACGCAAGGATGCCCTCAGCATCAGCAGACTTAGCGAACGTGCTCGGGACTGATGCACGACGCGACGCGCTTTTAGCCACCGTGCTTGCTGCTGCTGCTTCGGAACCTTCGCCACCATCGTCACCGTCGACATCTTCAAGCTCGTGTTTGACTCCGAGCACACAAGCAGCCCTCGCTCGGTTCGTGCGCTCTCAATGGCTTTCTACGTGCAACCTGCATTACTGCTTGTCTCCCCACACGTGACCTTTTTGTGCTCTTGTTTGAAACTATGTTTTGTTTATTATTTGAGCCGGTCGGAGACGCCATGTACTCACTATCTTCCCACTGAATTTCATTTTGTTTGAACCCTATATTCAGGTGTGTAAAAGAGACTGACTTAGTGCTGGATTGTGTACTGCGTAATGCTGACGATATTTCAGACCCTACCTTAGACTTTGACCGTCCACCTGCTTGGGAGCTTACCGAAAAGCACCACAATTATCGCACGGGCAGCCACAGCAGCGAAAAGAATGATGAGACGAACCCCCCTAGACATCGATCGGAGAATGACATCAACGATAACGATGCGTTCGACGACGACGGCAATTACTTTGCCGGCAGTCTTGTTGGTGAAGAAAGACTAAAACGTGGTAGTAGCGCCTTAGCGGCTGCTGCTGTGGTAACTGAGCTCTTGTCGCAACTGAGCCTTGGCTTGATTACACCGAGCCTTGCTGGTGACCGCGCTGCTTCTGCGTTTGCCGCCACGCATACTCTCTGTCTTGCGGCTTCTCGTGCGCTGCCCAACACTTCTGCCAGCAGAAAGCGCGGGAACTTCGCCACTTCAAGTGGCAACATCAAACACAGTTTTAATAGTAATGCGAGCAGTGAAGATGAAAACAATCACAGTGACAGCAGCAGTAGCCGAAGTAGGAGCAGAAGTGGCAGCCGTAATAGGAGCCGTAGCCCTAGCAGTCAGAATCGACATTGCGCAGCTCCTGATGAAGCGGCAGCTGAAGCAGCTGTAATGGCAACGTGGCAAGTGAAGCGAGCTCTCAGGCTTTTACAACATGTAGTGCGCGGTGTGTCTTTGGACCTAGCTCTTGCAGCTTCTGCAGCGGCGTGGGCCAGCAGTAAGACTTACAGCAGCAGTGATGGGATAGGCGCAAACGCTGACAATAGCGGCAGTATCAAAAATGGCATGAAACAATCATCTTTTGCGCATGCTAGCGCAGCAAATCAAGCTTTGAGCGAACGTGTGCTGTTGCACTTTCGGACCGTTATGCCCGTGCTGGGGCTTACAGTTTTGACGGCGGTGCGTACTCAAAGTCAAACACACTGTAAAGCAGTCCCGACTGACGTCGACGACGACCACGATGCAGAAGAGAATGATGAAGAAGATTTACTCATGGATTTGGTGCTACCAGTAAGCGTTGAAATTTGTGCCCTCTTTAGTGCTTTCTTACAACCAGGTGAAACCTTCGATTTTGCGAGCTCTCACCGGAACCCTACTGAGCTCATTGTTACTCAACCCTCAAAAATTGAGGGAGAAACTTCTAGTCGAGAGAGAACGATAGTGTGGGCGCATGCGTTGCAGAGCAAATTTCTCTTGCAGTGCAATCCGGGTCAGAAGTACAAAGATAGTCAATCGCCGCGTCCTGATATCAACACGGGTCCTGCTACTACTGATACTTCTGCAGCCAGTGCTGCTACTGCCATGGAGGTTCTTTTGAGTGGCCAACAGGAGGTTTCCATACAACTTGAAGTGAACCACGTGGAGAGGGGGCGGCAGAGAAGCCGGAGTCGACGCAGGAGCGGTAGCCACGACCACATCAACAGCAGCAGCAGCAGCCCTGGAAGTCGCGGTACCAACTACAGCGGCGGTGCATACAACGACGCGCCTTCTTGGGAAGAATCACGGCAGCGGATGGCCCTTTTGCTGGCCTTGGCCCTGGAACCTGCAGCACCAGCCACTGCCCGCTTTGCCGGATATTGCTGTTCACTTGGAGCTTTGGGTGAGCGCAAAGACCACCGCACAGCTTTGCGATGGTGGCACATAGCAGCTGAGCAAGGTGACGCAAGAGCTTGTTTGAATGCCGGTTTGCTAAGGCAGGCAGGGCATGCTTCAACCATGCCCTCTTCAACGACGAGAGCATCCGAGGAAAATAATGCCGAGGATGCTGAAGCTTGGTTTCGTTTAGGCGCTGAACGAGGGTGGCCGCCAGCGATGCTAGCCCTTGCACTGCTGTTGCTTCAGGCAGACGGCCGCGATGCGACAGATGGTCGCGTATACCTCAGCACTGATACTGTTTCTAGAAATATTAGCGCACACACCACTGATACCAGCTCAATCGACCAAGGAGCAGTGGTGGCAGAAGGTGAGCAGTGGGCTCAACGGGCAGCAGAGCTCGGTGATCCAGACGCACAATTTTTGGTTGCAAGTCGCTTGGAAACCAAGGCCATGCATGGACCCTTGCCTCTCGAAGATGAAGCTGCATTATTATCAGAAGTCAATGTCGAGGGAACAGCATCTCAATTTACTGGCACCAGTAATATGAATGCTACCACTACCGTAGCTGCAGCCACTGGAGCTGGTACAGCGACCCCGACAGCGTCATCACTCAGTGCGCTGGCATGGATGCCCGTGCCCGCCATCCTGCAAGACGTTCCCCCCTTGCGTGCAATCCATCCCGGCGCCCTCTCGTGGTTCCAACGCGCTGCTGAGGGCGGTCACCCGGGGGCACAATTTCGCCTCGGCGTGATGCACGACGAAGCCTTTCTTGCTGCCACAACGGCAAGGTCAGCAACAGCATCCCGTGCGGTTTTACAGCACCACGCAAGAGAAGCTTCCCGGTGGTTGCTACTCGCTGCAGCCCAAAATCACTCGTGGGCAATGCACCGTGTCGCTCAACTTGTGTCATCTGGTCGGCTCGTTGACTTTACATCTACCACAAGTCTGCCTTTGGAGCATAAAAACTCCAGCCCAAACAACAATAGCAATGATCACAGCAGTAGCAGTGGCAATGACCACAGCGGGGGAGACAACTTCCAGTTTTGGCCCGTAGATAATGCTTTGGCCGCTCGCCTCCTCGCTCGTGCGTCTTGCCCAGAAGCCAAATTTGCGCTCGGGTGTCTGGTTGCTGATTGGCCCTTAGGAGAAAGCCACAAGCTTACAGGCGTATTGCCCAACCACGAGCTTCTTCTTAACGATGGCGCACCTTCTGATGACCCCCAGCAAGATAGTGCTGTTAGGAGTAGAAGTAGCAGTAGAAGTAGTAGTCGTGACGACAACACCAACAACAGCAGCAGTCGTTGGCGTGGCTCTAATCTAGCGGAAGCAGCGGTGCGCTTGTGGCGAGAAGCAGCCGCCGAAGAGTGCGTGGACGCTGCTGTGCTGCTCGGGCACATGTACCACCGCGGTGGGTGCTCGACGGGCATGGGCATCGCCGAAGACCGCTATGCCGCAGAAGCCTACTGGCGCTCTGCAGCCGAAGTGGGGGACTTAGGAGCCATGGTATTGCTCGGGGAATTGTTGCTTGAAAATGTGCAGATTTACGTCACCAGCTCATTGGAAAAGGACGAAGGAGATTTTGAAGTGAGCGATGACCAGGAAGCATGGGACAGCACAGATTCAGGCGCAATGGAAGCAGAAGCAAAAGCTTGGTGGCACGAAGCCGCGGCACGGGGCTCTGTGGAGGCCGCTGAGAAGCTGAAGGAGTATATTAATGTATGAAATATTCGAGTTGCTGAGTTAGGAACAGAGACCTTTCTTAGGTTTGACTGGAGTGGTAATATTCTGCGTGAATCCTTCGAGCTTCAAGCGCAGTGAAGCGAACTCAATATGCAATATATAATGTATTCGGCGTGTATAGTCTTAAAATCATCTAAGTTTTTGTTAGTCTTGGTCTTGGATTTGATGCTTGATGGCGGTTTCTAGTTTCTAGATGCGCATCAATAGCTACAGCTGCAATATTGACATAAACTAGAATTATCTCTAGGAAAGATAGCCACTGACACATAAATGAACGAACGATTTCCCCGTGGACTTCAGTATGTTCTTTATTCTTCCTCGAGACCACCCATTCACCGAATAGACATCACGAAGAAATATACTTGACGACACTCCTACATCGACGTGCCTTCTGAAGTCTGCGGCCCAAATTCGTCCCTAAGGACATTGCTGAAGTGGGTGCACCTCTCATTCAGCGACGACAAACCTCCGCGCCGTATAATTCATTGGAACGTAAGCAGTGTGACTGGTCGCAAGGCCGTGGGTACGCCACCTGACCGGGGAGATTGCGCTGCAATTCTGGGCATGCGTACAATACATGGATTGCTGAGTGATAAACCAATCAGCTGTTTGAAATACGACATGAATACTCCCAAGGTTGAAGTGTGCGTTCTCAAAACTCAAAAAGCCAAAGTAAGTAAAGCATCCTTCAACAACTGCATCGTTGACAGATAAACCTACACCGTGCCTACTTGTAAATGTAAAAGTTTGGCGTGTAAGCTGAGTTAAGTAACATGAATGGAAAATAGGAAATTCAACACGAGAATCGCCACTTTCAAGTTAACTTTCTGAGGATTTCTCGAATAAATCATTGACAGTAGCTGTATTGATAACGCCCGTATTTCCGTTTCGATTGTCTTCGTCGTCACTTTTGCTGCTACCAATGATGGTTTTAGTACTTTCAGATGAAATCGTTGTCGAAGCAGTGCACAAGAGCCCTAGCCCTAGTATAGAACTTGTCATAGCAGCGACGTAGACAAGCGGCGGAGCAAATCCTACAGTGGCTGCATATATTGAGTTGAAGAGCAGCGGTGCGAAGATACCGGGGATTGACTCAAGGACGGAAAAAGCTGCAAATACCTGTGCTTGTTCAGCAGGACCATAGACATTGCTGAAAAGGTGGCGATACGACGGCACTACGCTAAGCTGGAAGGATGCAATTGGTAGTAAACAGTACACTGCAGTCGGAGAATTAAATAGGGCAAACGCGCCGTTGAAGAATATAGCAGCTGTGCGGAAAAAAGAAAAAAGAAAAAAAAAGTATACTCAGTAGTGAGATCGTAACAAATGAATACATGTATTACTTTACCTGCAGCGCCAAAGCAAATGAAGGGAACGTCTTCAAGTGCTCGGCCAAATCCATATGCGACAAGTCGCCGAAATAGTATCAGATTCAGGGCTCCGACACTCCCAGAAATGGCACTGAAAGTACCGTAAGTCGCTGAATCCCATCCCCACACCCGATTTGAATAGAGAAAGAATAACTGATTTACCGCATTGTATGTTCCGAAAAGTACCATAAAGGCCAAAGATACTTTGTGCAATTTCAACGCCGGCACCAAAGCTACCTCTGGCACGAGCGGGCAACGAATATCGCCGCTAGAGGACGCTGCACTTAAATCACTCTCGCGCCGAGACTCAACGAGCGGTTTAAGTAACTTCAACTTATTGTGAGGACGCGTAGCAAATACCAAACGAAGGGCAGCTACAGTGTCTCCGAAACCGTAGCTTTGAGAAGCGGAGTCTTCACATTCGCTTTTGTTTAAGCTTTCTGGAACAATCATCAATACGTACGCAATAAGAGTAGCGCACCCGACAGACACGTACATGTAAAATGTATCGTAACTCATGAAGGCCAAAGAGTGCCCACCGAGGAAAGGCCCCAGAATGATACCTATAGCAAGTGATGCTTCCACAAAGGCGAAACGCTCAGCTTTGAATGTGTCTGACACTAGTTCTTTATCGCGGTAATTCAAATCTGCAACGTAAGCTGAAGTAACCATGAGAAGATTGCTGTACGAACCCATCATTCCTTCAACAACGAAACCGATTAGCATCCATTCAGGTCGACATTCATAGGAGGCTACAGCCCAGGTGTTGAGCGACAAGATGAGCTCACCAGTAATGACACATACAGCTGGAGCCCGCCGACCTTTTCGATTGGCAAGCCGTCCCAGAGGCCCGCTTGCCAATATCGCTGGCAAAGAGTAGGAAAGGGCGCTCCAAGAAAGAAAAGATGAAGACTGCCGAGAGACTTCATCTTCATCACATTTATTTGCTTCGTCGTCGTACATGTTGTCATCATCGTCTAGCCCTCCTCCTTCACATACTCGTAGCCTCGTAAGCCGAATAACTAGGTAGCCTCGAACGACAAAAGATGCAAAAAGAATCATGATATAACTGCACACCATGGGGTAAAGATAAGCCGCAGCTGCTCTACGAGCCATCTGTCAACGAGCTTGGGAGCTGACTTGAGAGTATTTAATGTGGATTTCGCTACTTGTAGACCAGAGATTCATTCAGTTGCACCATTCCCTGCCGGAGATTCCGCCCTTGGTTGCATTGCCATCTTGTTATCTTGTTGCCATTCTTGTTGCCTTGTTGCCATCCCTGATTCTTCTTGTATTCTTGCTGGTGAACATTAAACACGACAACACGACAAACCAACAACACAAACACAAAACACGACAAACTCAGAAATCTGCGCTCTCGTTTCTCGTTTCCCAAGTAACACCGTAGTAGCAAGGGTACACATTAGTGCTTTTGTTTTGCTTCTCTCGGTATATGGCTTTTGGCACTCTAGCTTATTAGCTATAACTATAACTAAGCTTGGCAGTTTTAAAACATTTACCGCTGTGGTAGCCGCTGCCTGGCTAGGCATAGCCATAGCCCATACCGTAGTTAATTTTTGAGCGTCCTGGGAATGCAAATAAGTTTTGACTGAAGCTTACATTGGCTAGCTAGCTACTTGCTAGAATTGATTCTTTACAGGTACACGTAGTGGCTTCTGTACTTTATTCCGAGAGCCGCTGCAACTAAACAAGGTCTCGGAGGAGGCAGCTGCCTCTACTGCGTGACGTCCGGAAGCATCAACACTACACGCAGGGTCTCCTAATAAATTACTATATGTCGCAAGGTTTCGCACATAGCGATGGAGATAGCCTGCAAGCTTCCACATCTAGGCTGGACTGCCGTCCGAAGCCCAAACCACGTCGCCGACGGCATGCCAACCTTATTTCTGACGCTACCATTGGTGTATCAGAAAAGCAAGATTCCACTGCTACTGACAATTCAATAGGCTTGAAACCAAGAAACCGTGCATCATTCTATTCAATAGCGCGGCAAGTTGAGCGCCGTAGCGATCATGCGCTTTATGTTGGAAGTGATCTTCAGGTCAAGTTGTTCCGGTCGAAGTTGAGGCCTCATAACTCCCTAGTAGACACTCCTGCGCCTAGCGACAGCGTACAAGTAGTGAGTTCGATGGGGTGCAGTGAGGAATCGTACCGCGAGCTACTTGAATCGTGTCTTAAAGTAGAGTTTGAGGACGCTTATTTTGAAATAGTGGACGAGTTAATACTGACGACTATTCTGGACTGCCTGCTCGACGCCCCACCAAACGAAGGTAGGGTCAATGGAAACAATAGCGCCAGCTCAAGCGCTGACTTGCCTTCTCCGTTCCACGAAAATGTATCGCCTTTATCGCACATGTTTAACACTCTCGGGCCAGTCGTTGATGGTTGCGTTCCATCGAAATTAGCTACGAAGGCAATACTGGGCATTCCCGTTGACAATCGCACCACAGAAGATGAACCCTCAAGAGACTCTTTTGGATTGGAAGCAGCCGATTTGAAGGAGGAGGCGGAAAGCACAGAGATAAATTCACCATCGGACAAGCCTTTACTCGTAGCGAAGGCGCCGCGGCGCAGGCAGCAAGCGCGCGCAGCATTGATTGATGACCTAACCGAAGAAACCTTAGATCTTGCACTCAGCGGACCGCAAGAATATAAAGACGTGGTGCTCCCGGTGACACCTGGGGTAAGCTTGGGCATGATATTTGACATCGCTGATAGCCAAGTTGTTGTAGCAGAATTTGTGCCTGTTCCACTGAATTCAGGCGACTCTTCTTCTGTTGATGAAGGCACTCACGTTGTTGGGTGCGCTGAAGCAAGCGGCGAGATTGGCGTTGGTGATATGGTTATTGGAATCGACGGTCAGTTGTTAGAAAACATGGATTTTCATCAGATTCTTGCGATTGTTCAAGACATCACTGGATCTGGGCGGAAATACGTTGTACTCACGATTCGCCTCCACGAGTTCATTACAAAGGAAGCAGATACAAGTGAGCCCGACTTATCCTCGGAGAATTTTATGGACGATGATATGTCTTTACTGGCTTTTGATGGATTAAACGGTTACAATGGAGGACTGAGCGGCCAGGCTAATTCTTCCCTTCTCAATTCAGAGCACTATCCAACTGGCCAATTCTCGAAGCAGCGAGCTGCTAGAGGCGCGTACTCTTTTCCAGGCGAAATTGGGCTTCGGCTAGATCCTAATGAGCTTGATCGCCGACTCCAGTTGATCATGGAAGACACTTGTAGGTTCCGATCGCTGACTGTCGAAGGTTCGCGCTTTGGATGGTTCGAAGACGAACGTGTCTCGCCTTTACTCCGCTTGAATTCGACGAGTTCAAAGCGGTGGCGTCATTTTGGACGAGATATAGAAGATGCTTCCAATAAGAGTGACTGTGATTATTTGCACTATGAGCGCGAGAGAGCTGACCATGAAAATTTGATGAGCCAACAGCGTTTCGACCCTTCCAGAGGCGATTCTAGCAGGAGTATTGCTGGAAACGTACCGGCATCTTGGAACCGATGGATGGAACCTTTATCTGGAACAGTAGCAGACTACATGCAGAAAGTATCAACGTTTGAAGTTTACGGTTTGGAAGAACGTTTGCAAGGCTGGGGAGCGAAATATGGGCTTCAGCGAAATAAAGAAGAGGTTGAGCAGGATACGAGTGGTACTCCGAAGAACGAGCCACCGCCACAAGTTTCAGCACTTCCTTTAACATCGAGCAATGAAGAAACAAAGAAATGTAAAAGGAAACAGTTGAAAAATGAAACTCACGTTGTCGCTACTGCACTTCCAGACCTAAATGCGGCCCTTGAAGAACTCCGCGAACAATTGGCATTTGAACTATTGTCAGAGCGTGCAGAACACGTTGCAAATGCCCAAAGAAGCCTTGACTTCGCTGTAAAACTGGCCAAAAATTTCAAAGAGAATCAGTCGGGCTCCAATTCACTCGATTATGCAATTCAAATTTTATCTTCTGTCCTAAAAGAAACGGCCCGTGGTGTCATTGACGGTTATTTGGGAGCTAGAGGGTACAGTTCACTCGATTTGTGGCCTCCTCCGAAGCTTACTTCAGCCCTGTCAACAATAATTGGACTATGTTGGCGCAGGACGGTTGTTAATATTTCAACAGAAGACATAACCACCATGTTAAGTTCCTATGTTTCATGCGTAGGGGGTGGAAATCTGTGGAAAGTTGTAGACAGAGCATTTGACGTCGAAATCAGAAGCGATGAAGAGCAATTCGTCTCCATGAATTCGTTGTGTGATGATAGCCCGCATTGTGTTCTACATGTCGAACGTGTAAAGTCGCTCATCACGTTGTATGCACTGTCAAATATAATTGGATGGGACTACCTTGAAGTCAATTCAAACCTTGTACAGGTTGAAGATGATGACTGCTTGATAGAGGAAGCTGCACTGAGCGCCCAGATTAAATACGTCGCTTTAACTCGAATTGAGCATGCAAGAGCAAAGACGAGTGAATGCTTACGACTTTGGTCAGAAGAAGTAGCCCTCGATTTTATTCGCGTATTCTTTGCTTTTCTTCCTGTCGACAATATGATCACTTCAGCAGGAGTTCGACAATGGTCAGCTGCTACGAGTTTGATTTTGAATTTGTCGACCTCAGATGGTCTTGGTTTGAGCCACCTCACCCCTTACCACCACTCTTGTGGACTCATTGCACACATTGTACGGCACAATGGCAGGCATATGAGACCAGACAGTAGTCTCAAGCACCACTTCGGCTCTTCAGGGGCTTCGAAATGGTTAGGAGAGACGACTCTGTTGGAAGCATGCGCTCCATTGAACTCGGACTTCGACTGTGATAAGGGAAAATCAATGATGCGGAAGGTACTCATCAAGGCCCAGAATAACGATGCCTATCTTGTGCTTTTACTCGAAATCGGCCAAATACTGTGGGCATATGATGCTTCTTTTGCTGCATCAGTGTTCGCTCAAGCGTTCCCTAAATTATTGCCGTGGCACGTGTGGAGAATTATTGCTTCGTCTGGTGCTCCGTTGACTAATTCTCAATCTGATGTTGGCTTGCGAATAGCAGTGTGGTGGGGTGGAGAGAACAACTTTTTCAGTGGGTCCATCGTAGCTTTTTCTTGTGCATTGGGCGAGCTTGGTTCTAGCGAAACCCACACAATCAAGTATGACGACGGAGATGTACGAGAATATGATCTGAGTACCAAGTTATTCAAAATTTTGGTAGATTCAGTCGATGAAAACGCTACATTGAACCCGTTTACATTTGTGCAATGTGCCGTCGAGCCTCCAACACCAGTTGATGCATCCGGCAAAAAGGTCGTTGAGCAGTTATTGCCATGTCATCGCTTTGTACCAGTTCATTTTGACTCAATTACCCGGCGGTGGTGGGCATCTAGAATGTTGCATCACGAATATCTCGCTCGCCTACTTCAATTCAGATCATATCAACTTAGAGATGAAAGCATTTTTAACGGACCTCAGCACAACCTCATAGATCTCTGCTGTCCACAAGATAACTTTAAAATTCTAGTTGAGTTCATCGAATTGTCCCTTCTTTTAGTATCTGACGAGGCCTGTGAACGAAGTTGGCTGAGCAAGAGGACAAATTCCGGCTCAAACCAGAGCGAAGGTAACATTTTCTTGCTTCGCGCTGCTCTGGCTGGAAATGATTTCACCCGGGGGATACAGGAGCACAATTTTCCTGGTGTGAACGAGACGCGTGAAAGTGCCCAATTTGCAGCTGGTATTGGTATGGCCGCAATGCAAGAACGCATGAGCAACTCCGTGATTCGAGCAAAGGCGTCATTTTTTAGCCATTTGACGAGTATGGATGAGGCTTCTGAAGACGAGTGCAAATTTAAAGCCGTAGACCAAGATGCGTGGTTGATGCGAGTCTTCATGAATCCAGATTACAACTACACTGACAACATATGGGGGCTCAATAGCGAGGGCATTGCGTGGATAAATAATCTGTGGAGAGAGAATGGCTCAGATGATGTGCCCACACACAGGTACACAGATTCTCTTGATGACGACATTGATGTTGAAAAGTTAGAACTAAAGCTTGCAGAATTCTATGCCATGACTGATGAGCTAGAGGACTCTCTGCATGGCGACGACCAGCAAGGCGCATGTGCACCAGAGCATTGGGTGAGCCATGGGTATAAAAATGCTTGGAATGCGCCTCGTATGAATACTAGTGTTGGAAGTTTGCTTCAGGAGGCCTGGAGCAGTATTTTACCTGGATACACGAATGGTCGTTCGTATAAGACACCAGCTCATGCGCAATCTAGCCTGATGGACGGGGTACATGCAGCTATGGCTTTAATTTCGGAAAATGAATGCGCGTATTCTGATAATGAACTTCTTCGCTTGGGGGTGCTTTGCATGCAATATGGACATTGGCAAGGTGTCTTACAAGTATGCGACACTTGGCTTTGCAAAGCAGTCGAAAGAGGAGCGAATTCCGTTGGTCTTCTAGAAATGAACCCAGTGAAAGTCTTTGAGTTAATCAGGCACACGGCGTTGACAGTTTGGTATTCACCGGAATTCTTTCAGAGTGACAGCAGCAGCATCGATTTCGTTGAGCACATCTTGATTACGTCTCTTTCCTTAGTAGATCGTTTAGCTGCCTCCTTTGAATATGACCTTGGCCTCGTGCGACGTATGACGCACGTGCGTGAAACTTCAAAAAGCGCCGGAGACCGATTAATTGAGAGCCTAGTGCTTGAGTTACATGCAGCAATTCAACCCGAAAATTTATCGAGGACCTCTCAACTTTTAGTTTCTTGCCTAACGGCATCTCTTGGTGTTCCGCGTGGTTTAGCTGTTACAGCCTGGGTTCCAGGAATAAATTTAGAGGACAGCCTTGACCGAGATGGTGTCATCACATCTATTGACCGAGCATTTCTCAACGACCCCAGTTTGCGAAAAGATGGAGACGAAGCCCTCGCTCAACTTCACGCTTCTGCTTTGTTTGATAGACCCTCTTGCACTGAGACCGGATGGGGCGTCGTGGTAGACAGCCAACATGCGTGCTCATTTTGCGGAGGACCTTTTATTGAGGGCAATGGTGATACGAATGACGCCATTTCAAATTGCTGGGCGCTTCGATGTGGCCACGAATTTCATTTGAAGTGCCTCCGGCGGTCGGACTTCCAGTGCGAAATTTGCGCAGACACAGCAAGAGATGCACCCCTGTTTGACTAATTCCATGTGCAAGTGGCTTAAAAGTGTGGTGTATTTGTAACGTGCACCTTGCCTTTTGTGTTTTGCTGTTCGCGAATAAAACCCGTGTTCTAGATAGTAGATAGCAGTTTTAGGTTCTAGGCACATGTCCGTGCGTCCGTGCTAGTAGAAAAGGCAATATGATTAGGCGGAGCGAATATCAAGTCCACCTGGGTGTGGAATTTATAAACTATATTTCCTCTATTTGATTATACCTCTGAGACATAAGCAAAGTTCTTCAATCTATTTGCCAGTCCAAGTGCTTCTTCTTTGTGGTTTGTGGTATTTGGTGTCGTAATCACATGAGAGAATTATCGTATTGTAGTCTCCCGCAATAAGCAAGGGAAGGGGCAAAAAAATGTTATATTTTGGTCACAGCTTCCTCTGGACCCGAGAGATAAGGATTTCGTGCGTTATCGCTGTCTTAAAGAAGTGCTGAGGTGAAAAACTAGGCTGGATTGTAGAGGCGATATCAAGACGGCTAAGCGCTGGCAACTCCCTCCAGCATTGACTCAATTTTGGCCACGTGCGCTGCTTCGTAGCCCCATTTCTTGTAAAAAGTCGTCCAAAATTGCACGTCTTTGTCGTCAGGCGCCTCACTGCTGCCAAAGCTTTTCGCAGCCTTGAGAGCGTTGGCTACCTGTTGCCGCAACGGCTCGTTGCGAGCGTGCGCGGCCTTGAGGACAGCGGTGCCACGCCGCGCAGTCATGCCCGAATTCTCAGCTGCCTCAGCATTCTCGAGCTCTGTATACGAAACCACCATGGCCGTGGGCATAATAGCGTTCATGACCACGACTTGCACGCAATCCGCTGGAAGGCTCTCGCCCAAGGATTCTAGCAGTGTAGGTGGAAGGGCAGCGTCCTCAGCGATAGTCACCGAAGGGTCCGAGAGCCAGTGCACAAAGAATCCTCTGAAAAAGTCGGATAGGTAGAAGTATTTGAAGCATAACAAGAGAGACGTAAGTGTTTACATTTCGCTAGCTAGTGACGGCTAAAAACTGCTACAGCTTTAGTATTGCCATCATACCTGATCCCATTCCCGTGTGACAACAAGGCGCCCAATGTCTCAGCCGCAGACTCAGAATTCCCGGATTGTAAGGATTGGCAAACATCTGCGCCAATTTTTAATGCGTCCTCAAAACTGCACGAAGCCGCATCGATGTTAGTAGCTTTATTATTGAAGGCAAGTGTGTTCCGATTCACGAGCTTGTTGGAGCGTAGTGGTACCCAGCCCAGCGCTGGCAGCGAAATTAATGAGAGAATAGCTAGGCTGAAGAATTTCATTAGCGCTAGTATGAACTGTTCGTCAGCGTACACCCAGGAGACGTGAGCGGGTGCGTTTCAAAGTTTTTCGGCAACGGAAAGGTGGTAATGACGCTGTTGCTACTTACTTACAGTACGAGACGAAATTGCAGAGAGATGTTTCGTTTGTGTTTGTGCTGTCGTGCTGTCGTGCTGTCGTCATGCTGTCATCAGGTCTACATACCCTTGCTGTCATGTCAGTCAGTACTGTAGTACAGTAGTGGAGTGTTGTTGAGTTGTTGACGACAAAAATTGCTTTCGAAGCTAACAAGCAAGCAAAGCTAACTGTCTGTCTGTACGGTTGCTAGTATCTGTACACTAATGTAGAGTAGGCTTAGCATGATTTACATAATATCTCGGGCATGCGCACATGTGGCATGTACGCATGTCTGTGTGCATGTGCGCCTAATTTGCTTTTCCTCGTAGATTTCCAAACGTCGTCGTAGATTTCCAAACGTCGTCGTAGTAGTTGCGTTTTCTTTTTAAGCTTAAGTACATGTTAGCCCTCTAATCCCGTCCCTTCGGTCCTTCGCGCCTGTGTAAAAGTCTAGAAGTATTGCTAAAACATCCGCGTTATCATGCAGTAGCGGTAAAGCTTCAGGATTCGCTCCTTCATCTGGGTTTTCCATAATCTTTGTAGATACAGCTGGTTACTATTTCCGTTGTTGCCAGTTCTACCTTTGGCTGAAGTTGACGAGAACAACCCATTTGTGGAGCACGATGCTGAACGTATCTTCCGTATTACTGTCAATCGCTGCCAACTTTGACAAAGTTGCTGTCTTGTGCCACAAGGAGGGCTGTAACGGGTTGCTCGAACGGTGGCCAATGGAGTTTCGAAATCGCATCCACATTTTCGACGGAGCGCAAATTGATCCAATGTCTATAGAGCTCATTGGTGAACGAAACTTAAGTAAAAAGGACAAGCCTCACGTATTCTTAGTGACTATGTCACACATCCACGTAGCTAACACACTATTCACTGACAACCAAACAAGCTCGTATCTATTCCTTGAGGAAGATTATGAGGTTCTTCAGCCAAACAACAGTTCAGGAGTATCACTCAATGATCCGGCGTCGAACATAGCTCGATTCACAGAGAAAGATGAGTCATGGCAGTTCTTGCGGCTGGGCTACAATCCGGCAATTTGGCAAACTCTGGGAACAAAAGCTGTACGCTGTAAAGCCGCGTGCTTGTGCCAGACTGTTTGCGATGGAATCTGCTCTATAACGGCTGGAACCTTTGCCAAGAAGTCCACGTGCTGGATTCGTTCGACTGTTGGCTATGCCGTGCACCGTCGTGCATGGACTGCTCTTCAGAAGCTCGGAAAATGCTCGATGGGTGAATCCGACCTTAGCATTGATAATTGGTTGCCGGGATTTTCGAAGATTTGCACGAACAGGTTACCTGTGCATTATCTCATTCCAGGTGTTCTCTATCAAAATGTATCCAGGGATACTTCAAAACGAGTGCACTCGCAGGCAATGGAAGGCTTTGCATCGAAGTGTGCTACTTCATTGGACCATTCTTCGACTAGAAACACATCAGCAGGACAATTGGCAGCGAATCACAGGTTTCCAAAAAGCGCAAGAAAAAACGAAAATAATAGAAAAGAAAAAGATAAGAAGAGAAATAGAATCCCCTTGTGAGCGAAATGGCAGATGCCGTTGAAGAAACTTTTCGATCGCGAAGGAATTGAGAAAGCTCTACCCTTTGTCCCATCTTGGGCCTCGTTGCTCGGGAAATGGCTCGCAAACACACGGCATCCTGCGGCATCGGCTGTTCGGAAGCCAAAGCCTTGTTCAGGCAGAAGCTTGCATGCAAATGGAGTCACGCCAAATTTCTCGGGGTTGGGCGGCCTTTCTTCTGGATCGCCTAGGAGATTTCGTACTGCAGTAGCCCCCTCCTTTATGGGTGGGTGTTTCATATGAAGCACTGGCCTCTGGCCTATACACATGGATATGAGCCAACTGGCAGATATCATTGCTGACTCAGATAACAGATGGGGTGGGTGGGTCTTCTGAAGGTCTTCTGGAATTCCACATTAAACATTAAACATCAATCTAGTATTGCCGGTAGTCAATCGTATAAACGACCATAGTATGTTCTATGTCCAAATCGGAAAAGAAAATCAAGGCGGGATTCTCCTTATCCTTCTTTTTAGATTTAGATATGGTTCTTAAAACGAAGCCCGCCTGCCCACCTTTCCTGTGATTCCGCTTGTATTCCTTAAGGGCGACTTCATTATGCAGTTATGCAATACCCATTTACTTTCCAGATTGCGGTATTCTAGTTCTCTTGAACTATTATTCATCCGGAGTGAATTTTAAACCCTCCCTCCTTTGCTGATTCGCCCCGTGCACACATAAATCTTCCGCGCGTGCCTTCAGTTGCCGTGGCCGAGCACGAATTGAGGGCAGCACATGAGGAGGCACGGGCACGTGTCTACGAGGGCGTTTTTGCCACCTGTTTCCTTGAGCTCCAGCATCGTGCCATTGGCTGCTTCTTCGTCGGAAACGCCGCCGTTGCGCACCGCCACTAAGAGCTGTACGGACAGATAAAAAGTTAGATACAGCAAAATGATGGGCAAGGCAAGGAGAACGAAAGAAGGTGAATAACACAGAGGAGACCAACGCAACCCAGACCAATGGAGCCAGGGGAGGAAGCAAGAAGACTGAAGAAACGAAAAGAATAAAACAGGAAATGGTGCAACTGCCCACATCCACACCTGTCGAGTGGTGGTGGTGTCAAAGTACAGCCATTGGTCTGGGACCGGGCACTGGTACTTGCGACGGAGCAGCTCCGCCACCTGCGCTAAACCCAGCGAGTCCACCCCCAAATCCACCAGGGCAGCGTCTGGGTTGAAGTCTGCTTCGTCCAGGTTCGTAGCCTGCTGTACATCTTGAATCAAAGACGCCAGCAGCTCATCGTCGGACCAGCCTTCCACGTCCACCGCAGCCACACGTTCGTCGTCTTCTTCGTCATCGCCTTCTCCGCCACCACCGCCGGAGCCTCTGCCTCCTTTAGCAGCACCACCGCCACCGCCACCGCCGTTGGCGTCACTTCCGTTCGCAGTATTTGGGTCCGCGCGCCACTCGTAAACCACTTGAAACGTGCCTTGGTCGTAAGCTCGCTTGCACCACCGCCGCGCGATCTTCCCCGAAGTGGTAATTGGCACCGTGCGGTCCTGGGATGAAGGACGCGCAATATAGGATGATCATGAACGGGGAATCGGTGGAAACACAAAAAAAAGTGTGCATCTCGCGAAGAAGGACAAATCGTTGAGCACACAACAACGGTAGCAAATCCTTTCATACACAACAAGGTACGACCACTTTTCTCTCTAGCAAAGACGGCACATAATATATATGCCAGCAACAGCCTCGAAAGTTTTTGCTTCACACGACATATGTGTGTGCACACGCTCTTTTACCTTGCAGAGGAGCACCGCCACCGGCTGAACCCCTTGCTCTTGCCAGCACGCTTGCTTGATCTTTGAGCACAAGGTTGCGCATTCAGAGCTGGGCAAAGGGTTGCGAAGTTCCGCCACCACCGCGACCGCCTCCTCCGATTCACCCGTAGAAAGGGGGGAATTCACGGAAAAGGCTGCGGACCGCCCCGCCCGCAGCAAATTGCCACCGCTCGCCTGCATTAACACATGTACAAAGCACGAGTGAGTGCGTGCATGCTCAAGTTTGTGAGAGCTCCAGCACAGATGAGAACCCACGAAGGAACGCTTTAGAACTGAAAAAGCAAAGCCAGAATATACTCCGCATTAGGCAGTCCTGAGGATCGCGAAAAGTACACAATCCAAATCGAAACAAAAATACTCCACAGACCTAGACGACCATCGTTCGACATACCTCGACGCAGCGCTCTAAGTCTTGCGGGTAATGGTTGCGGCCTCGGACAATGATCAAGTCTTTGAGCCGGCCACAAATAAACACCTCTCCGTTGTGCAGGAACCCTTGGTCCCCCGTCCTTAAGAACTCTTCCTTGGCTTCTTCCCTCTTGGCCTCGCCTCCTTTTTGCTCCTCTTGTCCTCCTTTGCTGCGTGCACCAGCACTGCCATCACTGCTGAAAGTCGCCTGAAAGTCTTCCTTGGTCTTGGCAGGGTTGCCCCAATAGCCGTTGGCCTTCGATGGTGACGTCACCCAAACCTCCCCCACCACATCTTCCCCACCCGGCACTAACGCTTCAACTTCGTCTACAACGCCGCTGCTGCTGCCGCCGCTGCTGCTGCCACTGCTCTTGTTGGTCTCGCCTGGGCCGGGGCTAGGCGACCGTTGTTGGGGAGGCTCTGACTTGCCATCGCCTGCACTTTTGCCCTTCAGTTCTTGTACTGTTTTCGGGTCGATGGCAATGACCACTTTCACGGGCGCTACTCCCTTCGGGCGAGGCCGCGCAGGATGCCCACAGCCCACGGTAACAGTCACTTGATCTGCGGGAGCGTCTGGAGGAGCTATCACCACTTTTCCTTCCACCTGTGACACGAAGACCATCCATGTCATGCCACCAAAGACACCTCAAGAGCTTGCTTTACCGAACTCGCCTCAAACCTAGCTCATCTACTTACCCAGTCACTGAAGCGCACTCAAGTATGTATCGGTAAACAGAGATTCATTGTATACCTCCAGCGCGCGCTTGTCAACGCGAAGTTTCTCGCCGCCCCCCGAGCTCACAAACACCGTGTGCTCTGCCAGGCCGTAAGTCGGAAACACCACTTTGGGGGGTAATTTGGCTTCCGTGCCAAAGGTGCGCTCAAAGGCCTCCAGGTCTTGCACGTCTACTGGCTCGGCCGCGTTGATCATGTGCTTCACGCACGACAAGTCCAGGGGCGGCGACAGCGGCTTCTGCAAAGCTTTGTAGCGCCGGGTGGCGAGCGCGTAACCGAAATTCGGGGCCTAGTATGCAGCGCATAGTTAAAACGCACGTGGAAAGAATTCACTCACATCTTTAAAAGAGGGCACAATGCACGTGTGCAAACCATTTTCTCCACAACCTCCAAATCAACCGTAGGATAAATCCAGAACAGGACAACTGTCTACCGCAAGCTGCTTTCTCTCGCGCCACCACTACCACTCCTACCTGCATATGGGTGCCGCGGTGCTCGCTGATGGCTTGCAGCCACACCAGGGGGTTCTTCAGAAACGCAAAGGGGGACAGATAAAAGCCCGACCCGCCGCAGTAAATAACCCCGAGGTAGGAGCCAATCAAACCCATGTCGTGGTACTGCGGCAGCCACGACACCACCACCTGCGGTTTGTTTTTTTATTTGAGGGATAAGAAAGAACAAATAGAAGGGTAATGGGAGGGCAGAGGCCACGGCACACAAAAAGACTTGGGAAGTGTGAAACGCGCGTGCAAGTTGCCACATAGCGTTTACGCACTTAAAATTCATTCTTTGGAGGCTTTGAAATTAAGCCCACCCCTTTCTCGCCCTTCCTTTCCAAATATCCCTAGCTATAGCCTTAGATTTGGCACTCAATCCAGTCGTCAATTTTAGTATTCTTTCTCGTCTCACCGTCTCCGTGCTCGCGCCCAGCTCATCGATGATGCACGCTAAGTTGTGGGCCAAATTCGCGTGCGAAATCATGACTCCTTTCGGCTCAGAAGTTGAGCCCGAGGTGTACTGCAAAAAGGCCAAGTCGGACGCCGCCACAGGTGTAGACGCCACAGCTGGCACGGCTGACCCTGGCACCCGCAGCTTCAGAGCCTTGTCCGCCTGTACCAGGAGAGAAGTATACGATGAGGAAGAAAAGGTATTTATCGGGAGGAGCTGAGTGAGGAGTTGGCGTTGGCGTGGCGGCTGCCTCATCTCCGCAAGCGTATATTCAAAGTATCAGTACACCTAATTTTGAACTCTGGTGCTTCGCGATAGGTGCAACGCAGAATTTAAGTACAGGAAATAGAAAATGCGCACTCGAAAGAGACTGCACTGATCCTATCCATCCCTGCACCTGCCACCTTCTTTCTCCTCGCATAAGACTCGTGTGCATTACCTGAACAATAGCCGGCAGCGTATCCACTGCACACCACGTCAGCACCGGCCACTTCGCGTCGTTGGAGAACAAATGCTTGAGGGCCGCCATTTTCGTGGCCGAGTCGTAGGTGGTTGAGGTGAGCGCAATCTTGGCTCCGCAGTCGCCCGCAATGGTGGCGAACATGAACATGTCTTTCTTCAGTTTGCGCGGGTCTGGTGGAAACACGGGCACCGCCACGAGGCCTGCGCGCACGCAAGCGATGAAGGCTACAATGTAGGTCAAGCTCGGCTCGAACACCAGCAGCACTCGGTCGCCCTTGGCACAACCCAACCCTCCTCCACTCCCACCGGCAGGCGCCACCAAGTGAGCAGCGAGCGCGCGCGATTTGAGCTCGACGGCAGCATAAGTCATAGAGGCCAGGGGCGTTCCGTCGTCTTTCAGGTAGTTGAACAGCACTTTGTCGGGCTGCTTCTCAACCCAGTAGGCCAGCGCCTCGAGCAACAGCTTAGGAGAGGAAGCGCTCTCTGCTGATGCCATGCTTATCAAAATATCTCGACCGCCAGTAGATTGAGGATTGAAGATGAAGCTGCAGTACACTTTCCCGATAAAAAATCTTGCCTCCTACACTTTAAACAAGCACTATTAGCGATGATCGAAACGCACCAAGTCGACATATAACATCGCGGAGATATTACAAAAAAAACAAGCCACAAACAGAATATGCCACAGCTCCCAAGTCCGTGTATCTTTCAGTCCCGTACATTTCAGTCTAAGAATTCTCACCTTAGAAGTCACTTAGAATTAAAGCTGCCTGAAATTTGGAGCTTTATAACACGTTTTGCCCATCAACGTAGTTTGATGTTTTACCGACCAGATCAAAAAGTGCCTACCAAGGATTTTTGTCCGTCACTCCGTCAGTCCGTCACATCACAACGACAAAAAACCCTTGCGTGCTTGTTCTGACACGTTGTCACTGACATCAACCATGTTCTGACACGTTGTCACGTCACTGAAATCAACTACGTTGATCGTGGCGCGGCGGCGCGCGCGCCGCTGCAGTTTGGAGCTTTATAACACGTTTTGCCCAGTGCCACTGTCGATTCGCGGTGCTGATACCAAGACGAGCAATGCCACACGAGCCACGATGCCACGAAGAGAAGCAGAGAGAGCTAAAATAAGCTTCCCAGAGTCCCAGAGTTGCTCTGATATAGTTTTAGTCAAATTCCGGTACGGAATTGTCAATTGTCAGATGTCAGATGTCAAAAATGCACTCTCAGAGCATGGAGGAGCGTGCCACTTAGGACCGCTACCATCACTTCCATGGCCACTCGGGCATGTGCGCCTGATTAGCTTCTTAGGTTTAGTTTGCGCTGCTTTGCTTTTCTTCTCTACCTGTTAGTCTTCTAATATCGGCCCTTCGGGGCCTGTCTCAAAAATGCAGCAAGTAACAGATAGCTGGGGGACTTCGATGGTACAGGAAGCACACTGAGTTAGACCCACATGCAGGGGCAAACCTATTCATCTCCCTACCTATCAAGCTACCTAATACGCTTGGGTATTTGGGGGGAGCGATAGCGATAGCTGAAGCTGAAGTGGCTCATTTGAGCCAATGAGCCTCACCCCACACCCATCCCGAAAAGATTAGAAGAAAAAATGCTTTCTCTGTCTCTTTCTTAGCGAGTGAGCAGTGCGCTTCCGCGATGGTTGCGCCATCAGTTCATCAGCAGTCTTCCGTCGTCTGTTCGGTTCTTGGGCATCCGTAAAGATCGCTGATTGGTCCGCGCGTGAGCAGAATCCTCGCCGTATTGCGGATCACCCTGTAGACGTCGCCCCGCAACCCGCAACACAGCTGCTCTTCTCCCCCTGCAGTGCCACTTGCTAGCACAGTACCTTTTGACGCACTCAGCAACTGAAGCCTACGAGGAAAGTGAAATTAGCCCCTCATCAAAGAGTGTGATGATCACACTGGGAGAGCACACCCCAGTGGAGCTTAAATCCATTTAGTGCTCTAAATAGCCAGCGCTAAATTCCACCACCAAGACGCGGCCGATCCAGAAAGCCCCGGGGGCTCAAATTTTTAGCCAATTTAAGCCCACTAAATCGGCTTTAAGCCCACTAAATTGGCACTAAATTCCACCACCAAGACGCGGCCGATCCAGAAAGCCCCGGGGGCTTAAATTCAACGTTAAATTTAGCGTTAAATTTAACGTTAAATTTAGCCAATTTAAGCCCACTAAATTGGCACTAAATTCCTCCACCAAGACGCAGCCGGCCCAGAAAGCCCCGAGGGCTTAAAAATAAAATAATTTGATTCTAATTTAAGGGCTAAAATTTGGTGCTAATTATGTACTAATTTAGTGCTTATTTAGGGGCTTAAATTTAAAGCTAATTTAGTGCTATTTTCGGGGCTTAAATTTAGTGCTAAATTTAACGTTAAATTTCACGTTAAATTTAAGCCCCCCCCCCTCCTCCTCCAAGGAGTTCACACAAGCAAAAACTCTTCTCGGCTAACATTCGTGCTAATTTAGTGCCTATTTCGAAGCCTAAATTTAGTGCTGATTTAATGCCCATTTAGGGGCTTGAATTTAGCGCTACTTTAGTGCTAATTTAGTGCTAATTTAGCGGCTTAAATTTAGTGCTAATTTAGGGGCTTAAATTTAGTGCTAACTTAGTGCCAATTTAGGCTCGATTAAACAAATTTAACGGCAAATTGCGCTAAATTGATTTAAGCTCGTCTGGGGTGTGTTATGCACACTGGTTAGAGGCAGCGCGAGGAAGATGGGAAACTTGGCCAGCTCCAAAGACGCCTATGCCAGTGTGCCGCACTTGAATCGGCATAGGCTACAATGCCTTTTTAATTAAAATTCTTCTCTTTGTTTGCCTTTGGCATAGACTTCAGGGCAAGAGCTATATGGCTAATAGAAAGCGAAGGAGCTAGGGAAGAGGAGTTAATCAGTTTATCAGGGGCGCATACTTATTTTTATATGTATAAATTGGAAGATAAGTAACTCTATTCCAACGCGGGCCCTCTATCCTCTATTCCCTTCAAAGTCAGCCACCTCTTGGAGTGAATTGAAGCAAAAAACTTCCACTCACTCCTTCATTAGCGTTCCACTGCCACCCCTATATTAAATATCACTTGGCACAAAGCACAGATATACAGCAGAGGATCAAAGGCCTAAGGAAGTAAGGGGTACAGAAACAGAATCGCATCCAGGGACCCCTCATTCGGCTCTTTGAGGCTTGTGCGCTAAAAAGATGCACATGTATCACGAGCACAACTCAAATGTATCTCTGGAACGTCGTTCTATTCGCAAAAGATAGCAGGAGCCCTTTTCTTCCATCGATGAAGCGTCCTTCTCAGCTATAAAGCGCTGGAGACCGAGAAATGTCTCCTGTCATTTCTCTGCCGTTGTCACCTTTCGAGATACCTTCATTGAAAAGTCTGCTTTTGATGAACTCCTGTCGTCTTAACTGAATTTTAACTCTCTCAGGGATAGCTGGAATCCATTGTTTTATGATGCTGACCAATACGTAGATTGTAGCGATTGCACCAAGGAAAAGCCTATTGATCAATTTTTGAGAAATGTCGTCGCCGAAGTAATTCTTCCGATCCGTAAAAAAAATGAGCCCAGTATTTGTGAGGATTGCCAGAGTTGCAACAATTTCGAAGCATACCTGAAAAGAGCCTATGTGTTGTGCGCTGACAGGAATATTACGCTGCTTCCGGAATAGCAGCGACGAGCCAAATTGCTGAATTTGGAGGATATTTGAAACGTATCCTAAAAAGGGTGCAACTGGAAAGGCACAGGCGAAGAGACACATGTAGCCGAACATTATCACTTGGTCCATGTATCGGTCTAAAATCTCACGTTTTATGTCATAAGGATCGAGGATAAATTGCGTCTCAGCCGGACTGAATTTGGAAGGATCTATTCCAGCGGTTTCACGCCGGAACCTTATTGCTGCATTAATCTGGGGTAAAACCTGATTCGCACACCAATCGTGTAATTAGACTTCAAAAAAGATGATTGACAAAAATTACTCAGACAAACGTATGCTTGTGTAAACAACTTCTTACATTGTCGAAGATAATTGTGAAGAAAACCCTCTCTATAAGAATCACGGCAACGAGCCTTGAAATTGCTGTCATGCAGCTGACACCGATACCACAATTTCCTTCGAAGTAATGCTCGTAAAAGGCGGTATACGATAAGCCACCAAAGGAACTGATCATTTGGACCAGAAACACTTTTGACTGGTCGCCAAAAGATACAAACGTTCAAAACGAGGTAAAATCTTGAGAAGAGTAGGCAAACACTAAACATTACGCACCACTTTGCTGTTCCAATACGAAGTCTCAGTTCGATGATTTTCGTACTCGCATATTTGCTCAGCTACCGTTGTGAAAGACACATTGATAGTGGATATACTTACAGCCAGGATAATGCTAAAGATTGTAGTCGCATATTCTCTCACGAAAGTGCTGCTTGAATTCAACATTCTAAACTTCAGCCAATACACGGCCATCATGATAGCCATGATAATAAGCAGCAATAATCCTGTAGTGCCTGCAGAAACAAAACGACGTCCGCACCTCTCTTTCATTCCAAGGTACTTGTAATCAAGTTTGCCTGTCACTACGTCGTGTTTCTTCTTGGGGTTCTTCTGCTTGAATTCGAGACGGATGCTCTCGTGACCTTCAAAAGTGCTCATACCCCATATTAGATTTAACCAGGCTTCACGCCTTTTCCAAAATTGAGTAAAGAGTGCACACCAAATGGCAACTGTAACAGCGAATGCGGCCACTATTGGATGCGAAGGATTGTTTTTGGCCATGATGATAATCTGTACAACGAGCCCCAACAGTCCGAGAACAAAGAGCCAACGGCAATGCGAACCGAGAAAAGCAAAATACAGGGATACTTTTTCACCGAAGTAATCTTTGAGGCTATATTGCAGACCAAACGAACGATCAAGCGGCTGCACCCACCCGAGCCAAATTTCCTTACGCTGCAACCAACACTTGTTTAGCGAGTCTCGCTCTTGTTCAGTGTGCAATGGAAATATACTCCAGCCGGCAGCATGCGAGACTGCATCATCAATACCACATCCACCGTCTGATTCAGGTCTTTGTAAGAGATCGTACAAAATTTTGAGGCGCTGCGTCGTCGTAAAGTAGGTGTCTCCTCTTGCATTGTCATCAGTGTACTTGCCTGCCGATTTGTGGTGCCGAACGTATAGATCGGTAAATCGTGGGTCTCTTTTGAAAGGCAGACAAATGTGCTCATATGGGGGCAACAAATTCAAAGTTGCTTGATTCTCTGCTTTCAGCAAGTCGAAATTGGGTATATTGAAATTCTCGACGCTAGCTCCTGGAAAGCGTGTCTTCATTTCACGGCTGTAGACCTCGAGCATCTCTGGGCGGCATTCCAACTCCATTTCATTATTTTCGGCTTCATACTCTAAAATACATTCGGGTAAACGAACCAGTACGTAAATTTCGTCGTTTTGGACGGAAAGATACCTATAGAAAGGTGAAGAGACATTCAATGGTACATACGTGATCATGTTGATATTTGAAGTTTTGAAGTGCATAATTAACAAATCAAAAGGCGTGGGTATTCCATAGCCAAATTCTTACTCTCTTGTCTCTAGCCCGACTTTGTTCATGCAGCGCTGGAGGGTAAGAGCTTCAGATGCTTTTACATCATGAGAAATTTCGCTGACAGACATGATGTGGCCAATTTCGAGCCGTTCCGCTACATCGCCCTCGATAGCATCTGCGAAGAGAGGGGCAGGAATTCAGCATCATGCGGCGACCGAAACAAAGCTTCAAAGTTATAGGTAGGTTGCAAAGCAACTATAAGAGAATTCACCATTCAAACGAAGAACGAAGCACATGTCCCAAGCCTCATTGGGTACGTCGAGATTTGAGCTGTGCCGGCTGATACGGCGATCGAGGGTCAGAACCAAGGTGTCGTCATTGCCATGTGGTGTGTGTTCATCATCGAACGCACTCAGCAGGTTTTCATTCATATTCAGAAAAAGTGTAGCGGGTAATTGCTAGGCTGTTGAAAGAAGAATATAGCTGCTTATTCAAGGCACATTGTCTACGCTCCACCAGTGATACACGCCACAACATACATCCTAAAAAAACTCTTTCGTGGAGTAATCCTGGCATCATGGCATCATGGCATCATCACTCGTGTTTGTGTGCGGTCACGTCATCACGTCATGCGTCATGCGGTCATATTGCGGTCGGTCGTCGTCGTCGGTCATCGTCATCGGAATCGGAACTGAATCCGACGTTCGGGTGTCGCAGGCAGGCGCAAGGCACCCTAGCTAGAGCTAGCTTGCTAGCTTGCTTGTAGGCGCTTTTACACGACGAAGAAACTGCGTATGACAGCTACATGAACCCCGAATCCGGCTTCCGAGCCGGACCAGGGGATTCCTATGATGCCGCCTAAATGGCACCCTTCCCCTGTACAGATACTAACACCAATCCTCCCCTCGGGGGAGGCGCGAAAAACGTAAAAAGTGTCAGTCAGACATGTCAGACTGCTGGGAGTGGGAGCTGGGAGCTGGGAGCTGGGAGCTGGGAGTAGAGATGGACTATGGATGATGTTGAAAGGGTCCTCTTGCCTCGTAGGGGATGTGATAGGATAAAGAATCCTTCATATTAGACTGAACAACGGAGAGAAATCAATGAAGAAGTGACTGAGCACTGCTCTAAGTAATACATCAAAGCAGCTGAATTATATAATTTTTAAAATTTAAATTCCTACGCATTACACATTGCCCAGAGCAAAAATTTGTGAAGTACTGTCGGCAGTAAGGCATTCCTTCTTTAGCTTACGTGAATTCCACGTTTAGCAACGATGGCGGACAGTGTGTTGGCTGCAAAAAACGATTTAAACCAAGCAAGGCAAAACCACGGTGTCTTCGCCTTCGCAACAGACCGGGACCGCAAGGACGGTGTAGGCACTATTTGGAACTTAGCGCATGATGCTGCTTATCGTGGCGACGTCCAAGCGTTGGAAAAGATTCTCGACGAGCCCGATGAGATGACCGGGGAAGTGCAGTACGACGCCAACGCCCAGCATCCGCATGACGGCCGCACTCTGCTGCATTCCTCGGTGACAGGGGTTCCGTCACCGCTGTACGAATACCTAGTCAACGATTGCGGTGCTAACGTAGATGCTAGAGACCACAAAGGTCGAACGCCTTTGCTGTACGCAGCGGCAAATGGTTCGCCTCGTGCTATCACGCGCCTTATAGCGCTCGGTGCGGATGAGCGAGCTGTAGACAACGAAGGCTGCGGCGCAGTGCTCATTGCCGCCCAGTCGGGCCACATTCGCACCGTGTTGTGGCTGTTTCAGGGTGGCGTTCCAGTGGTCCCGGCTAACGATGGGCGAACTGGTAAGTTCCATAGTAGTAATCGGTGATGCGTTCATTTCGGCAATTAATTTATTCTGTATTTCCGCCTACCTCACGCAGTCTAGTTCGCGCAACCTGCTTGCTCTCTTTCTCTCGATATCTTTGTATATTTATCTTACTCTTCACACTATCTCTTCGACTTTTCCACCCATTAGCACTTCACATGGCTGCATTTGCGGGCCAGTCCAGTGAAGTCTCAGCCGACTGCATGCTCGAGCGCCTCGTTGCCGTTGGCCTTAAACTTGAGGATACCACCTTCAACGGCTTTACGGCCATGCATTACGCTGCGCTTGGCGACAAAACCCATTGCATTCAAAAGCTGTTCGACTTAGGTGCGAGCCATTGCCTATGATTTCTCTATTCATCTTCTTCAAAATACCGATGACAGAAATAATTTAAATGCGGTAACGTGCCCATTTTGTTGTTTGCTTACCGTAGGTGGTCTTGTGAGTCCTCAGGACAGCAGAGGATTAACGCCACTGATGATCGCAGCTTCCTATGGCAGCATCCGAAGTGTGAAGCTTCTCATAGCCTTAGGTTCTTCTGTCAGCCTCCAGGATGCGCGCGGGTATTCCGCCTTTCATTTTGCTGCGGAGAAGGTGAGAGTTTACGAATTTTTTAGCCCTCCGACTTTAAAATATTTTGCCTATTGTTCTTGCCCTTTTACGTTCACCTTCACGGCACATCCGTGTTGTTGTGTTTTACAGGGGAGGCTTGAAGTGATCAACTTCATGTTTGGCCACGTGCCACTGCTCGCGCGCATTCACGACCCCAAGGGGCGGCGGCGGCGCCCGACGCTAGGGAGCCACCTGCGCGACATCGTGTCATGGACCACCAACGATCCGGGCACCACCCCTTACACCTTGGCAAGCCGCAACGACCACTGGGACGTGTTGGAGCGGTTGAATGGGGCTTTGCTCATGGCGAAAGTAAGCTTTTTTCTTCCTTTGCATGCACTTCTTTTGGAGTCGTGTTAAGCTATTTGACTACAATCGTTTTTCCTGAAGGCTATTTTTAGTTCACGTTCGATGACCAAAATGTGTGCTTTTGATGAATATTGGTGAACATAAACAGGTGCCACACATGCCCGATCATGAACTGGTGCTTCAGATGGAAATTTATGGGGCGTCCTTGGATGACGTCACAATAGATGAGGCTCGAGTGCACTTCATGGAGTACCTGAAACAAGAATTCGGGATGGCGAAAAACAAACTGCCTCTCCAAGACACTTAAAGAGTCCCCTGGTTCATTTTGAAACTAGACTTTTGATAAACTTCAGGTGGATATAATGGCTCTGATGTGGAAAATAGGAATTTCCCAGCAGTTGGAGAGGGGTGAATTGTATATAACCTAGATGAGCAGTTTTGGCTACAATCCAAAGTACCGGAAGTACCGAATTCATTATTATTCCTGATTCTAATGCACAATGCCCACAACCCAACCCACAATTGCAATATTTCACAGAAAAAACTCTACTTCAATCCGGTTCGTAGCGCGAGCTGGATAATTCGGAAATCTACTTGTCCTTATTTCTGGATTTATATTTACAAGAGGAGGGTGGGAAGTGCAGCCCGATGTGAGCCCCTGTGCAGGTGTTATGGTTTTCCGGGTCGCTATTTCTACTTAGTTGAGGTTGAGGTGGTGGTGATAAAAGCGAAGTGGTTCTGATCTTATTGCGCAGGTGAAGTGTGGACTTAGTATCCACCTAGTAAGGAAGGCGAATAGGGCAGAGCCGAGAGCCGCCGAGCTGCTTAGATTCAAATGTACATCTGGCGGTCCGCTGGTATTGTGCATTTAGTTCGCAGGTCCTTTCGCAGTAAATCCGTACGCGTTCCTCTTCTCCCTCTACCTCTCAATGCATTTTTTTCTCTTGTGCGTGCGTGTACATACACTCGGCTAATTCTTGAAACTATTGGGTTTGCTCGCTTTGAGCGCGAGACTCGTCATTCTTCTTTGCTCTCCGCTGCCGCCGTGGATATGCCCCGCTTTTCGAGGTAGCCATGCTCGCCTCCATCGCGGACCCAATGGTCCATGGTCCCAAACAGCCAATCCATGTGCTCCGCCCCGAAACAACCCATGTTGACCTGAATTCGTGAGAAGAATTGTACGGCGTAATCATACAGAGCGGTGGCCAACAAGAGTTTGAAGAAATGGAGAAAGGGAAAAAAATCCATTTGCCAACGTGGGAGTGTCAACGAGGAACGAAAAAGGTAGCAGTGAGCGAAAATAATGCCAAGGTGCATGCAGCACATACCGAATGGTGGTGGTCGTGGAACGCTGCGCCGCAAGCAGCAATCCCCACTTTACCCGCCCAGGCACCATTGAACGCGTACCCACTGTGCACCTCATAAGTCTGCAACAGCCGCAGCGTCAGCCATGCCGCTTGCACCAGCGGGTGAAGGCCCAGGGCTAGCACTAGGCCCATCGTTGGCAGCTGGTTGGAGACCAGCACCTCTACAGGGTGGGCGTACTCAGCCGCGGCCCCCACGCTACCCCGAAAAGTGTGGTGCTGCTTGTGGAACCGCTTGTACAGAAGCTTGCTGTGCAGCATCCGGTGCGTGGCGTAGAAAAACACGTCGTTGAACCCGTGGGCTGCTGCGAAAAGAATCAACAGGGAAGGAAGCGGCGGGAGTGGCGCCGCGGCCGAGGGCGTGCCACAGAAAGCGGCCACGGAGTACAGGCCAAACGCCGCGATGGGGCTGGTGATGAAGTGGTTCACGAAGGCTTCTTTGTACAGCGCGGTAATTAGGGCAGGAGCAGGGACTTCCGCGCTCTTGCGCGTCATTTTGAATTGGTTGATCAGACCTACATTAATGAATAGAAAGGTATAACGGATTATTACTTTGCGAAGCAAAAGCGGAAGAAATTTCGCTCATTCTGTGCATGTGCATGTCAATCAAATGTTAGCGCCCTGTTGCTTCAGTGCCTGGTCACGTTGTATCTTCATAAATTGTATCGTATACCTTGTACTTCGAGCAGGTACACCCCGCCGTTGAAGAATAGCCAAGACCCGGAGTGCGCAATGGATATGGTTAGAGCGTAAAATTGCCGATCGGAGAGCCCGAGAGCTTGATCGAGAGCTTGGTATGGACGAAAAAATGCCAAGCAAAGCGTGACACCCAGCATGACATCTCGCGCGTATAACCACACCTAAGATGCCAAAAAGAATCAAGTCAAATCAATATTGCTTCCTAGTACCTTCACGCATCATAAGTACTGAAACGTTCTTTCGAAAAGTCTCAATACTCTTACTTTCGCACCATAGTCTTTAGGACGGAGGGCAACGAAGGATATTTGGGCCGAGGCTCGACCCTCGGTGAAAACGATGAGGTTTCAACGACCGACATCTTGATTGAGTCAGCTCACAAAGTGTATTGATAAAAGGTGAAAATATCCGAAATACTGTCGAATGCGTAAAGTCGCTGGCTCGTCTTTAGGGCAAAATGGCAGCCGCCTAAATGCTCACGACCTCACGAATCACCGATAAAATAAATGCCAGCACAACACAAAATCTTTAGTACAGTACCGCTGTACCGCTGTACCGTAATGTACAGTACAACCGGCTAACCGACCAGACTTATCGACTAATACTACAGATAGCAAGGTAGAAGGGTCGAAGTCGAAGTAGCGAAGTAATGATGAAAGCGGAGTAAAGAGAAAAGAATAGTGAAGCCGTGATGTTGCCATGGTCGGATTTGGCCGGTGCATTGTCTAGCTAGCCTCTAATGTAGGGCATCAACTTCATCGTTCACACGCGCGTTGCTCGTTTCATCCTGTGACTACGTTACTATGATGACGGCAAGTACTACTCAAAGCAGGTAATTTTCTCGCTGGACGTTGCAAGCATGAGGGTATTTCTGGACAACGCTGTCTTTGCATTTCTTTTATGTAAGAACGACGCGTAAATCATTTGAAACGTGCGCTGATTCTGTGTAGGCTTATTAAGGGTTCACCCTACGCTGAATCGCCGGTGCCACCATCGAGCAGCCTCCTCCAAAGCGAGCATCGGCGTGGGCTTCCCGATGTCAGCAATAGTTCGCCAGAGTATGTGCAAACGATGCCACGCAGCACGCGGCCGCCATCAGCCGAAGAGCAACGCAGCCATCTTTTCAGCCAGACGGCGCCCAGTAATTCAGGTGAAATCTTAGGAGACAACTTTGCGCTTGAACCAGAGCGTTTCGAATACGAACCACAGCAACCTAGCACACTAAACGGCAATCGCAGTAGTAACGTGCGGCGGCGACAACAGCAGCTGTTGGATCCTCGACAATCTCAACGGCAGCCTATTGATGCTTTCTTGCCTACAGCATTTGCAGAGACACTTCAGTTCAGTAAAGAGGCTGATGGCGGCAACGGGGGCAGTAATGTGCTTTCCAATACTTCTCAAGAGAATTTGCCGCTCGATTTGAATGAAGTGGCTATTGATGGCGAGGTGGCGTCTCCAGCAGGAAGTAAGTTGTCAGGGCAAGGCAATGGTGTGGCTATGGCAGGTGTGCGGGATTTGCGTGCTCTTGTTCGGCAGCGCCACGCTGCAGGAGATTGCCCGAGTAGCGGCGTTGGCGAAGCCGACTACTCAATGCTTGGAGAAAACTTGCTTGCTCAGCCTCTGTCCGCTGATTCGCCGAGGCAACCTCTGAAATCGCGGAACCACCGCAGCTACGACCCGGGCAGTAGTAGTGGGACTCGAAAAGAAAGGTCCCCGCGCCAGCCCAACAATGACTCACACGGCAGCAAATCGAACCCAGCCTTGGGAAGCTTCTTGCCAGGCTTAGGACCAACCGCCCGTATTTCCGATGCAGTAGCACAGAACAGCGACGGTCGCAAGATGCTGTTTTCAAAGAGTTATAGCGATGGCTTTGGTGCCAGAAGTGGCGACATGCATAGCCATAATGGAAATTGCACAAACGGCAGTAATATGGGGGGTAATGGAAGTAGCAGCAGCAGCAGCAGCAGCAGCGATAGTGCTGGAGGGATGTTCGGTACCACAGCTAGGAAGGGCGCCGAGTTTCCAGCAGAAGCTCCTTTGTCCGCGAGCATGGAGCGCATCGTAGAACTGAGAAGAAGAAGGCATGAGGCGCAAGCAAACAACAACAACCACCACCATCACCACCACAATACTGTGGCTCCTATGCATCTTCACAGTAGTGCTACTGCAAGCACTAATGCTGCCAACATCAGCAATAATTACAACAATAACAGCAATAGAAATAGCAATGGGAATACCAGCAGCAACAGCATTACCACTGCCACCATGACGAGTACAGATACCACCTCTGCGGCTCCTTCAAGTGAAGGGCTTGTGGGCTTGTCTAACCTCGGCAACACCTGCTTCATGAACGCCGCGTTGCAGTGCCTCCTCGCGACCAAACCTTTGTTGGCGTACTTTGCTCCCGGGTCAGCCACCGCCACTGCAGTCATCAATCAGCACCCACCTCCACCAGTTACCCCGCGAAGAGGGGCACTCCGCAGTAGCAGTAGTAGCCGCTGCGATCCAGGCCGTGCGGGGGATGGCGTAGTGGCCGCAGCCTTTGGGCGCTTGGTGTCCGAAATGGCAAAGGAAGAAGCTTACGGCCACGTGGCCCCGCGAGAACTGAAAGCAGTGGTGGCGAGACAAGCGCCGTGGCTGGCGGGCTACCAACAGCAAGACTGCCAAGAATTCCTGCGCTTCTTGTTGGACGGTTTGTCGGAAGATTTGAAGCGAGCTCCTCGTGTGCCCATGGCAACAACAGCAACAACAGCAACAACAACAGCCACTCTTCCTTGTTCTTCTTCTTCTCCCGAACTTCACGACCCAGCAGATGGCTCCCCAGCTTCTTCTAACGATCCAGCAGGTAACGGCAACAACGTAAACATCGCTAATGGAAGCAATTCAGATTCGAATTCTCGTGCTGCCCGCCCAGCATTTACCGTAGAGGACGTGTTCGGCGGGCAGCTTCAAAGCAAGGTGCAGTGCACGGTGTGCGGTGCCGCCAGTACTTGCTTCGACCCTTTCCTCGACCTTTCGTTGCCCATTCCTGAACGAGAGGTGCCTGGGCAACAGGGGAGAAGAGGGCGCAGTGGAGGAGGAAGCGCGGTGTCGCTTGAAGCATGCCTTTCGGAGTTTTGCGCCACCGAAGAACTCACTGGTGTGAACTGCTCTACCTGCAACAAGAAGCAAACTTGCTTGAAGACGTTAACCATGCACACGTTACCACCGTATCTGGTGCTGCACCTCAAGCGTTTCGCGTACACCGTTCGAAGCCGGGAAAAACTCAATGCACCCGTGCGTTTTCCGATAAAAGGCCTGAACTTGGCTCCCTTCGTGACGCCGCCACCGTCGCCGAACAGGAATCGCTGCTTTAGCGACGGCGGCGATCACAGTGCCGCGAGCGACACTTCACCATCGCAAAAGCAGTCAATGCCAGAGGAAGCAAGATTGCGCGAAGATAAAGCAGTCGGAACAGCCGAGGCGGGAGAAGAAGGAGCAGCAGCTGTGCTCCCGCCTGTGCTATATGACTTGTACGGCGTGGCCAATCACATGGGAGCTTTGGGTGGGGGCCACTATACGGCCTCCTGCTTGCAGCGGGCACCACCACCTTCATCCTCTGCTGCTGCCGGTGAGGCCAACTCCCGCCTAGGCGCTACAGGCGGCGGTGGGCGTGGGGTAAACAAAGATAGCCATAGTGGGCCTGGTAGCACCACCACCACCACCACCACTAGCAGCAGCAGCAGCAGCAGCAGCAACGACGACGACGACGGCCGG
>Ga0307979_1000161_pt1 | contig 43719 bp, 43 predicted proteins | sample OrgLakmetage1058_FD_201833 | JGI IMG/M metagenome (GOLD analysis project Ga0307979, IMG submission 201833) | Saline water microbial communities from Organic Lake, Antarctica - #1058 | ecosystem: Environmental > Aquatic > Non-marine Saline and Alkaline > Saline | place: Antarctica: Organic Lake...
GCATGTCGGGATACACCCCGGGTGCGACCGCGTGATCGACCAGACGAAACATCTCCGTGGTCACGCCCTGTGACTCCATCAACGCTTGGCTTCTTCGCATCAACCCCTCTGTGTGGCTCAACTCCGGAGATTTCTTCAGCGTGCAATTCACGTAGAGGGCGGTGAGTTCAGAAAATTGACGGGGATTCATCTATCCAGACTAGGGAGTGACGCCAGAGCCGTCCACTTCTGGGGACGTCATTCAGCGAAAGCAGTGGTTTCTGGAGCTACCGGATCGGAAAATACTAAATTATTGCCAGAATCCTTGACTCTCAGCTCCTCGTCCTCGATGCGGAGCCCCGCCGCCAGGTCTATCGCCGACTCACGTCGTGACGGAGCAGCATCCACGGCGTCAGCGTCGATCTTCGCCCTCTAGGTCTCCCCCAGCACGAATGTGAACCCATCAACGCGATGGAAAAGTTCGGCCCGGTGGGGCACACGGTGGGCCGGACCGGAAGAGAACCCGTGACCGTCGGATGATGAGTTCGGTGCCGAGGTATGCGCTGGTGTTAGAGGGTGTTGGCTGACGTTGCAGATGCCCGTAAGCAGGTGAGGGTTGGCGTGGCTCTGGGGGTGATGTGCGACAAGCGGTGACGTGGAGTCAATCTGCGCCCATTGCGTCACCAATCAACGGCGCATTGTCACCATGTGAGTAAGACCAGAGGGCTGAATTGAGTCTGGCCCCCAACCGACTGGGCGTGGCCGCAGGACAGCTTTTTCAGCAGTTCCGCGCCGGCACCGAACTTATTCAGCAAACGCTGGGGTAGGTTTATCCCACAGAGCCGAAAGGAGCCCCTCATGGGTTTTGGAACAGCCGTTAAGTCGTTTTGGGCCAACTACGCCAACTTTAAAGGACGAGCTCGTCGATCCGAGTACTGGTTTATTTCGCTCTTTCTCTTTCTCACCAACCTGGCGGCAGCGATCATTGACTTTGTCCTACTGGGTAGTGACATTGATCGTTTTATCGCCAATGGGGGCGGGGGTATCGTCGGTCTTGTCTGGTTATTGGCCACAATCGTGCCCGCGCTATCCGTGCTGGTTCGACGACTTCACGACACCGGCAGAAGTGGGTGGTGGGCACTGATTGGGTTCGTTCCTCTCGTTGGCGGCATCGTCTTATTCGTCTTCAGTGTCTCCGATTCTCACCCCGGTGAGAACACCTACGGACCGTCACCGAAGGTCGGGGCAACGCAGTAGAGCTTCACAGCGATATTCACGGCTAAGCCTCCCTAGGTTTTAGATCCCGCAGTTCACGCTGAAAAGTGCACTGAAGAAAAACCCGCGGCGATTTTCGCAGAAACGGGACCTGAAACGGGGAGCAGGTCAGCAGACCACTTTTCAGTGCGGCAACATTTAAACCTGCTCAACACCCCTATCCAGAGGGATGTGACCGGGTAAGAGTCGCTGCTATGGGCCGAGCAAGAGTTGTGCCGCAAAGTAGTAGAGCGGAATCCCCACAATGATATTGAACGGGAACGTGACAGCCAATGACATGGTGAAATACCGACTCGGCCTGGCCTCAGGAATCGCGTAGCGCAACACTGCGGGCACCACGATGTAACTACCGCTGGCGGCAAGCACGGCAAGCAAGGTGGCGTCGCCAACACTAAAACCCAGTAGTGCGCTCATGCCCAATGCCAAAGCTGCCCCAACCAATGGGGCGACAAGGCCAAAGCCAATCAGGAACGGTCCAACATCGCGCACCTGACGCAATTGGCGAGCCACGAGTAGCCCCATGTCGAGCAAGAAGAACGCCAGCACTCCTTTGAAGAGATCAGTGACAAATGGCGCCATTGCTTCCCCGCCTGCAGCGCCACTAAAAGTTCCCACAACCATGCTGAGGATAAGCAACAAATGAGCGCCATCAGTAAAAGCTTCATGGAGCACGGCCCTAATGGAGAGTTTCTTTCGAGCAACTGGCTCACCGTCCGTGGTTGGCGTCTTCGTCACGTTTTCGTCGCCATTCGCCCCAACCATGTTCTCAACCTCCGCAGGCATTCGACTGCGGACATATGTTGCAAGGAGCACGGCCATGATAATTGCGGGGGACTCCATAACGACTAAGGCAACAGTCAGATACCCACCAGCCTCGTCACCTTGGCCAACGAGAAACTGTGCTGCAGTCACAAAGGTAACGGCGCTCACGGATCCGTACGTCGCCGCGATCGCCGCTGCATCAAAGTGATTGACCTTGCGGCGCAGAACGGGAAACAAAATGGCTGGCATGGCAACGGCCAGCAATAACGAAACTCCTACGACCTTGAGACCTTCACCGCTGAGACCCGTTTGACTCAGTGCTTGACCGCCCTTGAAGCCAATCGCCATCAACAGATAGAGCGACAGGAACTTTGTCACGGGGGCAGGAATTTCCAGGTTCGAACGAATCGTGCCAATTAACACCCCCACCACGAAAAAGAGAATTGCCGGATCCGTAAGATTGGTCAGTATGTTGCTATCCATGCGCTCACTCCTTGGTTGATGGGTGCACGCAAAACAATACAGGAAAAAAATCACAGGTATTACGCTTTGCCAAAATTGGGGAGTGTCACATGCTCGAGTTCTTGGCGTCTCGATTGGCGCGAAATACTTTTCCCTACGGAAATGGCAACGATTTCGGAGTTTTGGGCACATTTGACAGGGCTTTGTGTGCAGCTCACTGATTGCTCAGTCTTGCTTTGGCTAAGGGTTTTCGGTCATGGGGATCATCACCTGGTAGAGCGGACGTGACGTGGCCCCGTGACCGACCGATTATGAGTTCGATGCCGAGGTCTTAGGTGGTGTTGGAGGGTGTTGGCTTGCGTTGCTAATGGCAGCAAAAATGTGCACGAAGGCACCTCCAGCCTGAGGCGCGAGTGGGGTGAGAATCTTGGCCCCTGGATAGAGCTGTCTTAATATATGTTTACCGCTATATTTTTGATAGGATGCTCCCATGTCTAGAGCATCGACACTGATTCGTTCCGCGCGAAAAAGCCGTTCGCTGACCCAGGCCGATCTTTCCCAGAAAGCCCGGGTGTACCAGAGCAATATTTCGGCCATTGAAAGCGGTCGCGACCTCAGCGTGAGCACACTGGAAAAGTTGCTTGCGGCAACCGGATATGGACTGTTTGCTCTGCCGATCCGCACAGCAGATGTCACAGAAGCTGCGAGAGCTATTCGCGCGCAGTTGGGGAAGGGAAACACACAAGGAGCAATCAGAACTCTCATTCAGCTCAATGACAACCTGATAAGCGAACATGGCCTGCTTCGCGGTGTCCTTGGACTGAGCGAACCCGAATCAACGGGCTCGCCGGTGTGGGATGCGGCGCTCGCTGGCCTCGTTTCATGGCGACTGAGTGAGGAGAATATCCCCATCCCCACCTGGGTCGACAAGGATAGGTTCTTTCTCTCCCGCCCCCGTGGTCTCCGAATTGACCCCGCCGATCCCCTCCCTACCGCTTCGGACATCCCCCCTGAGTTCGCCAGGCGGGGCGTGCTCGTTTGGGAAGACACCTTTAAAAGCGTCTAGCTATGAAGCTCACCCTCACCCGCGCCGACCTGCTTGAGGCGCTCCAGGAACTCATCCAGGAACTTCGAGCCCACCGTCACACCGGGGAAATCCGCATCGTGGGAGGCGCGGCGCTCGCTCTGTCGTACTTCGAACGAGACGTCACGCAAGACATCGACGTACTCACCGTGCGAGGAGGCAATAATGAGGCTGTTGCCGACGCAGCACGAGCCGTCGCCGGCCGTCTCAACCTGACAGAAGAGTGGTTGAACTTCGAAGTCACCAGGGTTGACGCGCTCCCCACGCTGGGAAGAGACGTGGAATGGCACACGATCTACACCTCACCAGACATAACAATCCATGTGGCCTCGGCAGAGACCCTCCTCGCGATGAAACTGCGCGCAAATCGTCCGGGGCGAGATGTTGCCGATATTAGGGCACTCCTGTCCGTGTGTACCATCGCTCACATCGAGGACGCGGCCACGCTCTATGAGTCTTTTTACCCAGGCGACGTATTACCTAATCGAGCGATTCAGATCCTCACCAGTATTTTCGCTGAAGGCGCCTTGGCCCCCGTCACTGCACCTTCGGACCCGCTGTTTCCACAGGCATAACTGTTCCTCACCGAACCGGGGCAAAACTCTGCCCGACATCGTCACCCGACAGTGGCTCTCTTGCTTTTAGCCCCGAAGTGCGCATTTCTGTATTTCGATCCAGAGAATCACCCGAAATGATGCGGACTTTCGAGTAGGGCGGACGGGACTTGAACCCGTGACCGACGGATTATGAGTCCGCTGCTCTAACCAGCTGAGCTACCGCCCCGTGAGAAGGACCCGTGATTTCCCACGGGTGTAAGGGTATCAGCCAGACGGGACCGAACTTTGTCCTTGTACCTCGCTGTACTCGATAATGACGTTGGTAACACTCGGCTGAGTGGTGGTGTGCCCAGGCAGGCCGTGTGTGGTCGATCGTAGTTGGCGTGGTCTAGCCCAGGTGCGAGGGCTTTAGTTTCCTCGCTTTTTGCGGGGAATACCCGGCGGTATGGCCACCCTTCCTGCCTGGTTCGGAATGCTGAGCCTTTGGTTGACCCGTTTCCTTATGCCGCGAGTGCCTCGGTGTGGTCCACGCTGCCCTCGAACTCGATGGGGGTCAATTTCCCGAGCCGGCGTTGACGACGACGAGACCTCGCCCGAATACCTTCTGAAGCTCATCGGCGGCGAGCGAGATCTCAGACTGCATCGCGGTGCAATGCACAACGCTGCGTGCTCAATCAAGCGGGGCTTCAACAAGAGAGCCCGCGCCCACGACGGTATTGTGCGTCAGGCGCTATGGCTGGTGAAATGTCAGGGTAAAGGCGACGCGATGATGCTCTCGAGGTGCCACGCCTTGGCCACGATGCGCCAGCCGTCGGGGCCGTCAACGAACGACAGCTGATCGACGAAGATGCTGTCGAGCACCCGCAGGCGCACGCGAACCATCGCGGCAGTATCGCTCAGCCAGTCAACGACGATGATCTCGTCGTCGCGGTCTTGACCCACAGATGCCGGAGAGGGGCGATTCGCCACGACCTCACGCCAGGCGGGGTAGGGGTCGACGGTGATGGTGCCTTCGTCACCGTCGAAGAGCGAGCTTGCCGGGTGGAAGACGCTGTCAAGCAGCTCAACATCGCAGGTGTGCAGCGCGCGGAAATAGACGTCAACGGCACCGAGAAGTTCTGCAGATCGGGGCATACTGAATCTTACCTGCGCTGCGGCACCCTCTCGTCGCGGGCGTTGCCTCAGAAGAAACCTCCACGTGGCCTCTCCGTTGCCTCAGATGAAAACTTCCGCTTCGGCGTGGTTTCAGAGGATCGGCGACGGGTGTGGGTGACGCCCGTTTCTATGAAGCTCACAATGAAACAGCCGCAGGCTGTGACGAAGAAGAAAGCACTCTCGCATCGGGGTGCTGACCGTGCGGGCAAATCCCGAATTCTGGACGAGCTGGTTGAGTTGAGCGAGTGGCATCGCGACTATGCCAGAGCGGCGCCGGGGGATGCGTTGACACTGAAGATCGTGAAGCCGAGGCGTGGCCGTGCGCCTGGGCCCCCCGAAGCGAAACACCGACAATGGGCCCAGTCGCGAGGCTCTGTCCCAGATTTGCACCGGACCCGCTGGTGCTGGCGAGCGCGACAATCCGTGCAACAGACATTTCGGTCAGTGCGCGGTCTTCTTTTTGCGCTGGAAATCAACAAGACGAAAAAGGGGATCAAAACTTTTCTGAAAACCTGAGGGGAGATTCGAAAATCAACCCGAAACAAGTGCCGCTGGAGTGTTGTGAGTCCGCTTAGCTAACCAGCTGAGCTACCGCCCGACGCAGAGAAGCCGTGATTCCTCACGGACGCCAGGCCATTAACCAGACGGAGCAACTCTTGGGTCAAATGTGCGTAGGGCGCGCATACCTTGAGACAGTTGTCGGCACCTAGAGGTTGGTCGACAAAAAGAGGAAAGCAAAGAAAATGGCCATGTGGAGGCCTCCCTGGAACAAGGTCACCCTGTTGGAGGCAACGGTCACGGTGCTCACCACAAGGGTGAGGAGGAACAGCACGATGTCGACATCTCGCAGACCAAGCTCCAATTCGATATCGAGCACGAGCGAGACCACAACGAGCGCGGGGATGGTCAGACCAATGCTTGCAAGCGCCGACCCGTAACCGATGTTGAAACCGGATTGAAGGTGGCCTCGACGGGCCAGGCGGAATGCTGTTGCGCCTTCTGGCAGCAACACGACCAGCGCGATAAGTACCGCAACGAAGGTGAGCGGCAGCCCCGCGCCGGTGACGACGTCTTCGATGGAGGGCGCGAGAACCTGGGCTAAACCAATAATGACGATCAGGGTGACAACGAGAAAGATGATGCTCTGAACAAACTTTCCCTGTGTGGGCACGACGCGAAGTGATTCGGTGGGCGGACTGGATGGGTCTTCAAAGTGCTCACGATGTCGAACGGTGAGGATATACAAAAAGAGGCAGTACACGCCAAGGGAGGCAACCCCGACGAACAACAGTTTCGGGGTGGTAAAGGTCGGGCCGATGGACCCATCGGAAAATGTGGGAACAACAAGGCTGAGGGTGGCAATCGTGGCGATCGCCCCGAGCGCCGCACCACTTCCCTCGCTGTTGAATGAAGATGTCGATGACCTAAGGGTTGCCGCAATCACGGAAAGCCCAATAATGCCGTTGGTGGTAATCATCACAGCCGCAAACACCGTATCCCGGCCGAGGCTAGCAGCGGCTTCCCCGGATTCGACCATGATCGACACGATTAGGGTGACCTCGATGATCGTCACCGCAACGGCCAAAATAATGGCGCCGAGCACTCTCCCCACAAAAGCAGCGATCACTTCGACGTGGTAGACCGCCGAGACCACTCCCCCTATCAGCACAAGACTGAGCGCGATCACACCGACAACCCCGGGGGGATTAGCCCAAAACAACACCAGCAAAACGCTCGCAACGATGGGGCCGGCTGAGTGAATCAGTGGGGCCATGCGAGCAAGCGTCATAAACTCGATGATACCGAGGGCCTGGTGGATGTTTAGCGGGAAAGGCTTGTTTGTGGGGGTTTTCCCCCACACCCCTGTCAGCCTCCGTTTTTCCCCAAGCCGCAGCGCATCGTGCCAGGGGATGACGCCATCGCCACTTGGACTGTGCCCGGTCAATGAGCGGTTTGGTGCCCGGGGGCTTGACAGGTGTTCGGTCTTTATGGTGGTCATTGGCTGTCGTGGTCGGCACTCTCGCCATAAAAATAGTGTGGTCTGGGGTGAGAACCCGGTGGCGTTTCGCCCGGTCTCTTCCCGCGAGCGCGATAGCAACCATCGTTGTGTCTGTCGGTGTTGCACTCGCGCACCTCCCCGTTGCCACTATCGGAGAGTTGCCTTTAGCCTCTGCTTTGAGCTTTGACCTCGAATGGGCTGGCCTGGCATGGGCACCCCTGATCTGGGCAGGCCTGATTGTTGCCGTTCTGGCTGCCGTTGAGTCCCTCCTCTCCGCGCGAGTAGGAGACGCCATGGTCCATCGCAGGGATGGAGACATCGTCTCCGCCTACTCCCCCAACCGCGAACTATTGGGCCAAGGTATGGCAACCCTTGCCTCAGCTATTGCCGGTGGGATGCCAGCGACTGGTGCGATTGCCCGCACCGGGGTGAATGTGAACGCTGGGGCCCGAACCCGAGTGGCAGCCGTGATGCACTCTGTGGCCCTTCTGTTGTTTGTAACACTGTTACCCACCGTCATTGGCCACATACCCCTGGCTGTTCTCGCCGGGGTGCTGTTGGGAACATCGTGGCGCATAGCCAATCCGGGAAGCATTCGCGAATCGCTCCACACGGTGTGGCCCGACAGGCTGAGCTTCGTTGTGACCGCCCTTGGCGTGGTTGCTCTTGACCTCATCTGGGGAATTGTCCTGGGTCTGATTGTGCACGCGCTGGCTACGTACGCTGAATCGAGAAGAACGGCACGCCATTAGCCACTCGCGCTCATGCGAAAGACGTCCGCGGGACTGTCTCGGGGCGGTGGCGCCTCCTTCGCAGAGAGATTTGTGAGGCTCTGAAACGCTCAGTGTGAACTCAGGCTTCTTCCCCAGCTTCACAGCGGAGCACTGCTAGCGTTGGGAAATCTAGAGTTCGCGTGGCGGACTCTCCCAGGTTGGGAAGCCACGAGCTGGAGACCACACACCACTATGACTTCTGTTTTTGACACGGCAACACTCCCCCGCCCCCACGCCTACACCTCCGAATTCGCCGAACTATTGGGACGCATCAAGTCCCACAAGTTGCTCGATCGCGCCGTGGGTTTTTACATCACCGTGATTGTGGTCCTGAGTGTGGCTTTGCTTGGCACCCTGACGGCAATGTTTTTTATTGGTGACTCTTGGGCCCAACTTGCACTGGCTCCGGTAATAGCGATCATCATGACCCAATTCTCTTTTGTCACCCACGAAGCGGCGCACCGCCAGGTGTTTAGCTCCGGAAAAGCCAACGACAACACCGCCCGCATCCTTGCTAACGGTGTTGTCGGCATCAGCTATGCCTGGTGGATGTCCAAACACACCAAGCACCACGCCAACCCCAACACGGTGGGCAAAGATCCCGACATTGCTGGTGAGGTTGTTAACTTCCGTCCAGAGGACGCAGCGAAGACCACGGGTGTGATTCGAGCTTTTGTGAAATACCAGGGATGGTTGTTTTTCCCCATCCTCACCCTGGAGGGCCTGAACCTTCATGTGCAGGCATTCCGGCGCGTTCTGGGAAAAGACCCCGTCAAGAACCGTGGCTCCGAACTCACCCTTCTTCTTATTAGAAACCTCGGTTACCCCATCATCCTGCTCGCCCTCATGCCCTGGTATATCGCTCTCGTGTTCCTCGTGATCCACATGGCTCTCTTCGGTGTCTACATGGGAGCGTCGTTTGCCCCCAACCACAAAGGGATGCCTCAGATTCCCGCGGGTGTCAAGGTCGATTTCTTGCGACGCCAAGTGTTGACCAGTCGTAACATTCGTGGTGGCGTGTTTATGAACCACTTCATGGGCGGACTCAACTACCAGGTGGAACATCATCTTTTCCCCAGCATGGCGCGCCCCAAACTGCAAAAAGCAGCCCGGCTCGTGCGGGAGTTCTGCACAGAAAAGAAGATCGCCTACACCGAAGCAGGCCTTTTTGAGTCTTACGGAATTGTTGTGCGCTACCTCAACGAGGTAGGCCTCGCAGCGAGGGACCCCTTCGATTGCCCCGCATTGGGCACAGTCGGTCGCTAGCAAATACGTGCGTTGATGGTGTGGCCGGCAACGCCGGCCACACCATCGTCATTTCGGGTCCTCCCCGAGCGCCTTGCCCCCGCTGATATCTCTAGGGGTCACTACTCCCCTTGCCCGCCGCATGGGGACCTCAGCATTTCCTGAGTTGGTAAACACGGGATGTAGTGAGCACTGCGCTGGTATGGGGAAACCCCAAGAAACCCTGAAGCCCTGAAGCCCTTGGCAGTGAGTTGGTTGCCCTCAGGAGCTCCACCGGTGCTGCGAAGCAGCGACGGGGAGCCCTGCGGGCTTGCGCAGGGCACCGGGCGCGGTGCCACCAAGCCCCTGACACACCTGCGCACGCCACAAGGTGGGGCACCGCGTCACGAGCCCCAATGATTGCTAAAGGAGGTTCGGGATTTTCTGTTCTTCTGCCACATTGGCGCGGCGGAACCAGAAAGTGACCAGTGTGGACACAATCACGATGAATAGCGAATAAAGGGCTGGGATAATCAAGATCAGGCCCAGGTCTGGGTGATCTTCGAAGGTGAGCAAGACAATCGCCAGAGCCAAAGGACCGTTTTGAATTCCTGTCTCCAGCGCGATTGTTCGAGCGTTCATGGGGTGGACTCGGATAGCGCGGGCAAGGAGATATGCAATGAAGATGCCAAAGAGGCCAAGGCCTACCGCAACCACATAGGTCTGCCAGGGGGTGTCCGAGAGCAGAACCCAGTTTCTGGGCACCCACGTTGCCATCAAGAAGACGATGAAGAACAGTCCGAAGAATCCCCCCAGAAGCTCCATCACCGCACCAATGTTGGCGCTGTATCGGCGAATAATCATGCCACCGATGACGGGCAACAACAGCAGAACCAGCGTCACCACAATATTGGTGATGGGAATTTGGAGTTCGCTCTCATCGGGAAAGAGCGCCCGGCCATACAGGAACAGGACCGCAGGGGTCATCAGGATGGCCCAGAGAGTGGAGTTGGTCGTCATAATGACGCTGAGCGCGAGGTTCCCCTTCGAGAAATAGGTAAATACGTTGGAGGTTGTTCCTGCTGGAACGCTTCCCATCAGAAGCGCACCGAGCGCCACGGGCGCCGCGTATTCTCTGGGCAGCTGGAAGAGGAACCCAATGACGAGCAAATATGCCAGCAGTGGCATGATGCCAAACTGTGTCACCCAGCCAATGATGAGACCCCACGGACGCCGAATAGCGAGCCGGAAATCCCGGGGAGTAAGTCCCGCGCCCAAGCCAAACATGATGACGAAGACCAGACCCACCAAAAGGTTTTGTTCAAACGGTGTCACCACATCTTGGGGTGACACTTCCGTCTGCATCAAAGTAATCAGCGGTGCGGGAATCATGCTTGGCCCTTCGTCGTTGAATCTGCCAGTACCTGTGCACGTAATTCTCTACGCAAAATCTTGCCAATGGGGCTTTTCGGGATATCGTCCACAAACGTCACGCTTTGCGGTGCTTTGTAGGCAGCGAGGTGCTCTTTGCAATATGCGATGATGCTGGCCTCCGTAGGGGGAGGGGTAGAGGCGACAACGAAGGCGCGCACCTTCTCGCCGGTTCTCTCATCCGGGACCCCAATCACACCCACCTCGAGTACACCAGCAACGGCACCAATTTGTTCTTCCACCTCGTTGGGGTACACGTTAAAGCCGCTGACAAGAATCATGTCTTTCTTGCGATCCACAATGGTGAAATATCCATCGGAGTCCATTCGGGCGATATCTCCGGTGTAGAGCCACCCATCTTTGAGTGTCTCCGCTGTTTCGTCCTCTCTTTGCCAGTACCCGAGCATGATCTGTGGCCCTCGGGCGACAAGCTCACCGGCTTCGCCAACAGGGAGAGTGGCGCCTGAATCATCCACACACCGGACCTCGGTGGAGGGAACAGGGATGCCAATCGTGCCATCTTTACCCATGCCGCCCAGCGGGTTGAATGTCAGCACGGGAGACGACTCGGTCAAGCCATAGCCTTCAACAATTGGCGTGCCGGTAACTTCACGCCAGCGGGACGCCACAGATTCGTGCAGAGCCATTCCTCCGGCCGCGGAGGCCACCAAATGCTTGGGTGGACTATCGGTGAACCACCTCTCGTTCAACAACGCGTTGAACAGTGTGTTCACACCGGAAAGCCACGTGACCTTGTAGTTTTCGAGCACCCTTTTCAAGTTACTGGGTGGTCGCGGAGTGGGAACAAGAATGTTGCGTGCACCAATGTGGTAAAAACCCAGCAAATTCACCGTGAAAGCGAAGATGTGATAGAGCGGCAGCGCTGTGACCACAATCTCTTTACCAGGGCGCATGTAAACCCCACACATTGAAATCATCTGAAGGGTGTTAAACACGAGGTTGCCGTGAGAAAGCATTGCGCCCTTAGATACGCCCGTGGTCCCACCGGTGTATTGCAACGCCGCAACCGTGTCATGGCCCACACCGGTCAGGTAACCCTCGGCAGCCTTCACGCTCTTGGCTGCCCTACCTTGGGCCAATACTTTGCGAAAAGCTTCATGCTCGACCGTAATTTTTGGCAGCGAACGAGTCCACAATTTCTGAACCAGCCGTATCACTCCGGCAATAACGGGGGGAAAGAATTCAGAAATCTTTACCGCAATGACCGTCTCGATACTCGTCTTTGCGAGCACATCGGGAAGGCGATTCGCAAACATGTCGATCACCACAAGAGCTTTCGCCCCGGAGTCAGCGAACTGGTAGGCCATCTCGGGAGCCGTATAGAGGGGGTTGGTGTTGACCAACACACACCCCGCTTTCATGACCCCAAAGGCCACAATGGGGTAGCTCAGACAGTTGGGCATCTGGACAGCAACCCGGTCACCCTGGGCAAGACCCACCACTTCGCGCAGATAGGCCGCAAAATCGTCGGAGAGCTCGTCCACTTGAGCGTAGGTGAGCGACCCGTTCATCCCGTTTGGCATGCACTGGGTGAACGCAACGGTCTTTGCATACTCTGTACTTGACGCCTTCACAAGCGCTGGCAGGTGAGCAAAAGCAGGTGGAGCCAAATCGGGGTCAACGCCACTTGAGTAGTGACTAAGCCAGGGGCGTGTGGTCATGTTTGCTCTTCCGCCGAGGGGGACACCGAACGGTTATCACCGCCGGTGGTGTTGGTTTTCAGAATACTATCCTTGGTGGTCGCTGAACAGAAAAATTCACAGCTAAGCCCCAATTCGGGTGCCGGCGTCGCGACAGTGTGGCTCGCCAGACCCCCATGATTCCGGGGAAGCCCTCAAAATGGTGAACTTCACAGTCGGACGCCAAGAGGTTGTCGTCGTCATTGGCCCCTCTGGCTCCGGAAAATCCGCCCTGATTCGGTGCATCAACCGGTTGGAAGGACACGGTGATGGTCGACTCTTTGTTGATGGCGCCGGGCTCTCACCAGATATTCGCAACATCCAAGAAATTTGAAAACAAACCGGGATGGTGTCACACAACCTCAGCATCTTGACCAATGTTGCCATGGGTCCACAGCAGGTCAGACGGATGCCTCAAGCAGCAGCGGGTTGCCATCGCGAGGGCTCTCGCGATGAAACCCACAGTGATGCTCTTTGATGAGCCCACCTCCGCGCTGGACCCCGAAATGATCAACGAAGTTCTCGATGTCATCAAAGAGCTCGCCCGCGACGGTATGACGATGGTCGTGGTCACCCACGAAATGGGCTTCGCCCGTGAGGTGGCAGACCGGGTCGTCTTCATGGCCGACGGCGAAATTGTGGAGGTGAGGACACCCGAACAACTGTTTGACCACTCGAAGGAAAAACGCACCAAACAGTTCCTCTCCCAAATTCTCTAAAGCTCTCCGCGGTCACCACGCCAAACAGACGCCCCTAGACTTAAATCCTCATACGAAACAGGGGGGTGCAATGGACGTTCTCTGGTCCTTTGGCTTAGCTGCCCTCGTCGCTCTTGGCATTGCGATTGTTCTTCTCTTCTCTCTCTGGCTTTCGGTCAAAATTCTTCGCAAAAAATACGTGTGGCTCGCCTCTGCCTATGAAGATATTCGACCACGCATCCGGTTTTTCGTGCTCACCCTGGCTCTACTGATCAGTCTCTCGGTGGTCGACCTGGGGAATGGCACCGCGTGGGTTCTGGTCACCCAAGTCTTGACGGTCTTGCTCATTCTTTCCGGCGGTTTTCTGGTTCAGGCCAGCGTGAATTTTGCTGTTCTTCGCGTCATTGACCGGTTTGATGCTGGCGATCAAACCAACGCGGAAACGCGAAGGATTTCCACGCAGCTCCGGCTCATTCGCCGCTTGGCTAACGTCACCATCGGTGTTCTTGCCGTGGGCTTTGCGCTGTTTACTTTCCCCGAAGTTCAAGCCGTGGGAGCGGGAGTGTTGGCCTCTGCCGGTGTGTTGGGGGTGGTGGGCGGGTTGGCAGCCCAATCGGTGCTCGGCAATCTGTTTGCCGGAATCCAGCTGGCTTTTAGCAATGCGATTCGGGTGGGCGACGTTGTGGTCGTGGACGAAGAGTGGGGCACCGTGGGTGAGATCACCCTGTCCTACGTCGTCATCTACATTTGGGATGAGAGACGATTGATTGTGCCCTCCACGCACTTCACCAGCAAATCTTTTGAAATGTGGACCAGGCAGTCCTCCAAACTTCTTGGCACCGTGTTTATGGACGTCGACTGGCGCGTTCCCCTTGACGCGATGCGCGAAGAGTTTCAGAGCTTTCTCGCCACCAACCCGCTCTATGACGGTCGCGCCTCCGGGGTGTCCGTGACCGGTGCCGTCGGCGGTTACGTGCAGGTGCGGTTTCTGATCTCTGCCGATGATTCCTCTAATCAATGGGATTTGCGCTGCGAAGTACGCGAACACATGGTCACCTGGCTTCAAGAACACCACCCCATGGCTCTCCCTGTCACACGGGTCACCCTGAACTCCCTGGACTCCCTGGACTCCCTGGACGCCCCAGCTCCCCCTAAAAACCGGTGAGTGTTCGACCGATTCGGATTTCTGGTGACCCCGTTCTTCATCACCGGGCTCTGCCGGTAATGACGTGGGATGCACCACTGCACGAACTTGTCGATGACCTCGTTGACACGATGAGGGAAGCGCCAGGTGTGGGCCTTGCGGCACCCCAAATTGGTGTTCCCCTGCAGGTGTTCGTGTGGGGGTGGGAAGACACCCTCGGGGTACTGCACGAGGGCGCCATCATCAACCCCACCCTCCAGAGCGATCCGCTCCCCCGGCGCGCGCTCGATTCAGACGCCGAGGTGGAGGGCTGCCTATCACTGCCCGATCTTCGCTACCCGCTTCGCCGTGCCGATCGGGTCGCCCTCGCGGGATTCGACTGCGACCAGAAACCGGTGAAGATCGAAGCAGAGGGTTGGCTCGCACGTATTTTCCAACACGAATGGGATCATCTTCAGGGGTTGCTCTATGTGGACAGGCTTCCGTTTCGCACACGTCTCGGGGCCCGAAGAGACACCCGCAGAGAGGGGTGGGGCGAACCCGGACATTCCTGGCTCCCAGGAGTAGATGACTTTGAGGCCTCAGACCATGACACCGAAGAAGCGTAAGCCGGCGGCAACGACCCCCGCTGCGACCAACACCAGCAAGAATGGTGCCCTCAGATACAGCAGGATTGCTGCCACGCCAATCGCTGGAACCCGCGCATCCAGCACGATTTCCCCACCCTCCTGCACCGCTTGAGACACGACCAGAGAAGCCAGCAGTGCGACCGTCACCAGTGCTGCAACCCGGGAGAGGAAGGCGCCTTCCACAAAACGCTGAGGGATGACATATCCCGCGTTTTTTAGTGCCCACACCAGCAGCGAGGCAACAATGACCCCCACCCAGATCGTCACCGTTGCCCACTTTCGCCAGGTTCTGGGCGGTGGGGCGCCACACGGTGGCGGTATATTCCCGCCGCAATCCCCACCCCTGCCGCACACAGCACGGGAATCCCGGGAGGAACATGGGGCAGGAGCACGACCGTCACCACCGAGGCGGCAATAGCCACGATGACCGGTTCCAGAGATTTGAGTCTGGGCCACAGCAAAGCCAAGAATGCTGCAGCAGCGATAGCGTCAAGACCCCACGTCTTCACATCACCCAGGGCGTCACCGGCCAGCGCGCCCACCAGGGTCGACAGGTTCCAGCCGACATACAACGACAGGGCGGTAGCCCAAAAGCCGTGCTGGGCGGCCTGTCGGCCGCTTTGGGCGATGGATACCGCCGTGCTTTCATCCACGGTGAGTTGGGCTGCCACCAGGCGTCGAAACAGCCCTCGTCCCACAATGGGCGACATTGTCAAGGCGTAGAGCCCGTTGCGCGCACCCAAGAGGCCAGCGGAGGCTATTGCCGCGCCCACCGCCGCAACACCACCGGTGGCCACAATGCCAATAAAGGCAAACTGGGAGGCGCCAGAGAACATGAGCAAGCTCAACACCATCGTTTGCCCCACCGAAAAACCCAGGGCAACAGACAAAGCTCCAAAGGACACCCCGTAGAGAGAGACCGCCAAGGCCACCTGGAAACCCTGCGCTCGTGCGGCGCGCAGGCTGGGCGCCCCGAATGCCTCAGACACCCTCTGGCCCCTCAACACCTCGCAACTCAACACCGTGGATGCCGTTGTGAAATTTGAGCGTAGGGAAGGCAGCGGACACGTTGAAGCCGACACCGGGAACGCGGTGGGCGGAGAAAACCCCACCGAACGATTCAGTCCGGTTTTTCATATCTTTCATTCCGCGCCCCTGGAGCATCTCCACCAGCGCTACCTGATCATCGGCCACGGTATAGGCGGGGGAATCCTCTGAGGCAAACCGTCGCTGCGCTCGAACACCGTCATCATCGAGGCGAAGGTGTAACCCTTGGGCACTCCAGCTCAAACTCACCTTGACGGTGGTGCCGGGGCCCCCGTGGGCACGACTGTTATTGAGGCCCTCCTGCACAATGCGATAGATTGCCAGCTCGGCGCTTGGAACGAGGGGGAAGGGCGCCCCTGTCTCCTCAAAAATGACTGTGATTCCTGACTCATTCATCGCCTCAAAAAGATCGTGAATGGAAATAAGGCTTGGCCTATCCGAGGCCTGTTCAACCCCGCCGCGTGAAGCATTGACCACCCGGCGAATGTCGTTCAGTGTTGCTCTGGCCGAATCAGCAATGGCAGCCGCCGCACGTGAGGCCACCTGCGGGTCTGACACGGCCGTAAATGTGGCGCCCTCCGCTTGAGAAATCATGCCTGTCAGGCTGGCGGCGGCAGCATCGTGAACGTCGGCAATCATCCGCATCCGATCCGACTGTTCGGCAAGACGGATTTCGAGATCACTTTTCTCCAGGAATGCCTGGACACTCTGATCTGCAGACACGTGCGACGGTGTGCGTGTTCCCCCAGAGCGTCCTCGCCACAGCACAACCAGACCCACCAGGGCCCCCACAAGCAGGGCGGCAAGTACGGGGCTCAGCCACAGAGCCTGCTGCGTCAGAAAGTCCGACATGCGCCCCTCGGCTCGTGATGGTGGATTCGTGGAACCCCATATGGGAGTGTCCCTCTGTGGCTCCCCGACTTGGACTTGAACCAAGAACCTACCGGTTAACAGCCGGTCGCTCTGCCAATTGAGCTATCGAGGAATACAACGCTAAGAGACGATGCTACCAGAGCATTCCCGGCCGCTTTCAAACCGGGAGACCTAGTAACCTGCCGACGCGTCGACCACACCCACCAAGGAGGTCACCGAGACAAAAGCTTCGACGTTTGTCCGAATTCGTGCGGCCAAGAGCGGCCTGGTCATCTCCGGAGTGTCGGCCGAATGCGAGGTAATCACGGCTCTTTTTTCCTGCCACAACCCATGCTCCGGGGAGAAAGGTTCCGGATCCATCACATCCAACCCCGCACCAAAGAGCGTGCCACGCTGAAGAGAATCCAGCACGGCATCAGCATCCACCAGTGATCCCCGGGCAATGTTGACAAGTACCGCGTGATCGGGCATCACGGCAAGCTGGGCGGCACCCACCATGTGGCGGGTGCCCGGCGTAGCAGCAGCTGCCACGATGACTGCGTCAGCGGATTCCAGAACTCGATGAAGATCTGCGTGACCGACGGTCAGATGGGCACCTGCAACAGCGCCTTCACCGCGTCTGACCACCGTGATGCGTGGGCGAAACGGAGCAACAAGCTCGATAAATGTCTGGGCGACTCCCCCCGCGCCGAGAATAACGATGTGGCGCCCAAACACGGAGATTCCCGTGCGCTTGGCTTGCCAGTGGGCCTCTCGCGCTTTACGAGGAAGCTCGCGCATACAGGCCAGCAGCAAAGCAAGTGCATGTTCAGCAACAGGCTCGGAATATGCCCCTTTCGCCGAGGTCACTACAAGGCGTGACTTCTCTGGTTGGGCGGCAAGACCGGCTAACACGGCAGAAAAGGCATCAACCCCGGCCCACGGCAACTGCAGCCACTCGAGGGCGGGGTGCGCATCAAGAATCACCTGTAATTCATCAGCTCTTTTTTCACTCAGCCAGATCAACCCTCGGGTCTCGGGGCCCAGGTCCACCAGGGTGCCGCCACCGTCTTTCACCGCCTGGGTAAACAACTCGGTAGCTTCCGGTGCCACGCTGATTGGCCCGGGCGCAAGCACCCGGTGGCTACCGTGCACAGGTACCACTTCCCGGTGTTGCTGTGACATCTACTCCCCCCTCAATTCACGACGTTCTCGCTCGATAGCCACCAACGACTCCTGCAGTGTGCGATAGGTGTCAGGGTCATGGGTGGGATCACTGCGTTGCAAAACACTCAGTAACTCGGCTTTCTTGCGCAGCAGTTCCCGATCCAGCAACGACGAGGTCACTCCTTGGCAGTAGCGCTCTGCCTGATTCTCTTTCACCGGCAGGGGTGCAACAGCGAGCTGTCCGACCAGTGCCGACAGCGCTTGAGGGATCTCTTCCCCCACTGTGACCACCCACTGCCCCGTCGCGTAATGCTCAAAGGCCGACAGCATCGCATCCCGCACCAGCGCCAGTGCGGCGTGGGAAAACTGGGTCGCCAACACTGCGCTGGCGCGCTCGTGAGACACGACATCGGGGTGTTGGAGTAGCACCATGAGGCCATCGCGTTCCAGTGCGGTGACCGGATCTTTCGAGAGCGACGAGAGTTGATAGGGCGCCTCCTCGCTCGAGGAAGCCTCAGGCGGTGGCGAGGCCTTCGATGGTGCGCTGGTGCCCTGGCGAATTTCCCTGGCAACATCTTCGGTGTTCATCCCCAGCCACCCCGCTAATTCGCGAGCATAACCATCGCGAATCACCCGGTCGCGAATTTTTGAGACAATCGGCGCAGTCGATCGGAGGGCCTGACCCCGGCCCTCCACGGTGTTCAAATCAACCTGTTTCATGGCCTGCTTAATCATGAACTCATACATGGGACGTTTGGTGGCAATGACGTTGCGAAGGGCCTCATCGCCGCGCTTGATGCGCACATCACACGGGTCGAGACCTTCGGGTGGAACCGCAACAAAGGTTTGCGCCGCAAACCGCGATTCTTCAGCAAAAGCACGAGAAGCGGCTTTTTGCCCGGCCTCGTCAGGATCAAAGGTGAACACCACTTCACCCCTCGCAGCTTGGGCAGGGTCATCAGAGTCCCCCAACACTCGGCGCACCACCGTGACGTGGTCGGAGCCAAACGCCGTCCCACAGGTGGCAATGGCCGTGGTGATGCCGGCAAGATGACAGGCCATCACATCGGTGTAACCCTCGACGATGACGACTTGCCGGGAGCGGGCGATGTCCCGTTTGGCCACATCAAGCCCATAGAGCACCCGGGATTTGTGGTACACCGGGGTTTCTGGTGTGTTGAGATATTTGGGGCCCTGATCGTCTTCTCGAAGCTTCCTCGCCCCAAACCCGATGGTTTGGCCGGTCACATCGCGGATTGGCCACACCAGGCGTCCCCTGAACCGGTCATACGATCCGCGATCTCCTTGAGAGAGCAGACCTGCCTCTAACAGCTCAGCGATGGTGAAGCCCTGCGCGGTGAGATGTTTACTCAAGGCATCAAAGGATTGGGGCGCATAGCCCACACCAAACTTTTCGGCAGCCAGTGCATCAAAACCTCGCTCGCCCAAGAACGCTCGCCCCAGTTCCGCACCGGGGGTGAGCAGTTGCTCGCGAAAAAAATTTTCTGCTGCCCCGTTGGCCAAAAGAAGCCGGGCGCGATTGCTGGTGTCAGCAGCCTGGCCACCCTCCTCATAGTGCAGCGGGTAACCCAGTTTGCCGGCGAGGCGCTCGATAGATTCTTGAAAACTCATGTGGTCCATCTTTTGTAAGAAAGTGAACACGTCTCCCCCCTCACCGCAGCCAAAGCAATGGTAAAAACCTGCTTGAGGGCGAACGTGGAAACTAGGGCTTCGCTCATCATGGAAAGGGCACAGGCCTTTCATGGAGCCAACACCGGCAGATTTGAGCGTGACATAGTCACCGACCACGTCCGCAATGTTGATGCGGGCGCGGACTTCGTCAATGTCGCTGCGCTTAATTTTCCCCGCCACAGCCACAGTCTAGTTAGGCTTCTCTGAGCCCCTCGAGCTCTGGGGGAACTGTGGAGAACTAGGCGAAACCAAGGCGTTCGTAGGCCACCATGGCCGACTGATCCGTCATAGAGGCCACCTGATCAACGATCACGCGGCGCTTCTGGTTCTCCGTCGTGGCGTGCGAAAAATCGGCTGCAAAAATTGGGTCTAAATGAGTTGGCTCTTCCCACAGCGCATCGGCAAGCGCTTTCACGACTCCACGCTGGTGGAGATAGAGGGGCTGCCTGGCCGTGTGAGACATGACGTGAACCGCGACAATGCCTTTCAAGAGTGCTATTTCGTCGTGTGTGGCCGGAGGAACCTCAAGCGAGGCTACCGCTCCGGCATCAGCCATCACCGCCTCGGACGCAAAACGACCAATCAGCGTACTGGTGAGGTTTTTGAGCATCGCTAAGTGCGCCCTGTCAGACTGAAAGCTTCGCACCCACGCGCTCAGACTTTCTAGGCGTTGCCAAGCCTCCCCCAGTCGGTCTTTGGAGGTATCTCCCACCCAGTGGGCCATTTCACCCAGCACGTCATCTCTGCTGGCATCGGGGCCCAGGCTCTCCGGGTTCAGGTATCCGTTGACAATGGCGTCTTCAAAATCGTGCACAGAATAGGCAACATCATCGGAAAAATCCATGACGTGGGCTTCGCTGGTGAGCGCTCGGGGCGCCAGCCCCGCCCGAGCCCAGTGAAACACTTCACGGTCTTCGTCATAGACACCAAACTTTTCACGTCCGCTTGGGTCAATATCCGGGGTGTGAGAATCCCACGGATATTTCACACTGGCGAGCAGACTGGCTCTGGTCAGATTGAGCCCCCGGGATTCGCCTAACGCGTCATGGACTTTGGGTTCGAGGCGAGCAAGAAGCCGGAATGTTTGGGCGTTGCCCTCAAACCCACCACAGTCCTTGGCCCACTCAGACAGTGCCTTCTCCCCGTTGTGGCCAAAAGGCGGGTGGCCAATATCGTGGGCCAGGCAGGCGGTCTCCACCACATCCGCATTGAGCCCCAGTCGGTTGGCCAGCTCTCGCCCAATCTGGGCGACCTCCAGCGAATGGGTGAGACGGTTTCTGGCAAAATCGAGGCCCGCTGTGGGAGAAAGCACCTGCGTTTTTGCTGCCAGACGACGAAGCGCCGAGGAATGGAGCAGCCGCCCGCGGTCTCTGGCGAAATCACCCCTGGTGGAGGAGTGCTCTTCGGGAACAAAGCGCTCAACATCCCAGGAGCTATAGGTCTTAGCCACCACTGGAATCCACTTCAGCAAGGTGCAGGCTGGAGGCTTGAGCAGCAGAGAGCTCCTGAGAATCCAACCAGTTCTCCGGCAGCGCCGTCTTTTTGGCGGTTCCCTGACGACCCCGGGGCCCCTCCACCGCATCGCCTGGATAGGGGGCCGAGTGATCTAACTCGCCGAGAAGATCATCCATCTGTGCCAAAGATTCCACCGTGGCGAGGCGAGCCCGGAGATCCCCACCCACCGGGTAGCCCTTGAAATACCAGGAAACGTGTTTGCGGATATCGCGACAGGCTCGATCTTCTTCGCCGTCAAAAAACTCGACCAATAATTCTGCGTGGCGCCGCAGTGCCGTCGCCACCTCACCGACACCGGGTTGGTGGCGAAGTGGTTCCCCACGAAACGCCGCTTGGAGGTCTCCAAACAGCCACGGTCGACCCAAGCATCCTCGCCCCACCACAACACCGTCACAGTCACTGGCTTTCACCATCGCCAGAGCGTCTTCCGCTTTCCAAATGTCTCCATTACCGAGCACAGGAATCGAACTGATGGCCGATTTGAGTTCACCGATGGCGTCCCAGTCCGCTGTGCCCGAGTAATACTGTGAGGCCGTTCTCGCGTGCAGAGCAATGGAGGCAACCCCTGCACCTTCGGCGGCTTTTCCCGCTTCCATAAATGTCAGATGGTTGTCATCGATGCCTTTGCGCATTTTGACGGTCACCGGGAGCGCGCCGGCAGCGCCCACGGCTCCCTCCACGATGGAACGGAACAAACTTTTCTTCCACGGCAGGGCTGCGCCGCCACCCTTCTTGGTCACCTTGGGCACAGGGCACCCAAAATTCAAGTCGATGTGATCGCACAGGTTTTCCGCAACCAAGAACTTCACCGCTTCGGTCACCGTGTGGGGGTCGACGCCGTAGAGCTGGATACTGCGGGGAGTTTCAGATTCATGATGTTTGATCAAGCGCATACTGGTCGGCGTGCGCTCCACCAGGGCCCGGGAGGTGATCATCTCGGACACGTAGAGCCCCGCCCCATACTCCCTGCAGAGCCTGCGAAAAGCCGTGTTGGTGATGCCAGCCATCGGCGCCAACACGACGGGAACATTCAGCGAAAGAGGGCCGATGGACAGCGGCTTCGTTGCGGCTTGCGACACCGCCATGGCTATGCCCCAATCAGCTCTAGTGCCAGGTAGTTTTTCAAGTTATCCAGAGAGACCCGCTCTTGGGCCATGGTGTCGCGCTCCCGAACGGTGACCGCATTGTCCTCCAGGGACTCAAAATCAACGGTCACCGCAAACGGGGTTCCCACCTCGTCGTTTCGGCGATAGCGGCGACCAATAGCGCCCGCATCGTCAAATTCCACACTCCAATAGTTGCGAAGATCTTCAGCGATGCGCTTGGCCAACGGTGACAGGTCTTCGTGACGCGACAGCGGCAAGACGGCGACTTTGGTGGGCGCCAAACGCCTATCCAAACGCAAAACGGTGCGCTTATCGACGCCGCCCTTAGCGTTGGGGGCCTCATCTTCGGCATAGGCATCGACCAAAAACGCCATCAGCGAGCGGGTCAGCCCCGCTGCTGGCTCAATCACGTAGGGAGTCCAGCGTTCGTCGAGTGCCTGGTCGAAATACGAAAGGTCCGTGCCCGAGTGCTTGCTATGGGTTTTAAGGTCAAAATCAGTGCGGTTAGCGACACCTTCCAGTTCACCAAATTCACCCGAGGGGAAGCCAAAGCGGTATTCGATGTCGACGGTGCGCTTGGAATAGTGCGACAGCTTGTCACTCGGGTGTTCATAGAGGCGCAAATTGTCGGGATTGATTCCTAGCCCGGTGTACCAGGCGAAGCGCTGGTCAATCCAATACTGGTGCCACCCCTCATCTTCACCGGGTTTGACGAAGAATTCCATTTCCATCTGTTCAAACTCGCGGGTGCGGAAAATGAAGTTGCCGGGGGTAATTTCATTGCGAAAGCTCTTCCCGATTTGGGCAATCCCAAAAGGAGGCTTCATGCGGGAGGTTTGCACAACGTTGTTGAAGTTCACAAAAATACCCTGGGCGGTTTCGGGGCGCAGATAGTGCATACCCGATTCGTCATCCACCGGACCCAAATAGGTTTTTAACAACCCGCTGAACGCTTTCGGTTCGGTGAACATTCCCTTGTTGCCACAGTGCGGGCAGGCAATGTCGGCGAGGCCGTTTTCGGGGACACGGCCCTTCTTTTCTTCAAACTCTTCTTCCAAATGATCCGCCCGGTAGCGCTTATGACAGCTCTGGCATTCCACCAAAGGGTCACTAAACACTTCGACGTGCCCCGATGCCTCCCACACGGCCGGGGGCAAAATCACCGCAGAATCGAGACCCACGACATCAGCCCGGGTGGTGACAATCTGCCGCCACCACTGGCGCTTGATGTTCTCTTTGAGCTCCACACCGAGTGGCCCATAGTCCCAGGCCGAGCGAGAGCCGCCATAGATTTCTCCAGACTGAAACACAAAGCCTCGTCGTTTGGCTAGCGCAATAACGCTATCGAGCTTGCTTTGTGGCGCCACGTGGGAGCTCCCTTAGTACGAATATGTGCTGAAGACGAAGTATCCAGTCTAGCGAGCGCCCTCTGAGGGGCTAAACGGCTCATCCACAGCACCACCGAAACGACGGGTGCGGCGCTGATATTCCTCCAGTGCCCCCCACAGTTGCACACGGGTCATATCCGGCCACAGGGTGGGTAAGAACACCATTTCGGCATAGGCGCTTTGCCAGGGCAGAAAATTACTGGTGCGCTGCTCACCGGAGGTCCGCACAAACACATCAACATCCGGACCTGGTACATACAGGTGCGAGGCCATTGTTTTCTCGCTTATACGGGCGGGGTTCAACTCTCCCCGCTGCGCCGCGGCGGCAATATCTCGCACGGCATCCACAATTTCTGCGCGCCCCCCGTAGTTGACACACATGGTGAGGGTGAGAGAGCTGTTTGCCGCCGTGAGCTCCTCCGCCTTTTCTAAATCCTTGATGACACTCGACCACAGTTTGGGTCTGCGCCCCGACCATCGGATGCGCACACCCCAGTGGTTGAGTTGATCGCGCTGGCGACGCAAGACGTCGCGGTTAAACCCCATCAAGAAGCGCACCTCTTCGGGAGATCGATTCCAGTTCTCCGTCGAAAAGGCATACACCGAGAGGTGTGTGACGCCCGCTTGCAGAGCGCCAGCCACCACATCAAGAAGAGCGGCTTCACCGGCTCGATGCCCTTCAACGCGGGGTAAGCCTTGGGCGTTTGCCCAGCGACCATTGCCATCCATGACAATCGCCACATGTGCGGGGACGCGCGCAGGGTCAAGCGGTGGCGGATATTGCTCTGTCCAGTCGATGGGCAAAAAATCTGTCATGAGGCAACTCCCCGCACCGGTGGTGTGCGATCAAGGTGGGCAAGAGAGCGCACATTGCGCTCCAAGTGATACTGCGTATACGCAGCAATCACCCCAGAAACTTGCATACCCACGGCATCCTCCGATGCCTCCACGACATCCCAGTCGCCTTCCAACAGTGCTTGCAAAAGTTCTTTAGCCCCTTCGCCAAGACGCGGTGAGCCCGGTGGGGCAGCCCTGTCTGACACCACACCGCCCAAAGATATGGCGAAAGCACGGTGGTCTCCCGGTTCCCCCGACACCGCGCACACCTCAAGGCTTGGTGACCAACCGGCAAGCGCGAGCGCTCTTAACAAGTAGCTATCCACTATCAACCCTGGGGGGTGATCGCCGGACGCCAAGGATCGCAGCCCACCCAAAAGCAGCATGTATTGGGATGGTTGATAGTCGTGATCGCTCAGCGTGTCCGCCGTTTCCACCATCACCATGGCGGAGGTGTATTTCGCGTAGTCCTGGCTGATGGCCTGGCTGTAGGGGCCAAGGGTGTCGGCTTGCTGCACAATGTCGAGGCTTTTACCCTCGTAGAGTTGAACATCAACGGCAGTAAAAGGTTCCAGGCGTGCACCAAACCGACTGGTCGTTTTCCGAATTCCTTTGGCCACGGCGCGTACTTTGCCGCGGTGTCGACACAGCAGCGTCACAATTTTGTCTGCTTCACCCAACAGATGGGTGCGAAGTACAATCGCATCATCTCGGTAGGTGGGCACTACCCCAGTATCCCGCGTTCCACCCGGTGGCCCCTGATGACGCGCACCGGAGCTACCGCTCTATGCCGCGCCCACCAGGGCGGGGGTTGAGCTCTCAAAACGCAACGCCCTGTTGACCGCCGACACAATAGCTTTGAGTGACGCAGTAGAAATATCGCCATCAATGCCGACACCCCAGAGCGTGCGCCCATTAACCTCAAGTTCCACATACGCGGCAGCAAGCGCGTCACCACTTGCACTCATGGTGTGTTCGACATAGTCAAAAAGTCGGACATCCACACCCTGTTTGCCAAGGATGGTGAGAAAAGCGGCGATGGGTCCATTGCCCACCGCGGACGCCTCGTGGGCGTCTTCTCCCTGGCGCAGTCGAACATCCAGGGACACACTGCCATCCATATCGCTTGCTGAGCGGGTGGAAAGCAGTTCGTAGTGCCCCCACTTTTTGGCCGTATTCTCTGCGGGCAAGTATTCGTCCTGGAAGATGGACCAAATTTCGTCGCTGGTCACTTCTCCACCCTCTGCGTCCGTTTTGGCTTGCACGACCTGGGAAAACTCGATCTGCAGCTTCCTCGGCAAATCCAGGGCATGGTCGTTTTTGAGCAGGTAGCTGACGCCGCCTTTTCCCGATTGAGAGTTGACCCGAATCACGGCTTCGTAGTTGCGCCCCACATCTTTGGGGTCAATGGGGAGATAGGGAACAGCCCATTCCAAGTCTGAAACGTCAACGCCGGTGGCGAGAGCCTCTGCCTCCATGGCTTCAAACCCTTTTTTGATGGCGTCTTGATGGGAACCACTAAAGGCTGTGTAGACGAGGTCGCCAGCCCACGGGCTCCGCTCGTGAACGGCGAGCTGGTTGCAGTATTCCGCCGTGCGTTTGATGTCATCGAGGTCGCCAAAATCAATCTGGGGATCAATTCCTTGGGTGAAAAGGTTCAACCCCAATGCCACCAAATCAACGTTTCCGGTGCGCTCCCCATTACCAAACAGACAGCCTTCGATGCGGTCTGCGCCGGCCATATAGCCAAGCTCAGCAGCAGCCACAGCGGTGCCGCGGTCGTTGTGGGGGTGAAGGCTCAAAATCACGTTGTCGCGGTGGTTCAGGTTCCGCGACATCCACTCTATTGAGTCGGCATACAGGTTGGGGGTAGCCATTTCTACGGTGGCAGGAAGGTTAATAATCACTTTGCGCTCGGGCGTGGGCTCTAGCACCTCCAGCACCTGGTTACAGATCTCCAAAGCAAAAGGCAACTCGGTCCCCGTGTAGCTTTCTGGAGAGTACTCGTAGTAGATGTCCGTACCAGCCACAATCGACTCCATCGATCGACACAGTCTCGCGCCGTCCAGGGCGAGATCGATGATGCCCTGCTTGTCGGTCCGAAAGACGACATCTCTTTGCAAAGAACTGGTCGAGTTATAGAGGTGCACGATGGCCTGTTTCGCCCCCACCAACGATTCGTAGGTGCGCTTGATGAGGTGTTCTCTGGCGGGGGTGAGCACCTGAATGGTCACGTCACCCGGAATGAGTTCACCCTCGATGAGGCTTCGCACAAAATCGAAGTCGGTTTGCGACGCAGAGGGAAACCCCACCTCAATTTCTTTGTAGCCCATCCGCACCAGCAGATCAAACATGATGCGTTTGCGCTCGGGGCTCATTGGGTCAATCAGCGCCTGGTTGCCGTCGCGCAAATCCACCGCGCACCAGCGCGGAGCTTTCGTGATGGTGGCACCAGGCCAGGTGCGATCGGGCAAATCGACGGGAAAAGCTTCGTGGTATGGCCGATACTTGTGAATCGGCATCCGAGATGGCTGTTGCCTGTTAAACATGATGGTCCCTACGTCGTTGGTGAGTGTGGCCACACGCCAGTGAGCCGCGACGGGGGATGGCCTATACAGACGCCCCGGCGCGGCAAAGAAGAAGAAGGGTATGAATGCTCACCCCTTCAATGTAACACGGTGGCGGCGCCACAGCCACATAACTTAGAGGCCGAGGCGATCAAGTTTCTTGGCGTTTCGCTGCCACTCTTTGGACACTTTCACGTGGATGGCTAAATACACCCGTCGGCCGAGCAACGCTTCAATGCCCGCACGTGCTTCCGTACCGATTTCTTTGAGCTTGCCCCCCTTGTTGCCGATCATGATGCCTTTTTGGCTGTCACGCTCCACCCACAGGTTGGCAAAAATATGGAGCAGACCGTCGTCGCGCTCCACCATTTCATCGATGGTCACCGCAATCGAGTGGGGCAGCTCATCCATCACCCCTTCCAGGGTTGCCTCACGAATCAGTTCGCCAATGCGGCCCTCCATCGTTTCTTCGGTGAGTTCATCGGCGGGATACAGCGCCTCCGATTCGGGAAGCCTCAAGAGAATCTCCGCCACAAGGGTGTCCAGTTGGGTGCCCTCAAGCCCTGACACCGGGATGATGCTTTCCCACTCCCCGAGTTCTTGGACTTCCATCAACCGCTCCAAGACCGTTGTGGCCGAAGCAATATCTGTTTTGGTCACCAAAGCAATTTTGATGGCGCGAGGAAAATCGTTGATGCGCGAGGCGATGTAGCGGTCTCCGGGGCCCACCTTTTCGTTTGCCGGAATACACATGGCAATAACATCCACATCGCCAAGCGTCGCCGAAACAACATCGTTAAGCCTCTGGCCAAGCAGGGTTCGCGGGCGGTGCACACCGGGGGTGTCCACAATGACAATTTGGCCCTCGTCGCGATGCACAATGCCTCGAATCGCTTTCCTCGTGGTTTGAGGCTTGGAGGACGTGATTGCGAGTTTGTGGCCGACCAAAGCATTCATCAGCGTGGACTTTCCCACATTGGGCCTGCCCACAAAGCTGATGAACCCGGCGCGAAAGGGCGCAGAGTCGCTCACGGGAGGGACACCTCTCCGGTGCTGGCCTGCTCAATTTCTTCCCGCACGGCCCGACGCTCCAACCAGCCCTCAGTGGGGGTTACCGTGATCCACGCGACCCGCTGGTTTCTGCCCTCGGGGGCTTCCGCCACCAGCACCACATCGGCTGTTTCTGCACGCGAGTTCGCACCGGGAAGACGCCCAATGAGTTTGGTTAGCAACCCACCCACGGTGTCGACGTCGTCTTGGTCAATATGAATGCCGTACAAGTCGGCAAGATCATCCACGGCATACTTCGCTGCAACGCGGTAGCTGTCAGGGCCGAGCTGCTGGATTTCGTCCACGTCGGTGTCGTACTCATCGGAAATATCTCCGACCAGTTCCTCAATCAGGTCCTCCATGGTCACCAAACCGGCAATGCCGCCGTATTCGTCCACCACCATGGCGAGGTGGTTTTGTTCACGCTGTAAAAATCGCAGCGTGTCATCCGCTTTTTTACTTTCGGGAACAAACACCGCAGGTTTCGCCAGGGACACGATGGTGAGGTTGGAGCCTTTGGCTAGTTTTTCGTGTTGAACCCGGGCAACATCGCGCAGGTAACAAATACCGACAACCTCGTCGCTGTCTTTCCCAATGACGGGCATCCGAGAGACACCTTTATCGAGGAAGATTTCCATTACCGTGGCAAAAGTGTCTGTCGCATCCACCGTGATCATGTCGGTGCGGGCAATCATCACTTCGCGAACGATGGTGTCACCAAATTCGAACACCGAGTGAATGAGCTCTCGATCTTCATCTTCGAGCATGTCTTGATCAGCAACTTCGTCAACCCAGTTACGCAACTGGTCTTCGCGCGTTCGTATTGACACCCCGCCGCTGCCCGGGGTAACAATGTTTCCCAACACAATCAAGCCATCGGCGAGTGGCCCCACCACGATGCGAATTCCCCGAACAAGGGGGGCAAAGAATCGCACCATCACTCGGGCATGGCGAATACCGACCGAGCGTGGGCTGGAACCCACCACCACAAAAGACACCGCAATCATGATGGTCGAGGCGAGGAGAAGCACTTCCCACCAGCGATCAAACCACGCCGACACCGCAAGCGTGATCAATACGGCAGACACGGTGTCGAGCACCACCCTCACAAAGCGCAGGGCGGTGATGTGCGAAGTCGTGGCGGCGGCAATTTTATGGAGCGGATTGGGGTTGCGCTTCGTCGCCGCTTCTTCAATGATGTCGTTTCGGCCCAATGCCCCGAGCCCAGCACCAAGCGCGGTAAGCAACCCACCCAGAGCGATAAGGATGACGGCGGTGACAACGAAAACAATACTCACGGGGTTTCTCCGGGTTCTTTCGCGAAGCTCTGAAGAATCTGCGCTTGCAGGCCAAACATTTCTTTTTCTTCCTCCGGGGTTGCATGATCAAAACCCAGTAGGTGAAGCAGACCGTGAATAGTGAGCAGATGAAGCTCATCCATCAGGGAGTGGCCCGCAGTTTCTGCTTGAGCGACAGCGACCGTAGGACACAGCACAATGTCTCCGAGGATGCCTTCAGATTCTTCCCCACCCTCGGCGCCCGGGCGCAACTCATCCATCGGGAAACTTAACACGTCGGTCGGGCCAGACTCCCCCATCCACTGCACATGAAGCTCTTCCATCGCCGCTTCGTCCACCAGGACGATGGCAACATCCGCATCCTTGTGAACGCGCATCCTCGACATCCCAAAAAGCGTCATCCGCTGCAAAGACTCCTCGTCAATGGCGAGGCCAGACTCGTTGGTCAGTTCAACGCTCACGGTTCACCTCGCGTTCGTCATAGCGAGCATAGGCCTCAACGATGGCGGAAACCAAAGAGTGTCGAACGACATCCTTGGCGGTTAAGTGGTGAAAATGAATATCGTCAAGACCGTCAAGAATTCCGCCAATCACTTTCAAACCACTGTTACCTCCGGGAATATCCACCTGGGTGACATCGCCGGTGATGACCATGCGGGAGCCAAAACCCAGACGGGTGAGGAACATCTTCATCTGCTCCGGCGACGTGTTTTGTGCCTCGTCCAAAATAATGAACGACCGGTTCAGTGTTCGACCGCGCATATAGGCAAGCGGCGCGACCTCTACTGTTCCACTAGCCAAAAGCTTCGGCACCAGCTCGGGGTCCATCATTTCGTGGAGAGCATCGAAAAGAGGTCGGAGATACGGATCAATCTTCTCGCTCAGGGTTCCCGGCAGAAACCCCAACTTCTCGCCCGCTTCCACTGCTGGCCTGGTTAAAATAATGCGATCAATTTCTTTGCGCTGCAAAGCCTGCACCGCTTTGGCCATCGCCAAATACGTTTTACCCGTTCCTGCCGGACCAATCCCAAAAACGATGGTGAACGCGTCAATAGCCTCAACATATTTTTTCTGACCCACTGTTTTGGGCTGAATAGACCGTCCTTTACTGGTCAGGATGGGTTGGGAAAGAAACTCGGTGACCCCTTCACCGCCCTGCCCCTGAATCGCCGCAGCGCGCACCACATCGTCGTCAGAAACCTGAATTCCACTCTTGGCGACCTGAATCAACTCGCGGAGCAGTGCCTGGGCGGCCTCAATATCGACTGCGGGTCCCGACAGGCTAATCGTGTTACCCCTGGCGGAAATTACCACGGTGGGGCACTGAGCCTCGAGGTGGGACAGCACTCGGTCGTGAATACCGAGCACCCGAATCATGGCGACCTCGTCGACATTTATGGTGACCGATACAGGATCTCCCTGGTTGTTGTGCTTAGCCGGCAAGGCTGCCCTCTTCTAGTGACCCTGCCAACACGTGAGCGTGCACATGGAACACGGTTTGCCCAGCACCCGCGCCCGTGTTGAACACCAGTCGATAATCTCCCGAAGCATGCTCGGTGGCTAGTGTGGCTGCGAGCTCCACCATCTGCGCCATCAGTCCGGGGTCGCCCGTGGCAAGCTGCAAAACATCGCGATACTTGGCAGTTTTTGGCACCACCAGAAGGTGCAGGGGAGCCTGGGGTGCAATGTCTCGAAAAGCAATCAGCGTATCGGTTTCGGCAACAATGTCGGCAGGAATTTCGCGCGCGACAATTTTCTCAAAAATCGTACGCTCCATCCCTGTCATACCCTCAGTCTAGAGCGGTGGATCTGAGGGTGCACCTGAGTGTTACCAGCGCCCCAGTGCCACACTCACGAGGGCAAGCGCGGCCATTCCCGCCGTGGAGGTGCGAAGCACACTGGAACCCAGGCGATAGCTCTGCGCTCCGGCCTCACGCAGGCGCTCGCTCTCGCCAGGGCTAATGCCACCCTCTGGCCCCACCACCAACACCACCGGCGCCACACCCTCTGGCACAAAAGCGGACAGCGCAACGGGGGCGTCGGGCTCCAAAACAATCATCTGGTGCGTGGCGGCAAGCCCGGTCAGATCCTCCATTTTCGCCAGCCCAGAGACACGGGGTACCCGGGGGCGAAGCGACTGTTTGGTCGCTTCGGTGGCGATGCGATGCCACCGGGCAACACCTTTAGCCTCTTTATCGTTGGACCATCGCGAAATGCTGCGATCGGATTGCCACGCGATGATGCCATCCACACCCATCTCCGTGCAGGCTTGCACCGCTAACTCATCTCGATCACCTTTAGCCAGTGCTTGCACCAACCACACCTCAGGGGTGGCAGGTGGGAAAAAATCGACCAGACGCAGTTCAAGAACAACTTCCCCCTGGGTCACCTCCACCACGGTCGCCTGGGCGACATGACCCACACCATCACCCACGAGGGTGCCCTCGCCCGGAAGCATCCGTCCCACCTTGGCCGCATGGTGGGCTTCATCACCGATCAGTGAGACCCGTTCCCCCACCTCAAAAACGCCACCGTGGCGCACAAGATAGAGGTGCGCCATCAGCTATCCGCCAAAAAGACGGTCGCGGAACTTGTGGAACATGCCCTGTTGGGCGCCCACCAAAGTGGGGGGCGCAGGCTTGCGAAGCGCTCGCAGTTTCCCTACCAGCTCAGACTCTTTGCCCGACAGTTTTGCGGGGGTGGTGACGTGAACCCCCAGGCGCACATCGCCGCGACCGCTGCCCCGAAGTTTGATGACCCCACGGTTTTTCACCGTGATCACATCGGCCGATTGCGCACCCGGTTTCACGGTGACCACAATCTCGCCATCAAGCGCTGCAAGAGTAACCTCGCACCCTTCGATGGCATCGAGCATGTCAAGCTCCAGGGTCGCCACAATGTCATCGCCGGAGCGGGAAAATATTTTGTCACCCCGGACCGTAAATTCGAGATACAAATCTCCCGCGGGGCCCCCACCGTGGCCCACTTCACCTTGGTTTGGCAGATGAATCCTTTGGCCCGTTTCAATACCACCGGGGATATCCACCGAAAGCGAACGGGTCGCACGAACACGACCCTGCCCGGCACAGGTGGGGCAGGGGGAATCAATCACTTCACCAAAACCACGGCAACTGCCACAGGGGCTTTGGGTCACCATGTTTCCGAGCACCGAGCGCACCGTGCGCTGAAGGGAACCGCTACCCCCGCAGATGTCGCACACTCGAGGCGAGGTCCCCGGTGCGGCACAGGAACCCTTGCAGGTCTCACACACGACAGCAGTGTCCACATCAAGCGTCTTTTTCACACCAAAAATGACGTCTTTCAAGTCCACATCGACGCGCAACAGCGCGTCCTGACCACGCTCTTGGCGCGACCGCGGACCCCTGGTTTGGCCGCCCCCACCTCCGCCAAAAAAGGTCTCAAAAATATCGCCAAAAGGCCCAAATCCGCCAAAGTTTTGATTTCCTCCGCGGTCATACTGGGCGCGTTGTTCGGGGTCAGAGAGCACGTCATAGGCGTGGGTAACCTGCTTGAAACCCTCTTCAGCACCGTCGTCTTTGTTCACATCGGGATGCATTTCCCTGGCCAGTTTCCGATACGCCTTTTTGATCTGATCCGCGCTTGCATCGCGGGCAACACCTAAGACCTGGTAGTGGTCAACACTCACTCGTTACGCTCCCTGTCATCATCGCCGAGTAGCCGCGAAAGGTAGCGGGCAACAGCCCTGACCGCGGCCATATTGTTCGAGTAGTCCATTCTGGTGGGTCCCACCACACCGAGCGTCGCGCTGGTGCGGTTGCCCGACTGATAGGCGGAGGCCAAGATGGCCACCTCCGAGAGGGGGCCCTCGTTTTCTCGACCTATCCGCGCTTGAACGTCACTGGTTTCCCAGTGCATCTCGGTGAACAGTTTGAGCAGGGTTACCTGCTCTTCGATGGCTTCCAAGACGGGGTACACGCTACTGGTGAAATCCTGTTCTCCCCGCACCAAGTTAGCCGCACCGGCCATCACGAGTCGATCAGTACGGTGACCATCAACGGCGTGACCCAGGGCTTCCGCAATGGCGCTCACGAGTTCCACCCGCCCGGGTGAGACGGTGGCGGGCAGCGCGGCCAGCACTGTGGGCACATCGGCCATTGCGGTGTTGAGCAGATGGTGGTTCAGGTGGGCGCGGAGCTCCGCCACCATCTCGTCGTCGAGTTCGGTGGAGGTTTCCACAATATTTTGATCCACTGATCCCCCATCCATGATGAGCACGGTCATCAGTTTGCGGGTACTCATGGGAAGCAGCTCCACGTGTCGCACGGTGGCCACGCTGAGGCTTGGATACTGCAAGATGGCGACCTGGTTGGTCAGTTGGGACAGCATTCGGACGGTCCGGCTCAAAGTGTCATCGAGGTCGGCGGATTCTGACAGAAACGATTCAATGGCGTTGCGCTGTCCGGCAGACAGCGGGCGGACGCCCGCCAACTGGTCCACAAACACTCGGTAGCCCTTATCGGTGGGGACACGCCCAGCGGAAGTGTGGGGTGCCACGATGAGCTCTTCTTCTTCGAGCAGAGCCATATCGTTGCGGATCGTGGCGGCGGAGACACCAAAACCGTGGCGATCCGCAATGGACTTCGACCCGACCGGCTCTTTCGAGTCGACATAATCCTGCACGATAACTTTCAACACATCCAGTGCGCGCTGTGACACCATTTCTGCTCACCCCCAGCCCTTATTAGCAGTCTCTCCCCATGACTGCCAATAGTAGCGAGGAAGCCTTATTCGCGGTGTCAGGTTAGCTCTCGGGCAAGAAAATCTGCGACCAGTCGCCCTTTCGCCGTCACGACGAGGGTCCCAGAAATTGCGGCAGCACCATCGAGAAGCCCTCGAGCGATAGCGTCTGCCACCACAACCTTTTTGTCCGCCGAGACCCACCGCGCGGGAATACCTTCGCGCATCCGAATTCCCAACAAGATGCGCTCCATGTCTTTACTCTCGCCGGAGAGCACCTCTCGGGAGTGAATTGGAGACTGCCCGGCAACGAGGCGCTGGGTGTAGGCGGCGGGATGTTTCACATTCCACCAGCGCACCCCACCGATGTGTGAGTGGGCTCCCGGTCCAATCCCCCACCAGTCCTCAGAGCTCCAATAGCTTCGGTTGTGGCGGGATTCGAGGGCTTCGCTCGTGGCCCAGTTGCTAATTTCGTACCAGCCATAGCCGGCCGCTCCAAGGAGCTGATCAGTGAGCTCATACATATCGGCGTGCACATCATCATCGGGCATGGCTAACTCGCCCCTCGCGATCCTTCTCGCCATCGCTGTGCCAGGCTCCACAATCAATGCGTAGGCAGAAAGGTGATCCGGCGCCAGCGCAAGGGCATACTCCAGAGTTTTTTCCCACATCGACAGCTTTTCCCCGGGCGAGCCATAAATCAGATCAAGAGACACCTGGAGTCCGGCATCTTTGGCCGCCTGCACAACCTCAGGAACCCGCGCCGGGTCGTGGGTGCGATCAAGCACCGACAGCACATCAGGGTGTGCTGATTGCACACCCAAAGACACTCTGGTCACGCCACCCGCTGCCAAGGCCTGCAAATCCTCCGCAGTGACACTGTCCGGGTTAGCCTCCACGCTCACCTCGGCATGGTGGCCCACACCCCAGAGCTCGTTGGCACGGGCGAGCATCCGCACCAGGGGCTCTGGCCCAAGAAGTGTCGGTGTGCCACCGCCAAAAAACACCGTAGACAGGGGGCGGGGCACCAGCCCCGCCTGGTTCATCACGGTGTGCGCCATATCCATTTCTGCCATGGCCTGTGCGGGATAGGAAGCCCTGGACACACCGTCGAGTTCTTCCGCGGTGTAGGTGTTGAAATCGCAATAGCCACAGCGTGCTTGGCAAAAAGGAACGTGGATATAGAGCCCCAGCGTGCGTTTTTCCGCCCCCTCTGCAACGGAAGGCGGCAGGGAACCATCCACCGGGACGGGGTCACCCAGAGGCGCAAGATTAGGCACTATTGATAAACCAAATGGTGTGCATGCGGGTGAGCATGACCGCAACGGAGCCTGCCAAAAGACCCAACACCACATTGGACATCACCGAGCGCTCCACCAGTGCCCAGATTATTCCTGCGGGAAGCATCAACAAAGCTGTCACCACATACATCCACCATTCGAGCAGGCTGCCCGAGGGTGAATTACCCAGTGTCGGTTGAACAATGCCCATCACCACTTGGGTGACCAGCAAGGCCAACACCAAGAGAAGTCCGCCCAGGGTGTAGTCGTTGGGGGTGCGCTTCATCATGGCAAAAACCACGGCGACCAGACCGGCGCCAGCCGCCACACCGACCTGAGTCCACGCAAACCATTCGAACACGCCCCACACCCTTCGTTTTAGTTGCTGGCAACGCCCATCAGGATACGGCTACGACCTGCTAGCGCTTCGATAACGGCGAGCAACACCCCGGTGTCGCGCTCAATCGCGGCCAAGGGGACCCCGGTCGGGTGACCCTCCAGAGCTATCGCCCGGCCGTGGCGAAGATCAGAAACTTCTGAGCCCGACACCTCCAGCGCGGGCATTACCAAACGGGCTGCTTGCCCGAGCGGCATCAAGTTTTCCACTGTCAAATCCTCGGCTTTTCCTGTTCCGGCAACGTCGAAAGGCCCCACCCGGTCTCGGCGCAGCGCGACCAGGTGGCCTCCCACGCCAAGGTCGGCACCGATGTCTCTGGCCAGAGCGCGAATGTAGGTTCCCGATGAGCACTCCACGAGCAATTCGACATCGATGTGGTGGCGGTGGCGCGAAATAGCGCCGACCTCGAGCGTGGAAATGGTGACGGCTCGAGACTTAAGCTCCACTTCCTGGCCGGCGCGGGCAAGATCATAGGCTCTCCGGCCGCCCACCTTGATGGCACTAAAAGTGCTCGGCACCTGGGATATTTCCCCCCGAAACTTTTCCACTGCCCCAGCAATATCTGAGTCACTGCAGGTGGACACATCGCCGGTGGGGGGCAGTGATTCTCCTTCGGCGTCATCGGTGTTAGTGGAATACCCCAAACGCATGGTGGCGCGATAGGTCTTCCCGAGCCCCACGAGGAAAGTCAGGAGCCTGGTGCCAGAACCAACACCGAGGACCAACAGGCCACTCGCTGCCGGGTCCAGTGTGCCCGCATGGCCCACTTTTCTGGTGTCCAAAGCTTTGCGGGCTTTCCCCACGATGTGGTGCGAGCTGACCCCCAGTTCTTTATCGACCAGGGCTATTCCCTGGGGCACTTATCCAAGCGCCTTCGTGTGCCAGACCGTTTTGGTTTCCACAAACGCGGTGATGCGCTCCAGGCTCGAGGCGGGGACACCCTTCACGGGAGGCTGCACCCTTTTCAAGGTTTCTGCAGCCATCTGCTGCCACTGCACCCAGTCGAGCTCTCTACCGCCGGCTAAATCAAGAGCGTTCACATCTGCGTGGGAGGCCATCCAAGGCATCACGGCTGTTGGATCGCCGGCCAGAATGTTCACCACACCGGAGGGGACATCGCTGGTGGCGAGAACCTCGGCGAAACTCAGTGCCGACAGCGGTTGCGTGTGATGAGCCAACACCACCGCCGTGTTCCCACTGGTCATAATCGGTGCGAGGACGGCGGAGAGCCCGAGAAGGCTTTCTCCTGTGGCGCCCTGCGGTGCAAGGGCCACCACGACTCCGGTGGGGTCGGGGGTGGACAGGTTGAAGTACGGACCTGACACCGGGTTGCCGTTACCGGCAATGTGGGCGTACTTATCAGCAAAACCTGCACACCACACCCAGGTGTCGATAGCGGAGTTGACCTGTTTCAGAGCAGCGGCGGAACTCACCCCTTCGCTCTGCCGAATTTCTTCCACAAACTGATCAGCGCGTCCTTCCAGAACTTCAGCAATGCGATAGAGAATCTGGCCACGGTTGTAGGCGCTGAGTCCCGCAAAGGGCAAGAACGCACCGCGAGCCGACACCACAGCATCTCTGGCATCTTTTCTGCTGGCCTTCGAAGCGTTCGCGAGAAAAGCGCCTTTCGGTGTGGTCACCTCATAGGTATAACCACTTTCGGAGCGCGGGAATTTGCCCCCGATAAAGAGTTTGTAGGTTTTGGGAACACTAAGACGCGCCATTATTTAGCTCCTGCTTTCCAGTCACTTGCCATCAGGTAGCCAGCGAGACCGTGACGGCCACCTTCGCGGCCATACCCCGACTCTTGGTAGCCACCAAACGGGCTTGCAGGGTCAAATTTGTTGAAGGTGTTGGCCCAGATCACCCCTGCTCGCAGCTTGTCCGCAACGGCAAGCATGCGCGAGGCTTTTTCCGTCCAAATACCCGCAGAAAGTCCGTAGGGAGTGTTGTTGGCCTTAGCTATTGCTTCCTCCGGCGTCCTGAAGGTGAGCACAGAAAGCACAGGGCCAAAAATTTCGTCCCTGGCTATCCGGTGACTGGTGTGCACATCGGTAAACACGGTCGGTGCAAACCAGAAGCCCTTCTCCGGGATCGCACACGATGAGGTCCACCGAGTAGCACCCTCCACCTCACCGCTGTTGGTGATTTCGGTGATGCGCTCCAGCTGTGCCCGCGAGTTCACGGCACCGATGTCGGTGTTTTTATCTAACGGGTCTCCCATGCGCAGAGTGGAAAGACGCTTCTGCAGGCGAGCCACAACATCGTCGTGGATGTTTTCTTGAACCAGCAACCGCGATCCCGCGCAACAGACATGCCCCTGGTTGAAGAAAATGCCGCTCACAATCCCCTCAATGGCTTGATCAATGGCCGCATCCTCAAAAATGATGTTGGCGCCCTTGCCGCCAAGCTCCAGGGTCACTTTCGTTTCGGTGCCAGCCAGCGTTTGGGCGATTGTGCGTCCCACCGGTGTGGAGCCGGTAAAAGCCACTTTGTTGATTCCCGGATGCGCCACCAGCGCAGCCCCCGTTGCTCCCGCACCGGTGATGATGTTGACCACGCCGGGAGGCAACTGGGCTTGCTGACAGATTTCGGCAAACAGTAGAGCGGTAAGCGGAGTTGTTTCCGCAGGTTTGAGCACAACCGTGTTCCCCGCTGCAAGTGCGGGCGCGATTTTCCACGCCAGCATCAAGAGGGGAAAGTTCCAGGGAATGATTTGTGCTGCCACACCCAAGGAGCGTGGCTGGGGCCCAAGCCCCGCGTACTCGAGCTTGTCGGCCCAGCCCGCATAGTAGAAAAACCACGCAGCCACGAGGGGGATATCCACATCGCGGGTTTCGCGAATCGGCTTGCCGTTATCGAGTGTTTCTGCCACCGCTAGTTCTCGCGAGCGCTCCTGAATGAGGCGTGCAATCCGAAAAAGGTATTTGCCCCGTTCGCTTCCCGACATTTTCGACCACGTTTTGTCATAGGCGGTGCGGGCAGCGCGAACGGCACGGTCCACGTCACCCTCGGTGGCACTTGCCACCTGGGTGATGGTCGCCTCGGTGGCCGGAGAAATGGTGGCGAAAGAGGACCCACTCCCGTCCACAAACTCGCCCCCGATGAAGAGCCCATAGGAGGGTTTAAGGTTCAGAATCGAGGTCGATTCGGGGGCGGGGGCGTAATCCAAGAACGTCATATCAGTCCACACTTACATAGTCGGGGCCACTGTAGTGGCCGGTTCTCATCTTCTGTCGTTGCATGACCACATCGTTGAGCAGGCTGGAAGCCCCAAAGCGGAACAGGTCCGGGCTCAACCACTCTTCGCCCACGGTTTCTGCTACCGCCACCAGGTAGCGCAGCGCATCCTTACTGGTCTTAATTCCGCCAGCTGGTTTCATGCCGATTTTTTCGCCAGTCAGCGCATACCAATCCCGAATTACTTCCAGCATTGTGACGGTCACCGGCAGCGTTGCTGCCGGCTGAACTTTTCCGGTGGAGGTTTTGATGAAGTCTGCTCCCGCCAAAATCGCTAGCCAACTGGCTCGGCGGACATTGTCAAGGGTGGCAAGCTCCCCTGTTTCTAAGATCACCTTGAGGTGTGCGGAGGAACCGTCGGGTCTTTGGCACGCCTCTTTGATAGCGACAATTTGGTCATAGACGATCCCCCAGGAACCGGAAAGAAAAGCACCGCGGTCGATGACCATGTCAATCTCGTCGGCACCCTCTGAGACCGCATACTGAGTGTCTAAAATCTTGACCTCGAGGCTCGCGCGGCCACTGGGGAACGCGGTTGCCACGGCGGCAACGGCAACGCCGTCGGGCCTTTTCGAGATGTGCCATGAACCCAGGGCTTCTCGGGTGGTGGCAACCATGTCGCCATACACACACACCGCTGCGACAGAGGGAGCGCTTGGGTCCCCACCGTCTGGCATGATCGCTTTTTTGGCAAGTGTGCGGACTTTCCCCGCTGTGTCCGCACCCTCCAAAGTGGTCAGATCAATCATCTGCATCACCATGTCCAACCCCCACGCTTTCGAGGTGGTCTTGATGGAGCGGGTCGCAAAACCGGCAGCTCGAGCTTCTGCCCCCACGGTGTCCACACCGGGGAGACCGTTTAAGAAGGTGGTCAGCGCTTTCTCGGTCGCACCGGAACCCAGGACGGAATGGGACCGATCTGTGGTGGCAAGGATGTTTGCCCGGGGGCTCATGGCGAAACCTCTTTCTGGTGGTGGGTGAGTAAATACTGCGCAGTGGCTTCATCCATAATCATGACGGTGGCGAGCCGATGGGTGGCAATGGCGAGGGCGACCGGGTGTTTATCCACCCCATGCACCACCGCAATACTGCGTGAAGCGTTGCGCAGGTGGTCCAGGGACAACCCCAGTGTCCGTGCGTCAAGGTCGACATCGGCGATGGTGCCGTCCTTGGTGATGTAGCGACCAAGCACATCGCCCACCGCACCGCGCTCCTGCAGTCGCGCAACGTCTGTGTGATCGATGTAGCCCGACTGCACGTGAATGCTAATGTCCGTGGCGGGACCGGCACCAAAGAGGTAGGTGTCGGCGTTCTCTGCCTGGGAGAGGACACCCCGCACCGTGCGGTCCGATTCGATGGCGCGTTTTGTTTCTTCTTTTTCCAGAATCGCGGGTGTGGGCATGAGCGTCACCGTGCCAGAAGCTTTGTCGGCGATCATGGTCGCTGTTGCTGCAGCAAGTCCTGGCGCAGCACTGTGACTCACGCCACCATTGACCTGGGTAACCGTCGTGTTATGGCTCCACCCCTGTGGAAGGGCCAGTGCAACAGCGTGGAGCGTTTTACCCCAGCTCACGCCGAGCGCATGGGTGCGAGGGCGCATGGCCGAAAGATAATCGGCTGCCGCGCCCGCAACCCGGTCCGCTGTTGCTGCGACCGTTGTGGCGCCGGGGACCACGATGGCCGCCTCGAGACGGTAGAGGGCAGCAACATCGTGCTCCATACCGAGCCGTCTGGCTCGGGGATGGACAATCTCGATGCGGATAATTCCGCTCTCCCGAGCGCTGGCGATCAGGCGCCCCACCTTCCAGCGGGTGATATTCAACAGTGCGCCAATCTCGTCCTGCGTTTTGTGTTCCTGGTAATAGAGTTCGGCCGCGCGAACCGCAAGGAGATCGTCGTCGAGCGACACGGCGGTTGTCATGGTCCAAGGGTAGAGGGCACAACCCCCAAGAGCAACAAAAGTTGACTTAGCTGCTCATATGAGCGCTTAGTCCGTGCTCTGCCAGCTCGTCATCCACAATGCGTTCTTTCGCCAGCACCCAAATAGCGGGGATCTCAAGCAGTGTCACCACCATCAAAAACATGATGCTGAGTGTCCATGCCCCCGTTGCTTGAAGAACGAAACCGACAACCAGGGGGCCAGCCGCAGCAAGCAAGTATCCGAGCTTGTTCACATAGCCACTCAGCACCAAAGCGGTGAGGTGGTTTTTTGTTCGGTAACCGATGAGAGCAAGAGACAGCGGGAACGTGAGAGGACCAAGACCCAACAGCACCGCCCACAAGAACGGTGCCAGGGTGGGCGCAAGCAGAAGCCCCAGCATTCCTGAGAGCCCACAGGTGACGGCAATCCCCACCAGAGCGCCGGGCCAGCCAGAGCGGGAAGCAAGGTGGGGAATAGTGAGAGACAGGGGAAAACCCATGATGGTGAAAATCCCAAGCGCCAGCGCAGCGCGCTCAACGCTCAGACCACCCAGTTCCATCATGGCCTGAGGTAACAGGGCAAACCAGCTATAGGCCATCACGCCAGAAACACCAAAAATTATCATGATGGCCACCGCCGTCGGTGAGTGAGACATCGACACTAAGGGTGGAGACACGGGCAGCGCAGCAGCAATTTCTGCCTCTGACACGCCCCGCATTTTGGCATGGGAAACAACCCACAGCCACGGCACAATTCCCACCAAGCTGATGGCCGCCCACGCACCCAAAGACACACGCCATCCGGCCGCGTCAGCCATCCAGAGACCAAAAAAAGACGGGGCAGAGGAACTCACGGCCAAGGCCATGCCGTAGGCAGCGGTCATGGTGCCAATGGAATTGGGGGCATAGAGCTTTACCAAACCCGGCAGAATCACATTCCCGACACCGGCTGCCACCATCAGCACAGCAGTGGCCACAAAAAGCGACAGATACGTCGGGGAAATTCCTCGCCACACGTGGGCGAGAGCTCCCAGGACTGCCACAGCCATGGCGGCAGATTCCAGTCCCACTTTTTGGGCAAACCAGGGTGAAAACCAGGCCGCAAGCGCATACGCAATGGGCGGAATCGTGCCAAGAATACCCAGAGGAAGGCCATTCATCGCGACGTCGAGATCCATAGAACTCGCCAGTGGAGCAATGGCCGCAACGCCCGTGCGAATACCAAGCGCCAGCAAAATGATGCCCGTCAGCGCAAAAACAATGACGGACCTCCGGGCTGTAGGCATCAGATCAGCCTACGCCTCCGCGGTACGCTCCAAAATTTCCCGGATGGCGCCTTCATCACTGCGCATCTGCTGCGCGAGAACATCTGCTGAGGGGAACTTTTGCATTCCCCTGATGAACTCCACAAACTCCACCGAAATGGTGTCGCCATAGAGATCAAGGCTTACATCCAGTAGGTGAGATTCGATGACGCGTTCTTCCAGCTCCCCAAAAGTGGGGTTCACGCCCACCGACGTGGCAGCTCCGTAGCTGATACCGCGGTGGGTGACAACGGTGGCATAGACGCCATCGGCGGGAACAAAACCCTCGAGAGGGCTGCCTAAGTTGGCGGTGGGGTACCCGAGAACTCGACCGCGCTGAAAGCCCTTACCCACTTCCCCGCGCACCACGTGGTGGCGACCGAGAAGCTTGGTGGCCTGTGAAACCCGACCGTGTTCTAGCACGGTGCGAATCATGGTGGATGAGACTCTTTGCCCGTCCTCCTGGCAGAGGTCCTCGACAACATCCACTCGAAAACCCCAGCGTTCCCCCTCACTCATGAGGGTGGCCACATTCCCTTCGCCACCGTGGCCGTAGCGAAAGTCTTGACCCACCAAGACAACGCTTGCAGAGAGCCCCTCGCACAGCACTACTCGGGAAAACTCTTCGTGGCTCAGAGACGAGAGCTCATCGTCGAAGGGCAACACCACCACACGAGCGATTCCTGCCGCAGCCAACAACTCCACTTTTTGACTATCGCTGGTGATGGGAAGGGGAACCTCGCCGGGGCGCAAAGTGGCATGGGGGTGACGATCAAAAGTAATCACGGTTGCTTCGGATTCCCCCGCCATCGAGTGCAGCTGATCCACCACCTGGACATGCCCGCGGTGGACACCATCAAATTTCCCAATGGTCACAGCACGTCGCCTCCCGTCACAGGGAAGGGAATCTAATCCGTAGTTCACCATCACGGCGGTCATTGCGTGGGCCTGGTCACTCGAAGCCACCACAGGCCAAGCAGCGGCAGAAACAGCGGAATCAAAATGTAGCCAAGTCCAAACTGTGACCACACGGTCGCATCGGGAAATAGCTCCGGCCTCACCAGGCTCAGCGTTCCGATACCGAGAACCCCGACCAGTTCCACACTCAGGGACCCAAAGGCAATGCGTCTGGCCCAGGGTTTTGCGCCTAAGGCCAACGCGATGGTGGCGAGAAGATAAATTCCCGCCGCAAAAACAGAAAGAGAATAGGCAAGGGGGGCTTCCTCGAACTTGGTGAGGACCTGAAAGCTAGAGCGACCCAGGGCCGCCAAGGTCAGCACCGAATACAGTGCCACAATGATGCGGTGCACCATCAGGGTGCGCGCGGTCCCAGACACAATTTTTTGCGGGGCTTTCATGACTACTTATCTTTCTTTTTCTCCACGTCACCAGAAAGAGCCGCAATAAACGCATCCTGGGGAACCTCAACGCGGCCCACCATTTTCATGCGCTTCTTGCCCTCCTTCTG
>Ga0307979_1000165_pt1 | contig 42833 bp, 46 predicted proteins | sample OrgLakmetage1058_FD_201833 | JGI IMG/M metagenome (GOLD analysis project Ga0307979, IMG submission 201833) | Saline water microbial communities from Organic Lake, Antarctica - #1058 | ecosystem: Environmental > Aquatic > Non-marine Saline and Alkaline > Saline | place: Antarctica: Organic Lake...
CAGCCGAGGCTGATGCGGCTCGTGGTCAGCACCCCTTTAGCAGCAGTCCTAGCCATTATGGGCCCCCGCACGAGACATTTAGCAGCAGTCGAGAAGGTGGCGCTGTACCTCAAACTGAGCGCGGTGGCGCAGGAGGCAAAAACAATGAGGGAAAAGGAGATGGAAAAACAGGGCAGCACCCACCCTCGTCATCGCTCGCGGCTTTCGTGGCTTGCCTCGATGACACAATGGACCGAAAGGTGCACAAACGTACGCTTCTTTGCATAATGTCTATGATTATCGCTAGAATTCTGCGTTGATGCTTCGCCAATGAATCTCTTTATCTTTTTGATTAAGAGATGACCAACGCGTTGTGTCGGTGCTCTTACTCGTATTATTCGCAAATTTTTATTTCAGATGGGGTGTGTGGTTGACGCACTTTCGCAACGGGCAGAGCAGGCACACGCGTTGGCCTCTGCGCAGCACGACGCAACGGCTGCTCGGGTGGTGAGTCCACAGTATTTCCTTCTGGGTAGTTCACTGCATTACTAGTCCTGTTTCAAGTAGTACAGTCTTAAGAAGCTCATTTGCTTTTGTCGTATAAAATGGGGAACGTGTCCTGTATCATCGTGTCGGGTATAATTGCTCTACACGTTCCCCATTTCTATAAGGTGAACCTACTTCATCGCATGGATGGTCTTGACCGTCGTTTCGACGCTATGCCCAAACCGCGGGAAGCTTCCACATGTATCGCAGACCTCGACCGTCGCTTAGCTCGAATCGAAACTTGGCAGCAAAGGGCGACAACAACGTCCACGCGAGAGCAAAAGCAGAGCTTAGCACAGAATGTTAATCGACACCACCACGTTTCTTTTGCACCCCCTGAGACTTCATCTAGCTTGTCAGATGACAACCACAACCATGAGAATGATCATAGCAGCAGCAGCAGCAGCAGCAGCGGTATTAGCAGGAGCAGTAGCCATATGAATAGAATTTCTACAAGTAATAGTGGCAACGGGAGAAACAGTACCAGCCAAGAACACCTTGATTCTGGCAGGGAATGCAGTCAAAACAATAGCAGCGATGGCAACGCCTCCACGGCAACACCGGCCTATGTGAGTCCAGATCTCGACATTGCAGCTGAGGAGCTCATGACAGATGCAGCTTCATGCGCCACAGCAGTCGAACTTCAGGCAGCGGCTGCAGCTGCGTCAAATTCTGGCGTTACACCATCGGCAGCGGTGCTGGCTGCTCTAGCGGCTGCTGAGAACGTTACAGGCTCAGCTACCGCTCTTTCTAAGCATTCTAGCGCAAGCTTTGAGGGTAGTAGAGACAAGACCAGTGACCTCAATAAAAGTAGCATTAGCAGCGGTGCCGCCACAACTCAAACTGAGTTGATATCCAATGAAGGCGACAAGGATACAAACTTAGCAATGACAGAAGATGCAAATGAGGAGGTTGGGGAAGAGCAGAAGGTATCGCCTCAATGTAGCCCAGAGCGCGAAGAGCGCGCCGACAAGACTTCCTTTTCTGGAAATACCTTACCTGGAAACGTCTCTGAAGAGCGACCGAGACAGCGCAACGCCCACAACGATCGCCCAGCGACAAATTCTGCTGGTCGTGTGACAGACCCCAAATCGCCTGGTGCGAGACTTTTAATGCGCCGAGTGACCCGCTCTCCGAAGTTTGTCTGAAGAACAAAGAATTAGGCGAATTAAGCAGAAGATACGTAATGAAAAGAAGAACTAGTTGTATCAACAACAGCCTCATGGAGAGCCGCTCTGAAATCTGAACTTACGTACTTCTCTGAGGTATATATTTCTGTCGTAGAAAACGTCGTACAGGTTTCTCAGATATAATACAATTCCAAGCACCTGACTCAAATAGCTTGCTCTAATGTAGCGATCGTGGGAATCTCCGGCTCTTGAGTTCCCACTTCCTTCCTTCGCGGGGTATGTGCCTCACCACTTGCACTTAAAGTGGCAATAGCACACTTGGACGTCCAGAACCACTAGAGCATTGCTAGTTGCTAGGTGCATTGAAAATCATTAAATTTAGGTATGGAAAAATCTCCCTGTTCCCGTACTTGGACCAGTTCCGTCTTTTTCAATTACGGCTACATGATGTTCCTAGGTGAACCTGGTGCTTTTAGCGTTCAGCATTTAGTCTCGCTTTTAGTAATTACGAGTAACTTTTTAATGTACTAAAGCTAAGTGCTTATTGCCCATTTTGAGCAAAGCAATAAAATACAATAAGTATGCGCAGTCGAAACACGAAACATGGAAATAAATTGGTATACATACATCAGCAGTAAAATTTCAGGCGAAGAATATTTGTCAGTGCATACATGAGAGGTCTGAGGGCCCTTTGGTCGAAGGTCTACTCAGTCTTGCCATTTCAAAACTTGCAAAAGCAGGCCCTTGCGATTTACGAACGAAATTACCTGCAAAGCAATGCTTCGCGATTTGGACGGTCCTCTTCGCTCTTCGCGAAGGAGATTTGCTATCCACACTGCCTTGATCAAGCAATGCAGCAGCAGCGGCACCGCTTGCAGGAGGCGGTAAAGGTGCTAACGAGGGTCTGAAGGCCTGAAGGCCCTTTGGTTCAAGGTCTACTAAGCCTTTCAAAGGAAACGCCACTTGCCATTTAAAAATAGGCAAAATCAGGCACTTGGGGTTTATGAAGAGAATAAGCTATAAAGCAATGCTTCGCGACTTTGAGGGTCCTGTTCGCGAAGGAGGATTGCTATCCATACTGGCCTCAGGCAATGCAGCAGCAGCGGCACCGCTTGCAGGAGGCGGTAAAGGTGCTAACGAGGGTGACACTCTAAGAGGTGAAGGCGGCTGCAGCAATGTCTCTGCTGATGTCGTCGGAGCATGAGTGCGCTTTCCGGGAAGTGCATTAGGTTGGGCTTGTGTGATGGCCCATGCTTTCGTAGGTTTACGACGATTAGTGGGAATGACCACTTCATCAGCTTGCTTGGAAGTTCGCACCTGATTTTTGTTGTCGGAAAAGATGATTCGTAGAAAGCCACGCATATTGCATTGAGAAATTCACAATCAAGAACCCTCACCATTGTAAAGGAATAATTTAGGATGAAAACCATATCACTTTCACTCAACAAAACGACAACAAGAGAAATATCATCACAGCAAAAGCCATTAAGTAAGTGTGTACCTGAGAGTCAACTTGTTGTTTGGCTGCACGCCGCTCAATCCGAATGGGACCGTTTTCTTTTGGATCTAGAGTCGCGCTGTAGCTGTTACCACTTCTACGCGCACCCGCATTGTTGCTGCTCCTGCTAACGCCTCCACCTTCACCATCGTTACTACTTCTATTGTTACCACCACTTTCGCCATCATCGTCGCCGAATCGTACAACTTTTGGCGACGAAGATCGAGCCAAGCGACCACCAGCAGGATTTGAAGTTGCTTTCATCGCTGATTTCGGGGAGGTTGCACGACTCTTTCCTTTGTGACGGTGCTCGTTATTGTGATGCTCATCAGAAGCTGTACCCTCCTTGGATTCAGCAACGCCCGAATATGTGAGCGAAGAAGTCTCAAGGGCTGCATCTTCCACTAACACGGCTTCTAGCTCAGCTCCAGCGCTGTTCCTGCTTCCATCAACATCAAGACTACCGTGGATGTCATAAGAGACACTCCAGATTTCATTATCGCTCTCTGAATCCTCAGCGAGTTCTGCTTCAAAAAAATCTTCAACTTTATCATCTACTATCGCGTTTGCTGCGCCGCTGCTACTGACTACGTCACCGCTTCCAGCTGTAGGAGCCATTGCATGACCAGGAGGAGTAGGACTTTTGTCGACGATGTTGCCAATCGTTGTTTCTCCTAGGGTAGCACCTCCACCCTTGCTCTCGCCCTCGGCCACTCTATTTCCGGGTTGGCATACTGGTAAAGCGCGACACCAGTCATCCCATACAGTCCGTAGAGGCCATTGAACGCCATCTACTATGGCCGACAAATCCTTAGTGGCAACAGCAGCCACCGCTGCACACCTGAATTAAGCCATGGATTATTAAGCAAACAGGAAGAGAAAATGAGAAGACTGCGTAATAAAAGATATACTTAATATGCACTTCAAAAGTGTAATCAATAGATAAGCCAGTATGTCCAAAGATATACGGAGGAAGTACTGCCGATCAAACAATGGTATGCGATGTTGACTTGGAGGTTCCAACCAGGATGAGAGAGCAGCTTCTCGCTTGTCGAGGGCCGATGACGTATGCAACAGGAGTTTGCCCGGGAGCGGCGGCAGCCCACTCAGCGCAGCTTCTGCTTTAGATTTCACATCAACAGCTGATCCAGCAGCGGCCAGAGCAAGCGCAGTCTTGAGGGCAGTTACATTCGTGTACCTAGGTACGGGATTACAAGAGAGGCCGAGTTGGTTTGCAGATAATAGAGCCAAGTACGCGCAGAAATTCGTACAAAACATTGGTGCTATTTTATCGAAACCAATCCCAGAACAACTAAGACATTAATAGAAATCACCTAGCCCAGAGCAAACGTGCACCAGGAGGAGCGTCAAGTACGGAAGCCACGCCTGTATCTTGCATGCTGCTGCTAGTAGGCGCGTCGGAGATCTCGAGTAAAAAGAGTGACCCCACAAAGCCTAAAGGAGCACCACATAAAGTCGCATGCTCTGCGTTCGAGCCGAGGATTTTCTTAAAGATACTTTTTGAGCCTTCGGCATTCATTGAAGTTACACTCGTAGTGCGAGTGGTTCGTGTACTGCCACTGCTTGCGCTGCCCTCATCTTCGACCTTCTCGAGTAACGTGTTAGTGTCCCCGCTTATGCTATCGTCGTCTACTGGGGCAGTGGAGCCCGTCATTTGGTACAAGTAACCCGCGACCACGCTCCGTAAAATTACGGTGCCATCACCCCGCGTGCGACCTGTGGCTACAACGCGTGCATGCATTTCCCCCTTGGAAGGCGTCATTGTAGCTACAGCACCTGCAGCAGCAGCACTCGCATCTGGCAGAGACTGGTTTGCGCGGACTGTATTCTTAGCACCAATTTCACCACCTCCGATTGCGCCCTTTGAAGTATCTAACATCGACGATGGTTCCACCCGAGTCTCTGGATTGGAGCAGGAAGCAGAAGGAGCGTGGGAGTCGCTAGCTCTGGGCTCAAACTCGACAGCAGCAAAAGCAGCCCGGTGTGAATATACAATAGCCTCGAATTCATCTTGGGTAATGATGCCTCGATCCAATTTCTTTTGCGCGATTTCCTGTCATTTAAATGAACGAGCACAGGCAAGTGTCAACACGAGCACGGTTGCAACTTGGAAGTACGAAACATCACAGATCAACAACAGCAACAGCAATAAGGCACAAAATATACTTTCATTGAGAAATTACGTGCTGCGCAATTTTTTAACAACGGACGCAAAAGTTACCTCGGCTGATATAGCAATAGACATAAGCGAACTGCGAACGCCAGCGAGGCAGTGCGTGGCACCGATCGTACTATCCAATTCCTCGCACATGCCGACAAGGTTGCTGTCGCCGCCTTCGTTACCGAGATTGTCATCTTTGTGGCAATTCATAAAGTCAATACCTTCGTTTCCTTTGTTCTCGGTCTTGCCAGATTCATTGACTCGTTTATTGAAGGTGTTGCGTTTGAATAGAGCGCTGTAATTCCACCGCTATCGTTACAAACATGCATTTCTTTCTATCGAGAATCGATGACAGCAATTGAATAGGGATAACTTTAACATAATGCGCGCATCCAAATTGTCGCTGACGTACAAGTAGGTTTCAGGTGGCCATTGACGAAGTCTACAGTAGTCATTGCTGAATAGATATGCTCACTTTTTTGTAAAAAAGACCGTTGTGTTGGTTCACACCAATATAGTATCTGTAGAATATTTTTGGCTCCAGTTTTATCTTTGCGACTTGCAAAAGTTGTTTCGTTTTGCTGTTTTGCTATTAATTTCCCGTAAAGGGCACTTCGCTTGTGACGAATAATAATATTGAACCTATCAAACAGAGATACGAATTTAAGACTTTCCAAGTCGATCTCGTTTAAGACTATGCACATATATGTGTTTTTGCCCTTGACTTTCGTTCAAATCGGTTTGTCTGAGCCACTGTTTTGTACGTAAATTACAACCTCCGAATTTCAGCTCATCTTCACTGTGCTCCGCTGCTCGCACGACGCACCGCTGGCTAATGCCAAGCTTGTATGGAACAGGAGGGCATCTCTAAAAGCGCTGAAGCTTACAACCCTCCGTACTTGTTGAGAAACGCGAGATGGAAGTCCCGAATGTCGTTGCAAAACTGACGGATAAGCGCGCGCGCGCAGGAGAGAAAGGGGAATTTTAGAAGAAGATAAGATAATGCGTTGGCGTGAGGGAGAAAAATTGGGATACTTTGCTGTTGTACAGCGCGGTAATCTTGATTTAGATTGGAACTGATGACAGAGAGAAAATAAGAAAAAAGGATTGGGAGAACGACAAGGAAGAGAAGAGACTTTCCTTATTTCGCACTTCAGATAGCGCACCCTTTCACTATTCGAACTTCTTTGCCTGTGTACCTGTTCGATTTTCTGCTCCGGCGGAAGGATAGTCGTCCGAAAATGCCAGGTGCCGTCTTTTTGCCCAAATCCACTGCCGGGCGTAGTGGCAATCCCCGTGGCCTCGAGGAGCTCCAAGCAGTAAAACACGTCGGGGACCAGGCCTTGCTTCTGCGCCGCAGCCACTGCGCGCGGGGGCAACTGCACCCGGGGAAACGCGTACAGAGAGCCGGCGGGGGCGCAGAACACCCCGGGCAGGGCGTTGAGCGCCGAGGTGATGGCGTTGGCCCGTCTCTCGAGCGAGGCGAGCACCGCGGCGCGCTCCCGCTGCCACCGGGGGTAGCTCGCGTCGCCGGGTACAGGGGGCTTCACCATCACGCCCATGGCCACCTGTTTGGAGTGTATGGACGGGTTGATTGATTTCGTAGCGAAATTAAAGCACACGTGAATTTTGGTCCGCATGCTACCATACTACAGCAAACGAGAAAACTCCAAATGCATTACTGGCCCTATTGAAATAAACAAAGACGTTTCGAAGCACCCTCCGTTACCTGGCCGGTGACATTGGGGCTCAGATTTATTGACGCCATTTTGTACGCTTGCGCCACCACATCCTCGGGCACGTTCATCATCTCCACCTATTGAGAACCACAGGGTCACAGGAAGAAAACAGTACAACGGAGTGGGAGAAGGAGAAAGTAATAGCGAGAAACTTTCAAACCTTGGAGTCGAGGGAAGAGTTTCAACCAATGCTTTTTTATTTGGAAAGGCAGTGATGTCTATTTAATCTACACCACATACCATGCCTCCCCGCAGGCCACACTCGCCGAAAGCCCCCTTGGAAGTGGTGTGAAACGACAAGAGCTGCGTCTCCCTTGCTGCTGTACCCCCCACTGTACAAAGTGTTGATGTAAATCAATCGTGGTTACAAAAAACATATAGAAAGGGTTATTGAGAATCATTCAGGAGAACTGGAGTAAAAGACACAAATCATTGAAGTAGAAAGGCACTTCTATTCTTCTGTACGTACCTATTTTGTGAAGCACCGATCGCGCCGAATGGAACGGCGTTGCGTTCCCGTAAACGTTGTCTTGGTACACCTACGGATTATGGCATCAAATAGGGTGACGGAGAGTGAGTTTCTGTTCGTCAGAGTTTGTAAACAAGTTTGTTGCTTGCCTCTAGTCGATGATTTCCTTCGAAAGGGCAAATGTAGTAGCGCTCTCCCTTACCCTCCCTTTTCATTTCATCGTACCTCATCGGCGAGCACGGTGAGGCGTTCTTTGTGGCACAGCGACAAGAGGCTCGCTAGTTGCGAAGCCGCCAGCTGAGTGCCCGTAGGGTTACCGGGGTTAATGACTACCAGGGCGCGGGGATATATCTGTATCGAGAATGGGTGGGCCAAGAGTGGGAAGCAATTCAAGACACGATAAATTCGAGATAAGAGGTGAAGGTAAACCCTGCGAAAACGTCATTACAAGGGAAAAGGCTGAGAGGGTCCTAAAACTAAAGGAAATCAAAGAATAGACACGTGAACTACGAAAACGGCTTACGCAAACTCCGTGCACACACAGTACTTCGACAGATGATCTGTAGTAAATAAGAGCCTTTTTCTTACCGACTCTCGGCGTGCTTTTTCAATGGCTCTTTGCACTGAGGCTTGGCACAGTCCCCAGTCGTCGTCTTCGTTGAGCTCGTAAGGGATCATCACCCCACCCAACAGCGCGATCGAGGCACTAATATACCGTAGTGATGGGACACACACCAAACCACACCGTCGTATGTGGTGCGATGCAATGACCGTTATTTGTCGCCGCCATTTGATACACAGATGAAACGCAATGAAGTCGCTTTGAATTATTGAAAGAAACACAAGAACCACATGCTGATTTTTGTACCTGTACAGAGGGTATTGTGGAATGGGCACTAGAATCCCGTCCTTGTAGCCTGGCCCGCGAATCAGCAATTGCAGACCCAAGCGCACCTACAATTTTACAAGGAGGGGGTACTTAGCCAGTGGGACATGAATAAAGATGACTTGAGCTTAAGACGAGGCGCCTAGAAAAGAGTAAAAAGTAAAAGGTTGAATGCACGTACCGCAGCTGAGGCCCCGTCAGTCAAGAAGATACGATCCACGCTTGACTTGAGGCCGTCCCTCGCCTCCAGCCAGGTCGCCACCTAGACACATGTATACATAAGAGTAAGGAAGAAAAAGAAGAACAAAAAGATGGAATATTTACAAATTGGTGACACTTTGCTCAAAAAGAAAACTAGCGAGGAGGACCACCACTTGCTTTTCGTCTTCACCCCAAAGTGAAGCAATCTCATAAAAAAGGTGAGAAAGCTCCCGCAATTAGGCATCCCTATTACTCACTTGTCTCCGCACAAGCTCTGAGCCACGGCTATCCGTGTAGGCCCCGAGAGATGACACGTCCTGAAGGTACTCTTTAGCGCGCAACACTGCATCCTAGTGTGATACCAATGTAAACAAGCCAACAGGGACAGACAGAAGCGAATGCATAGACACGTCGGTGAATATCCAAAAAATGAAGCCAAGAAGAAATACACAAGATGTGAATAATAATAGCTACGTACACACTGCGTATTGATCAAAGATATGAGTGAAAAAGTAATATTTTATCATTACTTTCGGGAAGTGCTTGACGACTTCAGGGTCCTCCATCATAAAGGGGGCTGCCACCAGAGCAATCACCTGCAACAGACACACGCGCGCACAACGAAAGCCCAAATGTATTTGAGATATGCACCTTATGCAAGTTGTTCAAATATATTCAAGGCTTCATCACATCCAAGCTTAAGATTTTCCAACGAACCTGCCGCAAGAAGGTGAGCGGGACTTGGCCCAGTGCGTGCGGGTTGCCAACCGACGTGAAAATGACTTCCTTGCCCGCGCGCTTGCGCTCCATAGCCGCCAAGTACACCGCGCCGCGCACCTGATGAAAATTAAAGAGTGGTAGAATATATTAATTCTGAATGATACCAAGACTTGAAACCGAATTTTCGCAGAGGGTGCGAACAGTTCTTCTGCTAATACAGTTATATTGCTCAACGGACCTGGTACTTGGTCTCGAGGATGTTCGGGTTCAGCTCTTTGACTGAGAGCGACATGGTAGCTTAGACGTTTAATCTAGAGGAAAGAATACATACCCGTCGATACGTTATAGGGTTCACATTTTTAGGAAGGCTGGGAAGCTTGCAGAGGGTGAAAGGAAGAACAGTTCATCAAACGATTGCAGAATATAGACGTTTTCAAGTGTGTATCATACATGTATGCTGAACTGCTGAACATGCAGTCGTGAGTTAGACTTGGTGCAACATTACCGGCTAGGCTACACAATTATTAGAAGGGTAAGGATCGAGAGTGTTCTGGGTCATGTCATACCTTGCTCACGTGGTAAGATATGTTGACACCAACGAGGTTCAACACTGCCAACAATGAGGCAGGGAAAATAATCGCGGCGCGGCGGCTGTTGTGATTGATTTTCTGAAACGAAGCAGGAAAAGCACGGCGGGATCTTCTCAAATGTAATATTTTGGCGTAGCTATCCCGTAGGGGCGTTAATGCAGAACTCTGTACAGATGTACATCTGTACAGTATGTAGGGAGCAGTGCAGCAGATCGTCTCATGCACGGATGCTCAAGACACGGTGACTCTGCGTGAAGTCATGCTCGAATACCATAGCGGAAACGAGAATAGCTGAATATACAATTAGGCGAACCTATCAGAGATACCCGATTCTATTTTCGTAGACTAGCGGCTTGCACTATCAGTCTAGCCAGTAGTTGCGCCAGCGTGCCAACTAACATGGATGCAGCCATGCAGTTGCGTTCCCGAACAAACGTGTATCAGAGTACGAAATAATTATCTTAATGACGTCTGGATTTTTGTGCTTCTTTTTTCTTTTCTCATGGTAGACGTCCCACACCTCGGAAATTCTGGAAATAACTTGGGTACTCAATCCTTGGTGATTTATGGTGAGAGTGCTTCTGAAGTCGTGAGCTTGACTGCAGCAGCAGCCTTATTGGAATGCCGACTAGCTTTAGTGGTAGGTCCAGCAGCGGCACGTGCCGCCCTTGCAAAACATGAGGCGTCGATCGCTCCTGACCTAGCTGTGGCCCTTAAGGTAGTGGGAAGCTATGAAACAAACGAGGTAACCTTCACAGTAACCCTCCCACACGCACACACACACACACCTCGCACCCTTGGCCTCTTCCAATGCATGCCCTCATGAGACGTATTGTGATTTCGCCACGAACAACACAAAGTCAGGAATTCATTTGAAAAGTTTTTTTCTTTCTCGTGCCAATGTGCAGGATGGGCACTTCTCACTCCACGAAGCCGCGATAAACGGTGACGCGGCGGCAGTGGAAGCAGTTATCGTGGCTGGTCCAGAGCTGACAAAAGTCGAAGATTCGGTAAGGCATTTATGTGCGAAACTCTTAATTTTTGAAAACTTCTAGTGCTCAATGACCTAACTTCGTCGTGTTCCTTCCTTTATGGTTGGCTATCACATGTGCTGACGACGCAAGAATGGCGCCACACCCCTCGACCTCGCCACCGATGATACTTGCCGCGACATTCTCAAGTACCATGCTGCTGCCGATGCCTCTATCACTAAAGATCCAACCACGCTCGTCGCTGCTGCTATGGCTCACTGCGCTACTCTATCGGCATCTGAGGAGCCGTTACCTGCGACGGCGTTGTCCTTGCGTGCATGTCATTTTGACCCTTGCTTCCTGTGGGCCCCATCCGATGCCCGCGCCGCAGTGGTTACTTGGGCGCTACATGTGTTCATCGCCCAGCTCGCTGCCACAATTCAGTCTTTTGAGGAACTACCCGACGACTGTGCTGGTGACGTCTTGGAGTTCTTTGGAACGTCACCCAAAGAGTCAGAGCTCGCTGCATTTCATTGCTCTTCACTTGTGGCACAAAATTGGGTGCGCGCAGTGCTTGCAGCAGCAGTCGTGGTAGGTGCCATAACAAGCTTCCACGAAAAGATTACGTAGTATCTGGAGCCTTTCATGTCTCATACACTCTCATTTTATGCTCCATGCTGGCTTATTCTCTTGTCATTCAGGCGAAGGCAAATGCTGATCTAGTGCCAGCAGCTGAAAAAGGCGACTTGGCAACCGTGCAGGACTGCCTTTCAAAAAAGGCCAACATTGAGACTGATGTGGTGCGTTGCATGTTTACGCGTATTTTTGTGACGATTATTAGGTTCAACATGCGCGTGATTTTTGTTTTCGTTGTGAGAGAGCATATCAAGGGGTACCGATGGGTAGGAGGATATCTACTTCGGTGAGAGTCGAAGGAAGGGCTACGGGTATGTTATTGTTAACGAAGAAAGAGGCATTTCCTTTCTCCTTACTTCCTTACTTTTGTCGTAGCGTCGGTAAAATCTGAAGAATTTTCAGAGATAACAAAAGGTCATGTTTAGGCGAGAACGTGGTGTCAGATTTTTATTTGTGCTCGGGAACACGTTCAACTTGGAAACTGTTTTTGTTTTGCATCTTTGCCCTCACGTGTACCTCTATGCAGTGTATACCCCTCACACTACAATGTCTCTTTCTGTATGGATAGTTTGGCGACACAGCGCTCATGTTGGCCTCGCAAAACGGTCACACCGCAACTGTGCAGCTCTTGTTGGAAGCAGGGGCTGACAAGGAGGCCAAGGGCCAGGTAACAAAGAGAGAAAGAAAGGATCACGCACACGCACACACACACTCATGTGGTTGAAAGCGGTGCTAGAATGGCGAAAGCACCATCTCCACTTCACAACTTTGTGGCTACCTGTGCACAGAGGCAGCAAAAGAACGTGTCCATTTATTTTTTCTGTTTTTTTCCGTTGAAAGAGAGCAAGGGGTGACAGTTGCAAAGAGGGCTTCTGATTTCCTTTCTTGTATGGCACCTGACTCTTTTCTTGAAAGAGTTATGAGTGTCACAAGTTGAGCTGAGAGGTCGCACGAGTATTTGCAACTATAAAAGCAAAAGATGAAATCAGTTCTATTGGTTGTGGACCTTTATTTTTTGGCTGAGGTGTTTTGCCACCTGGTTGCCTACACGCGCGCCTACATTTTTACCCTTGACACACACACACAGCTAGCACACATGTTTCCCACTCATGAATTCCATGAACTTTCCTGCTTTCCATTTCTCGCTCATCTCTTTCCTTTTGTCAATGTTCTTTTCTCTTTCCTTCTGTTCTCTCTTTTTGTGTGCTGTGGCATTCTTTTCTGTGTATGTTTTGTCATGTAAAGGGTTGCGCCACTGCGCTCATTTACGCCTCAGAAAAAGGTCGCACCGCAACTGTGAAGGTCCTGGTAGACGCAAGAGCTGACAAGGACGCCAGGAGCATTGTAAGAGAGTGAAAGTGAAAGAGAGGATCATGCACTCTAACATGTGGTTGAAAAGGGTGCTAGAGTAGGTAGGGCACCTTTATATTCTTCCTGCTTTTTTTCTCACTCATCTTTTTCCCGGTCACCTACCCATCTTATCCTTTTTTCTTACTCACCTGCTTTCTCTTTCACCTAGATGTTCTTTTATTTTCCCTTGCGTTCCCTTTTTTTTGTACTGTGGTGTTTTTCTCTCTTCATGCATGCATAGTTTGGCTCCACAGCGCTCAAATTTGCTTCGCAAAACGGTCACACCGCGACTGTGAAGGTCTTATCTTAAATGCGGGCGCTGACATAAAGGCGAAGAAAGACGGAAGACAGAGATAGAGAAATAGAGGATTTCAGGCACATGCGTTGAAGTGTTACTAGGTTGGGAAAGTACCATAGCCTCTTCTTATTGGTTGAACTACTGCATGTGCATTGGGGTGGGCATGTATGCTTTTTATCAATTTACTTATTTTTGAAGTGAGGGAGTTTATCAAGGGGTGCCAGATGTCAAGGTTGTGTCTGTTTTTTTGTATGGACACAGGGGTGCTGTGCGCGAGGGCTACTTTCTTTTTTTTCAATGCATTATTTTCTCATGTTTCATACAGGATGGCAAAACAGCCCTGGTCTCGCTTTTTGTGAGGTTCTTGGCTTATTGCCCTTTCCCTCCTGAGTTGTTGTGCACATGCCTTGTTTAGGGCATTCAAGCACATTCCTGCGATTACGAAGCATTGGCTTCTGTGCCATTTGGGTTTGTGTGAGTTCGAGTTCGACTTCGCTGCAGGCTCAGAGCCAGCAATCGCGATAGCTGCGGGGGGAAGGATATTAAAGCGGCCGCAGGCATAGACCCAGCAACAGCGGCTGAAAGCTCACAGAAGCAAAGGCAGTGGCCGCTAGCTCAGAGATGACAAGAAATTGGCCGAAGGATCAGACCTGGCAACAGCAGTGGCTGAAGAAGGCACAAAGGAGAGAATTCTTGCGGCCGTAGGCTCAGAGCTAGCAAGTGGCACATCAAAAGTTGCCATGTCTAGATCACAAACTTGAAGGACTTTAAGGACTTTAAGGAGGCCAAGTTCGCCCACACCCCCAGTGCACCTCGAAGCTACTTGACACAGATCCTTAATTCTGGAGGTGGAGGTGGCATCCAGCAACAGGTTTAAGTTTTGAATTTGGAGTTCATAAGATGCCATAAAACTCTTTCTCGACACCCCCCTGAGGTCTGAGGACGGACCTTGTTTTGTAACGCCATCTAGCACCTAGAGAATCGACCAAGCCGGACTGAATGCTGACAGCTAAATTCTGGATTTTGATTTAGTATTCCAAATCCATATTCAGTACTGTATACACAGTACATTTCACTGTAGATGGCTTTCACTCCCCTGGCTTGCGCGCAACGCACGCGCGTACGCTTCTGCCTGCAGAATTGGCCTCTGTGTCAATTGGGTTTGTATTATTTTTTCTGTAGTTCGAGTTCATTCCGCTGTAAGTAAGTTTCTGTACGTACAGTACGTACTGTACACTCCCACGTCCCGCGTCACATGTCATTTCTGCACCTATCACATCTCCGTCGTCGTCGTCATTATAATCATGTTCTGAGCAAACACCAACGATAGCGACTCATTCTCGAATCGTATCGAACCACCTACTTACTGTTGTAATAAACAATGAAGACTATTGGCATTATCGCACTCCTGCTCGCCCATGGTGCACAAGCCACTTGCCCTTCAAGTGCTGCGACGATGCACGGTATTTTTACTGGGATTAGGGAATCTGACAAATGTTCCCTCTCGCGTGCCAAAAACAATCCTAGTTTTAGGTCTCACAGCGATAATCATTGATTAGTTCCCTTCACTGAGCAGCAAACCATTTTGCTTTTGTGTTCATTTTTATGTAGCATCTTGCCAGCAAACGGTGACTACGGTGGTAGGGTGCGAGACCGCTATCTCCGAGGTCTTGGCCCGCATCAACGGGCAGTATGGCACGTGGCACGGTGCGTGAGTCTTTGCTTTAAAGTACTATGAGAACAGACGACCTAGAAGGTTGCTTTTACTGTGACTGTCCGTGTAAAATTTTATTGCTCAAGTGCTTAGTCAGATGTGTGGGTAGGTGGTGAGTGCATGCTATCGCTTATGCCTCATAGTTTTGGCCTTCAACAAAGTCCTCTGGAAAAGAAGCTAATCTTCATACGTGTGATTATCTATCTTCCAGACCCTCACAACAACGGCACCTACTCCGTGCTCGCTGACAACACTGCAACGGGTGGCGACCTTGAAATGCAGCGCGTGACAGGTAGTGGGTGTGTGCGATTCTCAATTCTTCTATCTTTTTGTAGGAATGCAACTGAATCGCTTACTAAGCGTAGTGGGAGTTTGTGATGCGTTTGTGGGGTTGCAAAAACGTACATAAAGTTTTTCCGTGCAACGAATCTCTAAAATTTTCGATGACAATGGCGTGCTTTCACAGGGGACTACAAGTACACGGACAAGATTAACTTTGCGTTTACGAACACGAGCGCGGGCTGCAGCATTTTTGCGTGCAGCGAGAGTCAGGTTCGTTCTCCACTTTTATAAGGTTTTGTCTTATTCTTCGCTTCCTACCATCATGAATAATGCATGTTGCTTGATCTCTGCGTACGGTTTACGTGTCTACTTAGGTGACTAGCATCGGTGACTACAGCACCAACTACTGCAACTCGCGCAACCTTTACTGCGGCACCGCTGACGGGTAGGCGTAGAAATGCTTGTGTCATGGACACAATTATAATGCTGTTTTTTCTTGCTTCTTTGAACACTTTGCCATTCATAGATATCGCCATGCCTGCTATTCTTCTCCGCATCTTCACGGCATACCTTCCCATTTCTTTTCCTCCATCTTCGAATTATTAGGTGCAAGGACGTCGAGACGGATCTTGGCGCAGTTGAGACGAATGTGTCGCCTTCCTTTGGAGCTTCGCAAGACCCGTCCGCATGCCTTACTTAGGGAGGGAACAGAAAACGCAATTGCGCATGTTTAATGCAAGATTTTCTTGGGAAAGTACCGTGCTTGCCCGCTCAACTCGCCACGCGCACATACGTGCTTGTGGCCGCTTGTATCCTCCAAGAGACTCCTTTTGTACAGAGCACAAGATACTTGACTTTTCTTCCAATTAGGTGTTTCTATGTCCCACAAACACAGGGGTGCTCATCGGAACTTTCTGCTATGGATCTCTGCGCAAACCAATTCATGATAAGTGGAAGTATAACACAGAGTCCAGAGTTCATAACCAATTAAGAATTACAGTAGCACGGGTTAAGGTGAGAGAGGTACGCAGATACGTGCGATTTATTCAGGCCCACATGTTCTCGCACCTGCGCTGGAAGCTAGAAGGACATGTACCACGTGCATAGATAAATGCTTTTCATATAAGCAAGCCTGGCTCCTACAGCCTAAAGGATAATCCCCGTATCGTCGTCATTGTCGTCGTCCGCGAAAGGATTCGCCTCTGATGCCACTGGGACTGCGGCTGCAGCCCGGGTGCTACCAGCTGCCGCAACTGGCGGGTTGGCCGCAGGCAGTAATGGATCGGCTGCTGCCTTCAATGCTGCTGCTTCAGATGGTTGTGGCGACGGAATAGCTACCGGTGCACCAGGACCTGCAGTTGCTGCTGCTGGCTCCACGGGTTCAGGAAAGAGCGGCTCTGGCAACGGTGATGATATCGACGACGACGCTGTGGATGACAATGACGCCGAGGCCACTGGAGCAGAGTCATTGTTCTCAGCCTCAAACAACGCGTCCAGAGCAGCTTGCTGAGCAGCCGTCTTGGGGAGAGGCGCTGGCAATTGCTCTGCTGCGGCAGTCCTGGCCTCTGCTGCCTTCGCATCCGCTGCTGCCAGAGCTGCCGCCGAGGCCTGGTTGATAGCCGTGGAGGCTTCTTCTTTGGCGGCAGCAACCGCAAACGGGTTGTCCAAAGACAAATCGTCCACGAAAGCAGCAGCACGGGGTGCAGCAGCTGCTGAAGTGCCAGGTGGCGCGTCGTCGAACTCCGACACTGGTGGCGCGTCAAACATCGAGGACGCACTCGGTACTGGTGCTGCTGCTGCTCCCGCAGCTGCCGTCACGGAAGGTGGCTGTGCTTGTGACGACGGCGCTGCTTTGTGGACGTTCACGGGCCCACTCGCTGCTCTTGGGAAGGAGTTGCTCGCGCCCGACGCTTTGAACTCGTGCTGGGTGGGTGGAGTGGCTCGGCCCACTTCGGCGAGCTGATTGTCCAACAGGCGCATCCGCCGCTCGTACTCCCAGGTGCCCTCGAGCGGGTACCGCGCTCGCCGGGGGTCGCTGTTGGCGGCGGCTACGGCTGCTGTAGGTGGCCGAGAAGGCTGGGCTGGCGGTGCCGCTGTCGTTGATGTGGTTGCAGATTGAGTGCGGTAGCCCGCGGCGGAGCTTATAATCGACGAATCGCCAAACACATTGCCGAAAGTGCTGCTAGTGGTGCTACTATTGTTGCTACCTCCGGCGCTGCCTCGAGCTCCATACCCCGCATAAGGCTCGGTGGCCGGCATTTCGTAAGGTGTGCCTCGGAATGCAGCCGGCGCATAAGCTCGCCAACCAGTGGCAGCGGGTGCTTCCGCAGCTGATCCAGCAGGAGCGGATCCAGCAGCAGCTCGGTTCGCGTTACTGCTGCTCGCCGTCTGACCCTGCGGCCGTGGCTGCTGCTGTTGTTGCACTTGCTGTTGTTGCTGGCGCCGCAAAACGGCAGGATGCACGGGACGGCTGCCTCCACTGTTGCCATAGCTGCCGTAGCGACCACTATGAGCAGCCGCCTGCTGTTGCTGTTGTCGCTGCTGTTGTTGCGCACGCTGGGCCTTGAGAACAGCTGGGTGCACGGGGCGACCGTTCGCAGCGTGCTGGAGGGCGCCGACATCGCCGTACGGGTCATGTGCGCGCATCAAACCAGCTTGAGTAGCCGTGGCCTGTTGAATAGTAGAACACGGAGGCGCAGGAAGTGCAGCACAAATGTATTTTAAAAAGAGAGAGAGAAAAAAGAAGCAAAGGTGTGGTTGTAAAAGCGGGCACTATTCTGCTATCGAAGACAATTACTCCGGAGATCAATCCTATGACAACTTGCCTTCCGCATTCTCTCTTGCACACGCACTTACTTGTTGTTCCCGCACGAATGCTTCTTGCTCTTCCGCCTGTAGCCTTGCTGCAAGCGCGGCGTCGCTTTCCCCTTCGCGCGCTGACACGTCATCGCCTCCGTCGCCACTACTGCCACCACTGCCACCACTGCCACTCAAATCTGTGCCACCTAGCTGAGCAGCCAACGCAGCATCACTGCTTTCACTGCTGCTGCTGCCACTAGCGCTGCCACTAATGCTGCCGCCACGTTCGGTAGCGGTAGCGTCTGCATCGTCCTTCACTCCAACCACGGTAGCCTGCTGCGGTTCCGTTCTACTAGTATCAGGGACTGATGAAGCATCTGCGTTCCCTCCAGGAGGAAGTTCGGTAATGACCACTGGAGTAGCGGTGTCGTAGGCTTGTTGTGAACTTCGGCCGTGGCTCGGGCGGCCGTCATAGCGGTCGCCTCCGTAGTAAGCGCCGCCTTCATCCTCGTACCCACCGTATGGTCCCCCAGCACCGTCGTAAGCGTAGTCCCGGCTCCCGTATGGGCCGCGGCCGTAGCCAGGCGGAGGATGGTGTGGGGGGTAGCCCCGGTGGTGAGGTGGCGGTGGGGGTTGGTAGCGCGGGCCGTCTCCGGGATGGCGGGGCAGACGGCGCGGCACGCTCTGAGGGTAGGCGCGCTGGTATGCGAGGGAGGCCACTTCCCAGGGCATGGGCGCCGTCTCGACCTTGTGGAATAGAAGGCGACGAAAAAGGAGGCGGTTAAAAAAGGGAATGAGAAAAAGGGCTAGAGAGCAGAAGAACGGGGTGAGGGCGAATGGGAAGAATTTTCGTTCTTCATTTTATCAAAGGGCTAGGGATAGTACATCTATCATTGATACCACACGAAATAGACGTCAATCCACACAACTGAAACCCTTCATATTTTCTTTTATTCTATTCTAAGTTTTCTACCTCCTTGAGCGCCTTGTACAGCGATTGGGCCCCCTTAGGGGGCGGTACGTGGCCCATCAGCAGGTCCCGCACCGTCAGGTCCGACCGCCCGTAAAACGCCGCGTTAACGTCCGGCCGCCCCACCACTACTCCCGTCTCAATGGACACCCCCACGTAGAGACCTCGGCTGTGCGCGTACGCAAAGGCCGCTGCCACCCCGCCTTTGCCCGCCCGCAAGTCACTGCCTGCGGTGCGCCCGAGCGGCCCGACGGAGATCCCGAGCTCGGTTCCGAGGGTAAATTGGGTGCGGCCCATGAAGGACTCCAGGGCTTCCTGTTAATGGTGGGAAGTTGGCATGGAGAGCAGAGATTGGGAGACAAAGAGGTTGAAATCAAGAAGAAAGATAAATGTGGATGAAGATAGATCTATAATTCAAATGAGGTCACACTAAAACGTTGAAGAGTATCACCTAAAATGATCTAAAATTCACCTGTGAGTTGAGGACAAACATCACGTCGCTCACTTCGCCGCCCACTTGAAAGCCCCACCCCACGTTCGCCAACATGATCGCACTGGGGGCTGACCACACCCCATTGGGCATGCGTGCCACCACTAAGCCGGTGCCCACGGTGCCGGAAAAGAAGAACCCGCCTTTCATCATGGTCAAGAAGGCAATGCCCGTGCAGCCCCAGAGCAGTTCCTTGGGAATGGTGTCGCCGCCTGCTCATCAACAAAAGCATACGCGCGTAACCAGGAGAAGAAGAATGGGAGACTCGGGATGAATTTTATCAGGGCAATACATACAATCGCCATTGATACAGTGCCCCTCAGCGTGCAGATATCAGCCATCTCTCTCGGTCTCTCCCTTACTCTCGCACGCACCTTCAATGGCGTTGTCGGGCATGTAATTGTGCAGCGTGTTGGTGGCTTTGCGGATCTCGTCTTGCATCGTCATTTTGATGGGCAAGTTGAAAAAGCGGCTCACCGAGTGGCGGTCAGTGTCGTCCACCGCCACCGTGCTCCGCGCCATGCTGTGCGCCAATTCGTCCTTTAAAAAAATAAGGGGGGGGGGAGAGAAAGTCAAGAGAAAGATGAGAGAAGAAGAGAAGGAAGGAGCAGTAGCACGTAAGCAGAGTTTCATGCAGGACATGAAGAATACAGGTGCATGTACCAGAATGCCTAATATGCTACTTTTTAGCATCGCAAGGCGCTCCTACGAATGCTCGCTTTCTTACCTGCTGCGGTGCGAGCTCTACATGGCAGGGGCCGCACAAGCGCTGCGGAGCGCGGCAGTCGAGTTCCACTTCCGTGCGCGTCAGCTCATCCGAGGGCGGCAGCAAGCAAGCGCCCAGGGGAATCAGACCCGTATGCTTGGCGCAGGTGCCGCAGAAGAGCCCCCCGCAGAAGCGGCAGTGATGGCGGCGCACCAAGAAATCGTCGAAAAACTTGCAGCACTGAAGGCACACCGCGGACTCGTTGTCGCTCATCCAATGGCCAAGCGAGCCGAGGTCTTCCGCGCACCTATCAGAAATTTGAAGACATGAGAGATTACAGGGAAGTATTAAAGAGAGTGCCAGTAAATTGCGAGGTGCAAAAGACAACGACCCACATGAGCACGAATCTTAGAAAGCTCTCACAGATTCCTCTTTTAAGTGTACGAAGCATGCACGCCAGACACTCGCAATAAAATATAGCCCCACACTAGTGCTCTTGGCACGTTTCGCAATATTGCTTAGGCAAAAGTCTTAGAAGCATCATCATTGAGAACAACATCTGTGGCAAGTGTTCGCGTGTCAACTCACCCGCCACAAACACGCTGGGGCACGCCTGCGTCGCCGCTAGCACTCCCCGGTGGAAGCAGGCAAAGCCCTTTCGGAATCAGCGCGCGCCGGCTCGAGCATGCTTTGCAGAAGAGCCCACCACAGGAGCGGCAGTGGTGCCGACGGTTTAAAAGGTCGTCGAAATGACTCCAGCATTGCAAGCAAGTCGTCGACTCTTCGTCATCCATCCAACGAGCGCCTGGCAGTGGCGTGACCTCGCGTCTATTGTTGATGCATTAGACATGGATATCAAAAAGTTTGTTGCGGTATAGCAACTAGCTTACAGTGAATGGTCATTTGAAAATGAGGCGCACCCCAAACTGTGAGGACTGATGCCAACTAACACGTGGAAAAGGAGGTACCATCATTTAAATACCCTAGTCATTCTTCAATAACATCAAAGAAATGCAAATAAATGAATACTAGATAAGACTTTGCGATCAACTAGTGTAATCATTGCGAAGGCTTGTGAGTGAGAAGGAAGTGGCTCAGCTCTCTTGGCGCCTCACAAGTGAACTCGCCGCTTACCGGTTCGCTGAGGCATTCCTAGCGTCAGCACCCGAGGCTTCTGCCGAATGATATACGCCACCGTAGCTCATATTTTAGCAAGCTCTTACCCAGCTTCAGACAGTAGCTCTTAGCTGACTAGCCCAGCTTGGACGACTTGACCGCTCGGTACACACACTCGACGCTCGACACTCGATGATGACAAGCACAGATATTTTTGTACCACATGTGTGTGTTTTGCCGTGGTTTTATTTACGATCGAAAGAAATTTCATTGAGGTTCGCTCGGATGAACTCAGAACATAAAACCCGACCGCGGTAGACCAACCGGTAAAATCTAAAATATTTCAGTTCATTTTCTCGAGGGGCGCAGGGCTTTGTCTTCCTTCTCTAGGGGGAAACCTTATGGGTGAGGCGACCGAAACGACACTTTTATGCAGAGAATTGCAGCACTAGATGCAAGTTTCAATGGCAGCTGTTGAACCTCGGTGTCCTCCGGGAGTACTGGCTTCGGAACGTAAGGATGTTCCGAAAACTTTGGCGACATGGCAACGCACACTTGATTGGCGTGCTGAATTTGACGTTGATAACATTTTGGCGGAACCACAAAATCATTATGAGGTCATCAAAGGCGCATATCCCCACGCCTTCCATGGCCGAAGTCGCGGTGAGGATTCATTCACCCCTTTGCTTGACTAGCGTGCTCATTTTCGCTTCCTCTTAGCAGTGAGAAGCTTTTAGTTGGGTTTGGGGCTTTCACAAATAGTCCTTTTTACATCACTCGCGTCGCAGTTCAAAATCGAGCTCTGTACGTCTCCAAGCAGATATCGAGTTTGTTACTGTCTAGATATCGGCTCCTGCAGCCTACGTGCATTCTTCATCGGTGTTAATCTCTTTTGTCTATTGCACTATTCCTCTTGCCCTTGTTCACATCCCACTTCTGCAGATGGAGATGTGGTCTTGTATCACTCGCTCGGCAACGTCAATTGGGGATTGCTGGATGCCAATGATGTGTCATTAGACTGTCTAGTACGGCATTCTGTTTTCACCCTACAATTTCTTTGTCAGCGACTACACCAACCGGTACGCGTACTGCTATAAACCTTCCCCAATTTCTTCTTCTCCACCCTCGGTTGTAAACCCTTCATGATATCTTAGATTGGCCATAGGCTACCACTGCCCCTTTCGAGTCATCTTGTTTTTTTCGTAATTTGTGTCCCTCGTCACTCTCGTACGTTTCACTGCCCTGATAAATTAGGGAGATGGTGGCCAGTGCATTATGGTGTTTAGCGTGTGCGCGTCACCATCTCCAGAGAATGACACTTCTTCGAGCGTCCCTCCTCCTGAGGCAGCACCATCAGAAACGAAGGAAACAGTGGCCACTACCAACACCACTACGTCGCCACCTCGTCATGAAGACAATCGAAGCTTGGAGCTCTTGCAGGCGTATCTGGTGTTGCTGGGCGCCTATTATCCGGAGCGGGTGCGCGCCGTGTTTTTGATGCACCTGCCGTGGGGTGCCTCCTCGCCGCTCTGGACTATGACGACGCGCTACCTGGACCCGGTATAGAAGTTTATTTTGACATGATTTATGCATAAGCGTGCTTTAGATAAAGCTTGTTGTAAATCGTGCACCTGTTTGAAAACTTCCCTTACTGTACATTTCCGTACTCAAAAATTGCTTGTGGAACTTAATTATACAGAGGCTCCGCGACAAACTTCGCGTGGTTCGCAGTGAAGAAAATGCTGCTTTAACGGAGTTTGTCGACACAAAAGATATCCCTTTTGATTTTGGAGTCCGTTCAATAGAGGGCACTTCTCCTCCTCCTCCTCCTCCTCCCACTGCCACACCTCCTCGTACTAGTTCGTTGCTTGGTAGTGCTGCAGACGAGCTTGCTTTACATGCCTGTGCTCAAGCCTCGCTAGCTGCTGCGTTATCATCCCAACCGAGCGCTCCTTCTCTCCGCGGCCGCTCGCACCTCAGCGGCTCCACTTTTTCGTCGTCGTCTCTGAGCTCCATGTCTCAGCACACCTGGCCGAGCTCTGGCGTGAGCAGCCGCAGTAGCTCCGAAGGCTGCAGCAGTGCTGCGTCCTCGACCGAAGCCGACAGCAGCCTAAATGGCAGCCTTGGTGGTGGTGGCGGCAGCGTTAGCACCGGCATGAATTCGCCTACTACTAGTAGTTATACTAGTCTAGCGGCATCCTCCCGGAGTAACTTTGACGGCAAGAACAAAGACACAACACTAAATGGACCTCTAAGCAGAGCGAGCAGCTACAGTCCAATTGCAAGGAGACTATCGAAAGCAAAGCGTGGGAGCAAAGTGTCATTCTCCGAAGAGCCACCAAGCATAGGACTGGCAGCAGGCGATGGCGTGGGCAATGAAGTCGAGGCTGGGCTACCGCAGAAGGCTTCGGCTCGTTTACAAAAGCGACACCCTCGAGCAGCTACACCCCCACCAGCTAGAGGAGCTCAGGGAACGACTGGAAGAAAAGAAGAGTCCGTGGACTCTCATGATGCAGACGCTAATGATTCTGTAGCGACAGTCGAACTGAAGGGACTTTTGAAATCAGACTCAGTGGTTATACGGTATGAGAATGAAGATGAACTCGCCGTCGACAGCAACAGTAGCTCCGACAGAAATGGCGCTAAGAACAACAGGAAGGCTACTGACGGCAAAGCTGACAGTTTGAAAGACCAATCATCAGCACGAAGAAGTGGCAGCTTGATGGTTGACCACTTGGCGAAACTAGCGCTTGATAACGAAGCGTCCAACACCAATTTTGCGCAAGACGCCAGCACAGAGGTACCTTTGAAACCTGAATAGACAATCTAAAGGACTAGCGCTTGCAATTGAATCTTCTGCACTCTTGTCTGCGCATCATTTCTTCTGAGATATATGCATTATTTCAACTTCTTATGAGGATGCGCGTCATGTGCTCTTTGCCTGTACTAATCTCTAACAGGAACTGGTGCGGTTGTACTCGCTCCACAAGGCTTTTGTTGCCCCTTCAGCTGCCGCACTCGAGGTTTGTGTCTGACCTTTGTCGATTACTAGGCATGCTAGTGTTGAATTTTCAAGCCATGATTTCATCTGTATTTTGGAAGAATAAGTTGTAAATTGCACTATAGTTTCTCACCAACACGTGCACTTAATCTCTCTCAGGAGGACCAACTCGACATCGCTATCGACACTCTTGATGACGCACACCCTGGAGTAGTGGCAACGGCTGAAGCCGAAGCGCTGGACGTGTCCGTGAATTTGAGCGACCTCAGTCGGAGTTGCCTCGACGTGGAAGGTGGCCTTGATGTTGGCGGCACGTCTGGCAGTGGTAGTGCTGCCCTTCCATCTATGATGGATGCCCCTGGTGAGAGCAACTCCAATGCTCACGGTCGTGACAGTAGCCATTCCATTGGCATCGGCGAAGGAAGTGTGACTGCGCCTTCAGTGCATTCGCTGGCCATCTCTGTCGCCAGCTCCTTTCGTGCTTCCATGAGTTTCATGCTCGAAGCGCCACCACTAGTGCCGTCAGATGGACATGCTAGCCACGAAAACCAGAATAAGTCTAGTCTAAATGGTGAGTTCAAGCCCGCGCCCCGGCCGTCTCTCGTGAAGCAACGCAAAGCAACGCCTGGTCGCGGACGTTCAGTCGACTGTAGCCCTGGCGGTTCAAGGCTTCGGAAGTTATCCCGCGGCACAAGTGAACGAAGCGAAAGCAAAGACTCTGCTAGAGGAAGCAGCAGGAGCCTAGATCGAAGGGGCACTGGTGGCAACAGCAGCAGCAGTAGCGCAGGCCAAAGGAGCAGCAGTTCTAGTGGTAGAGTGGCAGCATCGCCATTACGCGGGCGAGGAGCACCTTCAGAGGATAAGCAAAGCGCAGTATCCATCGTAGCGTCTTCGCCCTCTCGATCAAGGTCCAGTGTCAGTAGCAGTAGCAGTAGCACTGCGAGAGCGAGGAATGTCGGAGGTTCTACTACAAGTAGCAGCAAAAGTAGAAATACTCCACAGGCGCGGCCTCCCTCAGCAGGCCGACCAAAACAGTCACGCTTGAAAGGATCTACTAACACATCAAACGCCACATCTGTCAACGTCGTCACTGTGCGGCCTCCGTCATCTTCGAAAGCAGCAGGAAGCTCTCCGAAAGTGTCTCCATCGTCAGGCCCGCCTAGCCCCACCAAGACAAGATCTCGGGCCAATTCGCCGGTGAAACACCGTGCCGACGGTTCTGCCGACAATTTTTCTTGGCAATCTCTGCCACTCGTGTCTTTAGCCGCAGCGGCGGCTACTGCAGCGGCTGCGGTCCCCGTGAAGGCATCGCCAAGAAACGCTCGTGCGCGGTCAGTTTCCTCCTCTACTTTAGCAACTGCACCTCCAACCGGACGACAGCGGTCTTTGTCTCAAGAAGTGTCGCCTGCTGCGCCTCGCCGCGACGCACTGAGTACCTTTCCACAAAGCTCTGGCCGCGCCCTTCAAGGGGGCATCTCCTCTTCCTCAAGTTCAAGCACTGTTCCACTTGCCAGAGGCACCAACAAGCCTCGTCCATCAAAGCCGCGCGTTGTTCGCTAGGATGCTTGAGAAGGGGGTGTTAGTAGACTCCCGATAAGGGCCTATTGTCCACACTTTGCTCTCTGCTATTTGAGACAGGCTCCGAGGGGCCGGAATGCTGTTTAATTGAGCACTTTCGGTGAAAAGTCCCCGGTCCTAAATTAGTATAATTCGCTGTTAGAGGCTTACCTGCTATCTGTAACCTACAACTTTTAACCTGTGGACTTCCTGTGGAAATCCTGTGGTCCGTTTGATTGGTATTATGTATTTCTAATAATATCAAATCCATCATCCATAAATTATCTATAATCCACAATCACAAGCCACGATAAAAATTATCTTTGATGGGTGCGCGATTGCGATTGTTATTGCTGTGGCTAAGGACATTTGCAGTTCAGAGAGCAGAGAGGTTGATTAGTTCGTTTGGGATAAGCGTTTGTTTTAGAGCACTGGCACTGGCACTACGTATACGTGGTACGTGTCAGCATCATTAGCAGTAGCATTATAGCAGATAGGACTACTTATAAAAATGGCAGTCATGTAGTGCAATCCATGGAGATTCGTATTAGTATCAGTAAACAGAGCAGCCAAGCATTCAATGTCTTGAAATTTTATCTAAAGTTGCTCTGAAGAAACAGGAGGCGTAGGTGCCCCCCGCTTCTTTCGTAATTTGTGTGTTCTGTGCGAGTGTATATGTAATGCATCAGTCTCGTGTTTTCAGTGAAACTGCATCTTCATAGCCTGTGCGGCAGCCTTGCGGCCTTTATCTTTTTTCGACACGCCCCTCTTCTTCGCCAACTTAAAGTCCTCTACTGCGGTCTTGCCTTTGGTTCGCATTCTTTTACGCAGTCCAGCGTCTTCTCTCCCGGCATTTTCGTCCACTTGTGCAATCTTGACCCTGAAGTGGGTTGTAGTTTAAAATTTTGATTGTTTAAAAACAAAATTAACTGCATTCAGCATGATTTATCGAATTTGAACTTACTTGACTTTTTCGAACAAATCGCTTCGCGCTGCAATTTCTTCTTGGTGCGCTGCCACAGCCTCAGCCCATGCTTTACCGTGTTCCACCAAGTCGTCATGAAGGGCGTTCAGTCGTGCCTGGCATTGAAGCAAATGAATTCAGAAGCATGACTACCGAACGAACTAGTCATTGAAAATTGAGTTATGTTTACCTGCTCTTCTTCCATCTCTCGGCGAAGCTGTGCAACCCTTTCTATCTTGTCCGTCTCGACATGTTTGAACCAGCTTTGAATGCCTCCTTTCACCTTACATCAAATATCATTTAAATGTCTATTATTGCTTGGGACGGGGACGAGGAAAATAATGAAATCGAAATCGCTCATAAGATTAAATCGAAGAGTATTACCGTTGCAGAATCGTCGGAACGGGTCTGCGCTATGAGCTTACACTTTTGGCGATTCTCCTTAGATTCGGCCAATTTTGCCTGCCACGCACAGTCGTCAACAAAACAAATTTAGTCGAGTCAATTCACTTGGGCATAACAAACGAGGGCCAACAGCCAAGAGAAGATCAATCTAAATACGACATACCATGCTCTGAATCATAAACATTAGAGTTTGGTCCGGCGCATTATCATCGTCTTCATCATCGCTTAGATTACTTGAGCCGCCTTCACTCAACGATTCCTGCGACGTGTCGCTGTGATGACGGTTGGAGTAGTTGTTTCCCTCAAAATCGTCATCATCGTCACTCCCACCTTGCGTGTCCATATTTGAGCCTGCAGATGCGGCTGAGAGGTAGCTTGGCCACTTGTGGTTCGGGGCCTCTGGGCTGTCCAAAGATTCGTTATCACTGTCACTGTAAGCTGAGTCGTCATGGTCCCGCGCGGGGCTACACTTTTTCCCAACAGCTGCCGTTTTTCCCTTAGTTGGCAAACAATTCCACTCAGCTGCGGAAACGGTTTTACGTTTAGGCTCAGCCACCGTGCGATTCTTGGGCGCAGACTGTTTTGATGACGAAAGTGAGTTTGTCGAAGACGATGCCAATTCAGCAGTTATGGGTGCTGATGCAGGATCAGATTCAGAGAAGGGTGTAGGCATATGGGGGGTTTTATATGAAAAAGTCAACTTCGACTTTGAACCGAGGCCACATGCAGAAGGCTCAAGGACATGCTTGACCTTTGACTCAACATTACTGACATCCTTTTTGGAGACGGTAACAACTGCAGCTGGACGTGCTGCCTTAGTGGATTTTGCAACCGTGGCGCCCTCAGGGACACTAGCTGCCGTCGTACCTCGTGCTTTCTTGAGGGTCGTCGCTTCACCTAGTGACGACTCATTCTTGCTCGAGTACACGCGCTTCGGGGCTGGTGTCTTGGATGGGGAAAAATCAAGGCGCTTCGTTGGATCGGAGATATAATCGTCATCACTTTCTTGGAATTCATATGCGTCCGCTTCTTCATTGCGGCTCAATTTGGATGAAGTCTTGGCAGTAAATTTAGCTGGAACCTTGTCGGTAAGAACTTTCTTCGCGGCTATCTCAGAAAATTTGTCAGCAGCTTTTGACTTATCATTCTTGTCGTCGTTGCGGTATGTTTTTTTATGCGAATTTGACGCAGCCGCCAGCGAGGAAGTAGCTTTGGACTCACGAGCACTCAAATTTGCCTCGGTTTCAAAATTGGAACTTTGGTCTACCTTATGCACATGAGTTGGAAGAGGCTTTTCGTATTCAACTGAGGAAGGCTCTTCCTTTGCCTTGCCTTGAGGGGCAGAAGGCCAATTCTTCTCATTGTCGGGAAATCGGTCATGAAGTGGGTCATAAAAGCCTGAGCTCAACACAAGTTCGCAAAGGTCAGATTTCTTCTGGCCCGTCTTTTGGATTTTGAAAGACAGCCCATAAAGTGTCAATATATTTTTCAGTACTGCGACAGTTTTCTTCTGTAGGCAACTAAATGCCTTCTTACGGGCGGCGCCCTTTGGGATCGCGACTGGTGGGAATGGTCCTTGAGGCAGCATTGTCGAATCATGCATAAAATTGGACGATGTATTCTCAAGATTGCTTTTTGTCGAAGGTGCCTCGGTTGAAGACTTTGTCAACGTTTTGTTCTGAGCAGTCTTCTTGGTCTCTGGCTTTTTGCACTTTAAGTCACCAGAATCGTCAATGACATAAATATCAGATTTGCCTTTTTCCGGGAGTTGACGGCTCGATGAAACTTGATGGTTTGATTTGATTGACTGCTTGCCGCTTGCTCCTTGAACTTTTTTGTTGCTTCCGTTCTTCAAGATCAATGTCTTCTCATCCTCGCTACTATCGTCGTCGGAGCCTTCACTCAATTCAAATTCATTCTTTGCGTTTTGTGGCACAGAAATAGAGTTTCTGGTTGAGCTTACTGCTCCAGACTTCGCAGTATTTTTGTCGATTTTTCCAACGTCGTCATCGCTATCATCCATATCAAAGACGGAGCGGCTTCCAGCTTTCGCGCTACGGCTCAATTGAGATGTCTTCGATGACGATGGATTGAGGGATGACTTGGCATTGTTCTTCACAACCTGATCGTTAGATTCATACTTTGGTGCCTTGGTCTTCCGGTCAATATCAAAAGGTATTTCGGAGAATGCTGAAGGTGCCACCGTTTCGATAGTCTCACGAGCTCCTTGTGAATTCTGTGCATCCTTTTGCGTAGAAACTTTCTTTTTACCAGCCACACCTAAGTTGTTCTTGGTTGCTTCTTGTTTATGCGGAACAGCTTGTGGTTTTGGATTGCTTTTCTTTTTATCCTTCAGATCGACCTTACCTTTGATTTGTTTGCTGGCACTTTTAGGCACCACTTCAGCTTTCACTTGAGAATTGTCCCGTGAGCTGACTTCAGCTTTTGATTGCGCAGGACCAGCGGGCTCCTTCGCACTTACCTTTGCCGTTTTTGATGTTGAAGAGTCAGTCGTGTTAGATTCCAACATTTCAGCCTTATGTTTAGAGCCTTTTTCAACAGTGTCGTCATCGTCATCATCATCGTCTACATCGCTGTTGCTGTCGCTGCTATTGCCGCTACTCTGACTAGTGCTAGTCGACTTTGTCACTTCAGGTTTCGGATAGTGTGCAGTTTTACTGGCGGCTAGCCGAGCAAGAGCTGCTGCTTTGTTTGCTTCGATCCGTTCGCGCTGCTCGGGTGTTGTAACCGATGCAACGGTAGCAGCCGCAGCTCGAACTTTGTGAAATAACGATGAGGTAATTTTCCTATTATCAGTCGTATTATCATCAAAGTCAGACTCTTCGGAGACGTCAGATGAGTAGTCAGCCTTGACCGAATGCTCATTCACTTCAAGGCGCGCAGCAACGCGATGCAAGGTTGAAATGGAACCGAGGCTAGCCACCTTTATTTCCATTTTGTATATCGCCCGCACATTTGCATAGTGTTGAATTGTCAAGCCAATGATAACACCAAAATACACCAAAATTGTCGGGCCGAACGCGATCATTATGTCGCAGAGATAACGAAGGTATTTTCGACGACACATGTGACAAATTATCAATTATGAGTTTGAACCGTGAGGATGATAAATATCAAATATGCAGATTTTCATGTGCATGCACTTACAGAAGTCTTGTTAGAATTAGTAGCTTTCACTGGAGTCTCAGCGACGCGACTCCACTCCTCGAACGAACTGAGAGCTTGTGCGAGCCAAGATTCGATCTCAGCTGGTCGTGCAGTACTATCGAGTCGAATCGAAAATGTGCACTGAGCATTGCTGCCCTTGGCCACTTCTAGCCATGCTTTCGGAAGCTTTATTTCGTTCACATTTTCGATGTGAGCAAAATGCGTTGCGAAGGTCACCACAGTTGTTTTCTTTTCCTGGCACATTATAATGCTTGGTTTGTCTTTGACTGCGAGCACGTTTTTGAATTGCACCAGGAGATCTGTAATTTCCTCACCATCGTCCGCAACCACTGCAAATTGTACACACTTATTGTCCACAATCATAAGACTAGATTGCTCATCTAAATCCAAAGAGACTGGCTCAGGAGCTTTCTCTCCCTGGTCATGATTGATTGTTACCGACGTAATAGGCACGAATCGAACCTTTGCGGACGGAAAGTTGTTGCTCTCGCGAAGTGCAGCAGAAATATCTTCGCCTTGGGGAGCTTTCGTCTTGAATACTGCTGTAAGCGGGGAAGGAAGGGCATCAGCGAGGCAAGTCAACTCATCTGTCAAGTTTCGCCGCTTTTGAAGGGCGTTGTAATGGAGATAGACTATATCTGTTGCGGCCATCTGGCACTGGTAAGACCTGAAGTTCGCGCGAATTAGTTGAAACTAGCATGGGTTGTGCGGAAGAAATTACAATTACAAAATAAAAATATTAAGTATACAAGCTTCTATAGGCTAAAAGTCACATGGAGCTGACGCATGGCTCATGTATATAGAAATCAACTCACCCTTTGTCAGTGATACCACGTGCTAGCTGCTGTATTTCAGACTGCAGTGTTTGGTTACTGAGTACTGCATCCACTATCCAGCTTCGTGTCTCCTTGTTCTCCCACAGGCACAAGAGTACAGTCAAGGCGTTGTATACACTGTTGGTGTCCATGTCGCGGTCATTCGCGATAGCTAATAATGACTCTGTAGGCGACAAACAAATATACATTGAAATCACAAACGTAGCATGCAATCAAATAATCATCTATATACTGTACTACTGTAAATTCTGTAATACATTCCACGAGCGTATAATTTAAAGTTTGAACATAGGGTACAAGGCAGTTGTACTGACGCACCCACGAGAGGTCCATCCTTGCAGCTACTCATATTATTGCCATTTTCAACCTATGATTTGACCGGCAAGAAAATCAACTTGAAATGAATGGCACACATTACATTATGGTCGGCTACCCTGATGATCGAGGAAAAGAGTGCTCTTGTGAACGCGCATCTTTGTACTACAAACACTTCTTTTTGGCAATTAATCATCGTGCTTTCATCGATGTGACAATGGTAGCTTGATAATGATAGTGTCTCTGTGAAAATTCAAAGTCCATTATGAGATCTCTTGCCCATACCTATTCCATCTATCTGAAAATACGCGTAAGTAAGTAAGTACACTTAAGCCCCTCAGAAAGATCAACGGCACTGACCTGCACGTTGAGGCTCTGAAGAGACGACTTCATCTTTTTAGCATCATTAACTTCAAAAGCATCAAGCAATGAGCGCACTGCTTCCATCTTGAGCTTTCGACGATTAGGTCTGGACTGACCGGTAAGACCTGAGCTTTTTAAAATTCAAAAGAATAAATTCAAAATGAAGGCACCATCCACACCATGAGAGAAGAGGTTAAGTTAGGATCATCGACTTCATCTCTTGTGTAGTTGAGAAAAAGATAGCGCTTAGGCAGCCAAATATCAGGCGTCTTAACCGAGATGTTTGTTGACTGGATACTGTTCAGTTCGATAAATTTCACAACCGTGTTCGTGGAGTGAGTGCGAGTTCTAGCGGTACGAATGTAATTCTCTAGCTCTTGACAAAAATAATATAGATATCACATGTTTTTCTTTCGAATGATGCATACTTGGCAGTCTCTTTCACTCTTGCGCGCGGAAACTTGTCTCACCTTGTGGACTTGTGGAGCTGCTGCGGAGGTGCTTCTTTCTGAAGGTCAAATATTTGAAAATGAACGCACGGCAGAAGAGAAGTGTTCCGAATGTTCCGAATATTGTGCATGCCATTTTGGACTCAGATATTTTTTGCTCCTTGAATTATTCTCGCTTCTCGTCACCTTGTTGATTTTGTTTTGTTACTTTACTTGTACTAATCGGAAGTCGGCTCAACGAGCTCATGGGCTCGTTTCAGCTTCCTCTATGCGACTGCCCCAAGCATCTAGTTACTTGACATACTTTCTGCCCGTAATTGGCTGGCTTCTGTAGCTACAAATAGATAATCGACCAAGATTGAAGCTGGCGCAACTCCTCCACAATCCTGCGGCTTCACCCTAATACTGCCGCACACGCACCAAATTTTCGGTGTTAGATTATGAGCAAAACCATGAAGGGATTCATAGCGTGGGCTTTCGGTATTGAGAGGGATGACAACGAAATAATGGCACGGTTGGCCAAAGGTGCCGTGGTGATTGATGCGCGCACTTCCTCCAAGTACACTGCGGGCCATGCCTACAATGCCATCAATTTACCAACCGGCTTGCTGTCCGCATCTTCGGCCTACGAAGCGGTGCGTTCTTCTGAGCTATCACTCAAGTCCCTACTTTAGGACGCTCACTTAAGTAGAATAAAAATGTCCTCTTTGTCATTTCGCTTAGAATAGATGCTGATTGAAATTATGCATGCACACTTACGAATGTTCAATGAACGTGTGCGCACGTTGGCGTTTAAATCGTACTCCATGATTCACGAGTGTTACGATGCGCAATTTCTCGATCCTTCTTTGTGGATAAATCACAAAGGTGGAAGCCAATCTCGGAGACTTGCCAGCTCGGAAAAACAAGCCCATGGTCGTTTACTGCGACTCTGGTGCAGAAGCCAACACACTTTCTACTGCGCTCAAGTCGCATGGATTTGAAGATGTTGTGAACTCGGGAACTTTGGGGCGGCTCTTACCGCTCCAAGAACAGGTAACTTCTCTTAGGGCCGACTGGTCATTGTGGGCTTTGGTGTTCATGAAACTTCAGCAGGGAGCTCTTTTATGGAATGTGCAATATTGGAGGACCCAGGCAAATCCACAACAAAACGCTCCTGTTCTGTAATCCTTTTCAGAGTTGATCGTAAGTATGGGAAGCTTCTGAACCTGCTGTATCCCCCTTTTCTTCCTCTGGGAACTATTTCAAATTCACAGGTGTCACACAAGCGTGCAGCCCAGCAGAAAGCGGAAGCGCGAGAGGAAGCCAGAGCCACCGCCCGCGAAAACTTGAAGAAGAGCGCCAACCGCGATCCAAATAACCCTCGTCGCCCTGCACGCCTGGTAATGAAAGAGCCATTGTTGCCTGTGCGATTTCACAAGAATCGCCCTTACTGGCTGCATTGGTGCCATGACATTGCAAACGAATATTTGCCATATCTTTCGCCTTTTAAAGCAAGTCGTCATTAGCTGCTTCCTTAACAAGTAATTTGCCGTCAAACCCGTGCCATTATTTTTGTAGGTGGGCGTGGACTTATCGGCGGTGCGAGCGCTGGAAAGGACACCCAAGGACGCGGTCGAGCGCTATTTCGCGAGCCACGCGCTCATGGCGCTGCCTACGCTGCGGCTTAGTGACGTGGAGGGCTCGTTCTTGGACGACCTGATTGACTCCATGGAAGAAATTGAGGTGTGCTATTTGAATATCGAAACTGTGCACTATTTAGCATGTGTTACTTGCAACCGTGTTCGTGTCCGCCATTTCTTACTCCTTACGCGTTTGTCTCACTTTAACTTTCCCTTCTCTTCTCATTCTTCTGTTGAATTCTCTTTCGCAATGCCATGCTATTGGGTGCCCTACAGTGCGCGCCAGGGACTATTCTAACGACCGCAGGGGTCGTCTCACCGTTCCTCTTCTTGGTAGTGCGAGGCGAAGTCATCGTGTACCCACCTCAAGAGGGGAAATCGACAACGACGACGGCAGATGCTCCATCTTCACCCCATCCTACTGTCGAGTCGCTGGGCCCATGGAAAGTGTTCGGAGACCAGGGGTTCTTTCACCTGCCGGAAGTGGCCTCTTGCGTGTGCGCCAGCCCGCCGCCACCGAAAGACGGAGACGACGGTAAGGGGAAAAGTAGGAATTGTAGTTGAGGCAGGAAAAGCACCTTCCTTTCATATCGCAAAGAATCGAAGCACAGGCATCGTTGCATGAAATGGTCTTGCCTCGCTTATATTTCTATTTGTACAGAGCACCCGCCCCTTCAAAACACTCGACTCTTCGCGCTGCACTATTCGGCGCTTCGCTCGTTGCGCGCAAGCTCTAGCTACGACTTAAGGATGGCACGCTTGAAGCTACTCACATCGGTGGGCGCAAGCATTTGAGTGAATCTCGTGATGCGAGCTCTTTCGTTGAACATATGTTTCTTTTCCGACAACAACACGAATTCATTTTCATTCCTTGGCAATATCACGCCTATTCAACACCTGGCGTCTTTACAGGTTGATATGTTCAAGAATTTAAGACCGAACGAGCTAGAAAAACTCGCCGACTGCCTGGTTGAACACGGGTGCGTATACATAGCAACAAGTGCTCTTTTTCTGGAGAGCCAAGAAAGCAAAACATCCTCCTCTGTGCATTACTGTAAGGTCACGCTGGTCGTTTGGTTCCATCTGTGATTGATTTTTAGGATGCCTCTTCGGCCTCAATTTCTTTCTGGCTGCTCTCTGACTGTAGGTACTCGCGTAACGAAGTGATCTTTCGCGAAGGTCAAGCGCACTCGAGCGAGGTGGAGGAAGCGGCTCGTCGGCGCTGTTCCGACGCCTCCTGCTTGCGAGGAGTGGACATTCATGAAGTGCACCGAAGCGAAGGAGCAGGCAGCGAAGACCGGGTGAGGGAAGAGAGCGACGACTATTCATCATGATCTCATACTGTTGTTCTTCTGGGCTAGTCGTAATTTATTCATAAGCATGAGCCCCTTACATTCATTCAGCCTTTCAAGTAGCTGTGTGCGTTATTCATTTACTTTTCTTTTGTTACCGATGATCAGGGAGACCTAAACGATCGCTTGTACCTTTTATTGAGTGGCAAAGTAGAAGTGCGTGCGGGCGTGGAGAAGTTTTACCCTATTACGCAGGACGGAGAAACGAGCTATCGTGTGAACGGTGCTACTGGCCGCGACATTGGGAAGCTAGTACCAGGACAAGCCTTTGGTGAAGGAGCGTTACTAGATACGCGGCGCCCTCCTGCTCGGCTGGCGACGGTAATAAGGATATAGCATGATGTGTGGGCGTGCGCAGCTATAGCAAAAGAATGAATCAATCGGAGAAACCCATTATGTAGTATAAGTCATCTTTATTGGTAGTGTTCACTAAGAATTCAACAGATATTGTTACCTCGTCTTCTAATATCTTGCATATTCTTGGCGGCGACTTTTTCTAAAAGGTGAGTGGCGGTGCCAGTGGAGCCCAGTGCCTTGTCCTGAAGCGAAACGATCTCGAACGATGCCTCGGCGGTCCTCTTGAAGTGAGTGCTCCTTCTTTTTGTTCCTAATTCATATTTAGCTTGATAATCAATTGGAGTATGATTGTGGACGACCCCTCATTTTTGATTTTCAATGCCTATCTCCCATAATGATATGAGTGCGTGTATTTTAATTGCACATATTTTTGTATAACTGTGTATTATATATACATACATCATTAGGCCCTCTTGGCGCAGCGGCACTTCACGAGGTTGCTCAAGAGCATTCCAATGCTTCAACCTCTTCACGAACCCCAAATCACTTCGCATGTGATCCCCGCGCTGGTGCCCAAAACACTCAACAACGGCGAAGTGCTCTTTTATCAGGTATCTATGTATTCCCGTGCTCAGGAACAGCAGTTTGTCTGCAAGGAACTCTCCCAGTAATCAATTGAATTTCAGACATGTGACCACCTTTTTATTCTCATCTCCTTCATCTCCATCTTGGGTGTGACAGGGCGAAGCCTCAGAGCATTTGGTGGTGGTGAAATCCGGCCGGCTGCGCTTGATGCATTTGCCGATTCAAGAAGGCAAAGGGCCGATTCAGCCGCCTCCTTTGAACCCCACGAGTGCCTCCTTAGGCTCGATGGTGAGCGAGTTAGCGTCTGAAGAATACTACGGCGAGCGAAGTTTAGTGGTGCCGCACCAGAAGCACAAAGTCAGCGCCGTCTGTGGCGGTTCCTCCGGCAGTTTGTGTGAAGTCTTGCTGCTGAACCGGCAAGAGTTTCATCGTTTAACCGCTTCTTCGCTGGTCGATGATTGGACGTGGTTCTGCCCCATCAGTAAGCAATAGAAAGATATAGTATATCAAGGATGTTTAATCCTTCCTGTATCATTGCGAGTCTTCGAGTAAAAAGAGAAGGAGCTGACAACACTAGTTTGATACCAATTGATGTGAGTCTGACCTTATGTATCGCTCCTTCGGATTTTGTTCCCTAACCTCTTATGATCCTTCTCCTGTTCCCACCTTTCAACAGTTGGTGAATTTGACACGGTCTACGACAACGAACAATCCATTGATCCCGTCTATCGCCGCAAACGGCTGGGCGGAAGTTCAGCAGCAGGAGCAGACAACAACGACGACATTTTGGCCAAAGTGGCCAAGGCAGTAAAGGAAGCAGCTGCCGAAGCGGCGAAGGCCGCTACAGCTAATAGCACTTTAAAATCAAGTGCAACTTCAAGTGCAACGACGTCCAAAGAAGACGCCGCTGCCGTCATCGCGCAGAAGAAAAGCGGCGCGGCCCTCATTGACAACGCCGGAGCCGTGGCGATGGCGAGCCATGCCGCTGCTTTGACTGCGCACCATTTGGATAACAACAGCTCGATGAGCGCGCAAATGGGGCCGGGAGAAGTGACGGAAAAGCAGAAGAAACTCTTGAACGCGAAATCCATAGTGCCGCAAAGCGAGGTAAGTGTAGTGTGAAAGAAGAGAGGTTGCTAATGATGATGTGCGTACTCACTCTCTTTTTCTTTAGTTTCATTGGTATGAGTTTACGCGCATGCATACCCATATTTCCCCCCTTGTAAAGCATTGGATAAAAAATATCAAAAATTCAGGTGAAAGTGCACTTAAACACCGAGCTTGTCGAGCTAGCGGGCGGGTTTGGGGATTCCATGGTGCTGGCCTCGTCTACTCTGAGCCGCCACACCGCTGCCTTCAACCAGGTTGCACTTTCTTGGATAGCGGGCAAAATGAGTAGTAGCCTGCTCTTTGAAGTGTGCATATCTCTACGGTTTTACACATTTTTCCAAGGACGAACACCTCCTTAAATCTTCCTTCAACATTCCCAAAATCTTGCATCTTCGCTTCAACAAATTCGTGCAAATATGCAGGTGCTGCCTCGCTACATGGTGCGGTTTTCTCCGAAGCAAATCGTGTTGCTGGAAGAGGAAAGCAAGGCGAACAGCGACATCAACAGCGGCATTCCACAGCGCCTCCTCACAGAGCGCCGCATCTTGCTGGGCGATCTACAGGGTTGCCCTTTTGTGTGCCAATGCCTAGGCGCGTTCAACGGAACCCAAGCTCTCTGGCTGGTGTTTGAAAGCTGCTCGGGCGGTGCTCTGTCGTCCCTCTTGGATGGCCTCATCTTGCCTCAACCGAACGACAGAATCAGCGCAAAGGAGCAACGATCTCGCAATGCATCGCTTCGCATGAGCGGCAGCAATCGCCCTAGTTTCGTAATCAATACTTCGTTGGACAACGCCAGTCGAGATTTGGGCACCCATCAACAAGAGGGGCGTCGGAATGATACGAATGATGCGGCAATTATGACCAACTTGCGAGGAACCTGGCGGCAACAAAAGCGAATGGCGAAGGGCTTGCCTCAAAGGTTCGACGGTTGAAGACAAAAAAATAAACAATTCGCACAGTATTGTTTTGCAGAGGATTAAAATCTCCTGAGTTTTCCATGCTCATTCATGCACTTGGCTCCTTCTCTTCCCTCCCCCTCCTTTCGATCTCTTTTCCCTTTATAGCGTGCCGCCCGGTGTGGTTCAAGCACTAGAGGGGCCTTGGCGAGGAGCCGAAGCAGTCGCCGAAATTGGGCGATGTCGGCGAGGCGAATGGCGGGACCCCAGCCGGATTGCGGGAGCGAGCGACAAAAGTGGCCCTCCACTAAGGGCGTCTCTATTGGGCGGGTTCCGTGAGAGTGATGCGCTGTTTTACGCTGGCGTAGTCGTTCTTGCCTTGCAGGTATGGCGTTCAAGTTGTTCACAACGGGTTTGTGAACAGGTTTTCATCTTCCACTTTTTTTTCTTTTCGATGATTATACTTTAATTCTGCCTACGCTCAATTGTGCCTGAATTTCCGGTCTTTTGGCCTCCTTTTTCATCTCTACATTTGATCATATTAGGGCATTCACGCTCGAGGGGTGGCCCACCGCGACCTTCGCCCTGAAAACCTTTTGCTCGATGCCGAGGGCTATCCTCGCTTGTTTAACTTCACCCGAGCCAAGCGGCTGCCCTTCCGCGCCCCCCCTCCCTTGGCTCAGCCCCCACCCCCCAACAATTACGCCGCCCAATCCCATTTTGCGGACACTTCCGCGGTCTTTGACCCGGCTGCGGCCCTTGTGGCGAGCCACCACGCGCGAGCGGTGGCCGATGCCGAGGCTCGGGGTGATGCGCCGCCGCCGCCCCCGGGACCGCCGCCTCCGCCACCGTGGATCCGAGAAGCTGAAGCCATTGGCCCTGCAGCCGCGGCGGCGAAACTCACCCTGTACTTCGACGGCACGGTGGCCAAACAAGCTCGGATCGCCGCGCACGGGGTAGCCGCAGCCGCGGAGCTGCGAGCAGAGGACATGACGCTGGCGGAAATTCAGGTGCACTGATGATGATGACGATGATGATCGTGGTGCTATTGACAAAGCTTGTTTTCGTTTGATTTTTCTCGACGCGTATGATGATTGCGTCTTGCGGATGCTTGAACATCTCACGTTTGTCTCGCCTTTTTCCGAGCAAATAGGGAAAGGGTAGCCAGCCTTCTTGATACGCATTATTTTTGCTACTACTTATATACTTCCTGCGCTCCTGTGTTTGTGGATTCCTCCCTCAGGACAAACTAGAGCAAGCAACTCTTCGACAAGCCCACGCCGCAGCGCCTCCGCTCTTGAGCCGGACCTTCACCCTGTGTGGCGAAGTCGAGTATTCCGCGCCCGAAATGTTGCTCGGCATCGGCCACGACAAATCCGTAGATTTATGGGCGCTCGGCTGCTTGATTCACGAACTCCTCACGGGCCGGACTCCTTTTGCTGACCACAGCGGCGATAATCAACACACGAATAGTAGTAGCACCTTTGATGCTTCTAGTGAGAAGCTTAGAGATACTGCTGCTCCAGCTGCTGGGTCCACTGCTGGACGAACCACGTCTACCGATACCACTTCTGGTGCTGCTAGAAAGTCTCCACGCACCTCGGTCACCTTTGCGGGTGATAACTTGCCGCCACTGCCACCTGAGATCGTGACGAATACTGATTCATTGCCTCAACAGCCTCCTCCTCCTCAGTTGCCCTCGCCATGGCCTCGTTTAACGGTCAATTCGGCGCGCAGTCCTGAGAATTCAGTTGCAACGCGTGTCTTATCCACTTTAACGGTAGTATAGCACGTAGTTTTAGCTAAACAACAAAGCAGCACCAAAACCAATCACGTCGTGCTTAGAGTGGCTTCGAACGATCGTCTGACTCCGTCTGATTATTTTTCCGACCCGTCACATTGCTCCAATTTTTCTTTTCTTTTTGCTCCACTTTGTGTGTTGCCTTCATTTCAATCTTCTTTCGATCCACATACGCCCTTGTTTCCATCTCATTAGGGTTCCCGGCGCACTGTCGACCAGCCCGTCCCTGCGCGCACCTACTTCGCGCCGAATTTGCCTCCTCTTGCAGCCGACCTGATTGCAGGGCTCCTGCATCCGAGGCCGGAGCTGCGGCTTGGGAACCGTCCGCTGAAAGGGAACTTGCAAGAGGTAGCTTATAGGGATTTGGGGATTAGGTACCTGTCTCAAATTCCTTCTCTGTCTTTTCTTTATCCAATCAAGTCTAGCCATTTATTCTACTTGTAGATTACACCTTAAAGACATCGATTTGAATATTTGCATGTGGATTTACAAACTTTCTGATGCATAAATTGGCGAGCAGGTGATGGAGCACCCGTGGTTCAAGGAGTACATGGCGAAGGAAATCGCAGAAGCGGAAGCGTCCAAAGGGATTGGCGAAGGGTACTTCCGGGGGGCTGGCCGGTAAAGAGAAGCAAAGGATTTTGTGATACAAATTTCATTCATTGGGGCTATGAACAAGCCTATTCGAGGAGATTCTGCGCCTGCTCTTGCACTTTCATGAGTCTAGCGGTCGATTCCTTCTCATTTCTCATATTTTTCTGCTTGAAGTCATTTTTTTACTATTTCTCCTGCTCTTCACCGTTTTCTTTCTCATACTGCCTACTTAATTTGTCCCTTCCATCAAGGTTCATCTCGTGGGCAGCGCTCGCGCACAAAGAGGTGCGCGCGCCCGTGCTCCCTACTGACTCTTCCGACAACGACCAACGCGCCGCTGCGCTCAACTACAGCCATTTTCACACGGTGCGTAATAATTCGACTGAAGTAGATTAAACTATTGGCTGTCAAAACGAACATGGAACGAATGAGCAGTATTTCACTTTGGAATGTCGAAAGCCATCCCTTGGGCGTACCCGCACATGCAGACTTGTTCGACTTCTCGGGTATTACACCTTCCCCCTGAGATTTCTTACCTCATGCCTGGCTGCATCACTGTAGATTCCGCGGGAGAACGATGATTCGCACTTTTTGGATGAAAACTAATTGAGTTTTGTAATCAATGGCTTCCAACGCAGCCCTGTGACCTTCAGCCTAGTACGCCACAAATGAAGACACTCAGCCCAGTCACTAGCCAGGCATCAGGCATCAAGCATGTGTAATCTCAGGCCCATCATTGTGCAACTCTACCCCACAGAGAAGCACTGTTAATTAAAGACGAAGACAAAACTTTCGAGTACACCGATTTCTATAGTCTAGGGGTTCGTTAAAAAGTTAAAGAAGTATCTTTAATAAGCTTCAAGGATACGTCTGAAGTAAGTAGCATTGATATAAGGGTAATGTTACACCAGATTAAAGTCCCTAATCGCAAAGAAAGACAAAGATAAGTAGAAGCCAAATATTTATGATTGATAGAACCTTCAGAACGAGTCACCAATCATCAAGTTTGAAGTCTGACGGGCGACTGGGCTGAGTGTTCTTATGAGGTTTGGGCAATGAAGAATGTTGGTCCTCATTTATGTGCCTTAAGATAAGGGCCAGAAAGGGATTGCAATGGTACATGAACTTGTACATAAACGAGAGGAAGTGCTAATTAGGCACACTCAGGACCAGCAGGGCAGTGGGCAGAAACAGCAGGGTTTTGGCTTGCTGCCACTGTCATGTTTGAAGTTCCTAAAAATTCCGAATCCGAACGAATTTGACAACAAACAGGACAAATCTTTTGCTTTTCTTCTCTACCTGTTAGTCTTCTAATTCCGGCCCTTCGGGGTCTGTCTCAAAAATCAGAAAACCTTTATCGTGTCTTCCAAGGGTTTCTTCATTTGCCGTCCAACGCCGCTGCTGACCACCTTTTTCAGCTCCCCACCCGGCTCGCTCGTCAACCGAAACAATCCGTCTTCAATCCGCAGGAAAAACATCATATTAGGGGGCAAGCCGAAATCGCAATTTTCTTCAAATCTTCGCGAGTTCGCGAGTTCTTATTTCACGCTTGCTGGGGCCCCTTCATGACAACTTCTCGGGCACCATGACTTCACGAGACTCATTTCTGACCTTCGTCGTCGCCAAGCCATTTGGTATCGATCTGGGCAAGCTCACGCTAGTGGTTGATGTAGTCAAGAAAGGGGGGCAGGCTGACCGATTCGGAGTTAAAGCAGGGTGGCGTCTTCTAGGCGTGGGCGATCGCGAAGTTGTCATTTTTGATGACTTGGCTGAGATCGTGGCATCACTTAAGAACGCGGGCGAGAAAACCTGCATAGTATGTATACACAAAAGCTCAAATAATCTCTTGGTCCAATTTTTTTCGTAGTTTATGAGTGTCACACCTGAATGTTCACAGGTTCACTTCAAAACGGTGAATACAGCTGCAGTAAACAAAGATGCAAGCACGTTTCGAGAATCCGTCTTCTTCGGTAAGCCCGAGCGTGGAGGTCTTGATGTTAGTACAAGCGATTCAGCGGCTGCTATTGAGGGCACCTTGTTCAAAAGAGCCAGCAACTTGACTGGGGCCTGGCAAGACCGATGGTTCGTAGCCGCGGGCCATTACCTGAAGCGGAAATAAATAATCGGGAATGAAAAATGTCCATAACTCTTCGCCATTGGCACCTACAATAGATTTTTTTTGCGGGTTTTAAAGCTTACGATTAGACTATTCGATCGCACTATCA
>Ga0307979_1000167_pt1 | contig 42477 bp, 42 predicted proteins | sample OrgLakmetage1058_FD_201833 | JGI IMG/M metagenome (GOLD analysis project Ga0307979, IMG submission 201833) | Saline water microbial communities from Organic Lake, Antarctica - #1058 | ecosystem: Environmental > Aquatic > Non-marine Saline and Alkaline > Saline | place: Antarctica: Organic Lake...
CTCGTACAGTACGAAGCATTTTTGCCGCGAAAAACTGTTGTGCATTACAGGGAGGTACTAGTCAAAGAGAAAATTAAGGCCTTTCGAATTAACGAATCGGTACTTGAGGCCTTTCGAATTATCCTCGATGCCAGTATGCCAGATGCTATTGCACGAGGTCTGAACAAAAGATTCACAGGAAGATGATCTCTCAGCTCTCAGCTCTACTCTGCTCCGTACAGTACTGTAATAAGTAGCTTCTCTATATATGTTCTGTACTGCTGTACAGTGTGTTACTACTGTAGTACGTACTTCGAGTAGTCTTGCAGAACACGAACGCTTTTGCTTTGATCTATCAGCTGTCCTTTGTGGTCAGCTCGCCATAGCGCCATAACTTCTGTAAACCGTTGAGGCGTATTGCTTGCATAAGCTCCAGGAATATTTCAATATGCGCTTGTGCCATCCGGGGCTTTCTTTCGTCGGCTTAATGACGTGCTCGGCGTTCATATCGTTGCCTAGTAGCCCCAGTTTAGAATCAATCGTCAGCCGTCGCCGCACCCCAGTAACAAATGTGTTATTCAAGAATTGGAGGAATAGCCCTAATTCTTCGCGCGAAAACGTTGGCATGGATATGGCTGATGAATCCATGCCTGTCGTGGGTGGGGAGGGCCTTAACGCCTTTTCAAAACCTATCACGGTTGAAAAGTATGAAAAGTTGCAGTCACGGCGAGTGGTTGTCACTATAACATGTAAGAAGTGATGTTCCTAAAATAATTGGTTGATGGGTTTTAAGAAAATGATGTTCTATGGCTCGAACACATCTTTTCTAGCTTTAGTTTAGCTTGTTTTCTTTCCAATCACAGACTCAACCGGCATTGGCTACACAAATTTATTTGAAGCCTGCAATGCGCTCATAAAAAAAGAATGGCCGGACGTGATAGTCGTTCGAAACCGCATCTCAGGACAACAGGTAAAATATTGTGGCTCAAAATGCTTTGAGTAATCTGCTGAATTGCTCTGTACGCGTACATTTATTTTGAGAGTATGCCTGTATGGTCTTGGCCTTAAAAATATTGCCGCTTGGGTTGCAGGAGCCAACCTTTGAGATAATGGTGGACAATCGCCTTATTTTCACCAAGAGGCCAGACAACGTTGCGGTTTACCTGCAAAAAGCAGAAATTGACCTAGCTATTAGAGCAGCGCGGCGGCGACTGCGGCCAAAAGACGTGTACGGCGAACCGGACACTTTTGACAGTTTGGACGCTGACCTCGTGCAGCCACTTCCGAAGAAGACGAAGATGCGGGCCATACGCCAGACAGTGCGCAAAGTAAACCGCTACAGAGTTCTGAAAAACAAGCGCGACTGGTCATACGTGAACTAGTTGAAAATAATTGGTCGTTTATTTGCATTCTAAAGCATCAATATTGCCTTTTGAATTTTGAAATTTGCCAAATAAATCAATATAATCAATAAAAATAAAAAGGAATTTCCCTGCCGATATCTGATAGCAGATAAGCACCCTAACACAGGCTCCATAAGTCCTCTGCTGCGATTTCTTGTAGATGGCACTCGAAAAAAAACTTTCAAGTGGAAGATGCTTCGGAACCGCCGTGTCGCTAGAAGTGGGCATCGAAGATTAAATGTTTACCTCCAAAACACCATATCACTTATCACCCATCTCCCGCGAACATGTGGGGGCAGTGGCAGTGCAAATGGAGTCGGTGAAATCGCATGCCTTTTAAGGAGTGGCTCCTGCTTTCACCTCCTGAATATTGCTCACCCCTGGCCTTCCCTAATGCGAAGTACCATCGCTGGCAAATTTCATCCCCATACCACGATTAACTCTTTCTTCCAAGTCAATCTTGAAATGATAAAGCGGATTCACTCTGATCTTGCAGCAAGCTTTGTGCTACAATTCGTCACAATGAATTCTGAATACTTGTCGTAGTTTAAGAAGTACTCCTGCTTGTACTCTGCCATCTCTACAGCACGATGAAGGCCAACACGTTGCTTTCCTGCCTTCGATCTCATTGCTTCGTTGACAACATCGATAATCGTGCCATCAGGAGGAACTCGGTAGAGCATAGCACGTGGGAAGGTTGAGCATAATCCGTTGGCATCCAATTGGAAGTCGTCAATTTTCCTGGGAAGAGTCAAACCATTCCACGCATCCGGATGCAACTTGGGTTGCTTAGGGTCGAGAATTGACGTCACTGCATCAACGAAAAATATACGATCGACATGTGCGTTCATCATGGCAAAACTAATACCAAAAGCGCTCGATGTTAAAGCGATGTTTGTTGCGTGCAGTATAACGCATGCATCGTGCTCGATCGAGGTCGACTGGTCCGAATCAATAACCTTTCCAAGGTGCCGATTTCGGATGAATTCAACACATAAGTTTCCAGGAAGCTGGCCAGAGTGTACCACAATAAGTTTTTTGAAAGCGTGGCCGTTATTACCTGTCTCAATAATTCGGTGATAGTATTCACAAGGTGGCTGCGTGTGGGAAGATGCGACATCCGCCGACGCATCGCCATCGCGCACGTGAATAACTAGAGTTTCCTTGTCTGCGGGTGCACAAGTTTCATGCACTTCCGGGCGAACGAGTGGAGCAATGTTTCGAAGATAGATATCACGGCGATCGGGCACGGTGGTTGCACACCGTTGCTGAAAGACAAAAGGGCAGTCCCGCGTATTTCCACGAAATTCGCACGACCCTGTCGGTTGCAGCAACGTCGATGGCGATGGTGGCTGCACTGCAAATTTACTCGGCACGTCAAATACAGTGTCATTCCATGGCGGCGACACTATGTAAGGACGGCCCGCAATCATCGCGAACGCAACAGCAGTTACGAGTTGCTCTATGCGATTCCCTGAGCGGCCCATCCATCTTTGAAGTGTGATCGCTTCCGTATCATCACCGTGGCAATTGGTCAAATATTCCTGAAGCAAATTCGGGCGCGCATGAAGCAGTGTCCCATTTCCGTCAGGAACTTTGTCGCTGTGGAAATCCGCTTCAATCCTGATAGACTTCGATATAGGTGGACTTGATGGAATCACAGTGGCTTCGAGCGTAGCAACGATGTGGGCGGTTGTAAGAATGAATATAAGAATTGCTAACAGAATTAAACTCGTCAAAATATTGCGGCTCAACTTCATCTGACTCAAATATCTACTTCGACATTTTATATCTCAGCTTTTTGATTTCCAAGTTCGCATATTCAAAATGCAGAATGTCTATAGCCAACTTAGTAATTAGAAACACGTTGACATTGAAAACCTTTTTCAATAGACCAGTGAATTCCTACAACCTTCAAGGAGAAACTTTGAGTGAAGTTTCACTTTCCTAGTAAGGGGGCACTCTTCTAGTATCGACTGGTAGCCGCGCTAGCTTGAAGGGCATCCTGTTTGCGTGTTCGACACATGCTGCATTTTGTCATTTGTCCCGTCGATTTTTTTTTTCAAAAGTCACTTATCTCTAATATAGTACAATCTCAAAGATCGAGCAGACAAGTAACAAGCACAGGACCGACGAGAAGTGGACGGACAACTAACTCCTTCTCGCTGCAGTGCATGCTGCTGTAGAAGTACGTGCTACTACTGCAGCTAGTTGTAGAGGATATAAGGACTTTCATCAGAGTCCAAGCTTACGAGCTATGGCGTATAGTTTGTTTGCACTCCTTGGGTTCTTCGGCACCGCCCACGGTTGGTTCTTGCCCGGTGTAGCTCCGCACCATTTTGCTCGTGGTGAGCGCGTGGAGCTCAAAGTGAACAAGCTCACGTCGACTCAAACTCAAGTAAACGACAACCTATGAATAAATTCTAGCTAGCATGCGTCGATATATAAGCTGTTGGTTGCTTCAGCCTCATGTGTTGTGAAGAAGCGAATGGTCTACTAATACATAATTTATCGCGCGAAACGCACAGGTGCCCTTCGACTACTACAGCTTGCCGTTTTGTAAACCGGAAGGCGGAGTAGTGGTAGCTGCGGAAAATCTGGGCGAGTTTTTGACAGGTGACCGCATTGAGAACTCCCCGTACAAAATTTACATGCGCGATGAAATGCACTGCGAAGTTCTATGCCAAAAACTCTTGGGTTCTCACGATTTGACCAAGTTAGAGCTCGCAGTGGAACACGACTACCACCACAACTGGATCATCGACAACTTGCCCGTGGCGTCGGTAGTGACGCACTCGTTTTCGCGAACGAGCCAGTCCCCCGATTTCCAGCCCGAATCCACGGTAGAAACCAGCTACACGAAAGGCTTTCCCGTAGGTTTTCGCGTCGTTGAAATGAGCGTGCGGGAACCCAGTGCTGCGACTCAAGCCGCAGCGGGCGAAGGCAGCACCGCGAAGGCCGCAGCAGCGCCTCAAGTGACCCTTCAGTCGGTGGACTATTACTTGTACAATCATGTGGACATAAAAGTGCTTTACCATTGCCCGCCAGACGAAGCTACGAACCCAAAGGTGACTCCTTGGTTCAAGAATGATTAGTTTTCGTTATTCTTATTTCGTACGTCAACAATGAAGTTTCTCTAATGAAGTCTTGTCCAAATGAACTCTAATTCCTCTGTTCGACAACGCGCGCGCAATTACCGAACTTTTCCCCACTCGCATTGCTTCTTTCATTCTGCTCTATTCGTCCATTCCTCTTTTTCTTCCAACCCCCCAAGGCCCCCGACCGCAACCGAGTTGTCGGCGTGTTTGCCACTCCTCGCTCCGTGAAGCACCGCTTCGTGAACGGCTTGCACTGGACGCCTACCGTAAAAGATCCCGAGACGGGGGAAGCCGTTGCTCAGCCTCCGCCACAACTGGCCACTTGTAGCGCAGCTCGCTTCAGTGACGGTCCCGGCACCTCCGCCGTGGATCCCAACGCCGAATTTCAGCGGATAGAAGCTGGCACCACCCTGTATACTTATGGGGTGCAGTGGGAGCGGTCGGAAGTGCGGTGGGCGAGCCGCTGGGACGTGTATTTGGCGATTCAAACCCCGAGCCAAGTGCACTGGTTTGCGATTGTGAACTCCCTCATGATTGTGTTGGCATTGTCTGCAGTGGTCGGCATCATTTTGATCAAGGCGGTGAATGGCGACATTGCAAGGTATACAAGGAGAATAGAATAGCCTTTGTCAATTGAATGGCTGTTTTTGTGTATCTATTTTGGTTTCGGCCAAAGTTTTAGGGCAAGTTTTCCTATATTTGTGGGTCATGCTGCTCATATCACGTATGTTCTTGCTCCCTTGTTTTCTTTTCTCCCATCATTTTCAGGTACAACAGCGAGCGGCCAGACGACGTGGTCCCGTTAACCGAAGCCGAGAAAGATGAGGAGCGCGCGGACAGCGGCTGGAAACTGGCGCACCGCCGCGTGTTCGCGACTCCACCTCACCCAGTTCTCCTGGCCAGCCTGGTTGGCACGGGGGTGCAGCTGCTGGGGTCCGCGATCACAACAGTGTTCTTTGGCGCCGTTGGTGAGTCGAATAGCCACCGCCTGTGCTTGTACTTCGTAGCACCATTCAGCGCATTATGAAAGCATGCTCTGTACCTCCCCTGTGCCTCTCTTAATGCTTGTTTGTTGCAAACATCCCTTACCCTCTCCGTCTTATTTATTTACGACGTGTGTGCGACTATATATTAGGGTATCTGAGCCCGGCCAGCCGTGGGAGCTTCTTCGTGGCAGCTCTCTGCTTCTTTTGCGTGTTTGCGGGTGCGGGCGGGTACGTCGCGGGTCGAATGCACCGCACACTGACTTCCCCTACACTTCTCACAGGCACCAGTGGTGCCTCGACTACCAAAGGCTCTTTCGACGCACCATTGTCAATCTCGTCATCGTCACCTGGCGCTGGGTTCGTTAGGCGCGTGAGCCAACTGTTGCGGGTGCCGTGGGTCCCGCCGGGACTGCTGGTGGCCATGGGCTTTCCGGGCTTGGCGTTCACGGGCTTTGCCGCGGCGAATCTGGCATTGCACGCAGCGGGAAGCTCCGCGGCCGTGCCCGTGCATGCTGCCATAGCCCTGGCGTTCTTGTGGCTGGCGGTGGCAGCGCCGCTGGCGTTTTTGGGCGCCGCGTGCGGCCACGGCCGCCCACCCATCGAATACCCCGTGCCGGTGGACCCATTTCCCAGGTTGAGCACCTAGATCTTCTCGTTTCACAATTTGCTGGCAGTTCACTTTTACAGTACGAATTTGTTGTATTTTCTTCTCGCCGTGCACGTGCTTGCGAAGTCGTCTTTGTATTCTAGACTCTCCTACTACGTCTTCTTTTTGAGTGCGTTGGTATCCTTTCATCCTTCTACCTATAGGCCCATTCCAGACAAGCCATGGATGCTGGGTTGGGGGCCTTGCTTCCTTGTTGGCGGCGCTCTGCCGTTCGGGGCCTGCTACGCCGAACTTTTCTTCGTGCTTTCCTCGCTGTGGACCGACTCGTACTACTACTTGTTTGGGTTTCTGTTCTTGGCGCTCCTGCTTTTGGCACTGACCTGTGCCCTGGTGGCGGTGCTGCTGACGTACTTGTTGTTATGTGCCGAAGATCCCCGTTGGGGGTGGCGGTCGTTTGGGTGCGCGGCGGCGACGGGCGCTTACGTGCTGGCGTACAGCGCGGTGTTTTTCAGCCGCCTCGAAGCCAATCAAACGGTAAGATTTGTGTGCGCACGTTCAAATGGATCTAATTGAGGTGAATTGCTGGCCTATGCTCAAAAGTGTAGTGCTATGCTCGTTATAGTGGCGAGGAAGTGGTGTGAGGAGGTTAAGAGATGAGATATTGCAAGGAAAAGACTAGTAGGGGAGAGAGTGCAACGTTGATGGTAGATGGTGAGCTTGATTCACGTTGCTGCATTTTCTTAAACCAAACTACTAGTTGATACCCAATTTCTCTTTGGTTGTTGTGGCCCATGTACGTGCGCTTTTCGTCCACCTGCATGTCTAGTTGACATATGCCCTGTACTTTGGCTACATGAGCCTTGGTTGCGTGGGTATTGCCCTCATGTGCGGCGCTGTGGGCTTCGCGGCATCGTTTATGTTTGTCTTAACCATTTATGACTCAATCAAAGTTGACTGAGCACATCGAATTAATTGTTGTCACCGAGAAGCGGAAAAATGTCCCATTTTTTTCGGAGGCCATCTGTTTATTTTACATTCCAGATGTCTTTAATGCATTTCACTATTGCTGAGTACAACGAAAGCACGCGCCTGGTCCTGTGAATGATAAAGTTTTTTGCGTAAATCTCGGAGTTCAGGCCCAAACACTTAAGCTCGAGCATTCGCCCTGCGTATAAACCCAAATAAGTGGAGTTTTCGAGAGAAAAAGAAATCCGCTTAGCCCTTCTGTGCAACTGCCCTAGAGCTAGGAGGATCTCATGCCTCTTTGGTATTCGCCCTTGGAGGTCGGATTTATACTTTCTTGGAGGGCAAGCCATGCAGATGTGGGAAGTAGGAAGCCAAGCCAAGTCGCTATATGCGACATGTCGTTGAAATGAATTGCGAACTTCTTAAGAGCTTAAAAATATATTATACCATATATGTGGCAGATAGAGGACACCAAAGCGCCAAGCAGACCAAGCCCCAACAGATAATTCGGTGGTAAGTGCTATTATGGATTGTCTAAAAAGTGTTGTTGGCAGAGCCAAACGGCATTCTGAGATAGCACCGTTTTCTATTTCTAAAAAGTCGAAAGATCGCTTTATTCATCGGCTGCAGATACCCGTACTCTTCTTGGCTTTCCCTCTAAAAGAGCTTGTTGACGCACACCCCTCTTATCTTTTTAAAAGTGCAATCCTGTAATAGTTCTTGTATTTGAGTGGTTAATAGCCAACATGCGACATGATTTTATGAAAAATATTATGAAATATACTAATCATGAGGGAAAAATGGCGTTTATTCAAGTTATTTTTTTATAATGAACAAAGCACCACCTCATAAAGCAGATAAATAATTTATTCCATTCTCATGGAGATAAATTAATCCAATTCAACAAATAATGTTTTTAATTTAAAATATAATGCCAAGTACGTGCGACCTCGTTTGAAAGAAAATCACAGTGCATATGTTTACGTCTAAGGCAATGGACCATGGGCTGACTTACATGTGGCTTGCGCGTGGCACCGACACCTACGTTCAGATAAAAATCGACCCAACAACCATCAGTCATTGTTGCGCTTATCACACCTACAGCCATATGGTAAAATCCTGTTTACCCATCCGGCGTACTCTACAACAAACGCTTATTCTCTTGCTTGAGCCGCTTATTTTGCATGATGGCAACAACTTGAGGATACGTAGATCAAAAACTATCAAATGATTAGAATCAATGTTTGAGGGAATGAGTGCTGACGCGCCGCTTTTCGCTTACGTTGCTGCAGAACAGGTCATATTTGGACAAGCCATTCGTTAAGCAACCTCAAACTCAAAAACATGGCTGACCGTCTCGTCGATGTGGATGTTGTGGATAATTTCCTTAAAAGTGGTGGTGAAATGGATGCTGTGTGGCTCATCTTTGGAGCTGTCTTGGTGTTCTTCATGCAAACTGGATTTGCAATGCTCGAAGCAGGCGAGTGAGAAGTTTTTCTTTGAGAGTAGAAATCACCTGTCAGACTTTTTGTAAATGCGAGCCTTGGTTGTGATCTTTAACGTGAATCTTTAACGCGAATCTTTCACGAGTCACACTGCATCCCTTGTTATGAACAGGCATTGTGTCCCAAAAGAACACAATCAATGTGTTACTGAAGGTGAGACTTAGAAATAATTCATCATATAGTCCGATTATCACAGTACCATGCTGTTCCGAGTAAATGAATAATCTCCTTTTGTTTTGTTTTTATTCAGAACGTTTGCGACGCAACTCTCGGGGGTATTTGTTGGTACCTGGTTGGCTATGGAATTGCATATGGTGAAAGTGCAGACGGCGCTCCTTCATTCATAGGCACTGATAAGTTTGCGTTGCATGGGTCCTCCTTCACTGACGGAACCGGTTACGCATATGCCTTGTGGTTATTCCAGTGGGTGAGTATTTCATTCGACTTGTATCTGACTGTTTACTTTTCTTTTCTTTTTTAAGCAGTAAATTTTTCGTGTAAACAGGCCTTCGCGGCAACTACTGCAACCATTGTCAGCGGCGCTGTGGCCGAACGTTGCACTTTTACTGCGTACATGACGGTCAGCTTTTCTACGCTTTCATATAGCTCAGATGAAAGCCAACTTGGTTGCAATTCGCTTACTCACTCCATCTGCTATATCACAGTATACAATTGTGCTCGTCTCCTTCATTTATCCCATCGTCGTTCACTGGGGCTGGAGCGCTGACGGCTGGGCGTCGCCGTGGCGCGAGGATGACCTCTTGTTTGGATGCGGAGTTACTGACTTCGCTGGTTCCGGTATTGTTCACTTGACGGGCGCAATGGCGGCATTCTGGGGGTGTTTCTTTCTTGGACCCCGGCGTCACCGGAACCCAGAACAACCAGAGTACGGGTACGTATTTCAAACTCTTGGCACTCTCATCCTCTTTTTCGGCTGGTTTGGATTCAACGGTTGCAGCACGCTTTACATTGTTGGCTACGGACAAGTGAGCAGCGATATTCATTCCTGTCCAATTTAAGTTGCTGCACGTTTGATCGTTGCATTGCTAAGCAATTAATTTTTCTTCCATCTATATAAACCCTTAGGTCGCAGCTCTTGCCATGGTGAATACAACGTTGTCTGCTGGGGCTGCAACAATCTCGACGCTTTTCTTTGCGGCTTTTTACGACAAGTACATCGGGAAGTCCGATGAAAAAACGACAATCCGATTAAGCAGCGCCACCAATGGCCTTTTGGTCAGTGTTTTTACGTCGCATTCCCCAACAATATATTCAAAATTTCAACTGAAGTATTTTGTAACCATTTTACAGGCCGGCCTTGTTTCGATAACAGCTTCATGTTCTGTCGTTGATCCGTATGGAGCTGTTTGTATTGGTCTCGGAGGATCAGTTGTGTACACTCTTGCCTCGAGGAACCTTCACAGCATTCCTTCCTATGGAATCGATGGCACATTTGGCACTGGCACCATCGACGATGTGATTGATGCTATCCCAGTGCACGGGTCCGTTGATTCAATCGTGTTTACTCTTCATTATTTCAACTCACTTCTTGTAATCGATCACGCCATGATGAAATGCAGGGCTTGCGGTGCCTACGGGGTATTCATTGCTGGATTTTTTGCAACTGAAAGCAACTGGGGCGCTGCATATTACTCCGACCGGGCTGATAAATGTGCTGGTGTCTTCTATGGCGGCACGGGAGACATGTTGGCTGCAAATATCGTATTTCTACTCGCGGTAAATGTCTAAATACTAATAAGAAACTTCTGATTTTGATTATTCCTGGCTCATCCAGAATTTGCTCGCGTTCTCTGCTGGCAGTTGATTGCGTGGGCATCTGTGTGCAGTATCTTGATTTTTGGATGTCTCCGTTTTGTCAACTTGATTCGCGTTGAACCTACCGTGGAAGAACATGGTCTTGACCACTCAGAGCACGGGGCTCCAAAGCCTGTCAAAGTCGATGTGAATGTTGCACGAACGAACGATGCATCTCTTGCTCATTATGAAATCTCAACCTCGACGCAGGGTGAATAGAAAGAGCCCAAAAATACATATCTCACAAAACACTGTAAATAATGTAAATAATCATTCCACTCGTCAATGTAAATATCAATCTCTATGTCCTTGTCCTCAGTATCACTGATATCTCACTTGAGCAATCGTCTGAATATTTCAATTTTGAAGCCACGAGGTTCAGATGATTCAAAGTAATTATCTGAATGCTTTTCTTTCCCGTTGTGATATGGCGATCTAGTATCGACACATAAATCGCCAGTTTGGTATTAGTTTTCAAGCTTTAATGAGCCCAATTTACTCCCAATTACTAGCAAAGATATACCAACATCAACGATCGACATACAGTATCATACGTAACAAGGAGCTACTATATGATGCTTGGTGCTGACGTCGAAAACTACATTATAACTATACACGAACACATCTAAAGAAGAACTGGTCTGGAGTTCGAGAGCCAAATTAAATATTAAGCACTGGCAGCTGACAGCAAAGTGATATGAGATATTTTTCGTGTCTTTGTGATTGTAACTTCGGTAATGGTTATATGGCTATGGGGATGGGGTGCTAAGAGCAAAGGCACCTCCTTCTCCTTCTCCTTCTTTCAATTTCGGCTATAACTTATAACTTACTTAGATAAACATAACGCTGGCCTCTGTCAAATGGCCCTGGTATCTCTCATTCCGAATTCCAAAGTGTCCTTCCTTTGTTTAGGGTCGTACTAATACTAAATATGAATACTAATATTAAGTACGGCTTTATTACTTCGAAGCCGAAAGGCATCTAGATTTTTCCAATTGTTATTTCGTTCTCATTTGCGAATTAGCTCAAATTGAAGTAAGCACCTAGAGAGGTGTGTGGGGATAACACAAGAGATACGCACACATCGTTCTGCAATCACAATCGCGAGCACAAAGGGCTCTCCGGGAATTCTCTGCGCCTAATCACGCCACGTAATTTGTAATCCATACATCAGTGCACTGTTCTAGTTGCTCCCCGTGGCGTACTCTAACAATCCGTGTTTTTCTTTGTAAAACTCGCCTTCAGCCTTCATCTTTTTGTTCACCTACGAATCATCATACATACAAGAGGCCGAGAGGGTTATCAGAAACATGGTCACCTTCATACGTGAAATGATTCTCGCGATTCTCGCATAAAACACAAAAGGAATGTTATGAGGATGAACGCGGCATGCAAAACAAAGGCCGAAAAAATCAACTGATTTCTTCGTTTGTGAAACCTTAGTCCTTTGAAATTTACGTTTTATTACCTTGGCTTCAAGGCGCTCTGCGTTGGTCTTAATGCGGCTCAGCACTTGACTCATTGTCAAAGTGCTCCCGCTGTCGACCACCTTCAAGATGCCAGCATCGGCAGCGGCAGCGTACACGTTGTTCCCCTCGCTGCTGCTGTTGCTATTGCTCCTGTGCTGCCTGCTTCCGTTGCTGTTGACACCACCACTGTCTTTGTTCGAGCCTTCCCGCTCTATGCTTTCGGTAACCCGCCCTGCCACGACCACCGAAATGCTGAGGGCGGCAATCATTTCCTGGGTCAAGAAGTACGGCGGGTCGAGAATGACGTCATCCACCCATTTGCAGGCCAGCACCGAGAGCACCCGCTCGTTGAGGTTCAGAACCGGGTGGCTACCCCCTCGGTAGTGGTTGCAGACCCCGTCGTTGTAGACCCCCACCAACAGGTAGTCCCCGAGCGCGCGCGCCTTCTCCAAGATACTGGCGTGCCCTGCAAGAGGCGACAGGATGTCGTCATCGAATAGAACAATGAGTTAGCAAGAAAAAGAAGAAGAATGCGACACACCCCCAAACGTTTTCCTCAGTATTTGTCTGTTCTTTTGAAGTCAAATCTACTATCGAGCCCCCCTGTATTATTACCTGCGTGGAACATGTCGAACCCGCCGCAAATGTACACTACTTTCATGCCCGGCGCGATGGGTTTGGGCGGCGGCTGCGAAAAGAGCCGAATCATCCGGCTCGTCGTCAAGAACCGGGACTCGCGGTATGGGCCGAAGGGCGACAATCCATGCGTAGGTGCTGCTGTGGTTGTTTTCGTAGTAGACTGCGACAACGCAATGCCATGCGAGGATCCCCCCGTACCACTGCCCTCCGAGGAGACCGAAGACGAGTCGTCGTCGTTGTCGTTGCTCCTGTCGTGAAGGTCAAAGGACGGCAAGTGGTGGCGGGTGGACATCAAGAGCATGCGCCCCACGATTTCCGTGGTGCTCACCCCTTCGGTGCGCGGGATGCTCCGGAACAGACCCCGCGCTTTCACGTCGGCGTACACGTCTTTGCCGTCGGGCCCGATGCAGGGGTCGTCGCCGTGCACCACGAAGTCGATCTGGCCAAACGAATGGGTGGGTGGAAGAGAGAGACAAGGGGTAAAAGAAGGAGATATATGAAGCAAATGTGGTAGTCCGAGTATGAATCATAGTAAGTTGTGCACTGCTAAGCGAAAGCAAAGGAAGCCGTCGTTGATTTCATCAATAGGAAGACGAGCTGAACAAACATACAAACGTTTTTGAACCCGAACCCTAGTTGCAGGTTAGGTATCTGCACACAGCCTAGTGCGGCAATAATTCATCACTCACCCGGTAAGTCTTGATGACCCAATCTAGGTATTCGGGCGTCATCACGTAGGGCGTTCGAGGCACCACTTCGTCCACCCTACAAGGAGGAATGGTCAAGAGTGGGGAATCTATGAATAAAATGAAATCATGAGAGAAGGGTACGGCAGTGTGAACGAAATTAAAAATTGTGCTAGCGATGAACAATCTAAGAGTAGCAAGAGACACTTGAAAAGCGCTTAAGCTGTGCATCACCCTGCCCCATCCATCAATCCGTGCACTCTTCTTTTCTCTACTCACCACTTGCAAGCCCGCACCACTGCCACTCGCTCGTCGTCGGACATGATTGGCGGAGCGCCTTTGCACTCTTCCACCGACTCGGACGAGTTCACACCTGCTACCAGGTACGTGCCTAGTGCTCGTGCCTAAGTAAAAAAACAAATTTAATGTGTTGATAGGTGGAAAGACAGGTGAGGTGTTAAAAAAAGAGAAGGTGGCGAACATCATCCACAACGAAGACAATCCTAGCTGTAGTTCACACTATTCTCAGCTCGTTTCTCTATTCCGAAAAATGATAGCCAATCAAGTCGGTAGGATTGACACAGGCTCTCGAATCCTCTGGCTAACCCTAAAGCGTTACCTGGCGGAATGCGTTCGCGTGACCGTAATGCATCACGTCAAAGGCTCCTTCCACAAATACGCGGATCTCCTTGCCGCTTGCGTTGGACTTGTTCAAACTATGGTAGTCTTCTGCGTCAATCAGTTCTTGCAAGTGCTGCATTTGCGTGGCTGCTGCAGCGAGCTCTTTGCGCAGCTGCTGACGGTCCCGCCTGTGCTTCTTGCCAAACAGTGCAAAATACGCGAGGAGAGTCGCACCAACCACCAAAATCGACATAGCCGTTGCGAGCTCAAAGTCCGTCGTTGGTAGCAAGCCTAGTGCCAAGAAAAACTTGTCCATGGTTGCGCGCACCAGTTCGATCACGATCAGCGCCAAGCCGTCAACCCCGAGGTCTAAATCCCGCGCGTTGGAGATGGTGTTCCGCGCGGCGTCATGCGCAGCATGCCCAGGGTCTTCGAGGAAGTCGCGCACTGCGGCGATTGGACGTTGAACGGGGCTCATGTGAGCCAACTCGTTTATATGCCAGCTCAATAGAAGTCGCCGGCGCGGAAGCGCAAGCTCTGAAGATTCGCACACGTGCTCACGACGATGGCGTGGGCGTCAAAAGGAAACGTCAACAAAAATTACAAAAAAATCCTTTCGAATCGCTCAAAATACGAACAAGAAACCTCTCAAAATAAACGGAAAATACAAACAAGCAAACACCAAACGCTTTCCGAAAGCAAGAAGCGAGACAAGAAGGGAAATAGCACGAGGCAGCAACCAAACCAGTACCAGATGTGTGTTGCTGTTGTTCCTGTGTGAGCAACAAAGGGATTTTAAAGGGCGTATGGCTTTCATCTCTGAGCTCCACGTTCATGCAGAATAATTAGAAGTATCCAAGTATGAGGAAAGAGGAGTGAGGAGTGTGGGAATTTACACTGTCTTGGCCTAGGTTCTTCTGAAATCGGCTTTACGGGAGGCGCCGAAAAAAGGAGGAATACGAAATGGAGATACAAAACCAAACCACTTCCAATTCAAGCAAGGCCCATGGCGCTGGCCCAAGCAACCTGTTTGCGTTTGCCCTCTGTTTCGCCCTCTGTTCTCTGTTTTCTTTTTCTTTCCCCACGGGGCCGGTGTCCGGGACTAGAGTGCTATCAGCTATCAGGTGCCTCTCTTCTTTACGTTGCACATAAGCGTGTTTGGTATCCGAGAACTAGAAATAGGAAATTGGGTTGGGGTTGAAAGGGGTGTGCGCGATAGCAGCAGGGCTGAAGGGCCATAAAGAGACAGAGTCATTGCCCGATCTCAGAATAAGTTCAAGTCAAGTACCTGGCCACCAATTCGAGCGCTCTTCTTCCCTCATAGCACAGCACCAGCTGGAAGCACCGTCCCAGGCTGTTTTTTTTTTTTTTTTTTACCTCTAGCTGTCCTCTGTAGCCTCCTTTGCTTGCCACAGGCGCACTGTTTTGTCGAGGCCTGCTCCACCCGATACTAGGCGGTTCGGGTCCGTTGGATGGGCGTCTACGGCCAGCACCGCGTCCGTGTGCCCGCTGAGCTTGTAGGTTAACTGAACGGGGCATTTTGAAATGAGGAAGACAAGAAAAGGGAAGGAGCAGTTGCGGGTGGTCAGTGCAGAGGTCTTGAAGAGGAGAATGAGCAACCGCCTCGCAAAACTTTGGAACCCAGTAGATGCATGACTCCGCAAAAATATGCTATTGCGATGGTAAATCAACGCGGCGAACAGCGATCTGTCTCAATTTCCAACATGACATAACTTTTCCACTCGTAACCTATAAGACGTGACGACTGTTTCTGGAATCACTCGCCCCAAACGATACACAAAGTTTAAACTAAACCACCTCTTCCCTCACCTTCCGGTTTTGTAAACCCCACAAGTAAACACAGTGGTCTTCGGAGCCTGCGTAGACAAACTGCCGCCCTGCGTTGGCAGTGTCGGGTGTGGTGAAGCCAGCCGCGCAGCAAAAGCGCGAGTTGGAGTGGCCCCCGTAGGTTTTCATACACCGCGACGGATGGCCTGAGGACCAGAGCCGAACCTATCGTGCCATCATTGAGAGTGGCACATTAAGAAGTAGACGGGTGTCTTAGAGCTAAATGAAAACACTCCAGGGTTTTCCATGAAAAGCAAAGCAGAGACAACAAAGACGAAATCTGCGAAAGATTTAATAAAACAAACAATAATATCTCCATGTCAAGTGGATTACCTTGTTGTCCAAGGTGCTCGCTAGAATGAAGCGACCGTTGGGGCTGTAAGAGGCGTAGCTCACAGGGGGGTTCCCGTCGGCGAACAGCGTCTTGAGGCATTCGCCGGTGGCGACGTCCCACACTCGCACAAGCCCATCGTAGCTGCCCGAGACCAGGCAGGTGCCGTCGTAGTTGAAGGCGGTGGCCGTGACAGGATCGGAGTGGGCGGGCAGAAGTTTGAGGCAACGACCGCTGCGAACGTCCCACCTGAAAGCAGGACCAAAATCCACGGACAGGTCTGGAGGTTTTAAAGAAAATCGACTTTTTAAATCAGTGCCTGTCTTCATTGAACCGCGTGTATGCTTCCTAGATTACAGTGTACGAGGGCACGTAGCTGAGCAACTACAGTGTAAGCGATGCTAACTTACAGCCGAACGTTCTCGTCAAAAGATCCAGTCACCAGCAGGTTTGCCTGTGGGTTAAAGTTGGCGCACATGACGTACGAGCTGTGGCCTTCAAGCTTCAACACGGACGTTTCAGCTTCTACGTCCCATAAACGCACGGTCTTGTCGTCAGACGCGGAAGCCAAAAACAGGCCATCTACCGACCAGGCAACGTCGCTTAACCCTTCGGTATGCCCCTTCAGGGTAGCTTTCGACTCCCCACTCGTAGCATCCCATATCCTCAAGGTCGCATCCGCCGCTAGCCCATGCCATTACATTCAAAAACGAGAGAAGTTCAGCTTCAAGCATGACAGTGAAATATTCCTGAAAAGGAAGTCTATATTAGCTAGAAAAACTTGTGATCTTCTTAACTTACAAGCTGTGGCGAGGGTTTGGCCGTCTGGAGAGTGCTTCACGGAGCTCACTGCGCGGGTGTGGCCTTCGAGCACATTAGCACATGTGAAGTCAAAGCTAGTCGACGAGGGCAGCTCGCTCGGTGATGAAGGTGACAATGTTACAACCATGCTACTTAAATTTATTCCATTCAAGCTGATGCTCTACTGCAGAATACTCGAAGCAAGCACCAGGAGCTGCTAGCCAGGCTACCTGCTCGAAACTCAAAATGAGCTCGAAAATCTTTGTCTCAAGTCGTCTCAAGTCCCGGGCACCGGGCAGGTAACCTAATATGATACCAGAAATAATATGATTCATGCTCTCACTTCTTGCTTTTTGAGCTGCGCTTCATCTTCAGTAGACGACTTTTTAGCCAGTCGTCGTCAGATTCAGTAGGCATTAGATTGCTTAGGAGTGGCGAGGGATCTGAACTTTTCCATTATTCCAAAATGAGCGATCGCTGGGGGGCTCCAAGCACACGCCCTCCACCGTCGGCTAGCAGCAGCAGCGCCAGCGCCAGCGCAAACGCTGGAGCAGCAACAACATGGCGCACTTGGGGAACTGGCTTCACGCGCAACTGCGACGAGTAAGGACACCTTGCCTCTACGAAAATTGGCTTTTTAAATTTTTTCAGCATGATTAAGACTAGTTGTGGCAATGTTAAGTGAGACAGCATAAGATCGGCGGCATAGCTAGCAGCTTGATATATTAGTATTGTGCTTGGCGTATCAGCTTAGAAAAGAGCGAGACCCGTGCATCTGTTTATGCCATGCACACTTCAAATGCACGTATTAGGTATGACATGATGGAGAAAATTGGCGAAGGCACCTATGGGCAAGTGTACAAGGCATGCCACCGGCGCTTGGGCCACTTGGTTGCGATGAAGAAAATGAGGATCCATTCGGACGCTCAGGGGTAAGGGTGCTGCCGACTTTGGGCATGACTTCTTTTTTTCTCTTCGTCGACTCGAAACCCTCCAGTTTGTTCTTCTCCTAATCTCTCACTAGCCGGCTTGCTAACATCCTCATTGCTTACATTGTTGTATTGTATCCAATCAATTTTCTTTTCTCGTGAATGCTTCGAGGGATGAGTAACAGAGATACGCGAGCACGAGTACCTCTGGCGTTTCATGGCCTGTAACCTCATCCACTTTCTGGCTACTTCCTTTTACTACTTGACAATCCAACAGGTTCCCGCTAACGGCCGTGCGCGAAGTGAAAATCTTGAAGAAATTGTCTCACGTCAACATGGTCGCTCTGAAGGAAGTGATTACCAGCCGGGGGTCGCGGAGAGTATTCGACGACGACGATGACGAAGAAGAGGCTGCGAAACGTAAGCTCTTCAATTTGTGCACGCAATGCCTTGAATGAAACGCTGCAAATTTTGCCTATTTTTCTTCTCCCTGTGCTACTGACTCTTTTGCTTTGTATTCCTGTCCATTCTGCATTTTTGTGTGTGTTTTTTTTTGTTTTTTTTCCTCATAGCTTTCACCTCCTGCCTCTTTCGAAATGTGGTGCTCTCGGCGCTGTCAAGTTTTCGATTTCTCCTGCCTTCTTCTTTATTTTTGCTACTTTATGTACATGTGCCTTTAGGGGGCCACGGAGACATATTCGTGGTCTTGGAATACGTCGACCACGACTTAACCGGCCTTCTGGACGAGCGCTACGTGTTTCAGCCCGACGAAGTGAAATGCGTGATGCGGCAGCTGCTGGAAGTGCTCAAGTACTTGCACGACGAAAAGTTCGTCCACCGCGACCTGAAATGCAGCAACTTGCTCCTGTCGCACGACGGCACGCTGAAACTGGCCGACTTTGGGCTCGCGCGGTCCATTGAGCCTACCTACACGGGTCCTTCCAAGACCTTGGACAAACTGACCAACAACGTCATCACGCTGTGGTACCGTCCCCCCGAGCTGCTGCTTGGCCTAAAGAAGTACAGCACTCCGGTGGATATGTGGTCCGCTGGCTGCATTTTAGCGGAGCTCATTTTGAGGAAGCCCCTGTTCCCGGGCAAGACGGAGCTCGAGCAGCTGGACCTCATTTTTCGTGTCCTTGGCACCCCCACGCCTTCTACCTGGCCCCAGCACGAATCTCTGCCGAGGTTTGCCGCGCTGCAGCCCAAGGAGCCCTATGCGCGCACGCTGGAAGAGCGCTACGCCGAGCGTTTCGCTGTGTGCAACCGCCACGCCCTGAGTTTGACGGTGCATTTGCTCAACTTAGACCCGAGCCGCCGGCGCACCGCGAAGGCTGCTCTCGAGTTGCCATTTTTCGCGGGGGTCACTGCGCAGAGCCGACACCCGCTTCGGGTGGCGAGTGGGGCCGCGTTCCACGAGTGGAAAACCAAAGAAGCCCGGCGGAAAGCACGGGCCCAAGCCGAGCAGCGCACCGACAACAACAATGGTGGTGGTGGTGTGAATGGCAGCAGCAGCAGTGGTGGAGGCATGCCGGGTAACAATGGCAACGGGAAGGCTGTCCCAGGCGCTAGTAGTAGCGCTGGCAACAGCAGCAACAGCAGCAACAGTGGTAACCCGTGGAGTATTTCTGCGGACGACATCGCGCCTCATCGCCCCGTACCCCACCCGGGATTGCCACCGAGGTTGCCGCCGGGCATGGCGCCGCCGGGTATGCAGCCGCCGGGAGCAATGCCGCCGGGCACGGCAATGGGCATGTCGTTGCTGCCGGGCCTGCCTCCGCCCCCCAGACCGCCTCTGCCACCGCCAGCAGGAGCAGTAGCCTCCTCTTGTTCAGCAGGGATGGTCAACGGATTGATTGCTCGCCGCGCAGGGCTCCCTCAGCCGCCCGCAGGACCGCCACCGTGGTCTAGTGCTGCGGCACCGCCACCTTCATCTTCATCTCGAGGCCACGGAGTAGCTCGCCCTCGACATGACTCTGTTGACATGGATGAGTCACCTCCTCACCCTGCGGCTAGTACCAATACGAGCAGCAGCAGCCGCGCAGCACCTAGCAACGGCCGATCGCCGCCCCGAAAAGACAGCCGCAGTGGTGCACAGCCACAGCCATCATCGTCATCATCAAGGCCACGGAGCCGCACTCCTCCGCGCGGTGCCAGCGGCAGTGCCAGCGGCGGAGGTGGTAGTGGCAGCGGCGGTGGTGGTGGCGGCCACGATACGGATGATTTCTTGGCGAATTTTGTGGACGAGAAGCCGGTCCCTGCCTCGTACGTATACGGGAAAAACCGCGCGCGGAGCAGGACGCCACCCCAAACCGTAAAAGCTACGGGCGACATTTGCGACGAGCTCGCAGCCATGGCTGGCCTTCAAGAGACCTCTTCTTCGACCAATGAACAGCAAGCCGCTGCCGCAGCAGCCAACAACGACAACAACCGTGGAAGAGGGCCTTCTCGCGGTGGCGGTGGCAGCGGTGGTGGTAATGGTTCTTCCCGCGGGCGCCGCAGCGGTCGAGACAGCAGCAGTGACTCCTCTTCGTCTTCGTCGTCGTCGTCGTCGCGATCTCGGAGCCGCAGCCCTAGCCGCGGCCACCAAAGCAAATCGTCCACCCACAAATCGTCGTCGTCGTCGTCTCGTCGTAGCAGTAGCCGCGCGTGGAGAAGCAGCCGGAGCCGTAGCAGAGACCGAGGAGGCGGTGGCCACCGCAGGGAGTACTCTCATCATAGCGGGTACAGCGATAGTCGCAACCGGAGAAGCCGCAGCCGGAGTCGGAGTCGGAGCCGGGATCGGAGCTACCGGCGCTAGTGCTGTAGCAGAGCCACGGAATGAATCATCAACGGGGAGTTGCGCGTGCTTGCGAGCGCATTCTTCTAGAGGATGGCTTCTTGTTGCAGTATGAAACCTTCCACGAACATCCCTTGCTTCTCGCTTTGTTGGCGCAGGGCCTGAATCACCTGATCGAAGGCCTTCTCGACAGGAACAAGGAGCACACGGGAAGGGCACTAGGCAAAACCTTTGAACCAGCATTAGCGGCTCTGAGGCATTTGAACTGGCCAAGTAGGTGGAGCTATTTCGCCCCTTCGACCTGTGTATCGCTTAGTTTTTAGCTATTCGCTCCTTCGGAATGCAAATTAGTGTGCTCTGCTCGTGCAGGGGCCCTCGCCCTCCTGGCTTCTGGCTTCCGACCTATGAGCCCGGCAGCTCACACATATTCCTGCTCTCGTGAACGTAGATCTCCTGGGCTTTTGGCCAGTGGATTGCGTTTGGCGATTACTACATACTATGATACCATCCCCGCAATCGCAATTGCCAGTCGCCAGCAAGGTGCCAGTGTCAGGTGTCGGCACGTAGCACGTACTAGTACTATCGTACTATCTCGATCCACGGACCTCGTTTTGGGTTTTGAGTTGGGTTCATGCACAAATATTAAGTGCCAATAATGCCAAAGCCAATACCAATACGAAATACGTGGAGCCGGGTTTCGTTTACGCGCACTACATATTTCAAGTCCCAAGTCCCCAAGGAGCAGAGCGGCAATTAACACGCATCTTGTAACTCATAACATCGCTAGTGAGTAGTGCAACGAGTAGTTCTACGCTTCGCCTTCTATCGCTCTTTTCTCTCTATCTCCCTTTCATTAAACTTCTATTCACCGTCTGAATCTCTGCCTGTCGCTGTGCATTCTCCATCATCAGTACAAGTGCCCAGATTCCACTAGAGCTTCGAATTCCGCGCCGAATCGCGGATAGAATTTGATTCCCGATGGCGCAGAATTCGATCAAAATTTCTGGTGGCCAGAACATAGTCGTTTTCTGCAATGCCACAACGGAATTCAACCCGCTTCTTCTCTTCTTTCATCAATTGCAACAAAAAAACTTCCTTGCTCAATACTCGTCTTCCACCGCTGCCGCCGCCCCACCCGTAGCCGATTCTGAGGAGGCGCCCGCGTTGGCCTCGCTGCTCGAGTCGCCAGTGACGTCATCCATGGAGGAGCCGCGGCCGCGCATCGCGTCAGTGAAAGCCTTAGGCTGCCCCCTGTCCTTGGGCGGCTTTTTACTGGTCTGCATGGAGGGCACGCACGCATACAGGACGAAAGGTGTGAAGAGCATATAAATATGAGCACGTCGTGAGAAGGATAGGAAAAAAAGGCGTCCGTTAAGAAAACTAAGGTTTGGTGAATCAAAATTCATCTCTGAGGGAGTGCGATTAGATACCTATATTCTCAACGAAGTGCACCTTTCTCTGTGTCTATCTTGCTCGTGCACGCTCGCTCTCTACCTCTCTCTAAGCCTGCCCACACCCACCCACCTTCGGGCGGTCTTCCGAGCTCAATTTCGGCATGTTGGCCTTGCTGAACGCTACGGGTTTGAACGCGCCAAACTCTTTGTCCGGCTTGTTGTAGCCCGCCGGGTTCATGTTCTGCCACCGCCACAAGTCTTTGCACATGCGATCCACCCCGAGCCGGGCTACCCACATTAGCTCCTTTTCCGCTTTGCTGACGTTGGCATAAGACGACGCCACGTCACCCGGCCGCCTTTTCCCCACCTGTAGTCAACAATAGGAAAACATCACAAAATGGATGAATCAAGTCAGAGCAACATATATGAATCGGAAGTGTACTTCAAAAGAAGCAGATCAAGAATTGGACACGATAACATGAGACTAGGAGAGCGCTTTCAGGACAAATCAAGTCTAGTGACGGCTTCGGTCCCATAATTTTACATCTTTGTTCTTTTCTATTCGTTCCCTTAACGCCACCTTCCTTTTGAGTGTATCGTTCCTTACCTTGACAGGAATTTTCAGTCCGCTCGCCTTCTCCATCGCAGACACCATTTCCTTCACGCTAATGCCGCTGCCCGTGCCCAGATTGTACACGCTGTGCCCCCGCGGCTGCATTTGCAACTTCTTGAGAGCCGCCAAATGACCTTCAGCTAAATCCATCACATGAATGTAGTCCCGGACCTGTTGAACATGTGTACACGTGGATGCGTTTGGAAAAAAAAATTAAGAAAAAAACTTCATCAACCATGTTTCTACATACAATTCTGACTAGGGTTGCTGGTGAGAGCAATTTGTACAATCGTTAACACAACATTGGATTGCTAATTTTTCCTTCCTCTCACCACTTTCTCGCCCATCATCTCCACAATATTCCCTCCCAATTTCCTCTTTCCTACATCTACGCACACTCACCCCCGTCCCGTCAGGCGTATCGTAGTCGTCGCCGAAAATGGTCACGAACTCCCGGCGCCCCACCGCGACTTGCGCTACGAACGGCATCAAGTTGTTGGGAGGGCCGTTGGGGTCTTCGCCGATTTTACCCGAAGGATGAGCCCCCACTGGGTTAAAGTACCTGCACGTAGATATACAGGGTCAGGATGGGAAGAAGCAACGGTAACGAATAAGCACTCATGCGTGTCCAGCACTCCTAATACTGGGCAATCTACCGCAAGAAAAGCAAAAAGAGGGTACACGGCAGATGCCTTTTGAAATGGGCGTGAAAACGAATGTCGAGGGATAATCGGAGTACAAATGCCACGCCCAAATGAAGGACGAGAAGCTCAGCGCCTCGCGCGTGTGCTCTGAGCTTCGTCCTGATCTACATACACATCGACTATCACGTACCGCAGCGTAACGAGGCCCCAAATTTTGCCCTCGGGGCTGGTCGCCAAGTCTTCCAGAATCTGCTCGATGAAAAACTTGCTGCGCCCGTACGGGTTGGTGATCCCCACCCCGACTGTGGACGACTCGTTGATAGGGGACACCGCGCTGCCGTATACCGTGGCGGACGACGAAAAAATCAAGTTGCGGCACCCGTGCGTCTCCAGGGCCTGCGATTTTCAAAACAACAGCAGTAGCAAAGGACGAGGTAGCACATCCCCGCCAAAGCCCAAAAAGGTGTATACCCGAGAGAGAAAGTAGCGAGCGCTCCAATAAGGGTGTCAGGGCAGAAACCCAGGCATGGAACAGGTGCTAAATTTCATGCGTATAGAACCTCGCGGCAGTCCTCATGAACGTGCTAAATATTATTGACGCTTCGTCTCACGCTGCTTCTCTCAGTTAAAATACGCAACCAAACCACTAGAGTCTACACGGTCCTGATCTTTCATAGACCTGAGCCTCGTATCAAACCACCTCTCCCTACCCTCTAATTCGCCCACATGGGTACCTGAAGCAAGTTGAGGGTGCCCGTGACGTTGTTCTGGTGGTAGCGCAACGGCATTTTCGTGGACTCGCCCACCGCCTTCAGACCCGCGAAGTGCACGCAAGCGTCGATCTTTTTGGTTTGGCTGATGGCTTTCAGGGTCGCTTTCAGCGCAATGGCATCGCACAGATCCAAGTTGTGCACGAACAAGTTCCCGGCTTGCATCGGAGTTACCATCGACCGCACCCGCACCATTGACTCGGGGTTGGAGTTCACGCCGCTGTCCACCTGTAGATAGGAAGCAACAGACAAGAACGAGGAAATAACAATGCAGCTACAGGAGAGGTACAGTAGAATTAGATAATGGGGATATCGTTGCTTAGGCAGTGTTGCCCAGAGATTGACACATGCAGCACAGGAGTCCTAACCAACGGTTGGAAATGAGAGGATAGGTATGAAGAAAAGACCCGAAAGCTCTATTCTGCTAAACAAAGTGCTGCCAAATACTACAAGATAAATTTGCTTTGGTAGGAATTTTAGAGGTTAACTAGTGGCTATCTTATCATAATGCCCCCTCCATCACGAGGCATGTGCCAAGTTCGGTGACCAATCCTGCCAGTAGAGGTAATTGGGAGATATGGGGTGACTAGACGCACCACAGTGACCATGAAGCCCTCTTCTAACATGCGAAGAACCGTGTGCGAACCAATGTAGCCTTGGCCGCCGGTCACCTAATGAAAGACCAAGACAGCAGTCACCGCATACACTTGACATGAAAGGCTCCGTGGATTAGAACGCCTGTTTCATTGTCGCTAATAATGATGAGAACCGGAGAATTAATGCACTTACCAAAACGTGAAAGCCTTCCCCAAAATTAGAGTAAAGCAACGGCGAGTCAATGTGGCTGCTGTCTCGGCTCATGTTTCTGTCGTTGAGCGACGCCATCGTGCTCTCCTACTTCCAACGATCTACAGAGCAATGAACAATAGCCGACCAAAATGATTACTTAATAATTACGAAAATAAGACAGGACTGGACATTTGCTGGGTGTACTTACAGCAGTCGTAGTTTTACGACGCAATGTGGAGGGAGAAGCTTTTTTGCTCTGTTGATTTCTTTCTTTCTTGCTCCTTGTTCCTTCCTTCCTTCCTTCCTTGTTTGTTGCTTGTCGCTTGTCGGATTGTAACCAGTAGGCGCGTCGGCGTGTCCGACTGTCCGTTGTCTGTGGGACTGCCTGGTGCGTCATAGCGGAGCCCGCCAAGACCTCAGCCTCGACTGGAAAGCTAGTGACTTATCTATGATGCTGTAGCTCTTGAACCACTCCAGAGATTCCAACTTAAGAAGCTACGAAGCCTAATCTTACATTTGTATCTTTCGCCGCCACAACAGCCTCGTTCCGGCGAAGCAAGCCTTACTACAGGAATGCGAGTCAGTGCGGGTTTGTTCCTTGCTCTTCTTTTGACTTGCACCACTCATGTAGTAAGTTCATCAGCCGCGGGCGCCGACACCATAAGTTTGCGCAAATGCGTGAACTTTATGGGTGGCTACGCGGGCTCGTGGTTCGCGAAAGATACGATGTTCAAGGACGTCAAGTGGCCAGATCGGGTGAGAACTAGGTCTTGAGCAATTTGTGGGCTACAAGAGCTAGATTAGATTAAAGCTTTTCTCTAGCTCTAATTCTACCTTGATGTGTGTATTTAGCAAGCTCTCGTCTCTGAGCTTGTCACCGATGGATGTAAAAATCATAACAGGCTAGATTAAACTGTATCTATAGTGTAGCATCGAATTGATTACCCTAATTAATCATATGCTCTATACTTTTAGCCTTTATTTTGCTATTCCGTGTAAATGATAGGCCGCCCTCGAATTTGCGACTCGGGACTTGTTCAATCATGCTCGTGGCAAAAAAGGAAGTGGCTTCAAAACCAACCGTGCTGTAACCGATTGGATGGTGATGCACTTGAGCGGAATTGAGCACCGCTTAGTCCGATCGCACGGTTACATGAAAGGCCTTGCGCTTACTAACAAAACCAGCAGCAATGCTCTTCAAATAATCCTCAGACGCCATTCGGTGCGCTTTCTGCAACCGGCCTAATGTTGTTTTATTTCTTACCTCTCCTTCAAGAAGATGAAATTGTCTCCTGCTTCTGCTTAAATTCTTCTGTTTTCAAGTAGCTCACAACCATTTTTTTCTTTTTCTTAGCCCCGAACTTTTGGTTTGCAGGTCGATGCCGAGACACCTGAAGGTCCTAGCATCTCAGAACTAAAGCGGAGGTCCATTGCAATAGTGCCGTTTTATGGAGGCGTGGCGAAAGTACAACTCGACCCGAAGAGTGGCCGAGTAATCAATGAAACTTTACCTGCTGGTGCAGGCAATTCGCATACGCTTGCCACAGTGCCCCTCAAGCTTTTGCAGCTCAGCGCAACCGTAGCATCAGTGCAGCGCTTCTTTGGTACCGTTGTAGTGGGTGTGGTGAGCGAGGCTGAAGCGAAATTGGTGCAAGAGGGGCTTGCAACGCATTTGCCACCGTGGTTGCTGACGCCTCGCATGCTTCACGTGCAGATTATTCCTTGCGGAGACATGTCAGTGTATCTGCCGTACCGTTTGTTGCAATGGACTCAAAGCATGCACAAAGCCAAAGGGCTTATCCTGGAGCCACAGCAAGCCGAAGCCAGCCCTGACAAGAACAACAGTAACACATCTAGTACAGAGCCTGCACAGCCTGTACCTTCAGACGAACTTCGTCGTCGCCACCGCCGTCTCCGGGTAGCAGATGAGCACGTCGTCAATGCAAATACCAAAACAATAGCAACATTGAGAACATCGCTCAAGTCGAAGACTGCACCGCCTTCACCGTTGCCGATTCGAGGGCGCCGACTGACAAAGGTACTTGGTATGAAAGAGCACCACCACCACCACAAGCACAATAAAAACAGCGGCAGCAGTAGCGATGTTGGTGGCAACAGCGAGTCTGGTGTTGAAGTGGTTGACCCCTCACAACGGCAACCATTTGACTTGGTGTATTACACCGAAGCGGACAACGTCCTGGTTGAATTGAACCGTGAAGCAACGGCGCGAGCGTTGCTAGGCTTTGCCAGAGCTCCGGATCTAGGAGGGCGCTCGTACGTGGCTCCCAATCGTTTAGAAGGCGAATTGATTGCTTTCCGCCCAGGCATGCCACACGCTGACGTAGTGAAACATTTCAAACCGGTGGGGCAAAACAACTGTGAGGATGACCGTGGGGATTTGGAGGTGTTCGGACCAGACGGTTCCCGCTCCACCATCAAGGGCACGCCTCACTGAGTTTTGATTCGTGCATCCCCCCCGAATCGATCATTAATGCAACACATAAAAAAGCACGCTAGAGAGGGCAAGTTTTTGCGCTTTGATCACATATCACCGAAATGCAGATGGCGGTTTGCGGCAAGCGGCGGTGAAGCGACGGCAGTTCAAATTTTTTCAGACTCAGGTTTCTCTCATATGCGACAATCACAGAAATACAATTTCACCTTAAGACTTCATCTTAGTACCCTAGACCTTATTGAACGGCCCGCCGAAAACCCTAAATCCGTACATGGTACATCACTGTGCACTCCACGCTACTATGGAATAGAAATAGGAATAGGAACTATACAAATACAAATACGTCGGTGTTGCGCTATTATCAATTCCTAATGTTAAATTTATGTCTATGCAGCTTCATGCTAATTGTTGTTGTTTCTTTGCAATTGGGGAGTATAATCTAATCTAATGCTTTAATAAAAGGGCTTTATCTCTTATCTCTTATCAAAGCAAGGCCTCTTAATTCTTAAAACCCCGTGCTTACCTAAATCGCTTTCTTTAAAGTTATTAAACATGAAATCCGGGAAAGTAAACATACTGGTATTCCCCTTGCCTCATCCTCTTGCCAAACATGCCTATTCCGTGGTCCCACGAGGAAGAAGGACTAGGCCAATGTTCCCTCATGTGACGCGCAACAGCAGCGAAATGGAGTGAAGGCCCGGGTGTTCAGCTGCCGTCTACTTGTGGGTTTACATCTTGGAGCGTTTCTTGCGGCGTGGGGCCTTGTTGTCACCCTTGTCATCGCCCAAATCGTACTCCGCCGCGATGGCGGCTGCGGCGCGCGCGGCAGCCTCGCTCGACGCGGCCGCTTTCGCTGTACGCGCTGCTTCAAGCTCTTCGGGCCCTCCTGGCACGGAGTTGGCAGCAGCAGCAGTTGCGGCTCCGGCGGCAGGTGCGGCAGGTGCGGCTGGTGCAGATGCTTGAGCCTGAGCGGCTGCAGCGGCACCTTCCCTGGTTGCGAGCCCTTTGCCGTAGACGGACTTTTCCACACCCTCAAGAAGCCGTTGCAAGACCTGAAAAGAGAGAGAGAAAAAGGGAGAGAAACCGAGAGAGAGGCAAAACGGCAAATGAAAAGTTGATTTCGTGTTCAAGAGATGCGAGAAAATAGTCGCCTCATTTATTCATTTTGTAATGAAATACTTGCGCTGTCAACAAACCTCGTCTTCCCCAGGCAGTGGCGTGCCAAGGCAAGAACCAGGTTCAGGCCCTTCGCGCGACACCGTCAGGCCCCACTCCTGGCTGCTACCCTCTGCCGCTGCAGGGCCAACGCTCACCAGCAAAGACCCCACTGCTTGGGCTTCCATGCTGCCGTCGGTGGCCAATTCTTCCCATCGCACGCGCACGGCTCCGCCGCCCCCCGCGGTCAGGCTCACTCCGTTGGCGCCGACCTCGTCGCCTTTCACGGGCGCGATGACTACTGGCCGCGCGCCCGCCCGTTTGGTGTAGCTCGAAATGGAGCTCAGGGTTGCGGTGCCCCAGTCGAGGGTCAACCACTGCACGAGAGCCTGAGGCTTCGGCACGCTCTCAAACGCCACTCGAAGCAGCCCCACTCCATTGACAACTTCGTTGAGCCGCGCAAATTGCGCTTTCCACTCCACTTCACTGGGCGCAGCCCCTTCCAAGGACAGCAGCGTGATTTCAGGAGGCGGCGCCACCGCTGAGGGCGCGAGCAGCCGCCGGGTCAGCTCAGCGAGCGCCGGCCTTCCCGAGCGAAGCTGCACGCGGCCTAAGGGGTTGTTGTTGCGCGCCTGGAGCACCGCTGCGGACGCGCTCAGGGCCACGGCCTGCGCTTCGTAATGCTCCGCCAGCTGAGGCTCCTTGCACGGGCCAGTCGTGAACGGCACGGGTTCTTTGCCTGGCGTGCCGCCAAAGACGCGACCGTGGCGCACGAGGCACACTTTCCGTGCGCCCGCTGCAGTCGCTACTTGCGCCAGCGCCTCGTAGGTGCCGGATTGGCCCGCACCGCCACCGAGGAAGCTGCCTAGGTCAGGCATAGTAGGCATGGACGGCATTGAAAACGACTCGCCGAGGGCAGCCCCACTGAGCAAGCCGTCGTCTCTCTCAGCAGCAGCAACACTCGGGTCTTCGCCGGTGCCCTCAGCCACAAACCCAAGACCTTCCGCAGGCGCCAAGCACACCATCGACTGCAGGCTGCTGCACTTCTCGACTGCCTTGCTTACGCAGCTCAGAAATTCAGCGCAGGCACCGCTGCCAGATTTGAAGTTTTCGGAAGGCCCGTCAGCGGCCATCACGATGTGAGCGGCGCTCGTCAGGGTGGCTGCGAGAGCTGCCTCGTTGGTCGCACCTCCGCTCGCTAGGTCCACTGGTCGCACTTCTACGCCCGCGGGTGCAGCCGAGCTTGCGTCTAATTCACCAGGTGCACTGCTGTGCAGCAAGGCGCGCACCGTAAAGCCAGCTGCCGCAAGATTGTGTGCTACGTTGCTGGCTGTGCCGTCCGGCCGCCCAATGACCACCACTGTCTCTGCCGATGCTTTCCGAACTACCCTGCTACGAGCCAAGCTACTCCCAGAATTCATAAAGCCATGAACACTGCATAGTAAGGCCAGCGAAACGGCGCCTATTCTTCTAAGTTGCATGGCTCTAGGGTGGGTACCCGGTGCGCTCAGCAGTTTCCAAGAGCAAATCTAAAAATCTTCGGCTCACGTCTCGAAAGAAAGAAACCTTCAACATAAAAATACTATGTTAGTGCAAGAATTCGGATGATGTGGGTTCCTTGATTTTGACACAGGTCTCGAAGGGCCGGAATTGGAAGGCTAACAGTTAGAGATGAAAAGCAAAGCATCGCAAATTAAGAGGCACCTCAGGGAAACTTGTCCGAAGGCAATGGAAATAGTGCTAGCGTCCCAAAGTGGAACGCAATTCCGTGCTCCTAATTTTGAATTTTAACGCAGATTTTGATTGAATTATCCAATTCTGCTTTCTCTATGCTCTACTTATACCTTGGCACTCAGCGGACTTTGCCTTGCCTGCCTTAGAAATCTTGGATAGCAATGGGAGAATTAGTGGCTCTAAGTATATAATCGGAGATTATTTTTCTGCTGAGGTCAAATTACAAATTATTAATTACGAGTGCGTTGGACTTCCTTCCTCTATAATTGTCTTAGAAGTCCGATACTCGCCACATAAATGCAATCCATATTAATTCGAAATGTACGAGGAGTTTTGTTGACGCCATCCGCGTTTTTTTCGGCATCCGTAGAGCGGCGCTCGGCTACTATCATCAAGATCTGGTGCAATTCGCACGCCGAGTTTTATAGGCAGCACTAGAGGCAACGACGGACATGAGAGTGAGCACGAAGGCGACTCAAAAGTTTTCTCCCATGCAACTGCTTGTGCTAAATGCAAGCGCTTCGCGAATGAGTAAAGCCGCGAGTCAAAGAAGTTCAAATCGCGCAAGGTGGAGTAAGTGCTTGAGTCTTCTCGAGCTAGGGCAGAAGGGGTCGACGGCCCCAAGGCAGGATTCTTAGCAACATTGGAATTGGCTCGAGTCATCCGTTTCAACGAGAAACCAAGTTGATTGGAGGATCTTAGAGTGTCAAAGGAGCATGCCTTGGGAGGAAATACTGCCCGGGCAATAGATATCGCCGACTTGTCTCCTAAATTTTCGGTCAAGAAAATGCCGTTGAATGTACCAAGTCTACGCACAGCTTTCCGGTAATGTTCTTCGGTGATGCTTGTTGCAGCTGATACACCGGCAAATATTCGAGTGTAGTATTCAGAGACTGAATGCCAAATACGTGTCCCATGATCGTTTTTGGCTTCGTGCTGAGTGTCGGCAATCCATGTTGAAAGGTTTCGCATACACGCACCAATTTCTGTGCAGTGGGTAGTCTTGTAACCTTCATAATGGAACGACGACATAATGCGAGACAAAGGCTCTCGTAGCACTGCGACTTTAAAGAGGTTAACGTTTGGCCCGTGATCTAGGACACCAGGACTAGTATCGTGAAGCACGCTAGCCTCTTCAGCAAAGGCAGCGACTGCAGCGCCGCATCCTACGTGATGCCGATGACAGAGCCGTTGCGAGAGAAGCTGCTTGATGGATGTGCCTCCTATAAAAGTATTGATGATATAAAGACGCATGAACATGTAGTTTTTCGTGAATCTACTTCAAGGTACGCGTTGAAACCAAAGTACTACACAGTACTGTGCGCATCGACGTCATTACAACGAACCGCTTTTCCGGAGATGCTTGAAGTAGACGACACTGCTTTTGCCCTGAGTTACGCACAACGAGCTTGAATTGCATAGCTCTGCATTTTGCGTTGTCTCAATGATGCAATTTTCAAGGGCGTCGGTATCTAAATCAACTTTGCACCCAATTGCGAAAGCTGTAACCATCAGCACATAAGTGTAGCATTTGCCGAGTATTGAAACTAATGGCATGTGTAAATTGATTCCGAATCGCGACTTAAGTAGATTATGAAGGTCGAAAAATTGGAGGCATGCACGAGCGAGTGCTAGTCATCTAGCCAGTGAGGAATGCCTTGTGCGACTGTTCATCTGATGCGACGAATACGCCTGCGTTACACAGAAGCACAGAAGTTAGCTTTGATTGACCTAGCTAGAGATGCAACAAAACTCTGACTAGCCTATGTACAAGATACCATTGCTGAATAAGTAACCTCTCTAGCTCCTAATTAGCTAGAATCTTTAGCTTTGTGCTTTGTGGCATCGCCTGATCTTCTTGAGCACTACTCTGCTTCATTCATCATCTCATTTTTTTGCCCATTTTTGACCTTCCGACGTTTCACACAGTTTGATTTGCTAACGTGTCGGTGATTTTTCTTGTACTGATGATGATGATGATGATGATGATGATGATGAGAAAAAAATGTTGCACAAACGTGAGCTTTCTAGTAGAGTAAGTACTTAGAAGCAATAGCGTGGCTTTCGCGCAGTAACAAGAACAGTGACTAACTAGATGATACTCGTTTTCTTCTTTGCCGCGTTTTAACAGTCATTAAACCTTTTATTCATGCAAGGTCTGCATCAATGGAGGTGAATTGAGTTGCATCAACATCAAAAATGAAGTGGCATTGGGTGATAACCTTCACAATTGCTATCACTACTAATGTAGTGACCCCAGAGATGAATTGGCGCAGTCAAAATTCACTTGACAATGATCGAAATTATATAAAGTCAAATGTAAGGCCTGAACTCGTTGAGCTAGCACTTGCTATGGATCCACGTGAGCAGTCTCGTGTTGTGACTTCTTTGCGAAGAGCTGGGACATCGTGGGAACCTGTTTTAGGACAACCAACTACGGTGTTAGCATGCGTGCCATTAGCCAGATTTGTCGAAATGAAATCTGAACTCGAAAGTGCAGTGCGAGGTGTCCAGCCTATCTTTAATTCCAGACAAGCCAACGCGTCGTGTTTTCTTGTCTATGATGAATCGGAGCACTTGTTGGCTGCAGCAGCTGCGCTTCAATCCAACCTAACACTTTTCGTGAGAGTTCCATCAGCAGCCAAGCTATCATCTTCCTTGTATCACCACGACAATGTCGAAGAAGGCAGCGGCACTCTCGACGCAATAAAGATAAGTAAGATCTTTGAAAGCGAGCGTCCTGCCGATGGCTTGGTTGTGACTTTTGCTCCTGGCGCTTCACTGCATACATTTCACTGGCTCAAAGAGACAGTCATTCCCGCCGCACATCAGTGGATACTGGCTCCTCCTAGCGATCACAGCGATGTACCACTCATCTTGTTACTCGACGAGGCGACAGAAAACGACAGCATTTGTAATTTTACTGCTCTTTCTTTATCGGATAACATCAATGCGCCTCTTGAAGGCACCGAGCGCATGGAGCCTGGTGGCCCTGTAGTACATCTCTCTGGTCTTAAAGCATTGTGGTCTTCGGAAGGCATATTGAGGCGGCGCTGTTTGATAGGCCTTCTCGGAGCGCTCGTCCAACAAAATGATGTTCTTCACGTCGAACCTAAGGCGCATGCTAGAGCTCACAACGCACGCAGTGCTAAATTAGCTCAAACGGCAGCAAATTCGGCTTCCCCGTACCTATCGGCGACCCCTATTTGGGACATGGGTATAAATGGCACTGGGCAGATTATTGGAATGGCTGACTCGGGGCTGGACACTGCATCGTGCTTCTTCTCCGATTCCTCTGGTTCAAGTGCTGTAGCAAGGTCCTCGGTCTCCAGCCCGAAAGTGGATTACTCACAGTCAAAGGTTGTACAATACGTAAGTTATGCTGACTCACAGGACACGTCCACTGTGAGCCATGGCACTCACGTAGTTGGGAGTGCAGTTGGAAATATTGGGAGCAGATGGGAAGACTTTACAACAACACGTAGCAAAGACAGTTGTGCCGCGGCCTCATCGAGCTGCCTTTTGATGGACACTTACTCGGACTGCGATACGTACACTGACTACTGCAGTACTTTCAGCGATGTGACTGCAAGCGTATTCGCGTCATGTGCTGACACATGCTACTGCACGCTTGGTTTCTTTACTGCAACTGGGTCGACGTCGGGAAGTGGTGAGACGTGTGGGGAGCTCCTTGAAGATTCAAAAGGCATAGCCTTTGGAGCTCGCGTCGCTTTCTTTGATTTAGGTGACTCGAGTAGCAATTTGCATGTGCCATCAAATATCAACAGTATATTTCCTTCAGCTTACAATGCGGGAGCTCGTGTGCATAGCAACTCTTGGGGTAATGCGTACGTGCAATCATATTCAAACAGCGAAATTCAAATCGACACTTATTCTTATCAGCACCCACAGATGTTACTTATATTTTCCGCTGGAAACACGGGTGAATACGGCAAGGCAAAAACAATTGAGTCCCCTGCGCACGCGAAGAATATTCTGACAGTTGGAGCATCGCAGACTGGTCGTTGGCCTGCAGAACCTTCGTACGAAACAAACGTGGACTACGTCGCAAGTTTCAGTGCTTCTGGGCCCTCGACGGATGGGCGTGTGAAGCCTGATCTCGTCGCCCCCGGCATGTATACCTTAAGTGCTCTCTCAAATGGCTATAGTGCTTCCCCAAGTTGTGCCATCTACGCTGCTGGAGGCACTTCACAAGCTGCGCCTATTGTTGCTGGAGCAGCTTCGTTGGTGCGCGAATATCTCTCGTCGTCTCCCGTCTTTGTGAATCACATGCAAGCTGTGGCTTCAGACCTTAATTGGCAACATTTGCCAGGCTATCCATCGGGAGGCATGTCGGGCGGAACTTCTGGGATGGCTCTAACGGGTGCTGCCTCTGGTGCTCTTATCAAGGCAATGCTTATTCATAGCACCGTTAAAATGACCACATGGGACACTGGCACTGCTGCTACTCCACAACGCGTAACTCTCGGTAATCCTCCAGACTTCCATCAAGGGTTCGGTCGTCTCGATCTTTCTCAAGTTCTCCTCACTGAAGCGAGTACACCTGCCAAGGACGGAGCATCTTTATGGGTCACAGACTCAGGAAGTTTGTTGTCTGGGAAGAGCATTTCATACACTCTTCATCTAGTCTCGGCTGCACAACCGCTCAAAGCGACTCTTGCCTGGTACGACCCGGCAAATTCTGTCAGTGCATCGAAACAACTATTGCACGATCTTGACCTTACTATTACTGACGAATCAACTGGGCATGTTTATTATTCAAACGGTAAGACTGCGAGTACGCAAGACGAATTGAATACCGTTGAGAAAGTAAGCATTGAGACCCCGCCGTCTGTTGACAGCGACTACACTGTGACAGTATCCGCTTCCGTGATGAGCTCTACGCAGTCGTTTGCGCTTGTCATCACAGGTGCTGGTTACATTATGCAAGAAACGTATACATGGACTCGCCTCTGTAAAGCACGCGATATGGGCGGTTGTGCGCAAGGAGCATTTATATTATCGCCCTAAAACGTTTGGTTAACCACTTCTTATCCTGTACCTAAAAATCCAGAAGCAATTTCTGGCACTGCATTTACTTCTTATGTAATAGCCACAAAAACTCTAAGCAACGAGCCGAGCATTGCTGAGATCATATGCCTTACACAGCTCGCCCTCACTCGCGGCCGCTAAGGTAACAAAAAGAAATAGGACGGGGAATTGTGCGCACTTCAGATGGCATAGAGCACACAGAGATCACTACGGATTTCAGTTATATGCGATTCTATTCCGGATTCCGGATTTGCCTTTGTACTATAAGTATAAGCTAGGTCGCCCAGGTGAGAGTAATTTCTGTGTTGAGTATTAAGGCACCAGGCGCAATGTTTTTTCTTCTCTGTTCTTTTGTCCTTAAATCTTAAATGATAAGATAGATAGGAGATAGGGCGCTAAATTTGATGGTGCGTGACATCAATTGAATGCTATTCTTCGATCTAAACTAACACATACCTGGCTAGAATAAATCACAAGGCCGTGTATACTATTGTCATGTGAGGGGTAAGTCAAGGATAAAGGGTGAAGCACCCTCAGCCGCAGCCAATAAGCGATGAGGTGGCGGCCGACAAGCACGAGTGGCACCGGCCGCCGCCACCACACGTGTAAGAGGGACTAAAGCTCGATTTTCCAGACTTCGCAGCACGCGAGCTGGGGCATTATCACCCTTAAGCGTGAGAGGGAGCGTGTGGATCTGCATTGAAGCAAAATACGCGTAGTTGATTAAGGAACTTCAGAGAAGGCGCAAGATTGAAGTAATACACTCATCCTCGTGCCATGTTAAAGAGTGAAGGATCAAATAATTCACCATGCTAGAGTTTCGCACCGTCAGCATGCCGTGCACGTTGCCAAAGACCACGTCTGTGAGGGAGCGGTCTCCCACCATGCATAATTCATGGGGCTTGACAGCTAGCCTGGCTTCGCCACCATTGTTACTGTCAGCAGCTGCAGCAGTGGCAGTGATACTAGCACAAGTACTAGGAGGACAAATACTACTTTCTCCTCGGTTGAACCACTGCAAAAGCTCTTCAAAACCTTTTGGCTTCTTGGACTGGCGGCGAAGCACCGCTAAACCTAAGGCCTCTTCAACTCGCGCCGCGTCTACGTAACTGTGTGCAGCACAAGGCAATATGTACAATAGGCTTATTAGCAACTTACCCACGCCTCAACGCCTGAAATGCTACTTACCCTTTGTCGTCTGGCCCACCAGCAGAATTGCTCATGATTAAGACGTTGGATGCGCCGAACGCAGCGACACAGCTATCAATCGCGGGTACAACACGCGTGTCCAAGGCATCGACGTAGGGTGCCGTTAAGGTATTGTCTGATTTCGACGCACACAAAAAAGGACGCTCAGCTCAACCTAATACCACTCCAGCTAAATAAAATTCACCAGTGAAATCAAGGGTATGCTTAAATGAAAGTTAATCTTACCTTTATCGAACACAACGCCCTTCACCCCAGCTGAGCGTAGCGCTTTCCAGTCAACGTAACCGATATGCGGCACTGCTATATGGGCTACGGCTAGGCCCGGTTGAAATGCAACGCGCTTAAGCACGCGCATGGCATCTATGTTGAGCGACTGACCGAGCAATCCGGACACTGAAGGCATGGCTAGTAACAATAGCAGGCCCTGCATCAAGCGGTGCTCTGTAACTAAGGAGCTTCAATGCTGCAATGAGATGCAACTCGATACGCTGAGCTGAAACATTAACATTGCAAGCACATTTTTACGTATACAGGGACCACTTGCAATGGTTCCTTCTTCATCTTCGCTTCCTGCGTCGCTCTTCGCCGATTGACTCTAGTAGCGATTCTTGTGTACTACAGATATTATCAGCTCGTCAGCATTGTGGCCTCTAACATCTTGATGTAAGGATAGAGTTGCACGCGTCTCTTAAGAATTTGTGCTGCCTCTAGAAAAGTTGAAATACTTTACACCCTCGGGTGATCTAGCTAGGCTTAGTTTGAAGATTTGACGGAGCATACCCACAAATCGATTTAGCTCATCAGAAAAACACGTCGGTGAGACACTACTTGGAGGCCGCTTCGAATAAGGATGGGGTCTGGCCGCGACAAGCGAAAGAAAGTAAAAGATAAGCAAAAACAGAAAGAGGACGCCGAGGCTAGGCGGGAGCGAGATAAGTTGCGGGCAGCTGGTGGTGGCGGCATCGGTGGAAGCTCTGGATTGATTCCTCCTGAAGATGAGAAGGCAACGAAGAAATCCAAAAAGCTAAGCGAAGAGAAAGAACTTGCAGCAATGATTCTAGAAATTCGCAAGCGCGACGCTGGGCGTCAGAGTGCAAGCATTGAGCCTTGCGCGCCGCCTACACCTCGCCTCAACGCCTCACTTACGCATGTAAATGGAAGTGAAGTTCTTATGTTTGGCGGTGAGCATTATGATGGCAATCCCGTGAATACTCACGTCTTCAATGAGCTTTACCGATGGAACGTTGAAACCAACGAATGGAGTATCATCTTGTCCATGAACCCACCTCCACCTCGTTGCTCTCACCAAGCAATTCTGTTCCGAGACAGTATTTATGTCTTCGGGGGCGAATTCTGCACGTCCGATAAGTTTCACCACCATAGAGATCTTTGGCGGCTAGATTTGAAGACCAATGCCTGGGAAGAGATTAAAGTCAAAGGTGGACCTTCGGCAAGGAGTGGGCATCGAATGGTCATCTGGCGGAATAATATTGTGCTCTTTGGAGGTTTTTACGAGGCGTTTCGTGAAACACAATGGTTTAATGATTTGTACATTTTTTCGATACAGTCTTGCACCTGGCGCAAGATCGAATTTCCGCCGATGGCACCGTTACCTGGGGCACGCTCTGGGCATCAGCTTGTAGTGTACCAAGATATGCTTTACCTAAACGGTGGCTACACGAAATTCAAGCGAGTCAAGATGAAAACAGAGGCCAAGGGTAAGTACTGGAATGCCACATTTTAGAATGCTATATACATTCTTTCCAGCTGCATGTTTTTTCGGCACTTTTGATATTTTGACCGTACATTTTGTCTGGTTCACCAGTTCATCGTGACATGTGGTCTCTTGATTTGGCGCCGCTTCTTAATGCTGACGGGAAGTCTGTCTGGGAACGGGTCGCTCGGAAGGGCCAGTCTCCTTCTGAACGAAGTGGAGCAGTGATGATTTTGTACAAAAACCGTGGGATCACATTCGGTGGCGTCTATGACGGAAATACTCTGACCGAAAAACAAGCGGCGTATGATGGCATCAAAAAAGACAAGAAAGTTCCTGCATTATTCTTCAATGAACTCCACACATTTGACATCGAGAAAAAGCGTTGGTTTGAACTTCCAGTTCTTGGCAAGAAATCAAGCACAACCTTAAAACGGCGCAAAAAGAGCGCAGCATCTGGCGAAACTGCGGGTGATGAAGACGATGGAGATGATTTTGTAGAGTATGACGTGGAACAAGTTCGGGTCAGCGGTAACAATTTTGAGGAGCCATGGCTGAATAATGATGCTGTATTTGGCCATTCTAACAAATATATTGGGAAGGAAAATACTGCTGCAGAGGACTTAAATGTGGCTGAAGGATATGAATGGATGCTTGAGGAAGACGGCAGCGGTGCACCTTGGTGGAGTGGGGGTGCCAATGAACGAGCATGGTATGCTGGTGATCCTTGGATCCTTAAACCCAAGATGGAAGCAGTATCCTCAAATGGTTCCGATATTCAAGGAAGCGAAGCACCGCAGTCTCTATCAAATGGGCAACCCTCTGAATCAAAACCGCAGAGTACAGCTGGGTCGACTACAAGTGAATCTTCGAAGCCGGCCCCGCTTGGTCGTTTGAATCCATCGCTTCTTCTTTTAGGGCACACACTTGTAGTTTACGGAGGAACTTTTGAATCCGAAAATCGAGAATGGGCGCTCGACGACGCGTGGTCGATTGACCTGCGCAATAGGGAAGAATGGAAGTGCATTCTAAATGGAACCCCTCACGTGTTTGATTCGGTTGATGGAGATGATTCTGACGAAAGCAATAGCGACGACGACGATGATGGGGACTCAAGTGATGAGGATGTAGGCAGGGAACACGAAAAGTCGAAGAAAGCAGCCGCAGAGTCAGCAAGTGATGACGAGCAGCTTGCACCGGGTTCTTCATCGGTGCATAATTCTGATGAAATTGTCAGCACTGTGTCAAAGAAAGTTTCTGCTATGTCAGTACAAGATGAGATAGCCGAAATGCAGGATTCGCTTGAAATTGGCATCGCATCCATTACTCCTGCTTCGGGCGAATCATTGCGAGATTTTTTTGCTCGCACGGTGAGATTAGCAATGCTGCAGTGTTCCTGCTAATCTTTCCGCGCTGAAACCTATTTTACTTTCTCTTGTTTGTTTTCAGGGTCCGCACTGGAACGCTGTAGCCTACGCTGCGAACACTCTCCCACCGGAGTTGTTTGACGAGAAGGCTCTCCGTCGTGATGCATTCGCACTGGCAGAAAGACGCTACGAGCTACTACGACCCGTTCTCACTCGCTTGGATGCTTTGGAGAAAGAGCAATTAGAGAGCGAAGGTACAGCCATGGAGACCAGCAGTAGCAGAGGTGACGTGAAAGCCAAAGACAGTAGCAAAGGCCCCACGAAGACACCACAAAAGAAGAAAAAGAAGGCAGTAGCTCCTGCTAGATTACCTGAGGGGAGTCGCCCAATTGTGAAGTAGATCCACTTGGATTTCTTTTTCTATCTTCCTAGTGCACGATTGTGCTAACAGCCGTGCTGCTGGGTTTAAATATTCAGTACTTATTAATACCGGCGTTTCTTTTCTCTTCTTTGCGGAGGGCTTTATTCACCTCGAGGTTAAGTCGGCGCTTTCTTATTTCTGCGAGTACCCCGTATGCCCGTATCTCGTATGTTAATATGTACTATTAATGTGGATTCAGGGCCAGGCAACGTGAGATATCTGCGTTTTATAACGGCAAGGTAACTCTAGCTGTATTATGCATGGGCGTCAAGAATGGTGCGATTCACGGATAAATCATCAACTTATGCCAGGGGGTGCTTTCTAGTTGACCTGAGGATATCAAATCGTAGCCACAGCCACAGCGAAATCTCAACTTTTCCAGGTCGAAAGTGTTAGAACCGTTGGCAAGCAGCAGTTTTTGAATTTCCAGCCCCATTGATATGCAGTCACAAATAGTAAATCACGCAGTGATATGAAAAGTGCTACAAAGCGGATATAATTCATTTCGACTCCTGTGCTTTGACATTCTCGCTCTTGTCTACTTTCCCAGAAAGGTACGAGCGAATCAATTCCCGCGTTGACGACCTTGCAAGCTTGTCAATACTTTCAAAGGCAGTGTCGGCAATTCGATCGTCCGAAGCGAAGTCGTCGCCGAAGACAAATGCAAGGAGCGACACCACTGCTGCTCGGCTCGGCGAGACATTCGACACAAATCCCCCGTCGTCAATGCCGCTGAAGATTTCTTTCACTTTCATCATTACTTCTTCCTTCTGAGAATCTTCAAAATCAATGGCTTCGCCTTCTTCATCTACGCCACAACTAAAGCGAGCCCACGAGGCAAACACAACGCCAAAAGCATCTACACTGCGACCAGCTCGAGAATTGATTAGAGCTGCTTCACGCATGGATGTTACGATCTTATGAGAGCCATCTTGGGCGAGGCGGATGAGTGTGTCATTATTGTAGGGATTTTCGAAGCGGGAAATGAGATTGGCTTGGTACTCATCCAAATCGACGCCAGGTACGGGAGGAACCGTCTCGCATTGCTCAGCCATAAATTTCTTCAAGAACGAGCGAACAATCGAATGATCGATAGCGTTGCCAACAAACCTGTGTCTAAGCAAGTAGCCAACATAGGACAAAGCAGAGTGGCTGCCGTTGAGTAGTCGAAGCTTCATCGTTTCAAAAGGTGCTACGTCGTCTACGAATTGAGCGCCTTTAGCTTCCCAATTCGGGCGACCATTAACAAAATTGTCTTCAATCACCCACTGCGAAAAAGGTTCAGCCACAATCGGCCACTCGTCCTTGATGGAGGCCTTCTTGCAAATTTCTGAGCGGACTCCGTCTGAGTATTGATCCGGCTGCGAAGGATTGCGGGCTTTTGTTGCTGGCGTGATGCGGTCCACCATGCTTCCTGGAAACTTGCAATTTGCTTGGGCCCAAGCCAGGAAATCCTTATCCTTGAGGACTGCAATAAAGTCGAGCACCATTGTCTTTGCAATCATGCCATTCCCAGGTAGATTATCGCAGCTTTGGACAGTAAAGGGCAACAAGCCTCGCTGCATGCGCAACTTCAGAGCCTGAGCAATGAATCCACCGGCGCTCTGAGCGGGTTCATTTGGATGATTCAGGTCGTGCGCCACAGTGGGTTCGGACAAATCGAGTTTGTTTGAGCGAAGGTCGATGTGATAAGCTTTTTCTGTTATCGTCAAGCTCACAATTCGAGTACGCGGATCTGCCATCATCTCAAGAGTGTTGGCGTGACTTGACAGAGCAATATCCAGAATGCTGCCAACTACCGACAACTTTGTGGTATCCTGATCTCGTGAGAATACAGAGTATAAGAAGTCTTGCTTCTCCAAGACACTTCGTGTCTTCAAGCTGTGAAGGCTCACGCCCATGATTGCCCATCGCTCCGCAGGACTGTCTTCAGCCAATTGATCGAGAAGAACATTGTGAGTATAGACTGCCTGATGGCTCCTGTGGAATACGCCAACTCCAATGTGGTAAATGAGCCCTTCGAAGCTGGACAATTCGCGGTTGTACAATGGTAAAGGCTCTATACAAGGGTTTTCCTTTCGAAGATCTTGGATTGTCGATAAGTTCAAAGCCGTGAGAGGAATCGAATCTCGGCAGCTCTCTTCAACAGGAGTTGACATGGTAACAAGCTCTCGAATGTTCGTGAGGCGAAAGATTTAAAGTTGTCGATGGGAGTTCGGATGTCAAGAAAGGGGTTGAAAACTATCATGATTTACCCTTTTGGTATTGCAATTAGGTCGCAATCTTTCAGAATGGTACAGTTCAGTATATCACGCCAACAACGCCTATATGTCTAAGTAGGCCATTTTACACAGTTTTGAAGAGCATTTATCTCCTCTAGGGGCTTTAGCCCCGTAGGAGGACTCTACCCGATTTATATGCCCGTTTCTCCGTGTCTCCGTGGACATTTTCGTCGTTTGTCGTTCTATCAGTTTTTGTCCGTGCATCCGTGGACATTTTTTGTCCATGGACAAGGACAATATCGTCACCTTCGAGAGTTTCAAAGCAATGAAACCGTAGGAGTTGTCTTTGAGTGTCTAGTCTTTGAGATCTCATGGGAGTATGCGAGAAGGATGCGACGTCTTGAAAATGTCTAAGAATTTACCCGGAGGTTGCGAAGTTGCGAAGCTGACGACAAGAAGTCGAGGAGAATTTCAGT
>Ga0307979_1000169_pt1 | contig 42423 bp, 3 predicted proteins | sample OrgLakmetage1058_FD_201833 | JGI IMG/M metagenome (GOLD analysis project Ga0307979, IMG submission 201833) | Saline water microbial communities from Organic Lake, Antarctica - #1058 | ecosystem: Environmental > Aquatic > Non-marine Saline and Alkaline > Saline | place: Antarctica: Organic Lake...
CCGACACCGTGGCTTTTGCGGTTAAAGGCTTTGCCGCCAACGTGGCGGATTTCGTGACTCTGAGCGGCGACCTGGGCTTCAGCAAAGTCGGCACTGACATCGTGGCCGTGGGCAACAACGTCAGTGCCAGCCTGGAGGCGACCGACTCTTTATACGCCAGCCTGAACTCAGCCGATTTCGGCCTGATCGTCGGGGCAACCCGCACCAGCTTTGAGCTGTCCAACGGTACGTTTGACGCCAGGCTGGATGCCCTGGGTGGCGCAAGCGCCGAGAACGTTCTGGTTCAGTACACCAACGCCGACGGTGCCGTCACCGCCGGTGAAGCGATCGGCGTGGCTGATATCAACTACACCTTTGCCACTGAAATCGCTGCCAACACCACGGTTTTCCGGGTAGAAGGCTTTGCCGCCAACGTCGCTGACTTTATCGCGATTTCCGGCGACCTGGGCTTCAGCAAAGTCGGTGGCGACATCATTGCCATCGGCGAGTCTGTGGACGCCAGTCTGGAAGCCGGCAATGCCGCTTATATCCGCCTGACCGACGCCAGTTTCGGCCTGGCCCTGGGTGCCGATGGCACCACGGCGTTTGAGTTGAAAAACGGAAGTTTTGAGGCGGCGATTGACGGTTTGGCGGCGGTGACTGCGGACGAAGTGATTGTTCAGTACACCAATGCGACAACCAGCGTTTCTGCGGGTACGACCCTTGATGTGGTCGACCTGAGCTACACCTTCAGTGAAGAGATTCAGGCCGACACCGTGGCTTTTGCGGTTAAAGGCTTTGCCGCCAACGTGGCGGATTTCGTGACTCTGAGCGGCGACCTGGGCTTCAGCAAAGTCGGCACTGACATCGTGGCCGTGGGCAACAACGTCAGTGCTGGCCTGGGCATCGACGGTGTTATTGGTCTGGATTTGAGCGGTGCCTCCTTTGGCTTGATTGCCGGCGCTGGAAAGACGGCGTTCGAGCTGAGCGAAGGCAGTTTTGTCGCCAGCATTGCCGGCTTTGATGCTATCACTGCCCGTGAGGTGATTGTTCAGTACACCAACGCCACCACCTCTGTGGAGGCCGCCACCGCTATTGCGGTCGGGGACTTGCATTACCAGTTCGACCAGGCGATTGCCGCCAATACGGTGGCCTTTGGTGTTAAAGGCTTCAAGACCGGTCTGGCCGGCTTCGTGACGCTAGAGGGCGACCTTGGGTTCAAGCAGCAAGGTACCGGTGCAGACCGCGAAATTATTGCTGTGGGTAACCACGTCAGCGCTTCTTTGAAGGCCGGTGATCTGGCAGGTATCAGCCTCACCGAGGCAGACTTCGGCTTTAAATCCAGTGCCAGCGGCGGTGTTGTGTTTGAGCTCGCCAACGGTGAGTTCAACGCTACTATTGCCAATCTGGCGGAAGTGACTGCGGGCACGGTTTTCGTGCGCTACAGCAATGCCTTGGGCACCGCCGTCAGCGACGAAAACCTGTCGGTTGGTTCCATTGGCTACACCTTTGGCGAAGCGGTATCGGCCAACAGCAAGGCGTTTGCGCTGGAAGACTTCAGTGCCAATGTTGCCGATTTTGTCAAGATTAGCGGTGACATCGGCTTTGCGTTGGAACCTGCCGCCTCTGTCGGTGGCGACAGCCGCCTGGTGGCCGTGGGCAATAATTTTGCCGCGTCACTGGAGGCCGGCCCTGCCGGCTATGTGCGATTGTCTAATGCCAACTTTGGCCTGATCGCCGAAGGCTCCGAATTGGCCTTTGAACTGGGTAACGGCGCCTTTGACGTGAATCTGGCCGGCATGGCCGGCGTGTCTGCTACAAGTGTTTCGGTGCGCTACGCCAGTGATTCAGCGACTGCCATTAGTGCCGGTACCCGGCTTGGTGTTGGCCCGTCGGTGGCATACACCTTTGATGAGGCTCTGAATGCAGGTACCGCAGCGTTCTCTGCGCTGGGCCTGAAGGCCAGCCTGGCGGATCTGGTAACCCTCGAGGCGGATGTGTTCTTCCAGAGCGTCAAGGATATTGAATTAGTGGTTCGTGACAGCGCTGGCGTTGAAACCATCAGCGCCGCGGGTCTGAGTTTTGGCGCGGCCAATGCCAACTTCTTTGTCGGCGTTGACGCAGAAGACCCGGCTGACCGGACTGGCTTTACCCTCGAGAACGTCGGCTTTGCCTTTGCCGCCATGAGCAGCGGCAGTCGTGCCTGGACGTCGCTTGAGGGTTCGGCTGACGCCATTGGCCTGACGGGCATCGATACCGAAGTATTCAGAATTGATGCCTTCCGCAATATCGATGTTGCGGTCAACCTAGCAGCCAGCGATGGCACGGTTATCGATTATGCCGCAAGCCGGGAGCAACTGGGCACGGTGGTCGGCGATGAGTCGGTGTACGCGTTAAACCTGGATGGCCGACAAGGCGAAACTATTGCCGCCTACCTGGATGTAGATCTGGGAATCACCAATTTCTTCCGGGTAGCCGGCACCATCGGCGTTGAGTCGCTGACACGTAATGCGGTGTTGTCCAGTGGCCACACCGTACAGACCACCGGACTGGTTCTCAGCGCCGGCAATCTAACCGCCTACGCCGGCATTGCCGGCGCCGCCGAACTGGCGTTGGAAGATGTGGATTTTGCCCTGGCGCTGCTGGACGAAGTAGACGGCTCCCGCAGCTGGACCAGCCTGCAGGCAACCGCTGGTGAGGTCAGTTTTGCCGGTCTTGGCGATACGGTCCAGATCAGCGGTACCGATCTTGATGTTGAGATCAACCTGGCCGCCGACGATGACAGCAGCGTTGATTACGTTGCGTCCTTCAACGCCGGCTACCAGTATGGTTCCGAGCGCACCCGCATTCTGGATATGACAGGCGGTGAAGCTATTCGGGCCTCTGGCTTTGTTAGCCTGAAGGCGTTTGACTTCCTTTATGCCGAAGCCACCCTGGTGTTCGAGCAGACGGTAACGGAACTGGCGCTCAATACCGGCGAGCGTGTTGAGGTTGACCTGCTGACCATGGGGGCGCTGGATGTGACCGCCTTTGTCGGCGTTAATCCGGGTACTGCAGAGGCCATCGGCTTTGGTATCGAGGATGTCGACTTCCTGCTGCTGACCATGGCGGAGGCTACGCCCGCTGAAGGCGCATCGGCCCGGCAGTGGTCTACCATTACCGGCTCTGCGGCCAGCGCCGGTTTCCGCGGCGTGGACCTGTTGTCTATTACCGGCACCAACCTTGAAGTATCTTTGAACCGCTCGGCGTACGACGACTCTCTGATCAACTTCAGCGAAACGCCGCTGGACATCCACGGATTCCGGGTTGAACTACCGAAAATGGATTTGCCCACGGCGGCGATTTCCGGTTCGTTCCATCTTCAGGCGTTTGATTTTATTGATCTGTCGGTGGATCTGGCGATCACCCAGAATTTCATTACGGTGGATCTGGACGATGGGTCCCTGGCCGATGTGGCGATGCTGACCTTCGCCGAAACGGATCTCGATTTCTTTGCCGGTGCCAACGGTGTCGGTTTTGCGTTGCAGGACGCCGATTTTGGTTTCGCGGTGTCTGTGGATCTGCTCAATCCGACCCGTTACTGGGTCTCTGCCAAGGCCAACACCAGCCTGGTTGGCTTTACCGGGCTGGATACCCTGACGGTTGAAGCCCGCGACATGGAGCTGGCTCTTAACACTGCGTCTGAAGACGGACGCTCGATCGATTTCTCCCGGCGTGCCGTCGAGCTGGATGACGGTTTTGGTGTGCGCCTTGCGCCCAGCGATGACAGCGGGACGGCCAGCGGCATTGTGCTCGATATGGCCGGTGAACTGCTCGGTATTTCAGGTAACCTGTCGCTGAATTTGCTGGGTGTGGTGCAGGTCGATGGCTTTTTCTCCTTCTCTCAGGCGGTTCAGTCGATTGTAATGACGGATGGCCTGGAAACACGGGTGGATGCCCTGACCTTTACCGCAATCGATGCCAATGGCTTTGTTGGTGTGGATCTTGGTGGAAGCAGCCGCTTTGGTTTTGAAATCTCAGATTTGGACTTTGGCCTTGGCATCTTCACCGACCGCCTGAACGTCAGTCGTCAGTGGACCACGATGCAGGTGGACATCGGCCTGCTCGGGTTTGTTGGTTTGCCGGGCATTGATCTGTCGGCGGCCAACCTTGGGTTGTCGTACGTTAGCAATCCTCTGGACGGTATCGGGGTCAATTTTGACTTGAGTCCCATTTCGTTCGGGGGGCTTGGCCTTGGCCTGGATATCGAACTGGCTGATTTTGGCCTGGATATGGATCTGCCGGATTGGGGCATGCCGGAGCTGGCACTGGAACTGGGCTTTGATGTGGCGCTGGACTGGCCGACGCTGTCAATGACGGACCTGGCGCTGGCGCTGGGTGACCTGTCTCTTCCGGGGCTTACCATCGAACTGCCAGGTCTGCCGAGCGCCGAGTGGGGCGCTATTGGTTGGCCCGATGCGTCTCTGGGCGATCTGCTTCCGGACATTGACTGGGGCCAGCTGACCTTCGCGGAGCTGTTGCCGGCACTAAGGGGACTGGATCTGCCGGAGTTTGCCATTGGCTTTGATTTCGGTGAATTGCCGGAACTGGGCAGCCTGCTGGGTATGAACGGCCTGTTCGACATCGACCTGTTTGGCTTGGCGCAGTTCTCTGACGTGATGGACATCGTGCTCGAATTTGACACTCTGGTGTTAGACGACGGCAGCCTGGAAGATGTCGTTTATTTCACGCTTGGTATAGCCAATCAGGATATTTTTGCCGGCATTGGTGATCGCAATGACGGCGGTGTTGGCCTTGCGGTTGACGATCTGGACCTTGCCGCAGCAGTGGTTCTGGGCCTTGGTGGCGATGCCTGGGTTTCGGCGCAGGCCAGCTCCCAGTTTGTCGGATTTGTGGGTATGCCATTCCTTGATATGAAGGTGGACGAAGCCAATCTGGTTATCAACACGGCCAGTAACGGTCGGGTGATTGATTACAGCGCCAAGGCGCTGTCGATTCCGTTGGGCCTTGGCGCCAGTGCGGGCGGGCTTGACGTCAGCACCGGCGGTGACGCTGGCCTGGTGCTCGACATAGACGGTAGCCGGGGTGAGATTCTTGGGATAGATTTGCGCGGCGCGACCTTGGCGATTGAAAACTTTGTTCACCTGAGTGGTGATATTTCGTTCAGTCTTGGCCGTGAAGACAACGTGATTTTGGGTACCGATACCTCTGATGACGGCCAGAGTTTTGACACCCTTAACCTGACCGGTACGAACATCGACGCCTTTGTCGGCATTGGCGATCCCTACTTTGGCTTGGGCGATCCGGACGGCGCTATCGGCATCTATGCCGGCGGCGTGGATTTCGCGTTCAGTCAATACAAAAACGATGAGTACAGCCTGAAAGCGCTCGGGTTGCAGATTGACTACGCGGGTGTGGTCGGCCTGGATCCGGTACTGACCGCCACACTGCAAAATGTGAATGTGGCTCTGAACAACGCCTCTACTGCACCGAGCACCGACGCCCTGGCCTGGATAGACTTCCAGCGCACCTATGGGGCTGAAGGGCGAGAAATGGCGACGTTAGGAGGCTCGGTGTTCCTGGCCCATGACCGCCGTATCCAGATTGCCGTCAGTGTTGAGCATGCTGACATCTCGGTGGCGGAATTCCTGCATCTTGAGGGCTCAATGGCCTTCAGTAAGGGCGAAACCCGCCAGCTGGTAAAAGTTGAAACCGGCATTCTTTCAGCGGTGGGCATCGACACGCTCTACCACGACGTTGAAATTATGACCATTGGTGCGTCTAATCTCAGTGGTTATGCCGGCGTAGGCACGCCTGGTTCAGACGACTTTATTGGTTTGGAAGTGACGGACGTGGACCTTGGCTTGTCATTGATGACGGCCACCGGTTTTGCCGGAGTGAAAATAGCCGGTATTGAAAAGGCCCTGCCGAAGTACGTTTCTGGTAAAGCCAGCATTGGCAGTGCTGCGCTGCTGGGTATGGAGGAAGTACTGTCTGCCCGTTTAGAAGGCATTGAAGTCAATATCAACACCGGATTGATCAAGGGTTTGACAAAGGCGGCGGCTGTGCTGCCGATGCCCTACATTGATTTGACCCAAACCGGAATTGACCCTACCACCTTCTTTGACGATTTGAATCTGCCCACCCTGGACGTTGATTTTCTACCGACACTGCCGCCGGGGCTGCCGTTGGGCAGCATTGGCGATGTGATCAACGTGATATCAAGCATTCAGGATATTTTGGGCGGCGATGTTACCGCATTGACTGAAGGCCTGGCAGTCACACCGCCGGGTGAGGCGGTGTTTGGCGAGCAAGGCTTAAAAGTGAACACCGGTGACCCCGATAGCCCGGTGTATCTGGATTTTGCCGAAGAAATTATTCAGGCCAAGGTGGACTATTTCTCCGGCGACCTGGCCGGCATTTTACAAGTGGCGGGGTCAATGGCCTTTACCAAGCGTGGCGGCGAGACCGTGACCATGGCGAAGAACGGCGAAACCCGCACGGTCACGTCGCTGGCCGTAGGCATGTCCAAGGTATACGGCTTCGCCGGAATGAACAGCTCCGACGGAGTGGACGGCTACTGGGGCGAAAACGCCGAGGGCCGCGTGGACGGCTCGGTGCGCAATACCGGTGCTGTGGGCTTGGCGGTTGAAGATTTGAACATAGGCGCGGTGTTCATGCTGGACACCAACCTGAGCAACCCGGGTGCCTACTTCGCCGCTCAGGCCAGTCTTGTAACCGCAGAGGTGATTGGCATCACCGGGCTGACCGCTGACATTGACGACCTGATGCTGGATCTGAACCAAGCGTTGAGCGGCGACCTTTCGGTGGTGGATTTCAGCCAGTCGCGCTACGAGTTGCTGGACGGCAGCGAGGCGGCGGGCTACCGGATTGAAACAGGCGATGCAAACTCGCCAATCATTCTGAACTATAACGAGCGCATCATTCGCCTGCAGGGCGAAGCCGAATTTGGCCTGTTCGGGTTGGCCACGCTCGACGGTGCCGTTGAAGTCAAATTGACCGACGACGAATTCACTCTGTTTATAGACGCAGACGCATCCGTTGGCGGATTTTTGGAAGGCAAGGGCCAAGCCTTATTGGTCGCCAACAGCGCCGGCGTAGGCGCGAAGTTTGCATTGACCGACGTGGCGCTGGAACTGGGGCCGGTGGCCTTGGAGATTGAGACTCTTGAATTTGTGATGAACACCACCGGCGGCATCGTCGAGTATGACGTGCCGCTGGAATTCCAGAACAGTCGTGACCTACCAGCAGTGATTAAAATCAGCAACATACCGCCTCAAAAAGATGAGATTGCGGACTTCTACCTTGGCCTGGCTGGCGAAGGAACCTTGTCGCTGCTCAGCGCCCTTGATCTGGATGGCAGCTTCTCGATCCTGCTGAGTGAAAATGATGGCGAGGTTCTGTCGGAGCTGAATGTAGACATGACGCTGGCGCTGCCAGTGTTCGAGGAACTGCGCGCAACAGGCACTCTGGGGCTGGTTTCTGGTAATGACGCCGGGCTCTACGGCGCCTTGTCGCTGGGCGGGGCGGGCGAAGACTCGATTCTGATTCAGGCGGCTGGCGTGTTTACTCTGGCCGGCGCCTTTAACCTGCGCCTGAACACCACCAGTACGGAAAGAACGGTAACGGTCATCGATACCGCCGGGTTTGGTTTTACCCAGGAAATTGTGGCGGCGCAATCCCTGTTCATTCAGGGCAATGCCAGCCTTGATCTGGCCGGGGTGTTGTCTATGGCGGGCGGCGCCCGTTTGCAGATTGATCCGAGCGGCGTGGATGCGGCTCTGGACATGAAAATTGACCTGGGCAAAAACCTGGGCGCGATCGACTTTGTTGGCGCGGCTCAGTTCACCGTCGAGAACGGTAGTTCGACCTTTGCGCTTTACTCCAAGGCCAGCTTTAACTTCAGTCTGGCGGCGGTGCAGGCGGAAACCACGGTCGAAATAGAAATCAACACAGGTTCTCAGGCCTTCCTGGCCAAGGACAGCTCCGGCAATGAGCTGGCCACCGTGGCTGCTGACTCCTTCCGCCTGGGGCTTGAAGGCTCGCTGTTCATGCTGCCTTTCCAGGGCACGTTGGATGGCGAGATTTCCTTTGAAGGCGATACTTTCGAGGTCCGGATTAATGAGGCCAAGTTTGATTTCTTCGGTGTTGTCATCGTTGACGTCAGCGGGTATATCAGGAGCGACGGCGAGTTCCAGATTGATGGGGCTGTCAGTTTCGGCGTTGATCTGGGCCCGATTAAAATCCGTGGCGGCCTTGAACTTACCCTGGCGCACGATGGCTTTGCTGGTCGGCTATACGGCTCGGTGGGCCTGAAAATCGATTTAGGGTTCTACTCTAAAACCGTCACCCTGGCGGGTATCGACGCCAGTATCAGCATTTTTACCAGCGTTGCCCATGCCAGCCTATCGGTAACGGCCCTGGGGATTACCTTCTCTGGCAGCGAAACCTGGCGGCTGGGACCTGATCCAGTGATTGCCGAGATGTCTGGCAGTACCCTGAATCTGAACGTGGGCGACCGGGCAGATCGGCGTGGTGATCTTTATGACGATATCACCACGGAAAGCTACCGCCTTATTGACAATGGTGGCGGCAGTGTGACGGTTGAAGGCATTGGTCACAGCCAGACGTTTACCGGCGTAGAAACCATTGTCGGCAACTTCGGCGACGGCAATGACAGCCTGTTGGTAGATCCGAACCTGAGCGCCAACCTGAATATCAACATGGGCAAGGGCGACGATTACGTTCAGATTGAAACCGGCGTCACCGGCACGCTGAACATCGACATGGCCGAGGGCAATGACGGCCTGAATGTCTATGGCGGCAAAGGCGGCAGCGTCTTCCGCTCTGGTTCCGGCAATAACCACATTATCAATAACGCCGCCCAGCCTTATTACGATGAGGACCTCAATCTGGTCGATTTTGATCCGGTGACGGTCTTCCTGGGTGACGGCAATAACCGCTACATCGGCGGTGCCGCAGATGAAATCATCTACGTTGGTGGCGGTAACGATGACATCGTCACCTACGGCGGTAATGACCGGATTATTCTTGAGCAGGCCGGTAACAAAAAGGTGGACGCCGGCGACGGTGACAACCGGGTGACCGTTAACGCCGGCGGTGTTCATACCATTACCCTTGGCCGCGGCGACAATGTGGTGGAGCTTAATGGGGATGGCCTGAACACGGTGTATGCCGGTGATGGCATGACCCAGGTTTTCATTAACAATGCCGCGGGTACCTATACCCTGGTTGGCAACGATGGCCTGGATCAGGCCTGGCTGACGATCGACAGTGCCGGCAGCCCGTTGCTGGTTGGCGCAGGCTCTTTCGCCCTGGGCGACTTGACGGTGAACCTGGAAAACGATTTCGACATGCTCAATGTTGTGGATCTTGCCAGCAACGCGACCGTTTTGCGCAATGTCTCTACGCTTAACAATGACTGGGCGGGCAGTGGCCTGTCACTGATCAATGACCGGCACGCCATTGATGTGAGCGACTTTACCTTCACCGCGCCTGAGGGCCGGTTGGCGCTGTATGGCCGGGGCCTGATAGGTACTTTGAATACCGATGTGGCGGTGTTGACGGTGGTGAACACCAGTACCACCGTGCATGCGGATGTGACCGTGCGTGAAGCCGATGACCTTGCGATTGCCGATTATTCTGATTTTGACGGCCGTGAAGGTGGGCTGATTGCCGCCAACGGCGTTATTGATCTTCGGCTGGCCGGCGCGGGCAGTGTTCTGACCCATCGCAGCGGTGTTATCCGGACGGTGGGTGGGCATTCGCTGACGCTGCACGCCGACGATGTGGATCTGCGGGCGGGCACCGGTTCGGTGCAGGGTTCGGGAGATCTGACCATTCAAAGCAACAGTGAGGCCGGCGGTTACCGGCTGGGATCAGCGGCACAATCGCGCTTTGGACTGGACTATTCAACCCGCGCCTACGACGGTTTTTTGAACCTGTCCATGCGCGATTTGGACGCCCTGCGTTCCGGCTTTTCGACGGTGACCATTGGTCATCAGACGCCGGACAGCCGGATGATCGTCGGTGATCTGAAACAGTCCACCTTTAACGCCTATATGGTGCTGCAGACCGATAGCGATGGCGCTGCGATTCGCAACTTTGAAGGCCAGATGCAGTTTGTCGTGGCGCCCACCAGCTTTGATGCTCGCCTGCGGGATAAAACGACCTTGAAGGGTGGTTTCGTGCAGGTGGTGGGTGATGTTCAGGCAACGGGTGACATCCATGTTGGCGGTGAACTGCTGGAGATTCGCCGAACCAACATTCACGGACCGGTGGGCGCTTCTAATTCCGGGATCAGCGCGGACCGGGTGTATCTGTCGGTTGCGGAGCAGATGCTTCATGGCGGCTGGATCAAGGCCGAGCGATTGGTGGATATCATCATCAATCAGACCGACGGTGATGGTGCCCTGCAAAGTTACAGTGAAGGGCCTGTGGGCCTGGTGGCCGATCGCGGCAGTGTGATCGAGACTTACGATGCCAACAGTGTATTCCGGGTAACAGCAAACCAGGCGGTTCGTATTGGTACCGAGGTTATTCTTGAGGCTAACGGGGCGACCATCGAAATCAGTGCCGGCACCGGCCTGACGGTACTGAACGCTGCTGTACTGGCCACCCGAGGCGATAACAGCACGATTACTCTGAGCTCTACCACCTTCTTGCACCTGGATGTAGGGTCAGCTGTTACCTCTGGTGCCGAATTCGTTATTGTGGATGGAACCCAGACGCCGGTGATTTCCGGGTTGGGCGCTACCCTGGACATCAGCACCGAAGGTGAGTTGTTGATCGGTGGTTCGGTGACCTCGGCGGGAGACATGAATCTTCGTTATGGCGACTCCCTGCGCGACCATGAGGACTATTTCGACCAGATTCTCGGCGCCAAGCTGACGGAAAATACCGTGGCGGTGAGTGATTTGGTCATTAATGGCCTGAACAGTAACAACCTGCCGGCCGAGGTGTTGGCACTGATTCGTGCTGCGAATCTGCCGTTGGACACGGATGCCGCAGACTTCGGCGTAGAAACTGTTGGGGTCTTCACCGAGTTCGCAGATCTGTCCGACGCCGACAGGGCGAAGGTGGCGGAGTCGCTGGGCTATAGCGTTGTTACCGGCGAGCCCGTCACCCTGGCGGACGGCGAGCAGGCTAACGGCCCGGTTTTCTATAATCCGATCAGCGGGCAACTGGTGACCAATTTCAGCCAGGGCCCGATGCCGACCGAAGGCGATTACACCCTTCTGAGTGGTCCGGTTTATGTTAACTGGGGCGCGGCGGAAGGGCTGCAGGTTCTGACCGGTTTCACCACCGGTGTGGTGCCTCAGTACCAGAACGATGCAATTGACTGGAGTGCTGCTACTGCACCAGGCGCCGGTACGACTTTTGAGGAGCTGACAGACGCTCAGCAGGCGCTTGTACTGGAGCAGACCGGGTACGAGTGGGATCTTGCTGCGGAGACCTATTTCAATCACCAGATGCCGGAAAGCGAGCGCTACCTCGATACGCTGACGGAAGGTCTTCCGCTGGATTACACCGTCGATTCGATTTTCTGGGGCAACACCCTGGTGCCGGCGGAGAACACGCCGTTCGCAGATTTGTCTTCTGAGCAGAAAGCGGCCGTTGCCAACAGCCTGCGCTATCAGGTTTTGGAAGGCGATTGGTACTTTGATCCCGATGCGGCGCAAGAGCAGAGTCTGGTTACTGAGTTGGTGTCTGGTTTAGCACCTGATTACAGCAATGCGACGATGTGGGACGGCGCGGCAGAGCCTGAGGCGGGTACGCCCTGGGCCGCACTGGATGAGGCGCAGCGTGATGCTGTAGTGCGTCATCTGGGTTACAGCGAATTCACCGGTACGGTCTTTTACAATGCCAGTGAGGAGGCGACGGAGCAGTGGCGCGAGGCCTTCACGGAAGGTGCCAGCGCTGATTATGTCTTCGCCGATATTGACTGGGGGCTGTACGCCCCGAGTCAGGACACAGCGTTCGCTGACTTGACGGCTGAGCAGCAACGTAATGTTGCCCGTCATCTTGGCTATGACGAATACTCAGGCCTGGTGTATACCCGGGCCGATGCGCCGCTTGGCAGTCGCTTTGCTCTGGCCTTCAGTGAGGGTGCAGGTGAGGACTATGCGAGCAGCGAGGTTACCTGGAGCGAGTCGGTGGCGGTACCTGCCGCGGATACTGAGTTTTGGGGTCTGACCCTGGCGCAGCAGCAGTATGTGGCGGAGCAGCTTGGGTTCGAGACTTATGAAAGCACGGTCTATTTTAACGACGCCAATGCCGATTTACCGCTTGCAACCAGCTTTACTCTGGGCATGGATTACACCAACGCCGCCGTGCCAGGCCTTGACGGACCGTCGCCAACTCGCTGGATTGTCAGCGATGGCGATAACCGCTACCTGGTGTACGGCGCCGATGAGGGCGGCGATGGCATCATTGATGAGATTGAGGTGCGTGAGGTTCATCAGCTGTTTGGCCAGCGCGGATTCGGATTCTTGCTGACCGGTACGCTGACCACGCTTGCGGACAATGTTGATTTTGTGGTGCAGGGCTCCGAGGACACCCTTGTTCGCGGCGATATTAACCTGTTGGGTGCTAACTCTAACCTGACACTGCAGTCAGACCGCTTCACTTATGTTGCCAGTGCGATGGATGTGACTGGCGACATTACCCTGCTTGGCGGTGTGGCGCTGGATGGCACCCGTCTGGGCGGCGCCAATGCCGATAATCTGAGTGTCTGGGTGGATGAAACCACCCGTATCGAGACCCAGCAGGAGGGCACCACCCTGACGGTCATAGGTGGCAAGGATGTGCACATGGGCGGCGCAGCCGTCGCCGGTGGCCAGATCGGTTCGGAGGGTGTGTCTTGGGCCGGTCCGGATTCGCGCATTGAGCTGGAGGCCGGTTGGCAGTTGATGCTGACCAACAGTGTTCTGGCGTCTGGAGATATCAGTATACGCAGTGGTTTGTTGGCGGGTTATGCCGCCGATCGGCCAACGCTGGTGGTAACCGCTGCCGGTGGCATTGTTTCCCGGGCGGTTACCATCGACGGCAGTGGTACCAGCATTACTCTGGAGACCGGCGGTGACGCCCAGCTGATGGGTGAAATCCTGGCGGGCGGCACCAGCCGTGAAGACGTTGTGTCTTGGAGCAATGAGTCGGCGACGTTGAGAATTCAGGCCGATGGCCAGCTGTGGCTGGGTGGCACTACCTTGAATATCGACAATGAGTCGGTAGAAGTGGGCGGCACACTGCGCGCGCTGGACCGTATTGATCTGATCGGCGGCAGCCATTCATCCGGTATTGGCGTACGGCTTCCCGGGTCGGCCCTGGTGGCGACTTTCGGGCGTTCGAGCGTTATTGCTATCGAATCTGTCAGTAACGTCACCGCCAGCGCGGTTATAGCAGCTGGCGCCGAGGTCACTCGGGTTCGTGATGCCGACAGCTTCACGCTGGGGCGTTTGATCGATTCCCGCGAGGGTAATTCTGAACTGCTGATTTCGGCCGAGGGCCAGCTTAAGGTAGGGCGTGATCTGACCGCCGGCAGTCTGCTGGACTTGCGCGGTGGCTTGGGTGATGCCAGCGGCACCAATGACGATCCTGGTTTGCTGTTACTGAGCTCGGCCCAGTTACAGACCCTGCGCCCGAACAGCCAGATTAATCTGCGCGGGACTGGCGATGTTGAACTGATGACGCCGGCCTGGAACCAGCAGGTGCTGGCGAACGGCTTTGCTGAATACGCCAACGGCAGCGTGACCGAAACGGTCCGTCTGGCTATGATCATCGATCTGGGCACCGAAACCCTGACCGGTGTGGTGGAGCTGGCGGCGAAGACCCGCTCCGGTGGCCTGATTGAACTGGCGACAGAGCTGGAGGCTGCAATCGCGGCGACCGAATTTGAGATCGAGGGTGCCGACGGTACCCGTACCACCGATGTGGTTCAGGTTCGTTTGAATGACAACCGCTTGCTGTTCACCAGTGACTATGGTTTCAGCCTTGGCCAGGTAGCGGCCGATTCGGGCAGCAGCGCCAATGTTAGCGCCATGCTCGGCCTGGAGCAGTTGGCGTCTGCGGCCCTGGGTTCCCACACCTTTTATGCCGTTGACGCCAGCGCGAGCGGTTCGCGGGTGAACTTTATTTCTGAGGGCAGCCAGGGTGGCGAGATTACCGTGGCGGGCTGGGTACGCGCCCATGATTCAATCAATTTCACCAGTGCCGGCGACTCGGTGGCCGCTCAGGATCTGGAACTCACCGCGTCGGGTCGTCTTGAAACTCTGACGGGTGATGTTGAGTTCGACCTGGGCGCCTCTGGCGTACTCCGTGGCGATCTGGTGGCTCGTGGTGCCGATGCGGTCATTACCGTCAGGGCGGCTGACCGCCTGGATATTCACGGCTCGATCATCGCCAGAAGTGGCATTGTGGTCGAAGCCGGCGGTGCCGAAAAATCTGGCGATGTTAGCCTGGTCACCCATGGCACGGCCGAGTTCACGGTGCTCAGCAGCGACGGCTTTATTGACATTCGTGGGGCCAATGATGTCCTGATCAATAATGTTGTTGGTGAGTTGGTGCAAAACGATGAGTCGGATGCCAGTGTGCCTTACCGGCTGGATGTTTCTTCCAGCTATGGAACGCTTGCGCTAGACGCTGTGTCTGGGCGCCTGTTCAGCGCCGTTATTCTCAATGTGTCCGGGCAGGATCTTGAATTGGCCGGGGTAATGGGGACGGATCGGTCTTCTGGCAGTACCTTCGGCAAGGATGTCAGCCTTACCGCAGAGGCGTCCATCAACCTCAGTGGCACCCACCGCTTTGGCGGTTCGGTCGGCGTTGTAGCCGGCTCTGACATTCAGATGTTCCTGGCCCAGCTGCTGACCCAGGCTGGCCAGAAAATGAGCATACTGGCTCAGGGTGCTATCACGATGGGCACTGTGGGCAACCGCAGTGGTGCGGTGGTGGTGCAATCCGGGTCGGCGTTACAGATCGAAGCCGGCCAGCTGGTTATGCTGGCGGATGATACCCAGCTGGCGGTTGCCGATAACCAGTCGCGGCTGCTGATTGAAGCGCCAGAGTTGTCGCTGGCCGGCGCCTTGCTGGCGGGTGCAACGTACGATGAGATCGAGAAGACGATAACCTGGACTGGCACCAGTAGCCGGCTTGATTTGCGCGCTGATCGGTCGCTGACCATGGGCAGTGAGGTGTCTGGAGCAGACTTGCGGGCCACTGGGGACATTCGTTTGAGTGCCGGTCGTTCGGCCGCGGACTTGGGTGTCTGGCAGCGGGAAAACAGCATTCTGGCGGTGAATACCGCAGGCTTTGACGGCGCCGTGTTGACGCCGTTAGTGGGCCAAGTGCCGGGATCGATTGCCATTCAGTCGGAGGGCCGGATTCAGTTGCATTCGGCGGTTACCGCCCTGGATAACGGTTCAACCATTACTCTGCAGTCCCAGTCTCAGGTGCTGATTGACGGCCTGGTGAGCGCCGACAGTGACGTGACCGTGATCGCCGGCAGCCACAGCAGTGGTGTTGCGCTTCTGGTGGACACTCTGATTCTGGATGAAGCAAATCAGTACCAGTCTGGCGGTACTCTGGATACTGCCAGTGGTGGCACTATGTCACTGACCGCAACGGGCAACATCGTTGTGCGCGGCGTGGTTGGGCAGCAGGATTTGGGCCAGGGCAAGATCAGTGACCTCAGCCTGACCTCACTCAGCGGCGATATCCAGCTGTTCCGGGATGTGGATTTCCGCGACGCGGTGGTGATGTCGGCTCGTAACATTGATGTGCTGGCGGGCAGCCGGGTTTGGGCGACTGGCGAGGATTCCTCTATTTTCCTGCAGGCTCGTGGGGCTCTGCAAGTGGAAGCTGGATCTGGTGAGGAACTGGCGGCGATCATTCAGGCCGATGCGTTGGTGCACCTGGTGGCGGACGAACTGCAAGTTGATGGCCGCATCAATGCCGGGCTGACTGGTGAAGGCGATGTGTCCATTGGCAACGCCGATGGACGGATTCTTTTGAACGCGGTGAAGGCCTTGCGAACCCAGGGTTTCATGACGTCAGACGACCGGATTGAACTGAATGCCGGGATTGACGGTCGCTGGTCCCGCGAGGTGCTGGAGGGCACCATTGCCAAGTCGCAGCTGAGCGGCGGCGATGTGTTCATCACGGGTCAGGCCGTTCTTGCGGCGGTTAATGACCTGGTGGTTCAGGCCGGGGGTAACGTAACCCTAGATGCAGACCCGGTGGTGGCCGAGCCTGGCTCGGTGATGGTGCCGGTCTATACCACCCGCAGTGAGACTTACGAGGAGGTGGTTGGTTATCAGCTGGTGGCTGTGGATACGGTGCAAGTGCCGATAATTACTTGGGAAACCATTACTTTGGAGGAGCAGACCGGGACCGAACTGATTCAGGTTGGTACCGATGTATTCACCATGGAGGTCAACCTCGGCCAGATTGGCTATTGGAATCCGAACGCTGCCGCTACCACGGAACGCTTCCGGGAATACTTGGTTGAAGGTATTGATTACTTCAACTCCGACGATGCCCTGCAGATACATGGGGTGGCGTTTAACAGTGCCAAGGTGATTGACTGGTCGGCGTATGGCATCAGCAACCTGACCATGACCAGCAATTATGCCAACACATTACCGGAACTTGATTATCGGAATTATTCCGACTTGTCGGCGGACGCACAATCGGCGGTGCTTAACCATCTTGGCTACAAGCCATTGTATGACTTCAGCTATAACAACGCTGAGGTGCTGAAAACTCGTGGCGTCAACGACCCGGTCAGTGAAGACTGGACACCGGACTGGAATGGCCTTTATGAGGCCGGAACCGCCGTCGGTCAAAATTACAGTGACCGGCTGACACGTTCGGACTGGAAAGTGTACGCGGTGGATGTCGCCGGCTGGCGCGATCGCTACATGCTGATGCCGGAAGGCGCCAACGACGACGTGGAGCGTGTCAGCTTCTTCGGCGAAAGCGCGACTTACGACGCCTATGTTGGCCAGTTCCGCGATCTGGCCACGGTCAAGTACGACCAGGACCGCTCGGCTTATGTGGAAGCGGGCAAGGGCACCTTGACCAGCAGTAATGCCAACTCTGATAAGAGCTACAACTACACACTGAACAGTGAGCCCAATTACGGCAATGCCCAGGTTTATGGCAATGACTGGGAAGGACCCAACCCCCAGAGCCAGTGGAATGACTTCGACGACAGTGCGGCCCGCTGGGAAGTAAAGTACGCCGGCGACGGCCAGCGGCAGTTCGAGATTCTTGATAACCGGACCGGCAGTGAGGCAGTCCTGATGGGGCGCACGCCGGACTGGAACTGGAAAAGCAGCGGCAAGGCCAGTTATGGCGTTAGTGACGGAAGCGGAGCCTATCTCGCCGACGAAGGGGGCGGGTACAGTTATTACATTGACGCCGAGGGTAATGCTCAGGTTACTTACAACGCCCTCGATGCAAAATTTGGCCGCTTCGTGAGCGCCGATCAGCTATTCCTGGAAACCACGGCGAACCTGTCCCTGCGCGCAGGCGGTCCGGTCAGCACCAGTTATGGGAAGGTGGGGTACGAGCGGAACGGCTATAATTCGCGGCATTATTTCCTGGACACAGAGGGTCTCAACTGGTTCGACCATCAAGATCGGGCTCAGTCTTATGAGCAAGGTTTTCGCTGGTTCTATAGCAATTCGAACATCGTAGTCCATCTCGCCTGGCCGACCAATTCAACTCAGAGTGCCGCCGTTGACAGTTTGTACAGCGGAAGTGCCTGGTTGGGCATTCATAGAATGTCTGTGGGCGGTGACTTTGCCTATACCTCTCGTTCCACTGGATATGTCACTTCCGACACCGGATCGAGCGGGAATAACTCCCAGTACCTCGCCTATAACCGCTGGAGCAGCGGTGAGCCGAATAACGGTAACCGTAATTCGACAACCCAAAGCGCGGTGCAGATGTATGGCAATGGCACATGGGATGACCTTCAGAACGGGGACAAACGAGCCGGTCTTTATGAGGTTAGGCCTTACTGGAATACCGACAGGTCGATTTATGAGACCTTTAAAGATTACCTCCACGACTGGGAGTCTGGCTGGAACCCGATCTTTGATCTGCGTACCAATCAGAGTTTCAACTGGACCAGCTTTGCGGAACCGGTCTTCGACTTCGTGCCGGTGTTTGAGGAAGTCACCTACGAAAAAGAAGTGCTTGATTTTGAAACCCGGACGGTCTGGGACAAGCAGGCACTGACCCAGACCCAGAGCCGCCTGGTTACTGACGTTTCTTATCTTAGCCTGGATGCCCTTGGCGGCGGTTTTGCCGGTGAGACGCTGAGTGCGGCCAATATCGCGATTCGCGCTAGCGGCAATACGACCATTAATGGCGTGGTGGCAGCGGCCGACACGCTGACCGTGGCGGCCGGCCAGAACATTGTGGTGTCGGGCAAAACCGCGGCCGAAGCCGAGTTGCCGTCGATCGCGACGCTGTCTGCTGGTGACCGTTTGACCCTGCAGGCCAACGTTAACCTGACCGTTAGTGATGCGGCAAAGTTGAGTGTGACCCATGCCGACGGCGCACTTGCGCTGACCGCAGGCAGGGTCGTCAATCTTGGCAGTGCGTTAACCCAAACGCCTGGCGGAGCTGACAGCGACACGCGCGCCAGCGCCAGCGACCTGATCGCGGCGTTTACCTCGGCCGGTTCCTTGAGCGCCGAGGCCGGTAGTGAGTTGCAGCTGAGCGCGACATTCCACGCTGATTCAACCCTGAGCCTAAGTGCGGGCGTTCTGTCGCTTTCGCCGGGTGGTAGCGGTTCGATCAATTCGGATGTTGAAACCCTCCTTGCGGCTGATGATATTGCGCTGTCTAGCGGTGTGTACGGCGGCAATATTATTCTGGTCAGTAACGCTATTACGGCGTCATCGAGCCTGACCGCTGAGGCAGTTGCCGGACGCATGACCTTTGACAGCGGCAGCGTGACAACCGGTACGCTAACGGTAACCGCGGAGCGTAACATTCGCTTTGCTGGCAACGAGTCTGGCAGTAATGCCATTAATCTGGTTACGGATACCCTTACTTTGGTGTCAACCGGGCGCGGGGATATCGACCTGGTTCTGGCGGCCACAGCAGAGCTGGCCAATGTCAGTGCCAATGATGGCGCCATCCGGGTGCAGGCGGCCGGGGCACTTACCCTGACCCAGGTGCGAACCCTCAGTGTCAGTAACCGTAACAGCATTGATATCGAAACCCTTGGCGCTGGCAACGGGCTGACGGTTGGGCAGGTGGGTACCGCAGGCCGCGGCGATGTAACGCTGCGTACCCAGGCCGAGGTTCTGATGCGGACCGCGGTTCAGGCCGGCGATGGCGTTACCGCCAATACCCTGGATGTGCGGGCCGGGGGCCAGATTACTCTGGCGACCCAGGTTAACAATCTGCGTCTGACAACCACTGAAGCCGGTGATGTCACCCTGGTTCAGACCAACCGGGCGGCTTTGACCCTGGAGCAAGTGGAGGTTCGTGACGGCCATTTGACACTGACAGCAGACCGCCGAGTGGTGCTGAATCAGGTGCGTCTGGCGTCTGCGGAGCGGGTGCTGGACGACGGGCAAACGGTCGCCAATGAGCTGAATGTCACCGCCAGTGGCGGCGATATCGTGGTCGACCGGGTTGAATTCGGCCGTTACTATGAAAACGATGATGGGACACTGGCCGTTGAGCAATTGGATCCGGTTAGCAAAGAACTGGTCAGGGTTAACATCAGCACGTTGGCGGAGTCTGACTCGCGCTTTATCGCCGAGGGCCGAGTGTTGCTGGACGCTGCCGGCGCTATCTTGGGTGGCAATGACGCCAGCCGTATCAACCTGATTGCCGACCATCTGGTTGCTACTGCGGGAACGGGTATTTCCGGGCTTGTGACCAGCCTGAATCGTATTGACACCATTGTTGCGCACACCGGTGGTGTTGAAATCATTGACCGGGATCGTCTGGAAGCGGCAGCGCCGGGGCTGGTGATTGGTTCGGTGCAGGCTTTGCTGGGCCTGGCTGAAATCGAATCGCAAGGAACCCTGCAGGTGCTGGCGAACTCTGTTATTGAAGCAGACAGCATTCGCCTGGGAAGCCTGGAAGGCAACATCCGGGTGGAAACACCCACCGGTTTCACCGCCTTTGCCGGCACCACCGGGTCTAGCACTACTGATAGCCTGCGCTTTACCAGTGGTATTGGTTTTGCCGCTGGTAATGCCCTGACGTCTTACCGGTTCTTTAACGCACCGGAATTCATCGAATACCGCATCGGTACCCACTTTGACTATCAAAGCTACGATGCGGATACCGACACTCCGCCGGTACCGGGTTTCCGCTTTGGTGTGTCAGAGACCGAGTTCACCACACTACTGCCGGGCAATCTGGAATCAGACACCATCATCATTCAGATGCCGCGGACCATTTCCATTACCGGCACTCTCACTGCATCCGAACGCCTTGAGCTGATCTCTGGCACCAACATCCGTATCGATGGCAACATCAACCACCGTGACGGCAGTGATCAGGCTATCGGCACTGTCGTGATGGTTGCGCAAGGACAACTAGAGGCCGTTCAGCGCCTGGAGCGCCCAGGCCAAACGGATACACTCAGCCGCCAACCGGGGGGGGATCTGATTATTCAGACCGAGAGCCTGCTGGCGGACCGGTTCGAGCTGAGAGCCAAGCGCAACGTTTCTGTTGATCTGGACAATGACCTGACACTGAACGGCTTTATTGGTGGTGTGAGCGGGTTTCAGCAGGCCGAAAATGTTGCTATTACCACCCGCGGTGCGTTGATTGCTGAGGGTGCGATTGTGGCGGCCAACCAGACTCCGGCGGCAGGCAGTGGCAATGGCTTGCTGACGATCCGGGCCGGCGCGATTGCCGGAGACACCAGTTCGGTGTTCATTGGCGATGCGCTGGATGTGCGTTCGGCCAGCGGGGTTCAACTTAACACCCTGGTGGCGGATGTACTGCGGGCAGAGGCGAGCGCCGAGATGGAAGGCTTTGGCGCGGCGGTTGCCGGGCAGCTTGTTTTGAATGAATCGGACGATTTGAACCTGCACCAGGTGATTGCGCGGGACGGCAGTATTGATGTTACTGCGGGTGGCGATCTGCTGGCGCTGCAGGTGTTGTCTTTTGTTCGCGGTGATGTGGCCAGTGACAGCCAGGATATCTTCCTGGGCAGCCTTGGCAACCTGACGGTTGACCGGGTTGAGACGGCTGTCAATCTGGGGTCCCTCAAACAGGGGGGTAATATTACCCTGGCCGCCGACGAGTTTATTAAGGTGTACCGCTATTCAGATGTCGACATTGCCGCCGGTGATGCCACAACCACCAATCTTTACGGCTACGCCGTTGAATTGCGGGGTGGGCTTGAGGCATCGCTGTTGGTGCTTGAGAACAACAGCACCCTGGGTTCGGCTTTGACCCCTTATGAGCGGATCAAGGTTGACTTCACCAAAGCCACTGCGGGTGGCACCAAGTTGCTGTCGGATATTACCCGGTCTGACGATTCGGGGCTTGAGCGAGATGTGTTTGAGAGCTCTAACGCCGTTGCCAGTGCTGACGTTTCGTTGCAGCAACATGCGCAGGTGGGCGAGGTTCAGCAGGATCTGATCCAGTTTGCCGATTTGGCGCTTGAAACCGGGATGGTGTTCAGCCTGGTGATAAGCCAGGCGAGTGCGTTGCCGGTCAGCCTTTCCGTGACTGTGGGTGAAGATGGGGTTAGCGCAGACTGGAGTTCTATTCTGGCCGCCCTGGCAAGTACCCTTGAATCTGGCACGAATAATATTGCAGTGACCGTGGACGTTAGATGCCGATGTGGCGAACAGACGCCTGACGGTTACCGGCCCGGATGGCGCCGACTTCAACCTGGTGTTCACCGGTGACGGTGGCCTGAGCGTTGTTCAGGACGAGGGCCGCCTGGTTGCTGACACGTCTGCAGGCACGCTTGATCTGAGTTCCGTGGTGGTTGTGGCGGATACTGAGTATCAGTTGGATTTGGGCACGGATTCATTCGTCTACACCGCCCAGTCTGGCGATGATGCCAGTACGCTTGCCGCAGAGCTGGCGGCACTGGTTGGGGCCGATGCCGACTATAGCGCCGAGGCGGTCGGGGCTGAAATAACGGTCAAGACGGTGGTGTCGGAAGAGGTAGTCACTGACGAAGGAACCCCAGAAGAACAAACCACAACGGTTGTCACTAAGACGCCGTTCGGCGGTGAGTCTACCCTGAGCCCCCTAGGTTCTCAGGTGATCAGCATTCAGTTGAACCAGAGTGATGCCAACCCCGCTGGGGTATACCAGATTGCCCTGGGTGACACGATTCTGGCGACGGTGGACGGCGACCCCTGGGCACTGTTGCTGGGGGAGCTGAGCGGGCAGGTTAATGCCAGTTCAGCCGTTGCCGTTAGCGCAACAATTGACACGGCCGGCCAGGGTCTGGTTCTGGTTCTGACGGGTAACAGCAATAATCAGAGCTTTGACGTTAGCGATGTTTCGCCGCAGGTTGTATCCATTCAGTTTGGTGATCCGACCGTTATGCCAAGCGGCCTGTTCAGTCTGGTATTGGCGGGTGAGCAGATTCAGGCACCTTTGGTGGATGACCTGATTGTGGAGTCGCCTTGGGCGCTGGTGATGGATAGCTTCGAGAGCCAGGCGGCGGCCGCGCAGCTTGAAGAGAGCGGCATTTTCTTGCGTGCCCGCTATTTCGAGACAGACAGCGGCTTTGAAAGCGCGCTGCAGATTGTCAGCGATTCGGCCAGTACAATCACATTTAATGGCGTGGTTGTTGCCAATACCCAAGAGGCTTAACCGGACACGGGCCTGTCCCAGATCACGGATATCGCGCTGACGGATCTTGAACCGGGTGATTTCACCCTGAATATTGAAAACGATGGAGTTAACCGTTCACTCACGGTTGACGGGTCTGATCCCTGGGGCATGTTACTGGAGGCGCTCAGAGACGGTCTGGCGGCGGTCAATAGTGGTTTGACGGTAATGGTTGACTCGGCCAATGCCGGTTTGACGATTCAGGCCGCCACACTGGCAGAGACGCTGCCAACCGTTTCGGCCTTTGTTCGGGCGCCAGAGCTGATCGTGGATGCCGGCCAAGGTGCCGTGGTCGATGCGGGCATTAATGCTCGCCAAATCAGCCAGATAGACTTCAGTCTGGCGGATGGCGACGCTCCGCGTGCTGGCATGCGCTATGGAATTACTCTGGAGGGCCAGCAGTTTGTGGTGGATGTGGAGTCTATAATCGGTGGAGGCTTCCCAACCGGAATCGTTATTGGCGGCGTGTCTTCGGCGCTGCCCGTTGATGCGGCCAACCATGACCTGCTGAAGCCGGTGCTGGAAGCGCTGGCGGCAAAAGTGAATGCCGCCGGTCTGGCTATCACGGCGGCCGCTGTTTCATCCGAGATTGGCACCGACAGCGATGGCATCGAGCAGACGTTCCTGCTGGCCCGACTGACGTTGACCGGGGATGCTTTGAACGCGCCGTTTACCGTTGCTGAAAACGGGGCTCAGGTGTCGCTCACCCAAATACTGTCTCAGGTAAATGCGGTGTCGACCCTTCAGGTGCAGAAAGGCGTAACCGCGCTGAAGCAGCAAACATCCATTGCGTTCAGTGGTGCGGTTTCGCCGGACCTTGAATACATAGCCCGGGTTGATGGTGCCAATTTTGGTATTCAGTCTGGCGTTACCGCTGGACTGTTAGCCAGTGCTGACCTGAGCACCGTGCTGGACAACCTGGCGGCGGCGATCAGTGCTGGCAGCAATGTTGATGCGGTGCGCAGTGGTGACTCGCTGAACCTTACTTCGAAAACTGCCGGCGACAGCTTTACTGTGACCGCCCGCACGGAGAACAAGGCGCTCAAGACACCGACCATCGCCAGTGATTATGTCCTCAACATGCCGACGCCGCAGGCCAACTTCGGCCTTAATGTAGAAGGCAATTTCACTGTGGTTTCGCTGCCAATTGACGGCGACAGCACGGTTTCCCTCTCGTCTGACAAAAATCTGGTTATTGTGGATCCGCTGGATGCCGGCACCGGTACTGTGACGCTTTCCGCCGGTAATTCCCTGGCGTTTGGTGGCACGGTTACTGCCGGCAAGCTGGACCTGACATTGGGTGGTGAGCTGTCGTTGAATTCACAAGTGGACGAATTGTCCATCGATATGACCCTGGCCGGCGCCGGTGTTCAGATTATTCAGGTGGGCGATCTTGATCTGTCCCGACTGAATCTGAAAGGCGGCGATGTGACGCTCAATGTTGTGGGTGATCTGGTGATTGGCGATTTCATTGGCACGGCCGGCAACGTCACCATCAATGTCACCGGATCGGTGTCCTTTAACGCCGATGCCGGCTATACGCCGGTGACCATGGAACGCCTGAACATCACCGCCGGAGGCGGCGTCAGCGGACATATCAGCACCGATAACCTGAGCATTCAGGCTGTCGGCAGCGTCTCGCTCAGTAATCTTGGGGCTTCGCCAATGGTGGTGTCGCGCCTGGATAACGGTGGCGCAGACATCTTCCTGAGTAGTCAAGGCAGCATCCAGATGGATGCGCTGATTGCGGCTGAGGGCAGTGCTGATCTTGTATTGATGAGTGAAAGTGGTTCGTTGACGCTGAACGACGATGTCACCAGCGGCTCGGGCCTGATAGACCTGGACGCCGCGAACGATTTGATTCTTAACAACAGCGCGAGCATTCGCTCCGTCAGTGGCGCCTTCAATCTGACCAGCGGTAACGACCTTGTTCTGGGTAATGAGACGTTGCTGGACGGCGGCGTGGGCGCGTTCACCCTGGTATCCGGGGGTGATATGACGCTGGCCCAGCTGGTGACTGAGAGTGATGCTGATGTGCGCCTGAGTGCCGCCGGGGCCATAACCAACGTGCTGGAACGCGGCGTTGCGATTACGGCGGGCGCTGAAGCGACGCTGGTGATTGAGGCGGGTGCGGGAGTTGGTACGGAACTGGCGCCGCTGACGACTGAACTGGGTCATTTGCAGTTGCTTAACACGGGTACGGGCGTGGTCAGTTTGCAAAATGCCGGTGGCCTGTTGATCGAGTCGATTACCCAGACGAATGGCAATGTCAGCCTGGAAACCATCGGTGGTACGGTGGTGATTGAGGGCGATATCAGCCTTGAACAGGGCGACTTTACGCTGTACGCGGGCGCGCCGAATTCGGCGATTCTGGTGGAAGGCGACATTGTGACCCAGGGTGGCAGTGTCACCCTGACCACAGAAGATGGTGATATTACCTTCTCTGGCCGGGTGTTTGTGAACGGTGACGGCAACGTGTCACTACAGGCGCCTCAGGGCAGGATTCTGGTGGATCCGGCACAATCTGGCTGGCTGCGTGACGATGGCTCATTCGGGACGCTGCCGGCTGGCGGCGTTTCAACCGCAGCTTTCGATAGCCGTATCGACTGGGTTATCCGTGAGGGCAAACTGACCAGCGACATTGCTGGGGTTAGTGACATTGCCATCAGCGATGCCGGTGGCCTTGCTGCCGACGACCGCACCATCGACCTCTCCTCTCTGGCTCCCGAGCCCGAGGATCTGGGGGCGACTTACCGCGTTGCCGTGGCGATTGCAGATAGCATTCAGGTGTTCGATTACCAGGCGAACTATTCCGCTGCAGCCAGTACTGAGGCCGTTCTGGCAGAGATTGCCAGTGGTTTGGTTGCGGCCATTAACAGTCGATCACCGGGATTTGTAGCGTCTGCTGACGGCGCAACCATAACTCTTGCCAACGGAGCCGGCCTTGCCTCCATCGCTGTAACCGCCAAAGGAGCCCTCAGGGCCGACATTGCCGATAACGATATTAATGCCCAGCTGCGGGACATTCCGGACGGCTTGGTATTGAGAGTCGCTTCTGCGCCTCTTCTTTACACAACCACAGGGGAAGTGGTGGTTTCGGCGCAAGGTGAAATTGGCCGCAAGCTGGCCACTGATGGTGGGGTGATGAACGACGGCGGCTTTGATTCGTACCTTGTGCGCGAGACTGGGGATAACTCGGTTGGTTTTCTCGCCAGCCCACTGGCGCTGGTGATTGATACCAGCCTGGTGAGCGTTGAGAGTGCTTCTCGGGCCAATATTTCGCTGATTACTCTGCGCGGAACCGAACTGGCAAACTCCGGTACGCGAGGTGGCTCTACCGATCTGACCAATCTCGATTTCGGTGGCGGTGCCCAGATTATTTCTGCGCCGATCGATGCCGCAGGTCAGGACATTGTGCTGGTGGGTAACTCACTGACGATTAACAGTGATATTCGCAGTGCCGATGCCGATCTGTCGATCCGCCCGAAAGACAGCTCGCAGAGCATTTCTATTGGCGGCAATGTGGGTGAAGACGTGGAGGGCACGTTATCTCTGGCCACGGAAGAGTTGGATAAGCTGCAGGACGGCTTCAAGAACATTGTTATTGGCAGCGAGAGCGGCGGCCATACCATTTCCATTAATCAGGACACCGAGTTCAAAGACAATCTTATGATCAGCACCCCCGGCGCGGGGGGTGAGGTCATGGTTAACAGCGATCTTTCTGCACCGGCGGTGACCATTCGCGGATCTGGTAATACCACCTACCTGACCAACAGTGGTGTGACCTCAACCAACGGGCCGTTGCTGATCGAAGATTCGATTGTGGTCAGCGGTGATGCGCATCTGCGTTCTTTGGCTGGCAGTATCACGGTTCGCCCGGGCTCTGATGGCAACGGTTCGATCAATGCCAATGCCGCAAGTTCGGACATCAACCGTCTGGAACTGGAAGCGGCGGGATCGGTAACCTTTGAAGGCAACATTGGTGGTGAGGGTGACGTCACTGTGGATGTCAAACCTCTGGACCAGCTGACCATTCTTTCTGCGACCAACGTTCTGTTCAACAAGTCGGTGTTGCTGAGTGGCGATCTGATCATCAACGCCACCGGCGAGGTGCGTTTCAAACAGAGCCTAACCCTGGATGACGGCGGTAGCCTGATTATCAACGGCGCGGGCTCGGTGGTGTTCGAAAGTGGTGAAGTCAATCTTAACGGCCAACGTGATGGGCGTGGTGGCGACATACTGATTGAGGCAGATCAGTTGACGGTTACTAACCTGGCGAACGATGCCATCAGGGCAAACGCGACAGGTTCTCAATTCATTGTTCGGTCGACGAGTGACAATCGGCCTGTGCTACTGGGCGATACAGTTCAGGGCACGGCGTCTACCCTTAACCTGTCGACCACGGTTATTGCCAAGATTAATGACGCGTCTTTTGACCGTTTCGTTGTTGGCCATCAGCAGCGGGTTGTTGACTTTTCCGGCCTGTCGGTGGATGCGAGTGCTAATCTGGCCGAGGCCGGTGATTACACCCTGACACTGGATAGCGTGGCTTACACGGTTAGCGTGAGTGCGGGCTCGCATACCCTGGCGACTCTTGCCACGGACCTGGCAGCAGCAATTAATGCCAGTGAGTCTTATGCTTTTGTTGCCCAGGATGAAGGACTTGTTTACCAGGCCAGTGCCGTTGACGGGCAACTGATTATTACCCGGGGTCCAAGGCTGGAGGCGGTTCAATTCACCGCGCCGGCTGCCGCGGGTAGTGCTGAGATACAGGATCAGCGCGCGGTGAATCGAGCTGCCAATAACGTGACAGTCGGCGTGACTGGCTCTGACAGCTCTAACGACTTCCTTCTGAACACCAACCTGGAAGTCTATGGCTCCAGCATTCTGGTCGAGGATAGCGAGTTCTCGGGTCGCTGGCTCAAGGTCAGAGGGGATCTGAAGCTGGATGCCATCCGCGACATTACGATTGGCAATCGTGTCGATGCCCTGGATGCCGAGTTGTATTCGATGAGCGGCCAAATTGCTCAGCAAAACCCGAGCGCCGCGGCGATCAGCCTGGGTGATGGGCAGGCAGGTGAGCCGATCCGGGTCAAGAATCTGGTGGCCCGAGGCTGGCAGGGGGTGATCCTGCCGTTCCTGGAAATCGATACGGTGAATGTGGTCAACGCCGGCATCAGTGGCGATATTCTGCTCCATAATTTCCAGTCTCGTGAATCGCTGGTGGATGAGCGCCTTGAAGCCGGTAGCAGTCCCCGGGTCAGCGGTGATTTGGTCGTGCTGAATGCAGCTCAGCTGAGCGCGACCGGTGGCGACATCAGCATCACGACCGTGCATGGTGAAATTGAGATTGCCGCCAGCGGTCAAGGCGTGGTTAGCGCCTCAACCGAGGGTGATATCACCCTTGAGGCCCTGGCGGACGACAGTGCCGGTGATAATCTGTTTGGCATTGTTGTGGCCCAGCGGGTTCAGGCGGTTTCTGGCGATATTGTTATCAAAGCCGGCCAACAGATACAGACCTTGGGTGATGGTCGAATTGAGAGTATTGCCGGCGGTAGTGTTGCCCTGACGTCCCGCAATGAAGACATCGTTCAGGGTGCGAATATTCTGTCTCGTGGCGGTGTTATTACCCTGACCGCTGGCCGTGACATTCTGATGGCCAGCGACACGCTGACCGACGCCAGTGCCGATGCGGCGATGACGGGGCAGATTGAGCTTTTTGCTGGCCGCAACATTGAGCTGTGGTCCCTCAGCGCCACGACCAACATGACCTTAACGGCTGATACCGACAGCGATGGGCAGGGCTGGATTCGCGCGACCAGTGGTTTTGCTGCGGATGAATTCAACCTTGATGGTGCCTCGACCAATGTGGCGCTGTCTGCCAGCCAGGGTATTGGTGAAGCGGCGGCCTATCTGGCAACCCGTATCGAGGGTATTCAGGCAACCAACACGGCACAGACCGGGCAGACGGCAACGGGTGGCCTGTTTATCCGCGAAGCGGATCATCTTGAAACGCGCGGCAACTTGGTGATTGCCGGTGACAGCGGTGCTATTGGTATAGTGCTGCTTGCTGGCGACCTGGTTCTGAACCATGTTTTGGCCTCGACCGGCGCCAGCGGCAATGTCCTTCTGGATGTTGCTGGCGATGTCATGATCAATCAGTCCTTGAACACCACTTCGGGCGACGTGAGCGTGCTGGCCAGTGGTGGCATTGTGATGGGCGTTAGCGCGGAAGTTCGTGCCGGTGGCCAGAGTGCCACTATTGAACTGGTGGCCATGGCGGGCGCCGTGACCACTTCAAGAGTGCAGAGTAATCAAGGCAATATTCGCATTGATGCCAGCGCAGGGATTGTTCTGAACGGGGCGATTGATGCGCGTTCGGCGGCGGACCGCAGCGGTGGCAGCCTGGATAATCAAGCTGTTTGGGGGCAGGTGTCGCTAACGGCTGAAGGCGGCAGCGTGTCGGATAACCGTGTTGTAATCACTCCGGCGGTATTCGCCAGTGATCTGCGCATTCAGGCTTCCGCGGCCATTGGCGCGAGTGGTGCCGCCATTGAAATCGAGGCGGCAACGTTTGCGGCATTGGCGGCTGCAGGTAGCCTTTTTGTCAACGAAGCGACCGACCTTTCGGTGGACGCTGTGGCAGATGTTGCGATTAATCGGGTTGCGCTCGATGCAACGACCACTCAGGTACCTGTTACGGCGGGTGCCGACCTGGAGGGTCTGACGATTGGTGCGGGAACTCACGCGCTGGTGTTGAATGCCGACACCGGCACCTTGATCCTGGATTCGGCAGTGTCTGTTACTGAGGCGAGCCATATCCGCATTCAGGCACTGGCCGGAAATCTGACAATTAACCAGGCCATTGAGACTGCTACGGGCCATATCAGCCTGATTGTAAGTGATCTCTTGACGCAAGCGGCAGCCGGGTCTGTGACGACGTCTGGCAGCGGCACGGTGGATGCGCGTGCGAACGCCATCACCATGGCGGCGGGAGCAACGGTTACCGCGGATAGCGGCAACGTTCGTTACGCGGCAACTAACACCTTGGTGCTGGGCGTCATCAATACCGACGGTAGCGTCAGCCTGAGCGCCAGCAGTATCAGCGACAGCAACGGCGCGGCGATCAATGTCACGGCGAACGAGCTGCGGCTTGTGACCACGGGCACCAACGCCGGTCAGGGCGCCGGCAGCGGCGCCGATCACCTGGAAACAACGGTTACCCGACTGGCTGCAGACATCGCAGGCCTGGGTGGCCTCTACCTGACTGAAACCGATGATCTGATCATTGGTCAATTGAATGCGATCAATGTCAATCAGGTGGGCGCCAATGGGACCACACTGACGGCGACCACCGACGTAGCTCTGGGCAACCTGGCGAGCGCCGGCAGTCTGGTGTTGGTAACCGAGGGTGGTGCGCTTACAACAGTCGCATCGACCGGTACGGTTACGGCGGCGGGTAACCTGCTGCTGCAGGCAGGCGGTGCAAGTTCTGACCTGACACTGAATGCGGCGGTAACCAGCACGGGCGGCCATATCAGCCTGGATGCTGGTCAAGCTGTTCTTCAGAACGCTGACATCAGCGCCACGGGCGCGGGCAACAGCATTGATGTGGTGGCCGGTGGCAACGTCACCATGGGCGCAGGCACAACGACAACCAGCAACAACGGTAACGTCCGAGTTGAGGCAACCGCGGGCAGCATTGTAAGCAATATTATTACCACAGGCTCTGGCAGCGACTACGGTAGCGCTGCGCTGATTGCAGGTCAGGACATTGACAATATCGGCGGCGACAGTCTAATTACAGCCTCTGGTTTGCTGCTTGACGCAAACGGCACAACAAGTCGTATTGGCGGCAGTGGCAGTGTGTTCAACACGGCCGTGGATATGCTCAGCGCCTCTGGCGGAAGCGGCGGTCTGTTTGTTACCGAGACCAACGGCTTGAACGTTGGTGAGGTGAGTGTAACGGTTGAGCGGGTGGCCGCAGATGCAATCACGGCCGCGACCACAGCCGATGTTCAGGAAGATCTGAGCACCAGCGCTGACGGCGCGATTGTGCTGACCGTGACCACGGGCGACGTCACAATTGAAGGCGGCACCGACACCACGGGTATCAACGCGACCGGCACTGGCAACGTGCGCTTGCAGTCAACGGCGGGGCAGCTGACGCTGAACGCCGGGCTTAACGCAGGCAGCGGCAATATAACGTTGCTGTCGGCACTGACATTCAGCCAGGCGGCAGACGGCGACATCCTGACAACGGATGGGCATATTTATGTCCAGGCGATCGGCGATGTGAGCATGGCCCATGGCGCGACCAGTACGACAACAGCGGGTAATATTCGTTATCAAAGCGATAATGCGCTGGCACTGGGTAGCCTGAACACAACGAGCGGTTATGTCAGCTTGTTGGCAAACAGCATTACCGACAGCGGCGCTGTGGATAACACCGATCAGGATATTGCGGCGCAGAGCTTGCGGGTGGAGGTTACCGGCAATAACGGAGGCTTCGGCGTAGGCGACAATCATATTCACACTAACGTGGGTACCCTCAGTGTTGTGTCTGCTGGCATGGGCGGTGTGTTCATCACCGAAACGGATGCCATTGTTGTCGATCAAGTGGCAGCGATTACCACCAGTGTTGTTGAAGCAGATGGTGAAATCGCCAGCGAAGGTACCACGGACATTGCCCAGAGTGATCTGGTCAGTGCTGGAACGCTGGTCCTGCAGACCCTGGCCGGTGCAATCATCCTCAACGAAGGCAACGACAACAGCCGTAGTATTGAGGCTGCTGGCAACCTGCTGCTGCGGTCGGGCGGCGTAACCTCTGACCTGACACTGAATGCAGCGGTGACCAGCACGGGTGGGCATATCAGCCTGGACGCGGGCCAGAACCTGTTCCAGAACGCTGACATCAACGCCACGGGCGCTGGCAACAGCATTGATGTGGTGGCCGGGGGTGCTATTACTCTGGTTGACGAGACTCAAACCGTCAGCAATAGCGGCAATATCCGCTATGCGGCGAACGCCGGTAACCTGACCGTGAGTAGTCTTAACGCTGGTGACGCCGATGTTAGCCTGGTCGCGCAACGGATTCTTGATGGTGGTGATTCTCATACCGATATCATTGCCAACAATCTGCGCCTGAACGCTACCGTGGGAATCGGTAACAATGGCGTTGCCGTAGATGCCATCGATAGCCTTGTAGTGACGCTGAGTGCCCGCGCCGCGGCTGGCGGTATCTATATTAATGAAGTTGACGCTCTGACTCTGGATGCGGTGGGCCCGCTGACGGTCAGCCATGTGTTGTCTAACGGTTCGGTGACTACGCCTGAGAATACTGCTTCGGTGCGCACGAACGCCGCGCAAACCCAGGTTGCAGTAACCAGTTCTGGTTCGGTAGTGATCGAGGCAGGCAGTATTCTGGCGAACCCGGACGGCGGCCAGAACAACCTTGCTGTTAATGCGGGAAGTGGTGCGGGCAATGTCCGCCTGCAAGCTCGTGGCGATAACCAGACCAGCGGCAACCTTGATATTCAGGGTCGGGTTCGCGGCGGTTCAGGCAATATCAGCCTGATTGCGGCCAACGATGTGAAACTGGCGGGACTTGCCGATGTGCTTAACACCACCGCCAGTACCAGCATTGAGTTGAATGCGGGGCGGGACATTGTGATGGCGTCTGCGGCCACGGTTACTTCGGTCGGAAAGGGCAGCGTGCGTTTTGAGGCCGGTGGCAATATTCAGCTGGCAACGATTAATGTTGGCGCCACGTCCAGTGCTGGTGGGGTTGCACTGCTGGCAGGCGGTGCCATCATTGATGCGCATGACAGCCAGGATGATCAGGCTTCAGGTAAGGTAAACGTTGTAGCCAGCAGTGTACTGATGTCTGCGGCAGACGGAATCGGTGCAAGCACCGATCTGATTGAGACCACCGTTTTCAAGATTTCCGCGAATGCGGGCAGTGCCGGTCTGTTCCTCTTTGACACCAGTTCGGTGTCTGTTGATGCTGTTAGCGTAACGACCCAGCGGGTTCAGAGCGATGCCACGCTGGCAGGCGTTAATAACACGCCCGCCGGGCCGTTTGTGGATTCGCAGATCGACCTGGTCGCCCTGGCAGACGGCGCCGTGGTCGTTCGCGCGGCCTCGGGACTGACTGTAAACAGCGGTGGCGATACCGGTGATGGATTCGCGGTAACCGCGGCGGGCACGGGTAAGGTGTCACTCGAGGCCATCGCCGGCACCTTGACGCTGAATAGCGCGGCTGGCATTGATGCTGGCGCGGGTAACGTCAGCCTTCGCGCCAACAGTGCAATCCTGCAAAACGCCAATGTGGTAACCAGCGGCGCAGGACGCCTGGACTATCTTGCGAATGGGGCCAACACGGCCTCCATCACCATGAGTGGGGGTGTACTGGCCAAGACGGCGGATGGCAATGTGCAACTGGCGGCTAATGGCAACATTACGCTGGGCCTGAATGCAGGCATTGAATCCGTCAGTGGCAACCTACAGTTGACATCAAGTGTTGGTAACATTTCTGTCAACGACGGTTTCATTAACGTTGGTGGCAACCTGGATCTTGACAGCGATGGCAACACCACGCTGACGGGCACCCTGGATATCGCAGGTACTTCTGACCTGACGGTTGGCGAGAACCTGTTGATCACAGGTGATTACACTGGTGGCGACAACGTCACTCTGACAGTCACCGGCACCACGGATCTGACAGGCACATTGGCTGTGACCAACGATCTGCTGATCGACGGTACCGGTGCCATCACCTTGGCCGACACCGTCACAACGACTGGCAACGCCACGATTACTGGCGGCGCCAGCGTCAGTCTGAACGGTTCGCTGGATGTGGGTGGCAATCTGAATCTGGACAGCGTTAATAACACCACGCTGATCGGCACCCTGGATATCGCAGGTACTTCTGACCTAACGGTTGGTGAAAACCTGTTGATCACCGGTGATTACACTGGTGGCGATAACGTCACTCTGACAGTCACCGGCACCACGGATCTGACAGGCACATTGGCTGTGACCAACGATCTGCTGATCGACGGTACTGGTGCCATCACCTTGGCCGACACCGTCACGGCAACCGGCAACGCCACGATTACTGGCGGCGCCAGCGTTAGCCTGAACGGTTCGCTGGATGTAAATGGCGCCCTGGATCTCGACAGCGATGGCAACACTACGCTGACGGGTATCTTGGATGTCGCGGGTATCTCCGACTTGAATATCGGCGGCAACCTGGGGATCGACGGTAGCTACACCGGTAACAACGATGTGACTATGACAGTCACCGGCACCACGGATCTGATAGGCACATTGGCTGTGACCAACGATCTGCTGATCGACGGTACTGGTGCCATCACCTTGGCCGACACCGTCACGGCAACCGGCAACGCCACGATTACTGGCGGTGCCAGCGTCAGCCTGAACGGTTCGCTGGATGTTGACGGCAACTTGGATCTGGACAGCGTTAGTAACACCACGCTGATCGGCACCCTGGATATCGCAGGTACTTCTGACCTAACGGTTGGTGAAAACCTGTTGATCACCGGTGATTACACTGGTGGCGATAACGTCACTATGACAGTCACCGGCACCACGGATCTGACAGGCACATTGGCTGTGACCAACGATCTGCAGATCGACGGTACCGGTGCCATCACCTTGGCCGACACCGTCACAACGACTGGCAATGCCACGATTACTGGCGGCGCCAACGTCAGTCTGAACGGTTCGCTGGATGTTGACGGCAGCTTGGATCTGAACAGCGTTAATAACACCACGCTGATCGGCACCCTGGATATCGCAGGTACTTCTGACGTAACGGTTGGTGAAAACCTGTTGATCACCGGTGATTACACTGGTGGCGATAGCGTCACCCTGACAGTCACCGGCACCATCGCATTGTCAACTGGGGAAAGCGAAGCCTTCACGATAGGCGGCGCCTTGGCCCTGACCAGTGTTGGCAACGCCACACTGAGCGGTACCTTTATCATCGATGGCATCAGCACGCTGACCGTCGGTGACGAGAACACCGAAAGTGCGTTTGACCTCACAGGTACATTGACCGGCAAAGACGGCGTCACCCTGACAGTCACCGGCACCACCGATCTGACAGGCGCATTGGCTGTGACCAACGATCTGCTGATCGACGGTACTGGTGCCATCACCTTGGCCGACACCGTCACGGCAACCGGCAACGCCACGATTACTGGCGGCGACAGCGTCAGCCTGAACGGTTCGCTGGATGTTGACGGCAGCTTGGATCTGGACAGCGTTAATAACACCACGCTGATCGGCACCTTGGATATCGCAGGTACTTCTGACGTAACGGTTGGTGAGAACCTGTTGATCACCGGTGATTACGCTGGTGGCGATAACGTCACCCTGACAGTCACCGGCACCACCGATCTGGCAGGCGCATTGGCTGTGACCAACGATCTGCTGATCGACGGTACTGGGGCCATCACCTTGGCCGACACCGTCACAACGACTGGCAACGCCACGATTACTGGCGGCGCCAGCGTTAGCCTGAACGGTTCGCTGGATGTGGGTGGCAATCTGGATCTGGACAGTGTTGGTAACACCACGCTGACCGGCACCTCCGCGATTGAGGGTGCGAGCACATTGACAGTGGGTAGTGCATCGACTGTGGACGCGAATGCGATCATCAGTGCACTGTCGATCACGGGTGGTTTCACGGGGCTGGGCAACGTCATTCTTGATGTGACCGGATCGACCACGGTGGACGGTACATTCACGGTGGGTGATGAAGCTAACAACTCAGCCAGCAGTTTTAGCCTGACCGGTGACGGCGCGATTGTCCTGGGCAGCGAAGCTGCGGATGACATCGTTTTCATAGTGGCGGGTAACGCCACGATTGATGGCAAATCGAGTGTCAGCCTGAACGGTTCGCTGAATGTTGACGGCAGCTTGAATCTGGACAGCGTTAATAACACCACGCTGATCGGCACCCTGGATATCGCAGGTACTTCTGACCTGACGGTTGGTGAGAACTTGTTGATCACCGGTGATTACACTGGTGGCGACAACGTCACTATGACAGTCACCGGCACCACGGATCTGACAGGCACATTGGCTGTGACCAACGATCTGCTGATCGACAGTACTGGCGCAATCACTCTGGCTAACACCATCATAGGAAGCGGTAACGCAACAGTGAATGGCGGCGCCAGCGTAGCCACCTCTGGCACGTTGGATGTGACCGGTGCCTTGGTTTTAACCAGTGCCACAGATTCAAACCTGAACGGTACTGTGAACGTCGGTGGTATTTCGGATTTGACTGTCGGCGGCGACCTGGCGATCACCGGTGTTTACACCGGTGGCGACAACGCCACATTGATGGTTTCAGGCACCACCGATCTGGACGGCAGCCTAAACATCACCAACGACCTGCAGCTTGACGGCACCGGCGCCATTACTTTGGTGAGCAGTGTCATCGTTAGCGGCAATGCAAAAGTGAACGGCGCAGACAGTGTTACCACATTTGGCACGCTGAACATTGCAGGCAACTTGCTGGTTACTGCGGATAAGGCCATCAACCTGGCGGACACCATCACCGTGGGCGGTAGCGCAACAATGGATGGAAAAGCCAGCGTTAATGTGGCAAGCACGCTGAATGTCACCGGCGCTCTGGCTTTAACCAGTGCCACAAGTTCAACCCTGACCGGTACTGTGAACGTCGACGGTACATCCAACCTGATTGCCGGCGGCGACCTGGCCATCACCGGTGATTACACCGGTGGCGACAACGCCACATTGACGGTTGCAGGCAGCACCGATCTGGACGGCACGCTGGATGTCACCAACGATCTGCTGTTGGACGGCACCGGCGCCATCACTCTGGCGAACAGCGTTATTGTCAGTGGCAACGCAACAATCAACGGCAGCGACACGGCAGCGACTACCGGCTTGCTGACGGTTGCAGGCAACCTGCTGATCAATGCTGACGAGGCCATTAACCTGGCGGACACCATCACCGTGGGCGGCAGCGCAACAGTGGATGGAAAAGCCAGCGTTAATGTGGCAAGCACGCTGAATGTCACCGGCGCTCTGGCTTTAACCAGTGCCACAGATTCCACTCTGAACGGTACTGTGAACGTCGGTGGTATCTCGGATCTAAATGTTGGCGGCGACCTGGTGATCACCGGTGACTACACCGGTGGTGACAACGCCACATTGACGGTTGCAGGCAGTACCGATCTGGACGGCAGCCTGAATATCACCAACGACCTGCAGCTTGACGGCATCGGCGCCATCACTTTGGCGAACAGTGTCATCGTTAGCGACAATGCAACAGTGAACGGCGCAGACAGTGTCACCACATTTGGCACGCTGAACATTGCAGGCAACTTGCTGGTTACTGCGGATAAGACCATCAACTTGGCAGACACCGTCACCGTGGGCGGCAACGCGACAGTGGATGGAAAGACCCGTGTTGATGTGGCCAGTACGCTGAATGTCACCGGCGCTCTGGCTCTGACCAGTGCCACAGATTCCACTCTGAACGGTACTGTGAACGTCGGTGGCACTTCCAATCTAAATGTTGGCGGCAACCTGTCCATCACCGGTGACTACATCGGTGGCGATAGCGTTACGTTGAGTGTGGAAGGCAGCACCGATCTGGACGGCAGCCTGAACATCACCAACGACCTGCAGCTTGACGGCACCGGCGCCATTACCCTGGCAGACACCATCACAATCAGCAGCAACGCAACAGTGAATGGCGGTGCCAGCGTAGCCACCTCTGGCACATTGGATGTGACCGATGCCTTGGTTCTAACCAGTGCCACAGATTCAACCCTGAACGGTACTGTGAACGTCGGTGGTATCTCGGATCTAAATGTTGGTGGCGACCTGGCGATCACCGGTGACTACACCGGTGGCGACAACGCCACATTGACGGTTGCGGGCAGCACTGATCTGGACGGTAGCCTGAACATTACCAATGACTTGCAGCTTGACGGCACCGGCGCCATTACCTTGGGCAACACGGTTACCGTCAGCGGCGATGCGACAGTGAATGGTGCAGGCAGTATCACAACGTCTGGCACGCTGGACGTCACGGGTGCTTTGGCTTTGATCAGTGGGGTCGATTCGACCCTGAACGGCACTGTGAACGTCGGTGGCACTTCCAATCTAAATGTTGGCGGCAACCTGTCCATCACCGGTGACTACACCGGTGGCGACAACGCCACATTGACGATTGCAGGCAGCACCGATCTGGACGGCAGCCTGAACATCACCAACGACCTGCAGCTTGACGGCACCGGCGCCATTACCTTGGGCAACATGGTTACCGTCAGCGGCGATGCGATAGTGAATGGTGCAGGCAGTATCACAACGTCTGGCACGCTGGACGTCACGGGTGCTTTGGCTCTGATCAGTGCCACAGATTCCACTCTGAACGGCACTGTGAACGTCGGTGGCACTTCCAATCTAAATGTTGGCGGCAACCTGGCCATCACCGGTGACTACACCGGTGGCGATAGCGTTACGTTGAGTGTGGAAGGCACCGCCGTTCTGGACGGCACGCTGGATGTCACCAACGATCTGCTGTTGGACGGCACCGGCGCCATCACTCTGGGCGACACGGTTACGGTTACCAACGATGCAACAATCAACGGCAGCGACACGGTAGCGACTACCGGCTTGCTGACGGTTGCAGGCAACCTGCTGATCAATGCTGACGAGGCCATTAACCTGGCGGACACCGTCACCGTGGGCGGCAACGCGACAGTGGATGGAAAAGCCAGCGTTGATGTGGCAAGCACGCTGAATGTCACCGGCGCTCTGGCTTTAACCAGTGCCACAAGTTCAACCCTGACCGGTACTGTGAACGTCGACGGTACATCCAACCTGATTGCCGGCGGCAACCTGGCGATCACCGGTGATTACACCGGTGGCGACAACGCCACATTGACGGTTGCAGGTACCACCGATCTGGACGGCAGCCTGAACATCACCAACGACCTGCAGCTTGACGGCACCGGCGCCATTACCCTCGCAGACACCATCACAGTCAGCGGCAACGCAACCGTGAACGGCGGTGCCAGCGTAACCAACTTTGGCTTGCTGGATGTAAACGGTGCCTTGGTTCTGGCCAGTGCTACAAGCTCAACCCTGACCGGTACTGTGAACGTAGGCGGTATCTCGGATCTAAATGTTGGCGGCAATCTGGCCATCACTGGTGATTACACCGGTGGCGACAACGCCACATTGACGGTTGCGGGCAGCACTGATCTGGACGGTAGCCTGAACATTACCAATGACTTGCAGCTTGACGGCACCGGCGCCATCACTTTGGCGAACAACGTCATTGTTAGCGGCAGCGCAACAGTGAACGGCGACGACAGCGTTACCGCGACGGGTACGCTGGATGTTAAGGACGACTTGCAGATAACTGCAGACAAGGCCATTAGCTTGAGTGGCACCCTCAAGGTTGGCGATACGGCAACGGGCAGCGCCCTGAACTTGGAGAGCGCGCAGAACATTACCGTAGCAGCGGAGCTGAGTGTGCAGCAGATCAATGCTCGCTCCAGCAACGGCGACGTGCGAGTTGTGCAGCAGCAAGCCGGCGACTTGAGCATTGGCCAGATACAAGCGGGCAATGGCGCGGTGTCTTTGTCGTTGCTGAATGGCCGTTTGATAGGCTCGCCCAACAGCGGTTTAGCCAACGTTGTTGCCGACGATCTTTCTACTGCGGCCAAGGGCTTTGCCCTGAGCAACGAACAAAGCTCTGACCTGGTTAATTCGATTGAACAGCTAAGTTCGCAGCCTCTGCGGGTAGACGTGGATCGCTTGCGCTTGCTACAGGTGAGTTCCAGCGACCTTCTGTTTAACGCAACAGGCGACAACGGCACTGGCTTTATACTGAGTACGGGTGGCTTGGACAGTACTCTGCACTTGATCACCACGGGTAACCCGGACATTGAAACTGTGGTAGCGCCGATAGAAGTGACGGTCGAGCAGTTCGAGCAGCTAAGAGGACTGTTCTTCCGCAGTAACGCGCCCGATCGTGACGATATCGCGATTGCCGATGTCATCGCGCGGCGCCACAGCGAAGAGCTGTCATGGTTCCGTGAAAGACTGTCTGAGGACGATTTGGCGGCTGAGGACATGACGGCTTACGAGCGCCAGTTGCAGGCTGCTTTGCTGTCAGGCGCCCAGAGCGATACGGTGCGTTCTCTGTTCACCGAATTGCTCGAGCCGGGCTTTGGTTTGTCTGAGAGCTCAGAGGTGTCCAGAGTTCTGGGTCACGTGCCAGGATTGCAACCGTTAGTGACAGGTGATTCTCCGATGAATCCTTATCTCTATGACATGTTCATGGAGGATTTCCAGATGGTGTTTTGACACAGCAGTGCCGAACGAAACCAGAAGGTAAATTGCAACTGAACTGAAACCAGGAGATAAGAATGATAAAACAGTGCGTTTCCCGGGTACTGCTATTGTCGGCGATTGGAATCTTGGCCCCTGCTGCATGGGGTATCGAGGCCAACCCATTTGTCAACGAAGAGGCCGTGCCGATAGACCAGCGCCGGCTATTAACGTCGGTGATCAGCCGTAACGGCCAGGCCTTGTTTGCGCGTTTGCAACAGCAGATTGCTGAAGGCAACTTCGATGAAAAAAGCAGTCTGATGCAGCCAGAGTTCTTTGCCGAAGGCCGCTATACCGATCAGGACACTAAGAACTCGGCGACTGATGTAGCAACTAATCCTGGCAAGCGTGAGAGCGATGCTTTCGAGCAGCAGGAGCTCAATCTGGAGACCGGCGTTAGGCTACCCACCGCGACCGGCGCTGAGTTGATTATGAGCTGGAGTGGCACCCAGCGCGATAACAACTTGAAATTAGTAGGAATCGTTGATACTCCAGAAGAATTCACCGGTTCACTCAACTTGTCTGTACGCCAGCCGCTGCTGCAGGGTTTTGGCAACCGCATTACCGAGTCGCGCATTGAAGAAGCCAGCCTGGAACAGCGGGTTGTTGAAGAAGAACTGCACCGCGAGCTGCTGACGGTGTCGGCTGAGGCGCTGCGGGTTTACTGGCAGATTTACATGGCTGAGCGGTTTATTGAGGTGGAAACGTCGGCGCTGAAAAACGCCGATAACATCATGAATGAAACCCAAAGCCAGGTGGACGCCGGGCGCCAGCCAAACACTTCTATGTGGGAAGCCGAAGCCCGGGTGCTGCAAAGCCAGTCATCGCTGCACGCGGAAGAACAGCGTTGGCGCGATAGCCAAAGCCAGCTGAAAACTCTGTTAAGCCTTCCGGGTGACGAGTTTGACGCGTTGACATTTGGTATTGTCGACCGCCCGGTGACGGCCGCCTACCCGATGCCGGAGGACTTTACCGCCTACGCCGACAACCTGCTGCAACAATGGCCGGGTTACCGGGCAGCGAAGTGGCGCCAGCAAATCCAAGAGCAGGTGTTAACCCGGGCAGAAGAAGAAAATCGCAACAAACTGGACCTGGTCACGGGCTACAGAACCAGTTCGTTCGATACCCAAGGAGGTGATGCCCTTAATGATTCTTTTCAGACGGACCACCCCACCTGGTACGTAGGCCTGGAATTCAGCATGCCTATTGGCACCAACCTGAAGCGCAAGGGTGCGGTTGGCAGCGCGCAGGCTCAACAGCGCCAAGCCGACTTGGCACTGCGTGATGTGCGAGTGGAACTGATTAACGAATTGCGTAATCGCCTGGCACAGCTGGACGTGGCCCACGGAGATCTGAAGCGTGCGCGCCGTAATCAGGAACTTTATGAAGATCTGTTTGAGGTAGAGCTGAAGCGTTATAACGTGGGGCAGAGCAGGCTGCGCGAACTCTATGAGCGTGAGGACGACCGGATTCTAGCGCAAAAACGCTACGCCAAAGCCTTGGCTGATTATCAGCTGGCGATCATTGGTATGCAGCTTGCCGAGGGAACTTTGTTCGAGCGTTACAATATTAACATTGCGAGCGTTGACGATCTCTAGCCGTTAATTTGCCACAGGCAGATACATACTTTTGGAATACAGATACTTATAGCCGGCGTCTGTGTATAAAAAGAATAGTGACTGCACATAAAAAAGGAGTAGTATCCGCCTGAGGCATCTGCAGTACACAATCTACGTCACTGTGTGCCCGGACAGTCAACGAAACGATCTTACGGAGAAGTTATGTTTAAAAAACTGGTTCCAGTCAACAAAGAGCAGCACAAGAATTTTAAAGTAAAGTCGATTGAAGGCTTTGGTTTTGCAAAAGATTTCCATATTTCATCGCTGATGGTGCACGAATTTGCCCGAGCGGCGTCGGTGTACCCGATTGTGTTTATTGAAGACAAAACAAAAGACGAATTTCGGCCCGTCGTGCTGTTGGGTCTGAATGAAGGCGAGAATTTATTTGTTGGCAGCGACGGTAAGTGGCAAGCGTCTTACGTACCTGCGATTATTCGCCGTTATCCGTTTGCGCTGGCGAAAGTGTCAGACGACGGTCAGTTTACCGTATGTCTGGATGTTGAAAGTGACATCGTAAGCCAGGATG